>JACCDR010575969.1_pt1 | contig 20729 bp, 20 predicted proteins | sample 7446431 | NCBI WGS metagenome assembly JACCDR01 (sample SAMN15323443, study PRJNA562643) | freshwater metagenome | isolation source: river surface water | place: USA:Blue River Watershed | collected 2017-08-17 | reverse complement strand
CTCGGTATAAATGGCTGCCATGAGCGCAGGAGTGCTTTCAGCAGGTACGGCAGGCGCGTCTGGGCGTCGGCGACTCTCGGGAATGACGAACCAATCGAGCGCGACCTCGTTCATCGGCACGGGGATGAGCTTGCGCGCTTCGACAGGCACCATCGAGGCCAGTTGCTGCTGATCTTTGGTTGGAAAGCGCGTGATGACGACGAAACTCGCAGAGTTCGGGATAGCCAGTGCGCCGTTCTTCGCGGTGACGTTCGCCTCCTGCAGGATATCCGTAAGCGCTTCACCGAGGCGTCCCGGTTCGAGATTGACCGAACGCCCGATATCGGCATTCGCGTATGGGCCGAGCTGTAATTCGCCGTAGGTCTCAAGCGCGGCACCGGTCTTCCCTTCCGTGAGGCCGATCACCTTGAGCGAGGATGTCCCAATATCGATACCGACGACGCTCCGACCATTCAGAGCATCGTTGCCCATATCGAGCAACTTACCGAGTTTCTGTATTTGGAACGCCATATGCTGTGTCATTCTATCATGCGTTCCCAGGTGTATACTGCACGCCTATGGATGCGCTCCGCTATCTGATCTCATGGATATTCCCTCCAAGCGAGGAGGAGCTGCTCATTGCGGCGCTCTCACCCGCCTCGCTCACGGCGCTCACGAAACCACAGACGCACGCGGGGGTGCTCTCGCTCGTGCCGTACACGGACGCGCGCATCCGTGCGGTACTGTGGCAGGCGAAGTATCGGAACGACGCGCGCGCCTTCTCGCTCATAGCAGACGTGCTCGATCCTGTGCTCCGCACCTACGATACATCGCTCCGCATCGTTCCAATACCACTCTCAAAGCGACGCGCGCATGAACGCGGATACAACCAGATCGAGGAAGTGCTGGGCCGATGCGGTTCGGCCACGGGAAGAGTGGCCCCTGTGCTGGAGCGGATCCGTGAGACGATGCCTCAGACGCATCTTCCTCGGGCGACGCGACTCACGAACCTGGTCGGCGCGTTTACTGTTCCGACACATGCCCGTGAGACCGTACGCGGTAACGATTTCATACTCGTGGATGACGTCTGCACGACAGGTGCGACGCTCCACGAGGCAAAACGCGCGCTGACGCAAGCCGGTGCACGAACCGTGCATTGCATCGCCTTCGCACGCTCGTGACACGAGAAAACCCGCTCAAGGCGGGTGTTCTCGTCATGTTTTTTGCTTAGGAGAGGTGCTTGCCGACGAGCTTAGTCATCTCGAACATCGTGACCGTCTTCTTGCCGCCGAAGACCTTTACGAGCTTGTCATCTCCGTTGATGTTGCGCTTGTTCTTCGGATCCTGGAGATCGTTCTTCTTGATGTACTCCCAGATCTTCTTGGTGACCTCGGAGCGAGGCATCGGACCCTTGCCGATCACTGCAGCGAGATCCTCGCTGATCTGCATGGGCTTCATGAATGCTGAATTGGCTTTTGCCATGGTGTGTAGTGTATGTCTAAAACTTATATCCGACTCTCCTCCAATAGAGTACCCCGCTATTGTACGCTATTCCCTCTATACGTACAGGGGGGCTCATCGGGGCTGTGGAAAGCCTCTAGCGGCCAAAACGTAGCGAAAAACCGCCCCATCGTGGTATCGTGTTCCGGCACACAGTGCACAAAACGAAGAGGAGACGTGGCTGAGTTGGTCGAAAGCGCCTCACTGCTAACGAGGTAAGCCCGTTAAACGGCTTCGAGGGTTCGAATCCCTCCGTCTCCGCAACTACCAAAACCAGAGCGAAAGCTCTGGTTTTGTTGTAGTTGCGAGAAGACGGAGGGATTCGAAGCCGTTGCCAGATATTTTGTGACTGAAAGGAAACAAAATATCGACAACGGGTACTGGTCGTGTAACGACCGAATCCCATAGCTCGGGGTTTGTTGCATTCTGCGAGAAGACGGAGGGATTCGAACGGCGGAGCGGGTACCAGTTGATGCAACTGGTCGCGAGCCGCGTCCAGCGTTCTTATGAGCGAAGCGAATTAGAAAAAGCGGGACGAATCCCGTAGACATGCTGGGAGCATGTGCGGGAGGGATTCGAAGACCTTGCGAGACTATTTTCGGCGTCAGCTAGGAAAATATCCGCAACAGGTACTGCTCCCGTATGGAGAAAATCATGCGCTAGCATTAGATACTATCGTGGTAAAATTCATTGGAATATGAAAAATGTACCTACATATGTTTCGTATCCGATTTTTGGTTCTGTAATCGGTCTCATCCTTTTTCAAATACCTCTAGTGGGGGTACTCTTTTTTTACCACTAATACCTTTGGCTGACCTTTATGATTCACTAATTCCGTGTGAGTTTGGTAGCACTAGAATACACGTGGAAATAGGTTTCTCTTGGATCACTTTTAAAACGTGGCAGGCTTGGGCGTTTTACGGCAGCTTCTTCTTTATGGTGACGCTCATTCCAAGTATGTTGCTACACTTCATTATTCAAATCAGACAACGAGCTAGGATACAGAGATCACAAAATGTAGCTCGAGACCCTTCTAAAGAGATACTTAGAAAATAACTAACAGATTATTACTGGGTGTGACTACCCGCACATAGCGACGACTTCTGAGAGCATGTGCGTGGGGGATTCGCATCGCACACGAAAAATCCCCTGTCGATACCAGGGGATCTCGTGTGTGCGTACTTATCGTGCGAGCGGAGCGATGTAGAAACCTGCGAGTCTATTCTCGGGCTTCGAAGAGCCTCCGTGTTGCCCCTCGAACTCGGATGTGCCATCGGTGCCGCAGATGCGCTTGATGTTGTTCGCACCACCCGGGTGGCGTGGAATGTACGACGTGAGATCGTACACCTTGCCATTGATGATGGACCAGCAGCTCGCGGTCGAGTTATGGAGCGCGACATCTGCCGCAGTGTACGAGATCGTCGCTGGTGTGGACGTTGGTGCGGGAGTCGTGACCGGCTTCGTTACCGGAAGCGTGCCGCCACGCAAGAGCGCCATGAGTTGGGCGACCAACTTCTCGAGCAGCTTGATCTTCTCGCGGATAGCCGCCTCGTTGGCAGGATTCATCTGCGCGTTCCCTCCTGCGTTCGATACACCGGTTATCTGAGCGCGCTCCTTGGCGCGACTCGCACGATCCTCCACCTCGAAGCTGAGTGCGTCCTCGACGTCCGCCTTTGCAAGACCGAGTCTTGTGACGACAGCGTCAACGACCTCCTCTTCCGTATCTGCATCGGTCGAGAAAACGACCTTGCGACCATTCTTCATCTCAACCTTTACGATTGTTGTGTCGGTGTAGACATCAGCTTCAACCTCGAGGGGTGATGTGGACGATGCTGATGCATTATCTGAATCGTCCTCATCATCGCTTTCATCCTCATCTCGATCTTCGTCCTCATCCTCATCCTCATCATCCTTATCGTCATCGTCTGATGAACGACTACTGCGATCGTCTTCGTAGGAGTCATCGTCGCCACGACTTGCAGAGACCTGGTCTGCTGGAATAGCTACCCCAATGACCGCAAGCATGAGTAAGAGCACAATAAAGTATTTCATGTAGAAAGGCTTACCAGATAAACAACGGCGTCTTTTCTTTGGTGTACACCAGGTATATGTCTCAAAGAGACCAATTCGTTACATGCTATACATTTCAGAACGAGGTGACGTATACTCAAAGCGCTATGGAACTAAAAAGACACGACCCTGAGTTCGAATCACTGCACGCATCTCTTCTAGATGATACAGTGCGCCACACCTATTGGGAACGGTACAGTACGTACCACTATGGAGTAGTGCCGCGCGTATTGGCGCGCACATTGTTCACGCTTGCATCCCTGGTGTATGGGTCGCGGCCATCATACCTCAAATTCCGTGCGATTGAGATCATCGCTCGAGTCCCCTACCAATCATGGACCGCGGTGAATTTCACGCTCCACACGTTGTTCTTCGCCGATGAAAAGCGAGCTCTCGAACTCTCTCGCCGATCCTCGTACGCAGAGTACGCACAGGAGAATGAGACGATGCACGTCGTGGTCATATCGCAACTCGCCGAGCGCGAGCAACGCGCAGGTTTGTTCCGCCGAATCCTCTTCCCGGTCACCTTTGCATTCTTCTACTACTGGTTCTCGTTCACCCTCTACCTCCTCAAGCATCGCTGGTCGTACGAATTGAATGCCCTCTTCGAGAACCATGCATACGAACAATACGACGCATTCCTGAAAGAAAACGAGGGCGCGCTTCGATCGAAGACCGTCGAGAGCGCATTCCTCACATGGTATGGGCGACACCCGAAAAATCAGTACGAGTTCTTCGAAGCGGTACGAAACGATGAACTCATACACAAGAACACTTCACTCGAAGCTCTCCATACATAAAAATACCGCCCTCGAGGGCGGTATTTGTATGTGTGTGATTACTTGTAGTGCGTGCGAATCTCGAAGAGGATATAGAATCCAATCAATGCACCAATCGCGGTCCCCACAAGACTGCTTGCGTACGACATCGTAAGCGCGCTAACAACACCGCCGACAACAGATACGACTTCGGAATAGAATACGAGACTCCATCCTTTCTTTGTGCGCGCCTTAAGACCTGGGAAGGCCATGAGCAAGAGTACCGCTGACACCAGTGAGACGACAATGCTCACCAACATCGGCAACGCGAGCCCGAGTGTGAGAACGCTTGCGATGATTCCGAGACCGCTTGCTCCGAGCAAAGAGATGATGCCGAGAACACCGAACACGAGTGCGATGTAGGGCGAAACGCTCACAATCCACTCACGACCACCCTGTGGAATGTGTGGGAATTTTTCGAAGATCGGTGCGAGCCATGCTTCGAGACCGTGCATCGCCTCCTTTGCTTTGTCCTGTGCACCATTCATACCTGCCACTGGTGCAGTGCTCTGTGTGCCACCCTGCTGTTGTTGATCATCCATACGTAGTTTTGGAGATTACGACGAAATATAATTCGCTCTACCCTACCGATATTCTACCGCTGTTTCGGCATCTGTGGGCTAGAATATGTGCATGAAGATCTTCATATGCTCCGATAGCCACGACAATTGGCCGATGCTCGCGCGCGCCGTAGCAATCGCGAACGAACGCGAATGCGATACCTTCATGCATGCGGGCGACTTCATCTCTCCCCCAGGCATCGACGTACTCATGGACGTGCGCGGGTCCGTGCATATCGTGTGGGGCAACAACGAGGGTGAGAAGGTCGGCTTCCTCGCAAAGCTCGCTTCCCTACCGCACGCGACGCACCACGGTGACGTGATGGAAGCAGAGTTCGACGGCGTCCGCTGCTACATGAATCACTATCCGGGCATCGCAAAGAACGCAGCGCTCTCGGGGTCCTATGACCTCGTCATCTACGGTCACACGCACGAGTACCGTGAAGAACAGATGGAGCATGGGTGCATCCTCGTGAATCCAGGTGAGGTGCAGGGGTATCGCACCGGCGCATCGACCGCGATGATCTTCGACACGAAGACGAGAACGATTGAAAAGATAACGCTCACCGCATGAAGAAGCTCCTCAGCGTCAACATCGAAGGCGACAAGCACCTGGAGCGCGTAAAGCCGTTCATCGCTGAAGAGAACCCGGACGTCATCTGCCTCCAGGAGGCGTTTCGCGAAGACGTGATTTGGCTCGTCGGCACCGAGTTCCAGGTCGAATTCCTCCCGATGTGTCTTAAACCGCGCCGCGACGGGTCATTAGGGCATTGGGGCATCGCCATCTGTACGCGCACGCCCGCATGGAAGGTGGTGCGCGACTACTACTACCAGCCGACCACTACGTACGTCCCCGCGAACGACGCGAGCGCGGATACGAAGCGGAAGACGTACTGGCAAGGGATCGTGGGCGTCACGATCGACGACAACGGTCTCGACCTCACCGTATGCTCGACGCACTTCACCTGGACTCCCAATGGAGCATCGAACCAGAATCAGGTGGACGATATGCAGCGCCTCCTCTCATTCACGAGCGAGCTCGATCCACACGTGCTCTGTGGCGACTTCAACATACCGCGCAAGCAGAACGATCAGTACCCTATCCTCCGCACGGCGTATACGGACCACGTGCCTGAGCATTTCGAAACGAGCATGTACGTGCCGCTCCACCGCGTAAAGGACGACCCTGTAGAATCGAAGCGCATCGCGCAGTTCATGGTGGACTACATCCTCTCGACGCCCGGTGCCTACGACGTCTCGAACGTCGACATGCGCGGCAACGTGAGCGATCATTGCGCCCTCGTCGCCACCATCGCACGGCACGCATAGGGTCTAGACAAAACCCGCTCGAGTCGCATACTAGATACCATATGAATACACGTATCATCCTTGCTGCCCTTGGCATCGCTGTACTCGTCGGTGGCGCATTCTGGCTCGGCACCGCACACAACGCTGAGGCGCCAGTCGAGACCGTTGATGACACAGCTATGCTTGAGAGCGATAGCCCGATCGAGGATGTCGCTACCACGACCCCAGAGGAGACGGTCGCAGCGACGACCCCTGCACCAGCACCAGTTCAACCGAAGACACAAACGCCGAGTGCTCCCGTGAAGACAACACCGCCGCCAGCGGCACAGACAGCACCATCCTATGCGGTGATCACCTACGATGGACGCAATTTCTCACCGAATGAGATCACAATCACTCTCGGTGGCACTGTCCGCTTCCTCAACCTATCCGATGAGGATATGTGGATCGCGTCTGATTTGCATCCGATCCACAGCGGCTACCAGGTTAAGGACTCCAAGAACTGCTCGGGATGGGCATTCGATATGTGCGAATCAGTCGGCAAGGGCGGTGCGTGGAACTTCACCTTCGAGCGCGCGGGCAAATTCGGCTTCCACAACCACATGCGAGCCGCAGACAATGGCCGTATCATCGTAAAAGATCCAGAGGTGAAGCCATCGATCCCAGGGTACTAATCGTCTACAGCGCGCAGAGAAAAAGCCGCGGTCCTTGGACCGCGGCTTGTTGCCTACGTCGTTCGTTTGTTCGGGATGCGTCGATCCGACACCATACCAAGACGTGCCAAGAGATCGATGGTGTACGTGCCGAGATCGAACTCCCACCACTTCCTTCCAAGGCGATAATCGCCAGGGGATTGATGATGGTTCGCATGGAAGGATTCGCCGACGGTGAGGAGAGCGAGCGACCAGATGTTCGTGGACCTGCCATCGAGGTGCGTACCCCACATGTGACCGACCGAATTCACGACCCAGGTGAGATGGTACTGCAACATAAGCCGCGCGAACCCACCGACCATAAGACCACCCCACCAGTCACCGAGCAGGAACCCTGCCACGATCGGCACACCAAACGTCATGAGCGGGGCGAGCACAAAGTAGCGCTCGCCCTGCCAGTGCGCAGGTGCGTATCGGAGACTGTCGTCCTCTTCCCTTCGGTAGAAGGTGCGGTGGTACTGCTTCGGTGCAGGCTCGAGCCCACGCCGTGAGAGCAACCACCCGATATGCGCGTACCAGAAGCCGTCGACATGCGGACTGTGCGGGTCGCCAGGCATGTCCTCGGTCGCGTGATGGTGCTTGTGCTTCGCCGCCCACCACAGGATCGGCCCCTGGAACGTCGCGGAGAACAGCAGTACGATGAGGTACTGCAGCGACCGCGACGCACGGAACGATTCATGCGCGTAGAGACGATGCGCACCGACCGTGATGGAGAGATGCGCGAGGTAGAAATAGACGATCGCGAACACCACGACGCCAGCGGACGCTGAACTAAATGCGTACCAGAGCCCGTAGATGCCGAGAATGTGAACAACCGAGAAGAACACGAGATACCGCCAATGGATATCCGTTCGACCATGAATGATGCCCATCGAGGGACCCTCCGTTGATTGAACCAAGACGTTCGGAGAACGTCGGCCGGCACTACTGTAGCACGTGAGACGAACTATCGAATAGCGCTCGCAACCGCCTTCACGAGGCCGGGCGTTTCGATGCGCGGGATGACGTTGTCTGCCGTCGGTTTCTTCACGAGCGATGCGATCTTCTTCGCGGCCGCGAGTTTCATGTCGTCGGTGATCTCGCGTACGCCGCGATCGAGCGCACCACGGAAGATGCCCGGGAACGCGAGCGAGTTGTTGATCTGGTTCGGGAAATCGGAGCGGCCCGTCGCGACCACCATAGCGCCCGCGCGAAGCGCATCCTCAGGCATGATCTCGGGGATGGGGTTCGCGAGCGCGAAGACGATCGGCTTCTCGCTCATGAGTTCGATGTGCGCGCGAGCGAGCTTGCCCGGGCCGGATACGCCGATGACCGCGTCCGCATCCTTCATAGCGGCGTCCAAATCCCCTTTCACGTGCCGTGGGTTCGTCACACGCGCGAGCTCCTTCTTGTATCCGGAGAGGCCTGGGCGATCGAGTTCGATCGCGCCACTGCGGTCGACGAGGGTCACGTCCTTCATGCCCGCCTTGATCAAGAGGAGCGCGATGGCGCGCCCTGCAGCGCCTGCGCCAACAATCACGACCTTGAGCCCCGAGAAATCCTTTCCGACCACCTTCGCTGCGTTCATGAGCCCGGCTGTGACGACGATGGCGGTACCATGCTGGTCGTCATGCATGACTGGAATGGTAAGTTCCTTTTTCAATCGATCTTCGATCTCAAAACAGTGTGGCGCTGCGAAGTCTTCGAGGTTAATACCTCCAAATACAGGAGCAATGGCCTTTACGGTGCGAATGACTTCCTCGGGATCCTGCGTATCGAGCACGATCGGGAAGGCATCGATGTCTGCCATCTCCTTGAAGATCACACACTTCCCCTCCATGACCGGGATCGCACCCGCAGGGCCGATGTTGCCCAAACCGAGCACAGCGGAACCGTCTGAAATCACCGCGACGGTATTGCGCTTCAGCGTGTACTCGCGGAGATCCTTAGGATTCTTGGCGAGGTGCGAGGATACGGCAGCGACGCCCGGAGTATAGAAGGTGCTCCAATCGGTGCGGTTCTTCAAGTGCGCCTTCGGCGCGACCGCGATCTTCCCGTGGAGCTTCTTGTGGATTTGGAGCGAGAGCTTCGCGTAATCGACGCGCTTCGCTTTCGGTGCCTTCGCCCTGGGGCGAGACGGTACCGAGACGACGCGCGGAGCGACCGCTCGTTTCGCCTGCGGGCGGAGTGCCTTCATCTTCGATGGAATACGTTTTATCACGGCTGACAGTATACTATACGCGTGAAGCCGACTACCCCCATATCCAGTCTTATCCGCATCGACGAGGCGCATGCGAAGGCGCTCAAACGCCTCAACCTCGCAACGGTGGGCGACCTCCTCTACCACCTCCCTGCGCGATACGAGAACATCTCAGACATCCAATCGCTCGGTTCGCTCGTGAAGGGACAAGACGTCATCGTCTACGGACAGATCTCCGGATTGAAGACGCGCAAAGCGTGGAAGTCGCGCCGACCGATCGCAGAGGGGTGGATCGAAGACGGTACGATGAAGATGAAGGTGATGTGGTTCAACCAACCCTACCTCGCGAAGATGACGCAGAACGGCACGTACGTGAAACTCGCAGGAAAAGTGGCGGGAAGCGATGGGAAACTCTATCTCGCGAACCCTGAGGTCGAGCGCCTCGCGGAGTTGCCTGTTGATCGCCACGACTCGATCTTCAAAGGAACGGGCGCCGATGACGAGACGCTCTACCCCGTGTATCGCGAGACGCGCGGCATCACGTCGAAGTGGTTCTTCCACACCGTGAAGCGCGCGTTCGAAGCGGGAGTGCTCGAGCATATCGTGGACCCGATACCCGAAGCCATACTCGCGCGCTACAACCTCCCTGACCTCCGTACCGCGCTCCAGTGGATCCATACACCGAAGAAGGCGACGCACACCGAGGCGGCACGCAAGCGCTTCGCGTTCGAGGAAGTGTTCGCGATTCAGCTGGCAAAACAAAAAGAGCGTGCTGAGACATTCTCTGCTTCGTCATATGTCGTCCGCACAGAGGATGACCATCTGCGCGCATTTACCGACCGGTTCCCGTTTCCGCTCACAGGCGCACAGGAACGCGCGGTGCGCGATGCCATGAACGACATGATGGGCGCCCACCCAATGTCGCGATTGCTCGAAGGCGACGTGGGAAGCGGCAAGACGGCTGTGGCTGCGACGACGGCGTATGCCGTCGCGACATCACGTCCACGTACCGACAAGGACTTCGGCAATTTGCAGATCGCCTACATGGCGCCGACCGAGATCCTTGCGAAGCAGCATTTCCTCTCCTTCATCGAGTACTTCAAACATCTGCCGATTCAGATCGGCCTCATCACCGGATCGGGGTGCATGAAGTTCCCCTCGAAGGCGAAGCCGACTGAACCGACAGAGATATCTCGTGCGCAACTGTTGAAATGGGTGAAGAACGGCGAGATTCCCATCCTGATCGGGACGCATGCGCTCATACAGAAATCGGTGGAATTCAAGCACCTCGCGTACGTCATCATCGACGAACAGCACCGCTTCGGGACGCAACAGCGCCGCGCGCTCGCGAAGAAGGATGACCGCATCCCGCACCTCCTCTCGATGACCGCGACGCCGATACCCCGCACGCTCGCGCTCACGATCTACGGCGACTTGGATGTCACGCTCTTGGACCAGATGCCTGTTGGCCGCAAACCGATCATCACGAAGACGGTGCTCGCACCTGAGCGCGACGCGATGTACGCGCACCTCCGCGCGGAACTTGAGAGCGGGCGCCAGGCGTACGTGATATGCCCCCGCATCGACGAGCCTGACCCGGACAAAGAGATGGCGCTCCAGGCGAAATCCGTGAAGACAGAGGCGGACCGTCTCGCGAAGAAGGAACTCAAGGGATGGCGCCTAGGCGTACTCCACAGCAAGATGACGGCTCCTGCGAAAGAGAAACTCATGAAGGAGTTTAGCGACTGCAAAATCGATGTCCTCGTCGCGACGTCGGTGGTCGAAGTGGGCGTGAACGTACCGAACGCGACCGTGATACTTATCGAAGGCGCCGAGCGCTTCGGTCTCTCACAGCTCCACCAGCTGCGCGGACGCGTCATGCGCTCATCGCATCAGGCGTACTGTTACCTTCTCCCCGAATCAACGGGCGAGAAGACACTCGCACGACTGAAGGCGCTGACGACCGCAAAGAACGGTTTTGAACTCGCTGAGTATGACCTCGCGCTCCGCGGGAGCGGCGAACTCTACGGTGCAAAGCAGTGGGGCCTCACAGACCTCGGCATGGAAGCCATCAAGAATATGAAAATGGTCGAGGCCGCCCGCACAGAAGCTGCTGCACTTATTAAAAAGGACCCGTCGCTCGAAGATTACCCCCTTCTTCGAGAGCGCTCAGCGAGCATCATGGGCACACTCCATTTCGAGTAGTATACTTTCTTTATGAATACCGTCTTTGCACGAACAAACGTTGCGGGAGTTATCATTAATCCGCATGGCGAAATTCTCGTTGCGCAGCGTGGTTATACAAAGAAATTCAAGCCTGGCGTCTGGCACCTTCCGGGTGGAAAGGTTGAGGACACTGAAGATATCGCTGAGGCGCTCACGAGAGAGTTGGAAGAGGAATTCCAAATGCCGCGCTCCATGATCGAAAGTATCTCGCAGACAGGCTCACAGTTTGAATATGAGGTCGATTCAGATAAGCACCGAACGCTCATCTGTGTCGTGCGACTGAACGCTTCGTTCACGCCGGTACTCAATTACGAGTCAGAGCAAGCAGTCTTTGTGAAGCCACGTGTTGTGATGTCGCTCATAGATCAAGATGACGTTCTCTATGAACAACATATACAGCTCTTTGCTACGCTGAACCTCACATCCTAGCGGATGTACTTCCCGTACTCGCTTGTGGGGTAATCGGGATGCTCGTTTGTCTTGCTCCAGAGGTAGAGCGGAATGCGGAGCGATATAGAGTTCTGGAACGCATCGGCGACCTGGAACGCGAAATCGCGCCCGCTTCCTCGCCCATCGGCCTTGCCCCACACACGCTCGTTGCGCGAGCGGAAACGCGCGACCTTGAGCACTTCACGACGGAAGAACATGGAGTTGTCCGCACCGGGATAGATATCATTACGCGCGTAGAAGAGACTCCTCGTGTACGGGAACCATTTCACCGGGAACGGGATGTAGCGGTGCCACGGCTCAATCATGAGCACACCGCGGTTTGCACGTGCAAGTGCGGTGATCTCCTCCTTCGGGATGACGAGCGACGCTTCGCCCTTATCGCGCACGAGCGCGTCGACATCGAACGTCTTGCCGTGGTACTCGTCGTTCCGCTTGATCCACTGGATCGTCACCATGCTTGCGTTGTACTTCTCCGCGAAACGGTACTGTGTCTCGATGCGATTCAGAAGCGATGCGTCGTCCGCGTCCTGCGTCGTGATCCATCCGCCCTTCGCGAGACTGAACCCATAATCGCGCGCGGAGAAACCCGCGTTGATGTCGTACCCGCGCCAATTCTTCTTCGGGGCGTTGCGCCCGGGATTCAGGTGGTACTGCACGCGATTGTCGCGCTTCATGAAATCCTCCACGATCGACTTGGTCGCGTTCTGACCATGGTCGTCGACGACGATGATCTCGAGGTTCCGATACGTCTGGTTCACCAAGGACTCGAGCGACGGGATCATCTTGTATTCCGACGTTCGGGTCGGGATGACGACGGATATGAGAGGCTCGGACATGGCTCCCATACTACCCTCACGCACGGCGCATCACAAGGATACGGACTTTGTACTTGGGGCGATTTTACGACATACTTCTACCTATGCAACGCCTGCGCATCGTCCTTGCGACTCCCATCTATCTGCCTGAGATCGGCGGGCCGGCGACGTACACGAAAGAGGTCTGCGAACGATTCGCGGGAACGCACGATATCACTGTGGTCGCGTACGCGCGCGCGGGTAAAGCGTACGGCACATCCCGCCTCGTGGAGATCCCGAAAGACCTCCCCCTTCCCGTACGTCTCATGAAGTTCTTCTTCGCGGTGATGCGCGAGGCGAAGTCCGCCGACGTGATCTACGCCCAGAACGCCATGGCCGCCGGCCTCCCTGCAGTGCTCGCGGGCATGCTGCGCCGGAAACCGGTGGTCATAAAATTCGTCGGCGACGAAGCGTGGGAACGCGCGACGCAACTGCGCCGCACGGAGAAGATCCTCGAGGAGTTCCTCTCGGTACCCGATGGATCGATGCGCACCACCCTGTTCATGGCGCTCCAGGGATGGGTGCTCCGACGTGCGTCGCGCGTGACCACGCCTTCACGCTACCTCCGCGACCTCATCGTGCGCACCTATCACATCGACCCTGCTCGCGCCGTCGTGAACTACAATGCCGCTGACGATCATGGCGCTCCGGTGTTCGCTCCTGAGCATGTGCCGCATCGCATCGTGATGACGGCGCGCCTTACCGCATGGAAAGGCATCGACGGCATGTTGCGCGCGTTGCCGACCGTGCTCCGCGCGTACCCGGATGCGTCTCTCGTGATCGCGGGCGATGGACCTGAACGCCCGAACCTCGAGCGTCTCACGAACGAACTCGGCCTCGCCGCGCATGTAACCTTCCTCGGCAACGTGACCCGCGCCGAGACCTGGCAATTGAGGAAGGAATCCGACGTGTACGTACTCAACTCGACCTACGAAGGATTGCCGCACACCGTGCTCACCTCGTTCGCGGCGGGCATCCCCGTGATCGCGACGAACATCTCGGGTACGAATGAAGCCGTCCAGCACGAGGCGAACGGCCTTCTCATCCCTCCGAACGATCCCGACGCGCTCGCAGAAGCTATTCTCCGCATCTTCAGGGATCCGAGCCTGGCGCACAGACTCATTGAAGGAGGTATGAGTACCCTCGAGGAGACGTTCTCGTGGAAGGCGCACCTCGCGGAGCTCGAACGATTACTTCAGGCCCGCTGACCACGCCACGTAGCGCGCGATGCCGTCCGCGAGTAGTACCGAAGGTTTCCACCCGAGTACGCGAGCGGCTTTTTTCGTATCTGCGTGCGTCATCTCGACGCTCCCATGATGCGACGGGTACGATTCGATGGCCGCTTTCATACCGAGCGCCTTCTCGACCTGTGCGAGGAGCGCTTTGAGCGTGACCGGCTTCGAACTGCCGATATTGATGACATCGAATCCCGGAACGCGCGCGGCAAGCACGAAGGCGCGCGCGATATCGCCCACGTAGGTCCAGTCGCGCTTCCTGGTCCCCGCTCCCGAGAGCTTGATCGGAGAGCTCGAGCGAATGGCACGGACCCACTTCGGCAGGACAAGGTCATCGCGCATGCGCTCACCGTACGCATTGAAGATGCGGAGGCACATGACGTTCGTTCCGTGGTTGTGGTGATACGTGTACGCGAGCTGCTCCATCGCTTTCTTCGAAGCACCGTACATAGTGAGCGCGCGGTCCGCCTTCTCGCTCTCGCGATACGGTGCGACGGCATCGTTCCCATAGACGGATGATGTCGATGCGAGGATGAAGCGTTCCACGCCGTATCGCCGACCACTTTCGAAAAGGTTGAATGTTCCCATGACGTTGGTTTCGAGGTAGATCTTCGGTTCGTCGACCGCTTTGCGCGCGTCGCACGCAGCAGCGAGATGCATGACGCAATCGAAACGCTCCTTCTTCATGAGCGCGTCGATCTTGGCGGCATCACGGATATCGATGCGGATGAGGCGGTAGCGTGCGTCTTTCTTGTGCTCGCGCACGTTGCGGGCCTTCTGTACGGGGTCGTAATTGTCCGTGAACGAGTCGACCACCACCACGCGCTCGGTGCCCCGCTCCGCCAGGAGCTGGTCCACCACGTGGGATCCGATGAATCCTGCCCCACCGGTCACGAGGACCCTGCGTGGGAGCGGGAGGGTCGCCGTCTGTTTCTTTTTGGTAGTATTCAGGGTCATAATAGGGTCACCCTACTATAACCCCATGTCCCAACTGAACGAAACAGCGAGTGCCTCGGTCGATCCGCGCATCGTGCGAGCCGTGGAATCCGCGGGATACACCCTTGACACGGAGCAGCTCCACATCGGCGGCGAGCGCGCCATCATGAGCGCGCACAAACTCGTACTGACCGGACGAGACGCGCACGGTGCCCGCGTGGTTGTGAAGGCGAGCCTCGACGAGAGCGGTGCTGCGGATATCGCGGCCGAGCATGCGGTGCGCGAAGTGCTGCGCGAGGTACGCTTCGCGATTAAAGACCTCTCCTTCCCCGCAGAACGGTTCTATGGAGTGATCGACGGTGTCGTGATATCGATCACGGAATTCATCGAGCAGGAGCGCGTCTTCGTCGAGTATCCGCTCCGCGAGCAGTTCTTCATGATTCTGAAGCTCTTCGAGACGCAGGAAGAGTTCCATGCCACGACGCACGAGCACACGAAGTCGCTCATGGGCGTCGTGCCCGTATGGAGCGCGCGCGAGTACATCGCCGACGCGGCCGACATCCGAGCGAATGCGGGTATCGACGAACTTTCGAGCGCGCGCCTCACAGAGATGCACGCGCTTCTCGAAGCGACGCGCGACCTCACGGACCGCTTCTCGGGATTCCTCGACCACACCGACCTGGTGCCGCACAACTTCCGCGTGAAGAACGGTACCCTCTACGCGCTCGATCAGGTAGCCATACGCTTCGGTAACAAGTACGAGATGTGGGCGCGTTTCATCAACTACATGGTGATCCATAACCCGGATCTCGCCGACCTCCTCGTGCGATACGTTGCCGAGAAGCGCGGGCCGGAAGACGCCGAGATGCTCCGTATCATGCGCTGCTACAAAGTGGGAGTCCTCCTCCGCTATTACGCGCGTGCGCTTGGCACTGCGACAGACTCGGTGCTCGAACTCACCCGCGCACGCTTCGCATTCTGGAACGACGTACTTGCCCACCTTCTTACGGGCACCGAGATATCCCGAGACTCTGTGGGCGCGTACACCGCGCTTCGCGACACCCTTCGGACCGAAGAGGAGAAAAAACGCCAGCGAGAGTTCGCGAAGGCGTAACTAGACGCTTCGTAGCGCCGCTGCGAATGCAGCGTTGTGCGCAGCGATCACGCGATGCGGCGTATGCGTAAGTGGCACGGGCGTGCCATCATCCATCGACTCAATCGCGCACCCGACTTCCGTCGCGATGCCGACTGCTGCTGCGATGTCCAGCAATCCGACGCCACCGTAGATGACCGCGTCCACCCTCCCTGCGGCGAGGTAGCAGATATCGAGGCCGGACGCACCGAGGTTGCGAACCCGAGCGTGCGCACGGAGCAGACGCTCATAGAGCGCGAGGCCCCACGGCCAGTTTGCTTCGCGACTACCGATGGTGAAGAGGATCGTGCTCCCTGCGAGTTCACGCGGAATTGGTGCGCAGAGCGGTACGCCGTTTACGAACGCGCCCCCGCCTTTCATGAAGGAGAAGAGCTCGTCGGTCATAGGGTTATACACCGCACCGACGACAGGAACGCCGCCCGCGAGCAGACACACGGACACGGCGAAGTGCGGTAACGCACGCGCGTAGTTCGAACTCCCGTCGATGGGATCGATGGACCAGACGTACGCGGAGTCGGTGGGGATGTCCCCTTCCTCAGAGAGGATGCTGTGGTCCGGATACCGCGCGGCGATGCGCGTCTTCAAGAATTGATCGATGGCGGTGTCGGCATCGGTGAGCACATCGAACGGGACATCGCTCACCTTGTAGGCGGTCACAGCGTCACCAAACGAATCATGCGCGAGCGCACCGGCTTCGCGAACAATACCGCGTATGAAATCGTGCGTCTGTGTATGGTCTTCCATATAGGCAACAGTGTACCAACACCACGAACGTTGTCACATATCAGACGTACTTCGTACCGTCTGCATGCGACCACGCCTCGCGGTGGCTGTCGCCACATCGCTCCTACGGAGGGTACACCTTTAACACCATTCATCCCTATGAATGGTGTTAAGGTCTTGCGGGATGCCCCCGGCATCCCTCATGGCTCGGACAAAGTATGTAAAAGTCACGCAGGTGCTATGTCGTCACAAGTCACTAAGTATTTCGTATCGTCCCTCACGAAATACTAAGTGCTTCTGACCACGCCTCGCGGTGGCTGTCGCCACATCGCTGCGGCTCGGACATGTACAGAAAAACAGCACGCAGGTGCTGTTTTTCGTCATGTCCGCCCGCTTGGATTCGAACCAAGGACCACCGAGGTATAAGCTCGGAGCTCTAACCAGCTGAGCTACGGGCGGTACGGTACACACAATAGCCGAAATAGCGATGTTATTCCAGGCTCGCCAAAGCGCTTCCGGTGTGGTGCACGCTATACTATGTGTATGGATTTCCTGCGAGAGCATAAGCTCGCTGTTGGTGTCGTGTTCGTGATCGGTGCCCTCCTTGTGGGTGCGCACTTCGTGCTCTCTCCGAAAGAAGAGCTCGTGACCGCAACCGTCGACACAGGTACCGTACGTGCGACGGTCACCGTATCGGGCATCGCTGAAGCGACCGAGGCGGCGCGCCTACGCTTCCCTGACGCAGGGCGCATCTCCGAGATACGCGTAACGAAAGGAGACGCCGTGAAGCGCGGCGACGTGCTCGCGACGATTGACCAAGGCGATATCGATGCAGACCGCCGCGAAGCGATGGCGCGCCTCTCGAGCGCGCTCGCGGCGCGTGATCAACTCGTGAACGGCCCCACCGAGGAGACCCGTGAGTCCATATCGACCGCGGTGCTGAATGCGCAAGCGAACGTGGAGCGCGTACGGGCGGAGGAAGCAGAGAAGGTCGCTGCTGCACGGCGCGCGCTCATCGCAAGCGATCTCGCTCTCGTTCCCACCGACCCCCAGACGAACGATGCTCCTCCCCAGGTCGGTGGCACCTACTCCTGTGATGCGACCGGAACGTACACTATCGAGGTATATCGGTCTGGATCGGCTTCCGGATATTCCTACCGCGTCTCAGGTCTCGAGTCGGGAGCCTACTCCGCGTACACGGATAACGCCGGTGCGTTCGGCGCCTGTGGCCTCACGCTCCTCTTCGATGAGGATGAAGTGTATCGCAATACGACATGGACGCTCTCGGTACCGAACACCCGTGGTGCATCCTACCTCGCGAACCAGAACGCGCTCATGCTCGCTGAAGAGCGCGAGCGCACCGCGGTAGAGGCGGCGAGTGACGCGCTCGCCGCTGAGCTCGCGAGTGCAGACGAGGACACCGCTGACCCACGAAGCGAAGCGCTCCGCGCCGCTGACGCGGACATCGAGTCGGCATTCGCGGGTGTCGCTCGGGTCGACGCGCTCCGCGAACGCCGCCTGCTCCGCGCTCCGTTCGACGGGACCGTCACCGACATCGCGCCGAAGGTCGGCGAGGTGACCCCTGCGAACGAACCGGTCATCACCCTCGTTTCCGATGCGGCGTTCGAAGTCATCGCGCGCATCCCCGAGATCGACATCACCAAAGTGCATGAGGACGATCGCGCCGTCCTCGTCTTCGATGCCAAGGACTCCGAGCGCGTCCCTGCGTACGTAGCGTTCCTCTCCCCTCTCGCTTCCCCAGTGGACGGCGTCGCGTACTTCGATGCGACGATCACCATGGACGAGGTGCCCGAATGGGTGCGCGAGGGATTGAACGCTGACGTCGAGATCGTGATCGACGAGCGCACAGACGTCGCACGACTCCCCCGACGCTTCATCGCAGAACGCGATGGCGCTTCCTACGTATCAATCGTCGAGAACGGGAACGTGACCGAACAGCTTGTGTCTGTCTCCGCTGTCGGTACCGACGGCTACGCTGCGGTGGACCTCCCTGCAGGGACCGTCGTCACGGTACCGACTACCCCATAGCATGCAGAGCATTCGCATCGGACTTCTCCTCGGCTTGCGCCAGATACAGCGGGCGAGTCGTTGGACGACGGGCCTCATCATCTTCGTGATGATGCTCACCTTCTTGAACCTCGTCGCCGTGTCCGGCATATTGGTCGGACTGATCGAGGGCGCGGTACGCGCCGTGAAGGAGCAGTCTCTGGGCGATATCGTCATCACCCCGCTCGATAGCGAAGAACGCATCTTGGAGACCGAGCGCGTCGAAGCGGAACTCGGCACCGTGCCCGAGATCGCATCCTTCACCGTGCGCTATAGAGCGGGCGCCGTGCTTGAGGCGAACTATCGCGAGCGTAGGGACCTGCGTGGCGAACGCGACACCGCGAACGTGAACATTACTGGCATCGACCCTGTAGCCGAAGACATGGTCACACATCTCTCTTCGTACGTGAGCGAAGGCGAGTACCTGGATCCGAACGAGCAAGGGTACATCCTCATGGGTAAGTACTACCTGGATCGCTATGCAGCGCAATTCGGAAGCGCGTTCGACTCCCTCTCCGATGTGTACCCCGGCGATGTCGTGCGCCTCACCGTGGGCGATGTCTCGAAGGAATTCATCGTGAAAGGCATCGTGAACACCAAGGTCGACGAGGTCTCCTTGAATACCTACATCCCCGAGAAGGAGTTCCGTCGTATCTTCGATCGCTTGGATCACGGCGCGGATCAGATCGTCGCGAAGGTCGAGCCCGGTGCGGAGCCGGAGCAGGTGCGAGACATCCTCACCGATCTCGGGCAAGGTCGTCTCGCGAAGATCGAGACCTTCGAGCAGGCACAACCGAAATTCATCACGGACATCAAGAACACATTCGATGTGCTCGGTACCTTCATCGGCTCCATTGGCATCGTGGTCGGTTCGATCACCATTTTCATCATCGTATTCATAAACGCGCTCTCGCGCCGTCGCCAGATCGGCATCTTGAAAGCCATCGGTATCGAGCGGCGCGCTATCGAGCTCGCGTACGTGGTACAGGCCGCGTTTTATTCATTCACGGGTTCCGTACTCGGGGTTCTACTCACGTATCTCGTGCTCGTGCCCTACTTCGATGCGAACCCGATCAACTTCCCTTTCTCGGACGGCATCCTCTTGGTCGAGCCGCTCGGGACGATGATCCGCTTCGTCGTGCTGTTCGTCATAACCCTCTTCGCGGGTTTGATACCTGCGTGGCTGATCGCACGACAGAATACCTTGAACGCCATCTTGGGACGCTAATATGAGCACTGAATCCATCATCGTCGCACGCGGCATAGAGCGCACCTTCGGTAAGGAAGGTGGCGTTATCACGCGCGTGCTGAAGGGCATTGATCTCGAGGTGCAAGCAGGCGAATTCCTCGCCATCATGGGCAAATCGGGTGCGGGAAAGTCTACCCTGCTCTACCAGCTCTCGCTCCTCGATGTACCCTCTGCAGGAACGCTCCGAATCGCAGGGACCGACGCGCTCTCCCTGACCGAGAACGCGAAGACATCCTTCCGTCTCACGACGCTCGGATTCATCTTCCAAGACTACGCGCTCATCCCGGACCTCACCGCGCGCGAGAACGTCATGCTCCCGCTCCTCATGCGCGGGATGTCGTGGAACGCAGCAACCGCTGCTGCGGATACGGCGCTCACGAAGGTGGGCTTGGGCCACCGGCCGAACAACCACCCGGCCGCCCTCTCGGGAGGTGAGCAGCAGCGCGTGTCGATCGCGCGCGCTGTCGCCGGCAATCCGCGCATCCTCTTCGCCGACGAACCAACCGCAAACCTCGACTCCATTTCTGGTCGTCAGGTCATCGACCTCTTGGGCGAACTGCACCGCGCGGGCCAGACTATCGTGATGGTGACGCACGAGCGAGACTACGCCGAGGGATGCGACCGCATCATCGACATGGCCGACGGTCTCATCACCGGAGAACAACGACCAGGGGCGCACTAAAAACGCGCGGTATGATCCGCGCGTTTT
>JACCDR012055630.1_pt1 | contig 20740 bp, 15 predicted proteins | sample 7446431 | NCBI WGS metagenome assembly JACCDR01 (sample SAMN15323443, study PRJNA562643) | freshwater metagenome | isolation source: river surface water | place: USA:Blue River Watershed | collected 2017-08-17 | reverse complement strand
TTGTTCAGCATTTAGAAAATATGTCACATAAATTTAATATAGATTACAAAGTGCAAAGAAATCAAATAGGAGATTATGCTATTGTATATAAAGGTTATATCCTCTTAATAATTGAGCGTAAGACATGGACAGATTTAGCGGCTAGCATACGAGACGGAAGAAAACATAATGTTCAAAAACTATTAGCTGCAAGAGAAAAAACAGGATGTCAAATTGCGTATCTAATAGAAGGAAATGCAACGCCATCTCCAGATAAGAAATATGGTCGTTTTCCAATTAAAAATTTACGGGCTCATTTAGATCATCTTGCGTTTCGTGATGGAATACATATGGTATATTCAAAAGATGAAGAATATACTGCATTAAGATTATTCGAATTAGCGCAAAATTATATTACTTTAAAAGATATGATAAAAGAAATAGATGTGTTAAATAACGGAGACGAGAAAAGTACTCTGACGGAAAAAACAAATTGTTTTGTTGGTATTAATGAACAAGTCTTACGATGTATTCCTGGAGTAGGCAGTGTTGTATCGTCTGTATTGGCAGAAAATAATATTAGTTTGCATTCATTATATCATCAATATCATTCTTCAGAAGATATAGCAATACTAAAATATACATCAGGGGCTATATTAGGAAAAGAACGCGGAAAAAAACTTGCTGAAGGAGTTAAAAAACTTATAGATAGTGAATCTATAGCAAGTAAAAAAGTTAAAATCCGTATCTTAACAACTATTCCTCTAATATCTAAATCTACAGCTGAAAAAATACTGGACGAAGTTACATTAGCAGCTATCTTAAACGGTGAAGTTGATATTGATACCCTATCATCAATAAAAAGAACAGAAAAAAGTAAATTAGGTCAAAAAGCAGCAGAAAATATATTTAAATATTTACTTCCATGTTCTGCTGAAGAGACTACCGATGCAGATGAGCAAGAATAAATATTTTATTTTCATTTAAAGAAATGTTATATATAAACATATATGTGAGATGATGCCATTAATACTCTATGAAGAGTTCGTTATGCAGTAGCGTGGGCCTTGCTGGCTTTCAAGTGCGCTGAATAATAGTCATTGATGTTTTATCATTTTACTTATATCCCATAGGTCTTATTAGCTATGTCTGTTGTACGGAGGTAGTTAATTTAAATAATACACATATTACAAATAGATTATATTACAATCTGTATATAGCGCAATCTAAACAGAGGAAAGATATGATTAAAGTGTAATTTATAAGAACTTACGTGTATTGTTAAAAAAATATTAAATTGTGATATATAGGGATGTTATTAGGATCAGGTTAGATGCGTGTTGTATAGAACATAATATGTTAAAATTTGTGGAATATATGCCATTGGCTTGCTAATCAGAACTATTGTTGACGATATGTCATATAAATATTTATTTAACTAAAACTATGGATAGCACGGTAAGTCATCGGTATGCTGGTGGATCTTATAAGTCCGCTGTAGTTGGTTCGACACCAACACTGTGCATTTAATGACTCGATTGCTATATTTAGTTTTTATTAAATAAATTTAAAAATAGTTAGAATATATAAATTGGTAGTATTATTCATTTTACTTAAGAATTATATTTATATATCCTAACTATTGTTCATTTATGATACTTTTAATGTATCGGCTTGAGTACGCCACGGGAAGCGCTGGGTCCGAATAACTCAGAAAGATGGTTCGACTCCATTATCTCGACTCCGATACGAGGATAATCATAAATATTTTTTTTTTGAAAAATGAAAAAATAAATAAACTTATAAATATGAATAGTTTATCGGTAAAACAAATATTAGATATAGATTCTAGATATGCAGATGTATTTTATTATTTATATTATGAAACTCCATTTAGAAATAAAAATAGCACAACATATAATGAAGAAATAAATAGTCTTATTGATAAATATTTTACGAAAGAAAATGTACAATATTTAGCTAGAAAGTATGTATATCATCCATATAGTGGAGCTATATATTTAGTTGATACCAATCAATCTGTATTATTGTCCATATTTCTTATGAAAAACGGATCTAAATCACCTTCGTATCCGCATACATCTCTATTAGGTTTTAAAATTAAAGATGATAAATTCGAAGATATTCTAATAGAATTTATAAAATTATGCTATGAAAGATCAGGTAGATTTATAAGTATGTCTGATATGTTATATTGCACAGTAGAATCGTATTTTCCTGTAAAAGCTATAGATACATTAATAAAATGTATTTGTGACAGAAAAAATCATACAAGAGAGTATAATATAGAATCGGAAATTGTATATAGTAATTATTATAATGATATTGTAAGATTATTTGAAGATATCAATAATAGTAAATATTTCGGAGATTTTACTAAAATTATACATAAATATTTATCGCCTGATGAATTGAAAAATATAAGAAAACATTATAGTTATAAGAAAAAATTGGAAGATGGTAATATTACTACTATATTACGCGACTGCAATCTTATATTTGATTTAGTTAAAAAAGCTTACAGCGATACATCATTACCAATGAATTCAATAGAATTTTTAATTAATAACGGTATTGATATAAATGAAATTATGTCAAATGGAGAGTCTATAATAAATTATATTATTAATTGTGGAGTAAATGTAGAAGAAACGTATAAAAAAATAAATGCTTTAAAAAGTCATGGTCTATTAAATCGTCAAATACAATAGTTTTACGAATCAGAAATATAATAGTCAAAAAAACTATATTATCTTTTTTTCTTGCTCAATATATAATTATTATGCCTATCGATCTGTATAGCAGTATTAAAAAAACGTCACAATGGGCGTTCGGTAGTACAATATTAAATAATATACTTGGTAGTAGTATTTTTGTATCTCTCATAATAGCGTTAATCATGGTTTTATTAATTATGATAATGTATCCAGCTAAATCTGGTACACCATTTAGTGTGATAGCAAAAATGTTTATTTACATGTTATTCAGCAGTATGTTAGTTATTTTCTTACATGATGGAGTTATTAAATATATGTTTGAAGAAGAATTACAGGAACAAAAAGATGATGCAATTATAACAGGTGGAACATCAGGTGATTTAGTTTATGGAGCAGCTCATACATTAGTAAATCCAAATTCACATAATACAACAAATAATAATCAAGTAAATTCGCACAGATACAGAATCAATCCAAATGAAGATCATGAAGCATTATCGCCTATAGCATCACCTACAAGCGCTAAATCTGCAAAAGGAGGAGAAGAAATAACTAGTATAGCTGAAGGTGGATCAGTTACAGGCGGTAAAGTATTTACAGGACTTAAAGTTATACATCAGCCGATTAATCCATTCAAGTTAAATCAATAAATATATTGTATATATGTATGAATAAAGGCATATATGAATAAAGGTATGGATCATAATATTGGCAGCTTTAGTAATTCACAAAACAATGTTGAACAATCTGGGGATCAGAATACTGCGGAGAACAAATCTACAATTCATAAAATTAATACGACGGATAATATATTTTGGGTATATATTTTAGAATTTACAAAAATTATAGATTATTATGCGGCTAAGGTTATGAATAAATGCCCTGTTATTGATAAAATTCAAATAGTATTATACGTAACATGGTTATGGGCTTTAATAGGTTTATATATTTCTAAAATGTTTGAATATTTCTTTATACAATTACTTAAAATTCCCGATAAATTCCTAGCGTTACCTATAGGTTCTGTAAAAAATACACAAGGGCATGAAATTAATATTCTTTATGCGCATAACGGTAATGTAAATATTACTAATAAATTTAAATTATTCATGAAATTATACTGGGAAAAAGGAGGGTTAGATGCAGCACATGATTCCAATGGTTTTGATTTTAGAAAATTAAGCAATGTGCTAGGTTGTTCTATGCTATATTGTTGCTATCTACTAAATGATAAAACGCAAGAATTATCACCGGAACAATTTCTAACAAATATTAAAAGGTTTATGATTGAACAGCAAAGTAATGGTAATTGTTATAAAGTACAAAATTCTAATAGAAAAAAAATACCTATGCGACATGTAGATTTTGATGAGTAAATAATTCAACTAAAACTATTTTTTTGATTATATTATAAAAGAGTACATATAATGGATGTTGCATTATGTTGTTTTGATGAAAAATATATATCACAAGAACTTAAAGATATTCGCATATCATCAGCATTTTCTGAAAAAATATTATCTGACACAACCAGAGAATATAAAATAGATTATGAAAGCATTATAAATAAAAATAATCTAATTATAGGAGGTAGATATACAGGTAAATCGATATTACTTGAAAAAATATTAGAAAAATTTGTTTCTATAAAAAATGTGACTATAATAACGCCAGAATATATTCACACCAAGTATAAAAGAATTATGCCTCATGCTAATATTATAACAACATTAGATAATAATAAATTCATACAATTAATCAATGAGTATAAAGAAAACAAAAAAATATATGATAGAATTAACGACGCTGATATTCTAAGATCCTTATTTGAAAAAGCTACGTTATTAAATAATCACCACACTCTCATAACAAATGAAGAATGTGAAAAACTTAGCATACATGATCAGCATAAAATTACAATAATAGCAAACAGGCGTTCACTGTATCATGTATCATTAACAGATGAAGAAAAATTTACTCTTGATAATATCTTTTTCAGATGCCAAGGTTTATTTATAATAGAAGATTCTGACGATTTTTTTAAAAAAATGATGATAAATCAAGATAGTTATGATGCACTGCAATGGTTATTTACGTCTTCAGAGTTCGCTAGTATTACTAATATCGTTTCTGCGCACTGCGATTCATGTATTCCTCTGTTTATTAAAAATAAAGCACATACTATAATATTTACGACAAAATTAGCATTAAATCATTATATTATCAATAAATACTCAAAAAATATAAGAGATTTTATTGGAAGTTTATCTGATATAGTATTCGACAAACCTTACAAAAAAATTGTTATATACGATAATAATACTGAATATAGGGCTCTAAGTTTTATAGAACCATTTATATTATAAAATGGCATATATTTAATTTTTATTATTAGATTTTTTTGTTTTTTAGACTCGTAATAGTTATTTTTATATAATGAATCAAGAAGACATAGAGAAAAAAACAATAAAAACATCACGAGGTGATCCAATTCATTGGTTTACAAAAGATACCAATAATCATCTAGATAAAACAACGCTTATATTCGGAGGAACGGGATCAGGAAAAACAACAATCATAGAGGAAGTATTGTATCTTGTGAAAGATCATATATCCAATTATTTGGTTATAGCTCCACGAACATCAGATTCGGCATATAGACGTAAATTACCATCGAGATGTATCAAAGAAGATTTAACGAAAAAGAAGTTGCAGAAAATATGGGATAGACAATATCATGTGACGCAGATATATAATACAGCTAATGATATTAATGTTCTTGAATCTCTTTTTAAAAAATCTCCTGATCGACAATCATATGTTATGATAGAAGCGATTAAGAAAAAAGCAGCTGACGTTATACAAAAAATAGATACAAATGATGGATTAGATTTCGGCAAAAAGAGGTCTCAGAAAATATCTGTTGAAGAACTTCAAACAAAGCGAATTAAAGCTATTTATAAAGTAGCTATTAGAAAGAATAGAAGTATATTGGAACGAATGGAATTACCTGCTCATGAAAAAATCGCATTAGAATATTTAGATATAGACCCACGTTTTTGTCTTATAATTGACGACTGTTCGGAAAAGTTTAATACATGGATGAAATATTTTAAAAAAGGAGAAGTTAATCCATTTGATAGTATCTTCTATAAGGGTCGCCATAATTATATTACACTTATATTTGCATCGCATGATGATAAGCTCGTTCCTCCTGAGTTGAGAAAGAATGCTAGAGTAACTGTATACACTAATAGTCAAGCATTAGTTGCTTCTATCAATAAAACTGGTAATGGATTTACGTCAAAAGACAAAAAAGACGCAATGGAATATGCAGCGAGAGTTTTTGGAGAAGAAAAAGATGGTATTAAGACACATCAAAAATTATGTTATATACGAGAAGAAGTGCCACCATTTAAATACACTATAGCTAATTTATATCCTGATTTTAAATTAGGTGGATCTGCTTTATGGAATATAGTATCTAGAATGCCCAAAAAAGAAGATAATCTTAGTAGCAACCCATTTGCAAAAGACATGTTCAAAAAAGATAAACACGAATGATATAAGAGAAACTTATGCAAGTAATATAAGAAACTATTGCGCAAGTAATATAAGAAATCTCTTATATAGCTAATATTATTTAGATAAATATTATTTTTTTCTTTATTTATAACAATATATAAATGTCTTCGGCACAACAATCAAATACAGGCTTGATAATAGGTTTAATAGTTTTTGGTATATTAGTAGCTATTGTGATTTACTATTATAGTCAACCAACTGCTGTACCAGTATTAACTCCTAATCCACAAGTAGTTACTACTCCTGTTTTAGTAACTCCAGTTTCAAAACATTTAACTGTTAAAGACGGTGAAACATTATCATTACAATGTGATACAGGAAAAACCATAGCGTCAGTCGTTAATGCAAAATATAATAGTAATATTTCTACATGTGGAAAATATGTAACTTTACCCGATGCTGTAGGTAAAAATTCTTATACTCTCGGGCCATGGTTACCGACTCAAATTACTCCAGTTGGCGATCCATGTCCAAACGAACCTAAAACATTAGAGTTAGAATATACTTGTATGTAAAACTATTATCATTAATTTATGCCCAATATTTTATATTTGAGTAAAATATATATTTCTCATAATGTCAGCAGGAGCTGTTATTATCGGTTTGTTTGTTGTTATTATAATATTAGGATTGTTATACATGGCGACAGGTACTAAACCTGTTGTAGTAGTACCAGTAACGGGACCAACAGGTACTGTTAAAGCTGTTACATCGGTAAATAATACATCACAAGTTATTGCAACGCCTGATCCTCCACAGAATCTACAATTTTCTATAAAAGAAGGAGAAGCAATTTCAGTAATATGTCCAGTGGGCAAAACTATTAATAGTGTTTCAAATGCTAAATATGCAAGTATTGACAATCCAGCATGTGGAGGAAATGTTAATGTATCAAATTTAATCGGAAAAAATAATTATGCGTACGGCCCGGTTTTGAATTCTATATTTGGAGATACATGTCCAAATGAACTAAAAAAATTAACTTTTACATATACTTGTAGCTAATTAGTTTATTTATAACTCATATTAAAATTATTTTTTTTTTCTTCAATCATTTTCCCATATATCATCCGCATTTTCAACATCATAACCATCATTATTAATATCATTATCGTATGACTCTACTTCATGTTCTTCATCTCCTTCAGGTTCTGATTGATCGGAAATTTTTCCAGCCCAATCATCGCCTGATATTCCGCCCTCATCTTCTGATCCTTCTTCTAATGTAGTAATATCCATCTTTGCAAATATAGGATCTGGTTTGCTTAATATTTTTTCGCTTGTTATAATGATATTAGTAAAATGTTTAATTAGCAATTTAGACATGGTAGAATATTTTTCAGTACTTTCTTTGCTAATTCGAACTATGATATCGGCTAGATATTCTTGTAGAAAATTTGTATAATCATTTATATTAAGAGAATATTTATATTTTACATTCAATTCCGCAAAATTATCGAATGTTGGCATAGATTTTTGAAGATCTTTAATATCTATTTTCTTTTGTGCATCAAGTATTTCTTTAAGTTCTAATGGCATATCAACTATTTTTTCATGATTAAGTATCATATGATATTCTCTTAATATAGTATGTATATATCCAATAAGTTTCATAAATCTGATTTTTGATGTAGATTCATTTTTACTAGGATTAACTCTGGAATTTTCTATATCTACATATTTAATTCCTTCGGATAATCCAATATTAACCAAAATATTATATTTAACATCTAATAATTGACTCCACTCAGCGGTTTTCTTTAAGCTGTATTGATATTTTTCTTTTATTTGATTTTTCTCAGTATGACCACTCTCATTTTCTTTTCTTATATGTTCTAGGCTATTAATAGTAATAGTTTGTTTTTCTAATTGTACTTTATTAAATATGGATACATATTTGTCATAATACCCTTTATCATTTTTTTTGGAATAATCTGTATGCATACTGCATTTGTTGCATACATTATTTTGAAAATCATGAAGATTGCCTTTCGGACAACGAGTTTCGAAATATTGATAAAATGCTAAAATATCATCCGCTTTTTTAAATACTACCGATAATGATTTATCTGATTTATCTGTAGATTTCGCATCACGAATTGTACTCTTACATTTTCCACAACGTTCGTTTATTACTTTCAAAATACTGAACTGTTTAAGTTTATCTATGTTTTTATTTTCTAACCATTCTACTATATCTTTTTTAGAATATTCATGTTCTTTTTTACCATCTGTATAAATATACGTTTCTACTTTATGCAATTCACCGGATGGACAAAAATGCTGAGCTAAATCAAGTCTGTCTGATGAAAAATTATTATATTTACCTACAATATCATTATGCAGTTCTATATAAATATTCGGACGAATTCTACTTTTCGTAGATTCATTAAGTATTTTATCTTCCATATCTAACAAATATTTCCATTTGTCTAAGAATTCTACTACTTGTACATGTTTTGGTACAAAACTCTTTTGATAAATTTTTTGCTGTTCATACTCCAGCATAGAAATAAAAGAATCATACGTATAAGTATGAAACATATTTTTGTAATCAGATACATTTCTTTCATTGGGGTACCATTTACTTGGAGGTTTAACAGTCTCGTATGGATTAATATCATCATTCATGTCTTGTAAAACCTTTTCTTCAGGTCTACCAAGCACCCCTTTTATATCATCAAATTTATAAGGAGCGTATTTATCAGAACCATGATTACGAGATAATCTTTTGGAATAGTAAGTATATTCATAAAATGGATCTATTAATAATGGATTTTGTAACGTTTGTTTAATATTGTCTGAATCAACTTTAATTGGTTTGGCGTGTTTAGTCGCCCATGAATATGCATTTTTGAGAAATATTTGTTTTATAACATCCATATTCATATTTCGTAAGCGCGATATTATCGTTTCTTTGGATAATAATATTAATTTAAGAGCGGTATTAAGATAGAATTTTTCAGCTAATTTAATATCAGTAATAGCTTTGCCCCCTCTTATATATTTGTAGGTTTTTCGACGTTTATTTTTCTCGCTCGTTCCTTTTATGGTCCTTGTATCTTCATTATCTGTTTCATCTTCATTGTCTATTTTGTCTTCTATAAACTCTGATGTAATATTATCTTCAGTATCCGCATCAGCACTTTCGTCTGTATTTTCTGATGTAGTAATATTTTTAGTGATTTCTTCACTCTTATTCTTTTTATTAGATTTTTCGAGATAATCGGATTTTACTTGATTTCGGTGATTGTTTTTTTCTGATGATTTTTCTCTAGCAAACATCATCTTACCAGGATTATTTAACATAAGAGCACATAAAGCCGCGTAGATATAAATAGCCGCGTATAAATTAAGAGTATCTTTAATACTTTCTCCAGTACTAGTTTTACTACGATATAATTTAGCTTCTTCTTCCATAATAATATTTCTTAATCCACTTGCTAGAGAATTAATTAAAGGTTTAATAGGAACTGGTGTTAGTAATCTAATATTATTACTAACAATATACATGGCTTCTTTCCATATCATTGTTTGAACAGGATCTTCTTCCAGGACGTCTCTTTTCTCGCCGAATATTTTCATAGTAGCTGTATTATCAGGATCACTTACTTTCTCACCGCATATTTTGCAAAAATATCCCATGCGATCTTCTGGCAATGCGTAATTTTGTATCATATAATCGCGAAGAGTCGATCCAAGCCATGGCTTTCCAAAATTTTCTAACATCTTAACACCATAATTATATACGTGAGGACATACTCCACTGATAAGTAATTCAAACCCATCAAGTTGTTTTTTATCAACTGTGTTTTCTATTTCCTTTAATATTCTTTTTAATTCATCCGGTTCTTGATCCAAAAATGATTTACGTAATTTTGCAAATAGTTTCATAATAGACGGATCTGTGGAAGATATTTTTGCATTTATTTTTTTAAATTCTAAATCAACAGTATCTTTTTGCTTTTTATCTAATTTGGAAAGATCATATTCGCCATATTTTTCAAATGCAATAGTTTTAAGTTTTATTAAATCCGATTGTTTTGCATATCCTTCGTATACTTGTTTTTCATATGCTAATTTATATGTCAGTTCTGTTTGTTTATTCGTTAATTCTTTTTTAAATATAGAATCATCTATGCCTATTTTCTCGGCGATATTGTATGCATGTATTAGTCCATTTTTTTCTAGCATATACAATATATCATAATAAAATGATGTGCCAAAATTAGAATTTTGCGCTTTATTAAGTATATCTAAAACCGATGATGCAAATTGATTAAACAATTTATCATGTTTTTGTTGTAGAACTATTTGTAATTTACTTTTTATTTCTTTTTTATCAGATTTCTTAGTTAATGATGGTGTTTCGTCATGTATATTATCCAAAAGTAACCCATTAACTATGTGCCATTTTTTATATGATGAGCCTTCTACGTCTGGTTTAATCAAATCATATCTTATCGCTGGGAAATTAACATTATAATATGTTTCAATATATTCAATATAACTCAACAAATCCTTTAAAAATACACCTGTATTCTGATCATCTTTGAATAGAATGTTGTTGCCTTCTGTTACAGGTAATCCAGGATGAGTAAAAATATCACGTTGTTGCGTATAGTTATACGTTTGATAATCCATCAATCCAAAATGTCCACTTAAAGATAATTGATTATCATCTACATGATCGTAATGAGCTAGTATCCGTTTATTATATTTTTTAACAAATAAATTAGGAAGTATGATTCCTATTACTTTAAATTGTATTCCAGATGGAATAGAAATATATTTACCATCTTCAATACCGTATAATTGTGTTTCATTTTGTAATGCTATAAAATATTTAGGTTCCTCTTTAGTAGTGATAGGCATGCAATATTGTAATAACCATTTTAACATAATAGATATTAATGTACTTTTTGGCTTTTGTTGATGTTCTATGTATTCATCCATTTCATAAAGTACGTTAATATGATGTTTATTAATTTTTGTTTTTTGTTCCATTGATTCATATTCCAATTGTTTCTGACTTTTATTTATAATAGTCTCTTGATCGGGAATATCGAAAACTGTTATCTCTTCTGACATTGATTATCTGTTATTTCAATCAATATATTACAAATGTTATTTTATTTTAGGATAAATTTGTTCTAACCAGAGGCGTTATTTTTAAGTAAGTCATCACGGACACTGTCTGAATACGAAGAGCGTAAGCGAGAGAGCGAAATACTAGAGAAATTAAACATCAAAAAATAAAAGACTTATAATTTATAATGAGTTATAAACATATTTCCGCAAAAGAATTATACAACATTGATTAAAAAGATTGGAATTCGAAAGAAATACAATATTACTGAGATAGAAGATTTATTATTGATGTTAATGACAATAATGGACAAGTACATTCAGTAATATGCAAACATTTTTATATTAAATTATATTCCAAATAAAGGTTTATTTTATTCACCATATAATCAAATATTATTTATCAATGAATAACGAAGAGGATGTACAAACTAAATTGTTTGATAGATCATCATATAGTACAAGAACATTATCGGTATATCAGTTAGTTGGTGCATATCTTGTTGACGTATATTACAATCATTTGTATGCAGAAGCAACTAAACTTAAAAATCAAGGAAAAGTCCCTTCTATAACAGAAGGATATAAACACGCGACATTTGCATTTGTTAGTGCGCTAGACAATAAATTTAAAGGCTCTTATAGAGCGGAACATTATAATAATTTATTAAGAGAAATTAATAAATATTTTATACATTGGACCAGTTATAATTCACTAACATTATCAGAATGTATAGATAAAATTGTGCGCGAATTTATACCTGAAGACTATTATAAATCTCTTGATAAGGATCAAAAAAGAAATATTTTACGTTTAATATTAATTAATACCATTAAAGAATTTACTAAAATAATAGTAGTAGAACATTTAGGCGCTATTATAGATAATCATGAGGAACAAGCTAATGCTGATATTCTTAAAGAACGAATTATAGATTTATTTATTCTTGAGAGAGAAAAAATGTTTCATAAGTTTTTAGAAAATAATAGCGGAGAAGAAAATGAGAAAGTTGATAAAAAGTTTGCGGAAAAAATGCGTACAGAAATAACAAAATTACACGAAGAAAGAAATAATATGAGTAGATTATTGCAAGAACAAAACAAGGAATTAGACATGCGCAAAGAGCAGCTATCAAAGGTTTTAGCTAAATATAGAAAACTAGAAATGGCATACAGGACATTACAAGCAGAGAATAAAGCAGATAAAGAAAAAATAAGTGATTTAGAAGAACAAATTAATATGAACAATCGAGGAGGATCAACGGAGAGATTCATGTTTGATAGTTCTGCTCAAAATAAGAATATAACAAGTTCTGCTCAAAATAAGAATATAACAAGTTCTGCTCAAAATAAGAATATAACAAGTTCTGCTCAAAATAAGAATATAACAAGTTCTGCTCAAAATAAGAATATAAATCATATAACAAGTTCATTTATGAATGCTGAATCTGATGATGCAGAAGCTGATAATACAGATGATAGTGATCAAGAATCTGTACAAACTACTAAAGATCAAATGGATGCAGTACTTAATCAGCATACAATTAAATCAGAATCTAAAATTGGTAGTAGATCGTCTACATTACCCATAAATTTACAATCAGATAGTATTACACCTGTTAAACAAAATAATATACAATTAAGTGCTGATCAACAAACAATACATCAAAATATATTGCATACAGAGAAACATGACGTTCAAAATAAAGCACTGCCTAAAGCTCAACAAAGACCACCTATAAGAAAAACTACGCTAGTTAAAAAAAATGACGAAAGTAAAGTTAATGAAACAAAAACTAAACAACCGTTTAAGCAACATACAAAGTCACAAGAAACAAAAAACGATACATACAAATCTGAGATAAAACCGACCGATGAAAAAACAGACATGAGGCAACAAATAGTAGATAAATCAAATACAGTACAAAATGACTTAGATAAAGGGGATATGGATGATTCTGATGACGATTTAGACATACAGCAAAAGATAACCACACAAGATCACTCCCAGCAGAATGCAATAAATAATATTCAGCAAAAGCCTAATATTAAAACGAATTTAGGTATTGCGTCAAAGCTAAGCGATATATATTAAAGATAAAAAGAAAAAAAGATAACCAAAAGGTATATCTTTATGTCTCCTCTCAAAATTGGGATAGATTATGGTGGTGTTTGTAGTATATATTCTGATACATATGAAGAGAAATCTAAAACTGATGAAGAAATTAATGTTCCTGGATGTATTGAAGCACTTAAAAAACTTAAAGAATTAGGGCACAAACTTATTTTAGTTTCGTTTTGCGGTTCAAAACGAGCTAGAAAAACAAGATCATATCTAACAAAATTACAATTATTTGATAATATGTATTTTGTTAAAAAAAGATCTTTCAAAAAAGACATATGTAATCATGAAGGATTAGACCTTCTAATTGATGACAGACTTGATATTTTGCAAACAATCAATTTTACAGACACATTATTGTTCAAATATAAAAATCATCCATCTAATATGAATAATTATTTTGATACAACATACGTATCAGATAACTGGAATGAAATTGTAGAAATATTAGCTGGACTAAATGGTAAAAATTTACGAAATAATAAAACAATCAATGTAGATAAACTGTGTCATAGATAAAGGCGCTGCATATAAACCATGCGATAGATAAAGGCGCTGCATATAAACCATGCGATAGATAAAGGCACTTATACCAAAAATCTAGATCTGAATTTTATAAATGAAATACAATGTTTAATAGAATCATATTCTTCTTTTTTTAGAAATTTTACTTGATATGTATTGAAATAAATCGTTTGATTATCATCAACTAGCTTAATTTTTAAGTTAGGATCACTTTTATTACCACGTAATATCCAGTAAATTCTATAATGCTCTCTTGCAATATACACATATACACCTTTTTTATCTATGCTAATATGTATCCAACCATTTCTGACTATTTTTCCATTAGAACATTTTATAATAACATCTTTTTTGTAATCGGTATATAGCTGTTTATTATATGTGTTTTTCATTAATATATGTTATAAAATATTATTTTTTTACTGTATTAGAAATGAAGAATTTGGTAGTTAATCATTAAATTTTGAATTTCCTTTTAAACATAAACTTTCTTTAAGTTATTATACCAAATAATGTCACGCAATAATGCTCGGACTACAAAAACAATATCTATTAAAAAATCACGCCAAAACAATAAATCTGATGATGACGATTTGAATTCGTACGCTCCTAGTATTACAGATGATGATGCTGACACAGAAATGGATCCAACTGAATATGATGTAAATTATAATATTCAATCAAATCAATCAACGCAATTACGAGAATTAATCGATTTCTTCTCAGACGCTAAAATGACCAATCCTCCTAATCATCCAACGACAAATATTATTGATAGATTACGAGGTAGATGTTATAATGTTCCTGATAGGAAAATACCCAAAATGTTTAAAATTCTTGAAGAATGTCGCAAAGCCAAGCAAAAATTAATGATTACGGAAAGACAACAGGACTACTCAGGTATTATGTTTGATTTTGATATTTATCAAGATATGGAAGACGAACAATTAACTGACGAAATATTTTACGTATTATGCCAGAAAATTATCGAACTTTTTATGAGAATCATTAATTTCAATGATACAAAAAAAGAAACAATTTATATCGGTATTACTCGCAAACCAAAAATAACATATAAAGATGAGCAGGAATGCTATAAAGATGGATTTCATATTATCATTCCTGGCATTAAAGTTCAACGAGGCGTGAAGAAATTACTTATTAATAAGCTTATTGAAGGCGAATTGATTGATCAAATTATGTCAGAAGTTGAACCTGCTAACATAACTGTTAAAGGTGTTCAATATCAACGAAGTGATTTTCTAGATAAAAATTCAGCAAATGTACCTGTATTTTTCATTGGATCTAGTACAAAAAAAGGTAGTCCTGCATATTTATTAACTCATATTTATGAAGCCACAATAAATTTTGAAATGAAAAGCATTGTGCTTATTAAAAATACTAAATTGATGAAGAATAGGGATTTTAATGTTTGTCATGAATTTTCCTTAAACTACGAAGTTCCGAATGGAATAATCAAAAAACAGAATTATGAGGCACAAGAAAAATTTGCAACAGAAATTTATGAACTCGGTAAGATAACAAAAGATCTAGAAGAAGCTAATCGAAATTATGGAACATTGAGTATGAATGCCATTCACGATGCACAAGTCAAAGAAATTCAAGATTTATTAGATACTCTTAGTCCTAAACGATCAGAAGATTATGGTATGTGGAGGGATGTATTATTTGCTTTGGCAAATACATCAACGTCATATAGAGATTTAGCTGAATATTTTAGTCGAAAATGTAAGGATAAGTTTAGCATGTTGGCTTTTGAAAAGATGTGGACAGAGGCCACTAAAGGTACTAAGAATAGAAAAGCTCTTACATTGGGAAGTATTCATTATTGGGCACAAAAGGATAATCCTGAAAGGTATAAACAATTACGAAGTACAAGTGTTTATAATGTAGCCCTTAAAATGGTTTATGAATCTTATAAGGAAGGTTTATTATCACATTCAGATATAGCCGAACTTTTGCATCGTCTTCTTAAACATAAATTTATTACAGATATTCCAGAAGGAGAAAAAAACAGAATATGGTATGAATTTATTTTAGATGATGATGATCATATTCCAGGTGAATTATACAAATGGAGACGCTGGCAAGGTCATCCTACAAGTTTGATGCGCTATATATCCGATACATTACCAAACTTATTTGATTTAGTTCTGAAAGCAGTTAAAAAAAACTATGATAATTCCACAGGAGATTTAAGCAAATATCTTAAGAAAGTGTATGATAATCTTAAATCAACTATGCGAAAATTAGGAGATAGAAGTTTTAAGAGAAATGTTATTGCTGAGGCCGAGGATAAATTTTCAAAATTAGGATTTGCTGGCATGTTAGATAAAGATCCTTTAGTTCGTGGTGTCGCTAATGGTGTTTTGAAGCTCTCACAGAGAGGTCAAGGTCCTCAACTGATTCAAGGGTATCACACACATATGGTATCTCAATATACTGATGTATCGTATATTGCATTTGATCCATACGATCCTTTAACAAAGAAAATACTTATTACTCTCCGCAAAATGTTTCCGGATAACGAACCTGATTCATTTAGATTTACTATGTATTACTTAGCTAGTACATTAGACGGTAATCCGAAAGAAAGTATGTTTATGTTAATGATTGGTGTTGGTAGTAATGGCAAAACATTTTTAGTTGAGTTACATGCGTCAGCTATTGGTAATATATATGGAGTTAAATTACCATTAAGTTATTTAACTGCCAAAAGTACTTCAGCTGATACAGCTACGCCTGCTACTATGTTACTTAAAACAGCTACATTCGCTCGATTTTCCGAATCAGAAAAACATGAAGTACTCAATGCTGCGCGTATGAAAGAAATTACAGGTCAAGAAACTATTGCTGGTAGAAAATTACATCAAGATATGGTTAATTTTAAACCAAGATGTCATTATTTAGTAACCAGTAATCATGATTTTGATATCACGTCACACGATTGGGGTACATGGAGACGTATGTGTTATAACCCGCTTAAAATTAGATTTGTTGATGTAGCAAATGAAAAATTAGATCCAAAAGATCCATATCAGAGAGAAGCAGATGATTCTATTACAGATACATGGACTGCAGATCCTCAAGTGCGAGGTAGATATTTAGGATTCATGGTATGGATGCATTTCTGGTTATATCACACCCCGGAATATAAGGGAAAAGTTAAACGAGTACCACACCCGCATATTGCATTTGAAACAGAAAAATATAGAAGACGCCAAGATATTATTAGTTCATTTTTAGCGCAACGATTAGTTAAGATTAAAAATACGGATGATAATGCTGATCAAGATAACATGTACTCATTATATGATGAGGTTCAAAAATATGCAGTATGGTATCAGAAAACTCAAGGTGGTTTAATTCCAGGCAAAGGAATTATTGAAATGTTTCAGAATTCGCAAATTGGCAATCTTATTAAAAATACAAAAAGAGGATTATATTTGGTTGGTCATCGTTTTCTGGACAATAATGAAGAACCAGGAGATAATGAAGAATATGCTATGAAGAATATATTTGATATAGAAGTTCCTGCAGATAACTTTGGTATTGAATCAGAAACTCCAGAACAATATTATGAAAAGATTTGCAAAGAATATGATCAATTCAAACATTTATTTAACGGCGATGCTAAATATGACATTGATATGTCTATGTCAGAAGATGAAAAAATACTATCTGACGATATTCCAATCAAAGTCCCAAATATAGAAAATAGAGACGATAATGTAGAAATTAATGGTAGAATTCTTCCTAATGGTATTGTATTACGAGCTTTAGAAGAACCTACAATTAATTATCTCACAGATGAATATCATGTGGATATGTCTGGATTACTACCAGCGGATGATGACAGTGAGTATAATGAATCTGAAGTTAATACTGAGATAGATGATTATGAAGATTAATAGAAATCTTATAGATATAGATAATCTATAAATTTTGATTTTATTTTTTTGTATATTAATTGATACGTATAATAATTTCGTATATAACAATTTTACGTACATATTTAATTTCATAAATGACAATAATGTGTAATTCAGCCATATGTCATAAAACATATAAGGTATATGATTCTAGTGGAGATATGTTAGAATATGCTATTGAAGGACATCACGAAACTTGTTTGCTGGTATTGAATATGCTAATTCTCGATAGTAAATTTTTCATGATTGAAATGACAGACATAGACGATGATAATAAAAGAATTGTAGGAACTATTAAATCTAATACTTTTGCGGTATTATCTAATGTATTTCCAAATAGATTACTTAAAAAATATTTTCCGAAAATAGGCAAGGCAAGACCGAAGCTAATTAGACAAAATGCGATGTGGTTTAGAGATTTTGATGATGGTGATATTCCGGCAGAGTTTTTATAAGATGCCTGTTAGCGTTTGGAGATGATTTAAAATCAGATAATTCACAAAATACACATAATGTTAAAAGACAAATTTAAAATAGATAATGGTTTAATGGTATTATTTTTTGCTAAAAAAAAATTGAATTTTTCAGGTCTATTTAAATATCATGACTAACGTAGTATACTTTATCCGCCAGGGTAACACCTGTGCAGGAAATGCCTTCATTTCAAATCGCAATCAAACTCACACACTTGATGATTATGAAGAGGATGACTTCTCCGATACTGACTTGTTCAGTGTTTGGGAAGATGATCCTCTTGATAAAATCGGTGTTGCGTTAAGCGATCATGAAAGAGATGCAATGTATTCTAATGCAAACGAAGTCTGCCGCAAAAACAAAGAAGCTGCCATCGAACGTGATGCTATGCTCAAAAAAGCTGAAGAAGATGAACTTGCAGATGAAGATAATCAGGTAACTGACTCTCCACCTCCATTTACATTATCTTATGCTTTTGAGAACATCAAATTTGCAAAGTCCAAGAAGCACAAACAACGTGCAAAACAACCTCGAACTTAGGTATAAAGTTTCGCTTTGATGTTAGCGTTAGTTACATCCCTTGAGCAAGTTCCCAGCTCCTTTGTGCTATATCCACATCGTATTTTTAAAAAATAATTTTCATTCTGTTTTCATTTGTTTGATTTCTATTTGTTATTCTCATTTTTCCCATCTGTTTGTATTGTATTTATATTTGTATCAAAAACAAAATAAAAACCAAAAAAAATGATAAAAAGAAATAAAAATCAAAAAAATAAAAACAAAATAAAAATTATATTTTTTGTGTTTTTTTGTATCGATGAAAAGTGAAAATAATATTTCAATTAACTCTTTGACAGCAATGTTTCAATACGAAAACATATATCAAATGACTGATGATTTTGTTTCTGAATCTAATGATAGGAGACGACCTATCCAAAATAATAACAATGCTCGAAATGTCAGAAATACTACGAAACAAATTGATAAAAAATTATCATTAACTAATACTAATTCATCAAAAAAAAAGCATAATGCAAATATACAAATACCTAACTCGGTAAAAATATTGTCATCTGCTCAAAACTATGATTTTTCTCACGAAGAATATTGGACATCAGAAATGAAGTATGAATTTTGCAAAGATGCTTGGTATGATTCTGTTGGACGATATGCACCCACTGATGGTATTTATGTACCTAGAGCAAGTTTTGAATCAGCGTACAAAAAATATCAAGAAAGAAAAATATGCAGTAATATAAAAGATAATGTTGCATGTACAATTAATAATAGTAAACCAATTCCTCAGAAGTTGAATATTACAAATATCTCGGATGATGTTAGATCTCTCGATGAAGATTTGTAATTCCTGTAACTATTCTTTTTTTCAAAAGTGAAAATGATATAGAAATATAACACATATAAAGACACATTTGTATAAAATATTACAATAATGTCAGCAGTATCATCACGTATTAATACTCCAGCAAGAATCAGATTGTTGTTGGAGAATTATATTGAAGCTAAGAAAGCTGGTCCAGGTAGTGGATATGATATATGTCCAATTGAACCTGACAATTATGAAAGTTATTATATATTAATACAACCAAAATGTGGAGTATATAAAGAGCATTCATATGTATTAGAACTTAAAACAACATACGGTGTAGGATCGGATCAATCACAATATCCTATAGAACCTCCGTACGCTCATTTTGTCACAAATGTATATCATACTAATATTTCTTCTAACGGAGGATCCATCTGTGTGGATATTTTGAAACAAAAAGAAAAATGGATGCCTACTTATAGTTTTGATGCCATAGTACAGAATATTTTACTTCTATTTGATGAACCGAATAACGCTTCTCCATATAACGGAGAAGCATCAAGATGTTGGATGGATTGTGAGAAAGCTTATAAAAACCGTAAAAATAAGAATATGTCTTTTCAAGAATTAGAACAATTACATGTGGAGTGTTTTTCTCCATTTTCTACAAAAGCAATTACATTTGCTAGATCTAACAATATGCAACAATACAAACAGTATTTCCCGCAGTTGTTTCCTAGAGATCCAGAATATTCTGTATTACTTAAAAAGGTTAATGATGATTTTAAAGAAGTTGTTGCTATGTATGAAAGTATGAAGAAGAAAAAGAAAGAAACAGCTAAAGACGAAAGAAAAGAAACAGCTAAAGACGAAAGAAAAGAAACAGCTAAAGACGAAAGAAAAGAAACAGCTAAAGACGAAAGAAAAGAAACAGCTAAAGACGAAAGAA
>JACCDR010809904.1_pt1 | contig 20742 bp, 13 predicted proteins | sample 7446431 | NCBI WGS metagenome assembly JACCDR01 (sample SAMN15323443, study PRJNA562643) | freshwater metagenome | isolation source: river surface water | place: USA:Blue River Watershed | collected 2017-08-17 | reverse complement strand
TACCTGATTGCGGGTCATAAAGGTCAGCCAAGTGCTGTTAAAAAAAAACGTGAGCCACGTCGCCGTCGCTTAAAAGGCAAACGGGTTCGAGGCACAGCCAAAGACGATAAACCGCCTGTTTTTGGCATGATTCAACGCAAGGGCATGGTCATAATCCGTATGCTTGATAATGTTCAAAGAACAACAATCGAACCTATCATCCGAAAATATGTCAAAGCAGGCAGCACTGTTTACACCGATGAATACAATATATGTAATTGTTTATCAGGTGATTATACCCACAAAACTGTCAATCATGGAAAAGGCGAGTATGCCAGAGATGAGGACGGTGATGGTAAGCATGAAGTCCATGTCAATACGATGGAAAGTTTCTGGTCTTTGTTAAGACCTTGGTTGAGACGGGGTCGCCCAGACGGGGTCGCCCAGACGGGGTCGCCCAGACGGGGTCGCCCAGACCTCATCGTGGTATTTCTCAAGAAAGACTCCCTTACTATTTGGGATTCTTTGAATATTTACACAATATCAGAAAACGAGGTCAAGTTGCCCTTTCAGCTTTAGTATCGCTTTTACTAGCAACTTGAAATCATAATTGAGCCAAAATTATAATTGTTGCGATTTTATATTCAAAATAATATCCTCCATGATAGATAGCTATGTGTGCATTTCTAATAAGCACATCAAGATAATACTTGCCCTTTTCCTATTGCTTCAATCAGTATTTAGACTTAATGCTCAGATTAATTCATTGAAATTTAACCATTTAATGGTAAATGATGGATTACCCCAAAATTCAATACATTCCATCGCTAGAGATAAATATGGGTTTATGTGGTTTGGAACATGGTGTGGCGTATGCCGATATGATGGATATTCTTTCAAGGTTTTTAGAGCAAATGATAATGATTCGACCGCATTTTCAGATAATATGATTGAGGTTATTACAACGGACTCCCTACAAAATATCTGGATAAAGACAGGTGAACCAGACTGTTTGTATCAATATAATTATGAGTACGAGACGTTTAAACGCTTTTCAATCAAGCAGGTAGCTCCTTATCTACGTAGTCGTATTACTCACCCAACCGTAGTCGAAAATGCTCAATTTAGATTTATAACTACTGCATCAGGATTAAAACAATTGAATAAGGTTACTGGTCGTGAAACACGGTATCAGGTAAATTTAAACGACCCTTTTGCTATCTCAGACTCAGCCGTTTATATGAGCTATATCGACGATGCCGACAACCTGTGGATAGGTACTCGAAAGGGTGGTGTGAATCATGCAAACCTGAATGTTAAGCCTTTTACTTATTATCATGCCGACAAAGTGGATGGAGGGCTTATTAGTAATGAAGTCAGGACTATCTGTAAAGATAATATGGGAAGGCTTTGGGTTGGCTCAGAAGACATGGGGGTAACTATGATTGAGCATAGTCCTAAAGGAAATCATTCTACTTATTTCAATCGTGGCAAAAGCATTGATAGCAGGAGGATTCGTTCGCTTTATTGTGATAAATTTGGCTTAGTTTGGATCGGGACTAAAGGAGGACTAGACAGGTATGACCCCCGTACAAAACTAGTGAAACACTATGCTGCTGACAGCAAAAAAGCAGGAAGCCTTACGAGTCCTATTATTTTTGCGATGACAGAAGACCATGAGGGAGTACTCTGGATTGGAACGTATGGCGGTTTAGCAAAATACGATAGAAAAAATGATAAGTTTGTGTATGTATCACCGGTTATTACAGGAGGTGTACAAATCAGGGCTATTCTTGAAGATTCCCAAAAGAACCTTTGGGTGGCTATGGAAGATGGAGGACTGACCAAATTAATCCGTCCAGAGACTACCGATAATAGTACTCCATTTAAAGCAATACGATATGTTCATAAAGAAGGAGATAGTCTTACGCTTATCTCTAATCGGCTTTATTCTTTGGCAGAAGATAAAACTGGAATGTTATGGATTGCTACTAATTTAGGACTAAGTCGTTTGAATCCTAAAAATAATACCTGTAAACATTTTTTTATTAAGGATGGATTACCCGATGAAATCATCATGGGGCTGTTATTTGATGGAAAAGAATCGATTTGGATAAGCCACAAAAAGGGAATAACCCGAATGAATACCAGAACGTTTCAACTCCAAAACTTTAATGTAAACGATGGATTACAGAGTAACGAGTTCAATCAGAATGCTTGTTTTCGAGATAAGACAACAGGGGAAATGTTTTTTGGTGGACAGAACGGTATGAACTCTTTTTTCCCTGATAGTATAAAAATTAATCGGTACAAACCCCCAATGGTGTTCACACGCCTAACGGTTATGAATCAGGTAATACAGGTAGGCTCGAAGGTAAATGACCGAGTTATCCTTGAAAAATCACTACTTTGTACGAACGAAATTACCCTAAGTTGGTGGGATAGAACATTTAGCTTAGAATTTGCAGCGTTGCATTATGCCAATCCACAAGGCAATAAATATAAATACAAACTGAATGGAATGGATAATGAATGGATTTATACGGATGCTTCTATGCGAACAGCCTCTTACTCGCATCTTCCGTCAGGGACTTATATTTTTCAGGTTTACGGAGCTAATAGCGATGGCGTTTGGAGTGATAAACCCGCTACACTTCGAATCAATATTCTTCCTCCTTGGTGGTTTACTTGGTGGGCAATTACCGTCTATGTCGCTATTGCTTGTTCGATACTTTTTTTGGTGTATCAGTATAGTGTGGCACGTATTGAGTTTGCTAAAAATGAAGAAATTCATCAATCAAAACTTAAATTTTTCACAGGAATTTCGCATGAGTTTCGGACTCCACTTACGTTGATTATTGACCCTTTAGAAAAACTTATTTCCGAAAAATTGGATACAGATACCATCCATCAATACCATAGTTTAATGCACCGAAATGCAAAGCAATTACTTTTGTTGATTAATCAATTATTGGATTTTCGGAAATTAGAGTCAGGACATCTTACCTTAACGATGCAACAGTCGGATATAGTCGCTTTTGTCAGAACAATTGCCACTTCGTTTGAGTCAAGGGCAAAAGATCGAAAGATTCATTTGATAGTTCAATCAACAATAACGAGCCTCAATACGCATTTTGATGCCGCTAAAATGAATATCGTCTTGAATAACCTCTTATCCAATGCCTTTAAATTTACCCCCGACCAAGGAGAAATTATCGTCTGTATTGATGTATTAAAGCAAGACAATCAGATGCTGGTGATTAAAGTACAGGATACGGGAGTGGGTATATCGGCAGATGAACAAGAAAAAGTGTTTGATATTTTTTATCAATCTCCTCATTCGCCTTCTCTACAAGAAGGTTCGGGTATTGGATTGGCACTAACCAAAGAGTTAGTACAACTTCATGGCGGACAAATTGCTTTAGAAAGTAACTTCGGTAAAGGGTCAACGTTTTCGATTTTTTTACCTATTACTACCGATGAAAAGAACGATGCGGTTATTTTTCAAGAGTTATTGGTTCAAGAAGAAAGACGTTTGATAAATAATACGCAAAGACTTGATTCGACTGCTGATTTACCTTTGCTTTTAGTGGTTGACGATAATGCCGATATTCGAAACTACATCGCTTTAAACTTCAATCAAGCATATCGAATTATCTCAGCTAACACTGGTTTTGAGGGTTTTGTACAAGCAACAAAAACAATTCCTGACCTTGTTATCAGTGATGTTATGATGCCTGATATGGATGGTTTGGAATTATGCCGTAAGCTAAAAACCGATGAGCGTACCAGCCATATTCCTGTAATTTTACTTACAGCACGGCAGTCGGACGAATCAAAATTGGAAGGGTTCGAGACAGGAGCCGATGCCTATGTCACCAAACCTTTCAACAGCAATGTGCTACACGCTCAAGTACGGAATTTGCTTGAACAACGACAACGCTTACGAGAGCTATTTTCAAAGGGTTCAGCTATGGATATAAAGACAATAGCTATCAACATTACAGATGAAGCTTTTCTTACCAAAGTGATCCAACATATTCATGAAAATTTGGAGGATGAAGAGTTTAATATCAATGCCCTCGCCGAAATTCTTAACATGAGCCGTTCACAGTTTTATCGGAAAATTAAAGCACTTACCAACCAATCCTTACTCGATTTTGTAACAACCATTCGTATGAATAAAGCGTTAGAATACTTGCTCAGTGGCAACTATAATATTTCAGAAACAGCTCATAAGGTGGGTTACAGTATGTCGAGTAATTTTACCCGAACGTTCACCCGTCATTTTGGGCTAAGTCCTTCCAAATACATGGAGTCGATTAGAAAATAAAAAACATAAACTATTACATAATACTCATAGCTGTTATTCGATTTTTGCCCGAATAACAGCTATTTTTTTAACGTAACGTAGTAAAAATAGTATTATAATCGCTTGAATGCTTCAAAATGAATAGTTTTGACTTGATTTGAATAGACGGATTTTCGGATACGTAGGTACTTTTGCCAATACAAACAGAACATTAAGATTTGATAACTGTTTGTTCCATAGAATTAACTAAATCACTTGTAATAATACAATATAGCTATTGCCTGATTATGAAAAAAAAATATGTAATACGTTTATTTTTAGGACTACTTTTCAGTTGTATAGGCTTTTCTATACGTGCTTTGAATATTGCTGCTAAAACACCAAAAACGAAACAGGCTGCCATTGCAGGCAGTGTGTCTGTAGTTGATAATGGCACTACCGTTACTTTAAAAAATCAGTATGTTAATGTAACTATAACGAAAGAAAGTGGGAAAATAACTTCCTATGTTTTTGACGGTACAAATCTCTTAACAGGAGGCTATTCTGGAGGGTTATTGTACTGGAGTTGGAATATGCCCAATTATCAAAACCCAGCAGGTTGTAGCTATCAGCTTACGGTTGACCCCAAGACGAATAACTATGATTATGCAGAAATAAAGCTCCACATGACTTGGAATAAAGACTCGACTACGGCAGCTCAAGATGTGGACATTTACTATGGGATAAAAGAAGGGGTATCAGGACTTTATGCTGCGGGAAAACTCAGTCACCCTGCGTCTTATCCTTTCAATCCAGGTGGTGAGTGGCGAATGGCTGGTTATGTGGGTAGTCAATTCGATTGGATGGTCGTTGATAGCACTCGAAATATGCGAATTCCTACTTGGACGGCAACTCAGGTTGCAGTGGCTGGTGCACCCAAAGAAGTGACCCAAATTACTTCTCCTGCTCCTTTTGTCAATCATTATGAGTGTAAATATGATTATAGTGCCGATTACGGAGAAACAGACACATGGGGATGGGTAAGTACAAGTACGAATAGAGGAATCTGGATGACGATTCCAAGTTTGGAATATTACCCAGGTGGTCCCATGAAACGAGAATTGATGTGCCATGCTGCTCCTGTTATCTTAAATATGTTTGGAGGAACGCATTACGGAATGGGTGGCGATGGCGGCATTGACAGTGGCGAAAAATGGGAAAAAATATACGGTCCATTTTTAATTTATGCAAACAAAGTACCTACTGGTACTACGAATACCCCTAAAGCATTATGGGATGATGCCAAAGCTCAGACCAAACTAGAAAAAGGGAAATGGCCTTATGCTTGGTTTTCGGATTCTACCTACTTGAAAGCGAATCAGCGAGGAACTGTGAAGGGTAAACTTATTATCAAAGACCCAACATTATCGGCTGTACCTGCTGCTAATATGTGGATTGGTGTTGCCATTCCCCCTTCTTCAACTACGGGAGCTACGGATTTTCAGTTGTGGTGTAAAAATTATCAATTTTGGGTTAAAACGGATAGTCAAGGCAACTTTACCATTCCCAATGTATTACCTGGCGTACATAATTTGTACGCATTTGGGGCAGGCATTGCGGGGCAAATGACCAAAAATGCCTATCTAACCGTGGTGGCAGGACTAGAAACGAATTTGGGTATAGTGGAATGGACTCCATTTCGCATTGCTCCAACGGTTTGGGAAATTGGGATTCCTGACCGAACAGCAAAAGAATTTAAACATGGAGATGACTATTGGGTAGGAGGAACTTATCCTGACCCCAACTGGGCAAAATTCATGAACTATACAAGTGAGTTTCCAAACGAAGTGAATTTTACTATTGGACAAAGCAACTGGGCGACGGATTGGAATTTTGTTCAACCCTATAACGTTGTTGGTACTGCCCAAACCATTGCTCCCGAATGGAAAGTGAATTTTAAACTAGCAACAAAACCAACAACAGGTTCTAACTCCTCCGTTTATGTGGCGGTTGCATCATCGTATTCCGCTCCTCTTATTGTGAAAATCAATGGGGTTAATATTACAAGTCCTACTACTGGAGCTACTTTCCCGAATCCTTCAAATGCAACTATTCGGAAAGGGATACATGGTGCTTTTGGGGAACTGCGATTTACCTTTCCTTCGAGTCTCTTAAATATAGGAGATAACGTAATAAGCTTTACCCAACGAAAAGCTGGAGGAGATATTCAGTATGATTATTTACGTTTAGAATCTCCTATACCTCAGCCATTAGCAACGGTATCATCCACTGAGCCAACAGTAGCAGATGTAAAAGTATATCCAAATCCTTTTCTGGATACCTTAACGATACAGTTGCGCACTACTTCATTGAAAACAGAAGTACAAATTATAAGCATAGATGGCAAAATGGTTTATCAAAAACAGTTTATCAATCCTGAAGAAGTTATCAATTTGAATTTATCGCAACTTAAAAGTGGAAATTATGTCTTGAAATTGACTCAAGATAACGTCGTTTCATTTTATAAAATTTCAAAATAACGTTATGATAAAACAAGACGCTATGTAAAGCAACCCGACTTAGAAAGGCTTGAGGTTTCAACCGATGGCATCAACTATACAAAAGCATTTGATTTAAAGCCTATTATCAATAGGACTTACTTCAAAAATAGTAAAATAAAGTTCTAATCATTTCACATAATGACACGTAAAAAAATAAGACGAATCAAAGGATTCTTTTTATCATTCTTATGTCGTTTTCTGGACTTCAACACTTGACAAAAACGATTATTATACTCCAATGTATGCAACCACCCGAGATTTTGTGACTTTCACCGAAGCCCAAATCTGGCAACCTGACGAGTGGCGTATAGATTGTACTGTTAAGAAGGTGGCTTTACGTACCAAAAGTTTCGAACATCCAAAATGGGAAGTTGTACCCGTCAACTTTCCAGAACCACTCCCAAAGCACGGAACTATTCTGCCAATCACGGCTACCGAAGCAAAAGCACTTACTACTGCTTACTCAAAATAACCATAAATTTAAACACTAAAAAATGAATGAAATGAAACAATTATTCACTATTGTTTTTACTGTATTATCATCTCTCTGTTTTGGGCAACAATTATCAACTACAGCTAAAAAACAGCAAGAGTTTAGATATACCAACCCAATTACCCGAGATACATCAATTTCGATGCGAGACCATTTTGTATTTAAAGTAGGTAGTAAATGGTACTGTACGGGAACATCTAATCCTGTATGGTCGGGGCCAAATCCAGGTGTTCGCTTATTAGTTTCGGATGATTTACTACATTGGGAACACTCCACGTGGTTAATTGATGCGTCTAAACTACCTTCAGATTGCCCCTATAATGGACGATTCTGGGCACCAGAAGTACATTTTATTAAAAACAAATATTACCTCACCGTCAATAGTGGTAAAGTCACAGTTGAAGACCCGAAGGGAGAAAAAACGCATAACATTTGGTTATTCGTATCAGACAGCTTAAAAGGTTCGTACAAATTGGTAGGTGGACCACTAACGTCACAATTTAACAATGATGCCACTTTGTTTGAGGATGAAGACGGTCAAACCTATATTTATGCTAGTGGTGGTGGCTTATTTCAATCCAAAATAGATTTGAATACAGGTAAACTAACGCTACCTATGCAAAAATTTTTAGATAAAAAACAGTCAGGTTGGCCAGAATGGATAATGGGAGGTATTGAAGGACCTTTTGTAATAAAAAAAGAGGGTACTTATTTTATGTTTTTCTCCACTTGGACACGAGGTTATGAAATAGGATTACTAAAATCAAAAACACCGTTAGGTCCTTGGGAATTGGCTTCTCCAGAACCAATTTTTGGATCAAGAAAAAGAGCACATCGCCTCAAGAATGCCATAAGTGGTGGTTATACAAACCTAAAATATCAAGATACTGAAGACCCTTATCAGGAAACAGGTCATAACGCTCTATTTGAAGGACCAGACGGACAATTATGGAGTTCATGTCATTACTTCATCAATAGTAAAAGACCTTATCCTTACAGCCAAACATTTGAATCTTGGGAGTTCACCCCACAACTAGGAATAGAACCTGTATCTTATAAAGATGGACGATTCTATATCAAAGGACCAACCTGGACAGAACAAATTGTGAATTATTAAGAAGGAGGATATGACAATCAGATTTAAGGTAACTTACTGACTTTAATACAAAAAAATGACTAAGAGAATTTTAACAACAATTATTACCCTTTTTTATACGAGCTTCATTATTGCACAGCATCATAATGAGCAAGTTCGAATCAAACAACTGTTCAATTTTGGTTGGAAATTTAAAGAAGGGGATATTTCCAACGCTCAAAATACCACTTTTAATGATAGTGACTGGCGTAAATTGGACTTACCACACGATTTTCAGATTGAACAACCATGGGACAAAACCGCTAGTCGTGGACGTGGGTTTAAAGCGATGGGGATTGGCTGGTATCGCAAAGCGTTTGCTGCTAATTCTACTTGGAAAGGCAAGCAAATATTGCTTGATTTTGAGGGAATTATGCTTTCTGGAGAAGTATGGCTAAACGGGAAAAAAATTGGAAAAACAGATTATGGCTACCTTGGTTTTGAAACGGATATAACAAAGCTTATCCAATATGAGGCTGTCAATGTAGTAGCTGTTCGTGCTTCTACGGGTGATAACGGCGATTCTCGTTGGTACACAGGAGGCGGACTTTTTAGAGATGTGAATCTGGTCATAAAAGATAGTATTTCCATTGCTCGTCATGGGATTTTTATCACAACGCCAACTATTTCCAACAAAAATGCGGAAATTAGTGTGCAAGTAGAAGTAGCGGGCATTAGAGGTAAACAATACGATTTAGAAATCAAAACAACCCTCTTTTCACCAGAAGGAAAACAAGTAGGGGAAACAACTACTTTTGCTCCGAAAAAAACGAATCTAGCTACTGTAGAAGTTGCTTTACCTAAAGTAAACATCGCTAATCCACAATTGTGGTCTTGCGAAAGTCCAAAACTGTATTCCGCAGAAGTCATCTTGATGTTGAACGGCCAAGTGGTTGATAAACTCACTAAAAGGTTTGGGATTCGTACCCTTGAGTTCTCGAAAGAATATGGATTAAAATTAAATGGCAAAAAGATTTTCTTAAAAGGAGTAGCCAATCACGACGATTTAGGTGCTGTGGGGGTGGCTGCTTATAAAACCGCTATTGCCCGAATGATGGATCAATTAAAAGCTTTTGGTTTTAACCATATTCGTACTTCGCACAATCCGTATTCAGAGTCTTTTTTTGAACTTGCCGACGAAAAAGGCATCTTGGTTGTGGATGAACTCTACGACAAATGGGGAAGTACTGTGGCTTGGGCAGGAAATGCACCATGGACTGAATTATGGTTCCATAATATGAAAGAATGGATTAAACGTGACCGTAATCATCCGTCGGTGATTATGTGGAGTTTTGGAAATGAATTGCAGTTTCAGGAAGAACGGTGGGGATTTCCAACAGGTGATTGGGGCATAACTACCTACCGAATGATGGACGTAGTTGCAAAACGGTATGACCCTACTCGTAAAACAACGGTTGCCATGTATCCAGCTCGTGCTGGAGGAATTATCAGGGCCAACCCAGACTTTCGTATTAAAGAAAATATTGTTCCACCTGAATTGGCAACCGTGACCGATGTTGCCAGTTTTAACTATACTTGGGAGGATTATCAGGAATATTTGAAACACGCACCTAACATGATTATCTATCAAAGCGAAGCAGTCACCAACGAATTAGCTGCTCCTTATTTTGGAATGGACAGAGACAAAATGGTGGGTTTAGCCTATTGGGGAGCTATCGAATATTGGGGTGAGTCGGACGGTTGGCCGAAAAAAGGCTGGAATTATTCGTTCTTCAATCATGCGATGGAGCCTTTTCCTCAAGCTTGGTTAACTAAAAGTATTTTTAAAGAAGAACCTTTAGTGCATATTGGCGTGGTCGATAATGAAGGCGATTCAAAAATGTGGAACGATGTCCTTGTAGGTCAAAAAGTAATCTCATCCCATTGGAATCGTCAAGAAGGTAAAAAGTATAATCTATACACCTATACCAATGCCGATGAAGTAGAATTATTGATGAACGGAAAGTCAATTGGTGTACAACAAAATTCAATAGACGTAAAAAAACGTAATACCCTTTATTGGAAAGATATTCCATTTACAGTTGGTAAAATTACAGCCATTGCTCGCAAAGGAGGTAAAGTAGTCGCTCAGCACGAATTGGAAACAACGAGCGAAGCGGTCGAATTAAAAGTAGAAACTGAAAACACCGATTGGAAAGCCGATGGAATGGATTTGCAGTATGTAAAGGTATATGCCGTGGATGCCAAAGGACGCAAAGTGCCAACTGCTACAGGGGAATTGACTTTTGATGTCAGTGGTGTAGCTCGTTTAATTGCAGTGGATAATGGCAATCATGTAAGTGATGATTTGTTTGGAGGGAATAAGAAGACACTTCATAATGGTTTTGCTATGGCTATTTTACGCTCCGAACAGATGGCTGGAACAGTAAAAATAAAAGTATCAGCCACTGGGTTTAAAGAGGTAGAAAAAACATTAACCGTAAAATAAGTTAAACCTAGATGAAAGTAGAGATATTGGTTAATTTGTTAATGACGATAGCACCACAATCTTTTGCACTCAGGATTAAAACAGGAGAAATTTCAATAGCGAAGTAAGAAAGATATACCTTTATCAGGACGATTTAAAAGTATCAATATTGGGTACACCTTAGTTTTTTATTTCCTTTCCGAATAAAAAGAAACATCAATAATTGCTACTTGCCTATAAAATAGATTTTATAGGCAAGTAGCAATTATTGGATTAGGAAAACGCCCCACGCATGGCATGACTACTCATGACTTGTTGATAACCGCACTATTTGATAAGTCATGCCATGAGTCTCTTGGACGTATCTTGGAACGCCCATCTCCCACTGCGACCTTGCTCCAACTGAACTTACTAAGGCATCCAATCTTTGCTCTTGCTTGTACTGGTGGTGCTGTCAAAGACTGCATTTATTTGTGGGTCTAAGTGAAAAAACACTTAGACTAGCAGAGTGGGAAGTTACTCCCGAAACGGCAAAAATTTAGGTCTTTTTACAGTGACATAGCCCTTGTTATCATTGTCCCATTCTTCTATAACACTTTTCCTAAAAGTTTCTTCTTGTATATCATTCACTCGTATTAAACCGAGAGGTTTACCATATTTTTTTACATTCACCTTCGACTTTCCATCATCAAAATATAACTCATCAAGAATAAAGTCGTTTAATTCTTTTGAATATTTAATAGTAATAGTATAGCTGCTTTCATAATCTTCATTCGGATTTATTCCAAAAATCAGTATTCGTAAACAAATCCTATCAAAAAATCTAGCAGGGTCATCAAAGCCAATAGTTGACCACACTTCTTTACCAACAGGAGATATAAAGGCTATATTGATAGTTTTTGAAAGACTTGAGCAATAGACCTCCCCTAAATTGTTGTGTGATGTTTCATAGATTTTTATCCAATCTTTTTTCCCATCACTATCAAAATCAGCATTGAAAGTACCTTGATAAACTCCTTTACCTTTGACTACTTTTACTTGAGCATGAGCTTGATAGCTACTAAATAGGATAAGTATGAATATCCCAATGTGTTTTCTTAATTGTGTCATTTTATTATTTTGCTTATTCGTTCAACTTGTGCTTTTCTCTCTTTTGCTCCATTAGGCTGGCAATCATCACCTCTCCTCATGGTCGTAGGTTAAGCAAAGCGTTCCAACGACCAGAGACAGGTACGAAAATAAAGTAAGTTTTTAGCTATTGTTTCTGAATCATTGGCACGGCACACAAGGGGTATGTTTTTTACGACAACTGAGTTTTGATTGCCTGTAAAATGCGGTCGCCACCTTTGTTCAAGAGTGTTTCGGCGAGTTGTGTACCTAGCGTTTCGGGGGCTGTTCCTTGGACTTCTTCTCTGAGCATTGTACTGCCATCAAGGCTGATAATACCGCCCGTAAGCCGAAGGTTGCTTTGGGTTTCATCGTATTGTGCCAAGCCAAACACAGGAATGCTACAGCCTCCTTGCAGGCGTTTCAAAAAGGCTCTTTCAGCTAGTAATTGTTGTTCGGTGGCAGCGTGGTTGAGCAATTGTCGAATGAGGGCTTTTTTCTCTGAGGCAAGCGTTACGGCACATTCAATGGCCACCGAGCCTTGTCCGACGGCAGGCGTAAAGGTTGTACTCGGAATCAGTTGGGCGATGTGTTCTTGGTAGCCCATGCGGTGTACGCCAGCATACGCCAAAAGCAAGGCATCGCATACGCCACTTTCGAGCTTGCCCATGCGGGTTTGTAAATTGCCACGCATATCAACGGTTTGGATGTGCGGATAATAATGCTTGAGCATGGCTACTCGGCGTGTCGAAGATGTACCTACCACAAAAGGCTTACCGCTGTCGAGCGACAACGATTTGTCGAAACTTACCAATACGTCGTTGATTTTTTCTCTTTCGGTAAAAGCAATGATTTCAAAATCTTCGCCTAAATCAGATTGTAAATCTTTGGCAGAATGCTGGGCAATGTCTATTTCGCCCGAACGTAATTTTTCTTCTAGTTCTTCGGTAAATACACCTTTAGAGCCAATTTTAGCCAATGAGCGGTCTAAAATTTTATCTCCTTTGGTTTCGATAATCACAATTTCAACAGGTACGCCACCTGCTTCGAGGGTTTCTTTCACAAAATATGCCTGCCATAAAGCAAGCTTCGACCCACGTGTTCCTAATTTGATGGTTTGCATACAACAACGTTTCAAGCCCGTAGCCAACGAGCTATGTGTATAGATAAATCCAAATGCAAGATTTTTGCTCTGGCGTTTCGTTCTAAATAATAATATGTTTTACTCAATTCTTCTACAATAGGCTCAATTGACTGAAAACTGACTGCCTTAGCAAAATTTTGAACAAAGGTCAATTCTTCGCCTTCCAACCGAACCAAGGCTTCTGCTCCGTTTTTCCACAACAACAAATCCCTAAAAATATTCAAGGCGTAGTCGATGGTCGCTTTTTGTTCTTCTTTGCTAAAAGCATCAAATTCATCCGCCTGTTTAAGTAGCGTTGCCCAATCGGCTCGATACGCTGTACGCATCCACTGCGAAAACCACAGGTGTTTGCCTCCACTTGGGTTGTCGGCTAGGCGTAGGGCTTTGGCTAAATTTCCTTCCGACAAATAGGCTATTTGCCTGGCTCTATCAGACGGTATTGCTTTGTTTTGTTGTAAAAAAAACACGATTTCATCATCGCTAAAAGCAGGCACATTTACTTTTTGGGTACGAGATAAAATGGTGGTTAAGAGCTTATTGGCATCGTGACAAACCAGTAAAAAAAGCGTTTTGGCTGGGGGTTCTTCCAAGATTTTCAAAAGGGCATTTGCCGAGCTTTGGTTGAGCATTTCGGGTTGCCAAATCAAGAGAATTTTGTATTCAGCTTCAAACGATTTTAGCGAAATTTTTTGAATAATTTTGCGGGCTTCTTCTGCCGAAATATTGCCTTGCTTGTTGCCTTCTACACCAATATGTTCGAGCCAGTTGGGCAATAAACCATACACACTTTCCTGCAAAAAAGTACGCCAAAGAGGCATATAAGCTTCTGAGTCGGCTTCTTTGATTTTTTTGGTACTTGCCGTCGGAAAAATCTGATGGAAGTCGGGATGCACCAATTTCCGCATTTTTATACAGGAAGGACAAACGCCACAAGCGTCGTGTGCCTGTTTGTTTTCGCAGTTGATATAGGTCGCATAAGCCCAAGCCAAGCCCAAATTCGCCGAACCAGCAGGCCCGTGAAAAAGCTGTGCATGGGCCACATGATTGGCCTGCACCGAGCGTATGAGGGTTTGTTTGATGGCGGTTAAACCGGGTATATCTTTGAATAACATACGAAAAGGGCTTTATACTGGCCTTGTTTGTTCAAAAATGGCGTTAAAAATTCCTTCTTCTACGGCATCTAATACTTTGTTTCGGCGTTCCATTACGGCACGTGCTACTTGCAATGCTTTGCGTAGATGATACGTTTTGAAGGTACTGCCTCCGCCCCAAGAAAACGAAGGAATGTGCTTGGGTTGGAAATCAGCCCCAAAGATATTACAATTTACGCCAACTACCGTACCTGTATTAAACATTGTGTTGATGCCACATTTAGAATGGTCGCCCATAATCAAGCCAGCAAACTGTATGCCTGTATTTTCGTAACGATTGCTTACGTAGCTCCACAGTTCTACTTTTGAATAGTCGTTTTTGAGGTTTGAGTTGTTGGTATCGGCACCCCAGTTGCACCATTCGCCAATAACAGCGTTCCCCATAAAACCTTCGTGTCCTTTGTTTGAGTTGCCCCACATCACGGTATTGCTGATTTCGCCACCCACTTTGCAGCCGGGACCAATGGTTGTATTGGGACGCATCTTTCCATCCATGTTGATAGCCGAACCTTCTAAAATTGCAAAAGGGCCTTGGATTTTTGCCCCTTCCATGATATTTACATTTTTGCCAATATAAATCGGGCCATTTTCGGCATTGAGTACCGCCGCTCTGATTTTTACGCCTTCTTCGATAAAAATTTGGGCTTCGTTATAAGCAGCCGTAAAGCGGTCGTTGATGGGTTGCGAAACACGGTTGTGTGTAAGGCGTTGAAAATCGGCTCGGAGTTGTTCGCCATTTTTCGTAAAAATATCAATACACTGACTGACAATGCAAAGCTTTTCCTGAAAATCTACCGCAGGCAATGCCCTAGGGTTTTCGAGGATGTTTGCCGCACGATAGCCCAACAGGCAGTTGGCTTGCACCAAGGCTGTATCGGGGGCAAGGCTGGACAAGGCTTTTACTAACTCACTTGTAGGGCATACCGCACCATTGATAAAAAGATTATCGGAAGCCAATACCAAAGGATATTTGGCTTGTAAATAGGCTTGGGTAGCAAACGAAACCCTAGCTTCGAGCAAAGCCTCCCATTTTTCGGTAATGGTATCAATGCCAATGCGTAGCTCGCTTACGGGGCGTGTAAAAGTCATGGGCAACAAAGCTTCTCTCTGTTGTGGGTCGTCGAAAAGGATGTAATTCATCGGTTCAAGCTGTATGGTATAAATTGGGGAAACTGCAAAATACGTAATTTATTACCGCAAAATTAGGATTCCTGCTGGCAAAACAAAAGCCTCTCAGACGAATCTAAGAGGCTTTTGATAACCTATGTCCACAAAAGGCATATAGCTTATTTTTTCTGACCAAAACGTTTGTAGAATTTGTCCACACGTCCTGCTGTATCAAGCAATACGTTTTTACCAGTATAGAAAGGGTGCGATACTGATGAAACTTCAAGTTTGAATACAGGGTAAGTTTGTCCTTCAAATTCAGTTGTTTCAGTAGTGTTTACGCAAGACTGAGTCAAAAATTTGAAATCAGCAGACAAATCGTGGAAAACCACTGGTCTGTAATTAGGATGAATATCTTTTTTCATGACAATATTTTGAATTTTGAGACGATTCCCTGCCGTCTCGGTGATTGATTAGGCGTTTTGCTTAGGATTGGTGGGGTTTTTACATTATCCAAAAGCCAACGTTGTGAGTATGAGGCGATAATGCTACAATCATAAGACTTGCAAAACGGGACGCAAATTTACATTTTTTTTAGTGCTTTCAAAAACTTTTTTACAGGAAATTATTCACCAGCAAGCATTTAGTAAAGATTCATTTTTTTTTGTAAAAAAACGATTATGAATTTTCCAAGTTCGATACTTTATAGTGAACTGATTATCTAAACTTTGAGTTGTACATTATGAATATTCTATCGAAAGGCATAGAATTAGATGATTTTTTTTCGTTGTTTTCAGAAAAGAAAATTACTAACTTTGAAGTAGTGAAAGCCTCGCATACATCAAAACATCTGCTCCGTTTTCGGTTGATTTTTTGTTCAAAACCAAGTTTGACAGCGGTTCTTTGAAAGAGCTCATACTGTAAAATCATTCTCAAAAAAATAGTAATTTTATTAGGTACGTATTGAAAATGAAACCTATACTCATGCCAATAGGTTAGACGATTTTATGTGCCTACCAAAAGAGATGATAGTGACTCAGCGATGGTGGCAGAAGGCTTAACATGAATGTAACATTTAGGGATTTTACCAAAAATCAGACAGTTGAGTATAGGTGATAGGTGGTGAAGAAACACTGTAAAACACAAGGATTCATCCAGTTAGATTTTATTACGTAAAAAAAGAAGTTTTGATTTACTGTAAGTTGTACAAAACTCAATACTTACGCTATTATTCAATCACTCAATAAATAAAAGCCTGAGTAAGGCAAATGTTTGGTAATTAACCTTCATAACCCCAATCAAAAATATGTACGTTATCAAGAGAGATGGCAGACGAGAATCTGTAAAGTTCGATAAGATTACAGCAAGAATCGAAAAGCTTTGCTACAGTCTCGACCCTTACTTTGTGCAGCCGCTTGAAGTAGCCAAAAAAGTAATAACTGGCTTATACGACGGCGTTACAACTACTGAATTAGATAATTTGGCAGCCGAGACGGCGGCATCTATGACCACCAAACACCCTGATTACGCTGTGTTGGCGGCTAGAATTGCTATCTCTAACTTGCACAAAAACACCCAAAAGTCGTTTTCGACTACGATGCGTCGCTTGTACAATTACATCGACCCTAAAACAGGCGAAAATGCAGCACTGTTATCGAAAGAGGTGTATGATGTCATTAAAAAACACGCCAGTGAACTCGATGCCGCTATTATTTACGACAGAGATTTTGGCTACGACTATTTTGGGTTTAAAACCTTAGAAAAGTCGTACCTTTTAAAACTCGACGGCAAAATCGTAGAGCGTCCACAACACATGCTTATGCGTGTGTCGGTGGGGATTCACCTCGATGATATTGAGTCGGTTTTGCATACTTACAACTTGCTCTCAGAACGCTGGTTTACCCATGCTACGCCTACGCTTTTCAACGCAGGTACGCCTAAACCACAAATGTCTTCTTGTTTCTTATTAACGATGCAAGACGACTCTATTGAGGGTATTTACGATACCTTGAAGCAATGTGCTAAAATTTCGCAATCGGCTGGTGGTATCGGTTTGAGTATCCATAATATCAGAGCGAAAGGCTCGTATATCAAAGGCACAAATGGTACTTCTAATGGTATTATTCCGATGCTACGGGTGTATAACGATACGGCTCGCTATGTGGACCAAGGCGGTGGTAAACGCAAAGGCTCTTTTGCTATTTATTTGGAACCTTGGCACGCTGATGTTTTTGATTTCTTACAATTAAAGAAAAATCATGGTAAAGAAGAGGGGCGTGCAAGAGATTTATTCTATGCACTTTGGGTGCCAGATTTATTCATGCAACGGGTAAAAGACAATGATATGTGGTCGTTGTTTTGCCCACACGAATGCCCTGGTTTGAGTGATTCTTATGGCGAAGCTTTTGAAGAATTATATACGAGCTACGAAAGAGCGGGTAAGGCTCGTAAAGTGGTAAAAGCCCAAGAGCTTTGGTTTGAAATCTTAGAATCGCAAACCGAAACAGGTACGCCTTATATGTTGTATAAAGACCACGCCAACCGCAAGTCGAACCAAAAAAATCTTGGTACTATCAAGTCGTCTAACTTGTGTACCGAGATTATGGAATATACTTCTAAAGACGAGGTGGCGGTATGTAACTTGGCTTCGTTGGCATTGCCTAAATACCTGAAAACCAACGAAAGAGGCTTTGTAGAGTTCGACCATGCTCGTTTGTACGAAGTAACCAAAGTTGTCACCAAAAACCTTAACCGTATTATCGACCGCAACTATTACCCTGTAGAAGAGGCTCGTCGCTCTAATATGCGTCACCGTCCGATTGGCTTGGGTGTGCAAGGCTTGGCTGATGTGTTTATTTTGTTGCGTATGCCGTTTGAATCGGCGGAGGCTCGTCGTTTGAACAAAGATATTTTTGAAACGATTTACTTTGCTTCGATGGAAGCTTCGATGGAGTTGGCGAAAAAAGAAGGCCCTTACCAAACATGGAAAGGCTCGCCTATTTCAGAAGGTATTTTCCAATTTGATATGTGGGACGTTACGCCAGAGTCGGGTCGCTGGAATTGGGAAGATTTACGTGCCAAGGTTATTGAGCATGGCGTGCGTAACTCTTTGTTGGTTGCTCCCATGCCAACGGCTTCTACTTCGCAGATTTTGGGTAACAACGAATGCTTTGAGCCTTATACTTCTAATATTTATACTCGTCGTGTTCTTTCTGGAGAATTTGTCGTAGTGAATAAGCATTTGTTGAAAGACTTAGTAAAATTAGGCTTGTGGAACGATGCCATGAAAAACAAGCTTATCTCTGCCAATGGCTCGGTACAGTCGATTCCAGAGATTCCACAGCATTTAAAAGAGTTGTACAAAACCGTTTGGGAAATCAAACAAAAGGCGATTATCGACATGGCTGCCGACCGTGGTGCTTATATTTGCCAGTCGCAATCGCTTAATATCCATATTCAAGACCCGAACTTCGGAAAGCTGACTTCTATGCACTTCTACGCATGGGAAAAAGGGCTAAAAACTGGTATGTATTATTTGCGTACCAAAGCCGCAGCGGATGCCATCAAATTTACGGTTGAAAAGCAAGCCGAAGTTGCTATTGAGCAAGCAAATGTGGTACACGAGCAAGCCCTCAACTATGAGGCGTATGCTGCTCAAGCCGCTCAAGCCAAAGCCTCCGCCAACTCGTTTACGGTAGCGGGCTTAAACAATGTGACCGAACAAAACTGGTCTGCGATGCAATGCTCAATAGACGACCCAGAAGGTTGTGAAGCATGCGGGTCTTAATACCTTAGCCGATTTTTCGGTTCTTAGAAGCCTTCAATGCCCACAGCGTTGAAGGCTTTTTCGCTTTGTTACGCATCAAAAAGCGCTTAATTTTGGGCTTTATTTATTTCATTACATTCATGGATAAAACGATTCTCAAAAAAGCTGCCAATTTTTGTGCCTATCAAGAACGCACCCAACGAGAAGTAAAAGAACGCTTGGACGAATGGGGTACTTGGGGCGACGAAGCCGACGAAATAGTCGTATGGCTTATCGAAAACAATTACCTCAACGAAGAACGTTTTGCCAAAACTTTTGCAGGAAGTAAGTTTAGGGTAAAACACTGGGGCCGCCTGAAAATTCGGCAAGAACTCAAACTTCGTGGGGTTTCGCCTTATTGCTTGCAAGAAGCTATGAAAGAAATAGACGACGAAGCTTATTTTGACACCTTAGTGCATTTATTGACAAGAAAAAAAAGAGAAATAAAAGAAAGCAATGCCTTAATAGCCAAACAAAAACTTGTACGCTATGCCCTCAGCAAAGGCTACGAGCAAGATTTGATATTTGAGGCAATTGCTACGTTGAATGATAGAACAATAGGCTAATAACAGCAGTTGATACAAATAATAAAACAAATACTTGGCCTTTCTATTTTATGTATTATTTTCGTATAAAACTTACGAAAAACACACATAGAATCATGATTCAGGAGTTTTCATTAAAGAATTTCTTATCTTTTAATGATAAGCAAACAATTGATTTTTTAGCAACTAAAGATAAGACACACGTTGACGAAGTAACATACGAACCTAAAAAAGGCGTAAAAATACTAAAGTTATTGATGATATACGGAGCTAATGCTTCTGGTAAATCTAACTTACTTACAGCTATTCAAACGCTGTGGATGATGTTGATTACACCAGAAGACAAAGAGAGCGACAAAATTCAATTCTATAAACCTTTCATTTTAAACAAAGGTTTGCCAGTTGAATTTGAAATGGTATTTTGGATGAATCATCAAAAATTCAAGTATCAAATTCAATTTACAGAAACGGCAATTACGTATGAAAAATTATCGTATGTAACAGAAGCGGGTATTATGTCTGATGTATATGAACGAGTGCCAGAAAAGGATATAAAGTTTGGTAGTACCATTGAAATCAGTATGAAGGCAAAAAACGATTTCAATAAAGAAACGCTCAAAAATCATACGGTATTATCGACCCTCAACAAGAAAAATATCCATGCCCCTCAGCTTTTGTTAGCTTTGTATGAATGGATAAAAAACAATATTATAGCATCTGATGCCTATGATGATGCTATTGAAATAGCCGAATATGCCAATAATAATGCAGCTATCAAAGCTTTTTTATTGGATTTATTAGTAAAAGCTGATTTTAACATTGTTGACTTTTTTTTAGTAGAATCGAAGCTAAATAACTGGTTATTAGAGGAAATAGAAAAAGATACATCTTTGCCTGTTTCGTTGAAAGAAAAATTATTGCGTCCACAAAAGCAAGTATTATTTACACATAAAAATGATGATGAATCGTTTCAAATTGATTTTAGTATGGAGTCGT
>JACCDR012332938.1_pt1 | contig 20744 bp, 29 predicted proteins | sample 7446431 | NCBI WGS metagenome assembly JACCDR01 (sample SAMN15323443, study PRJNA562643) | freshwater metagenome | isolation source: river surface water | place: USA:Blue River Watershed | collected 2017-08-17 | reverse complement strand
TGAAGCTGCGGGCGCGCAGTCTGCACGAGCTGATGTACTTCCCAACCGTCCGCACGAGAGGACAAGCATGACCACCGAGATTGAGAAGCTGCTGTCCCAGGACAGCGACGAGCGCGCCAAGATGGCCACGACCTACCATGCGCTCTGCGACGCGCGCGACGCCGTGAACGCCAAGATCGCGCCGCTTCAGCAGCAGCTGGACGCCGCCATCGCCGCGACGCAGGCCGCGCAGGCCGAGGAGCTGCGCATCGCGGGCGAGATCGAGGCGACCTGGGGCCCGAACTGGCTGCCGTTGAAGCGCCGCATTGCCGAACTGGCACGGGCCCTGGGCAAGATCCCGCCCCGGGGCTGATCGCGTGGCGCGTGGGCTCAGGATTGGGCACGTGTTGGTGCCGTCTTGGATCACCGGCGCTGTGTCGGGCCGCTGGGGCGAGATTCCAGGCGGCACGCTGGCCGACGTTGACCCGGACCCTGGCCGCACCGCCGCATGGGCCGGGAGCGGCGGGCAGGCAACCATCGTCACGGCCTGGGGCTCCATGTGGACAGACCCGCTCACCGGTCGGCAGTGGCGCTGGGGCGGTGGCCATACCGACTACCGCGGCAACGAGCTGTACTTCCGAGACTTGCTTGTGGCGTCTCCCGAGTGTGTGCGCGTGAGCGATCCGTCCGACTTGGCCGACTACGGCCACTCGGTCGGCACGGCGACTACGTACAGTGACGGCCGCATCCGCAGCAGCCACGTCTACAACGCTCTGGTCTGGGTGCCTGGAGTTGGGCCTGTCATGGCCGGCCTGTCGTCGCGCGCAACGGACGGCGGCAATGGCTCCATGGCGCTGTTCACGGTCAACACGACGACCGGCGCTTTCACGCCCAGCAGCACGGCCACAAACAGCGGAAGCGGGACGCCGATCGCGGCCTGCTTCGACCCGACCCGAGGCACACAGGGCAGCATCTGGATTCGCCGCAACGGCACCAGTTTCATGCTTCGGCACGACTACGCGGCAGACACGCGGGTGACGGTCGGATCGACCAAGGAGTGGGCCGGCGAATGCTCGCTGGCCTATCACCCGGACGACTACATCCTGATCGGCAGCGAGGGCGACGGCGGGTCAGGCGGGCCAGGCTGGACCGGAAGCGCCAAGTTCTGCGTCTTCGACTGCTCAACGGGTGACTACCACTTCCCAGCGTTCACGGGCACCGTCAGCGGCGGGCTTCAGGCGGGCAAGTGTCAGCCGGTCTGGGTGTCGTCGCTAGGCAAGTTCGTGGCCTGGGACAACGACACGAGCAGGACGCTCTTGACGACGCTCACGCCGGGCGCCGACCCGTTCGTCGACGACTGGACCATCGGCACCTTGGCGGTCGACGGCGGCAACACCGTGACCCCGAGCGCGGCGCCAAACAATGGAACCTACGGCCAGTTTGCCTACATCCCTGCGGCTGGGATCTTGGTGCAGTGCGCTACGGCCTCGCACCCGGGCTACTTCTACAAGGTCTGAGCATGGCTGACATTCACGTAGATTCCGCGGGCTCCAATACCGCCGGCTACGACACCTGGGCCAAGGCCGCGACGTCGATTGCAACAGCAATGGGCGCCGAGGCCGCGGGTGACCGCGTGCTGGTGGGCTCGGCTTACAGCGAAAGCGTGGCGACCATCAACGTGGCCATCGCCGGGACCGCAGCAAACCCTGTGCAGATTCTGAGCGGCACCAAGGGCGTGACCAGCGGCATCACTGCCCTGGCTGCCGGGGCCTTGTTTTCGACGACCGGAACGACGCACACCTGGGCCGGCTCGTTCTACGCCTACGGGATCACGTTCCGCGGAACGTCAAGCTCCTCGCATGACATGGTGTTCGGCAACTCGAACCCCTCGATTGTGACCGCAGAAAGCTGCGCATTCGAGCACTCGGGCGGCGGCGGCTCGTCGACCATTCAGTTCGGGAACGCAAGCGACGGCGGCGGCGGATACGCGACGCTGCGCAACTGCACATTCAAGTTCGGCGCCGCCGGCCAGCGATTGAAGGCGCTGGGCTGGCTGCACATCGTGGGCGGATCTTGGGCCTCTGGCGGAACTGCGCCAACGGGCGTTTTTTCCATGTCATCGACGCGCGGGTCGCGTGTCCTGTGCGAGGGCTTCGACTTCACGAACATCGCCACCACGGCCAACCTGTGCGACGGGCAAGGCGGCTCGGTGGCGCTGTTCCGCGACATCATCCTCCCGGCCTCGTGGACCGGTGCCCCGGTGGCGTCTGGCAGCGTGCAGGAAGGCCAGCGCGTCGAAATGTGGAACTACCGCGTCGGCGGGAGTACCTGGTTTCGGTTCTGGGTCCGGGACAGCCGCTGCGACCTGACGCCCGAGACGACCATCGTTCGCACCGGTGGCGGATCGGACTCCGACGGCAACTACAGCGTCAAGATGGTCACCACCGCCAACTGCGCCTGGCCGTCGAGCGTCGCGCGCAGCATGCAGTTCGTCGTGCCCAACACGACCACGGGCAGCAACATCACGCTGACGGCTCAGATCATCCGCGACAGCGCCACCAATCTGACCGACCGCGAAGTCTGGCTCGAGGTGGAGGAGCCGGACGGCACGATCACCACCGACGCCTGCGCCGACGTGCTGACCTCTGCCGCCGACCAGAGCACCAGCGCCTCGAGCTGGACCACCACCGGCATGACCAACACGAACGAGCAGCAACTGGCGGTGACCATCAACGCCAGCCGCGCCGGCCCGCTGCTCGTGACTGTCTGCTGCGCAAAGCCCAGCACGACGTTCTACATCTGCCCCAAGGTCGATAAGACCTAAGCCATGGCCGAGGTCATCAGCCGCGTCGGCGGCATCACGGTTGGAGACCCTGCTGACGAATGGTCAGACAGGCTTGGCGCTGTTTTTCAGGCCGAGCCCGCGGCCGCGGGCTACTCGCTTGTCTGTGCCAACGGTTCCTTCAGCCTGACCGGCCAGGCCGCCGGCACGCGCGTCGGCCGCAAGCTGGCCGCGGCGCAGGGCTCCTACACCCTGACAGGCAGCGCGGCGACGCTCCTGGAGGGCCACGCGATCACCTGCGCGCAGGGCAGCTACGTCATCACCGGCTCGACCGCGTATGCAGACTACGCCATCACCTGCACGCGCGGCCTGTACACGCTGAGCGGCCAGGCGGCGCCGTTGCGCGCGGCGCGCCGGGTAGCCGCCGGCCAGGGCAGTTACAGCCACAGCGGCCAGGCGGGAGGCACGCGCGCGGCGCGGAGGATGACGGCGGCGCAGGGATCGCTGGCGCTGACCGGGCAGGGCGCCACGCTGACCTACACGCCCGCCGGCGATCGCGTGCTGACCGCTGCGCAGGGCGGCTACGTGCTGACGGGCCAGACGGCGGTGGCGCGTGCAGCGCGGCGCCTGGTGGCCGGCCAAGGCAGCCTCGCGCTCAGCGGGCAGGCCGCCGCGCTGCGCCGTGGGCGCGCTACAGGCGCGGCCGCCGGCAGCTACGCGCTCAGCGGACAGGCCGCGACGATCGTGGTGCCGCTCAAGCTCACCGCGGCCGCCGGCAGCTACGCCATGACCGGCCAGGCCGCGGCCCTGACCTACAGCGCAGCGCCGGCGCCGACCGTGATCTCGGCGCCGCCATCCGGCCGGCGCGTCCAGGGCTACGGTAGGCCCGCCAATGTGCAACGGAGCACCCGATGACGCTGAAGCTGATCACCGACGCGACGACGGAGCCGCTGACGCTGACCCAAGCCAAGCGGCACCTGAAGGTCGAACACACGGTCGACGACGACGACATCACCGACGCCATCGTCGCCGCGCGCAAGACAGCCGAGCACCTGACCGGGCGCAGCCTGACCACGCAGACCTGGGAGCGGGTGCTCGACGCCTTCCCGGCTTCCGAGCTCGAGCTCGGGATGCCGGCGGCGGACACCGAGGACCGCGTGCTGTCGATCGTCAGCGTGGTCTACATCGACGCCAACGGCGACAGCCAGACGATGGACTCGGCCGACTACTCGCTTGACTCCGACACGCCGCCGGGCTGGATTCTGCCCAGCCAAGCACTCGGCACCTGGCCGGCCACGCTGGACACGGCCAACGCCGTGCGCGTGCGCTTCACGACAGGCTACAGCCCGGCGGCCGACAAGGGCCGCGCGCTGCTGCGCTCCTGGATGCGCATGCAGGTGGGCAACCTCTACAAGTTCCGGGAGGCCATCGTCGCCGGCGTCAGCGTCGCCGAGCTGCCCAGCGGCTTTCACGAGCGCCTGCTCGACCCCTACCGGATCTGGAGGGCCTGAGCGATGCCGCTGAACGCCGGCCAGCTGGACCGCCGGATCCGCATCCAGTACCGCGCCGCCGGCAAGGACGATCGCGGCCAGGCGAACGGTGCCTGGACGACGCTGGCCGAGGTCTGGGCGCAGCCGATGCCGAAGGCCGGCCGCGAGTTCTTCGCCGCCAGCCAGCAGCAGGCCGAGCTGGGGTTCATGTGGCGCATCCGGCACCGCACCGACGTGCGCGCCGACATGCGCGTGCTGGACGAGTGGGACACGCCCTACGACATTGCTGGCGAGCCGGTGCCTGCCGCGAATCGCGAATGGCTGGACCTGCCCTGCATCACGGGAGTGCGCGATGGTCGTTGAAGCCAAGGTCACCGGCCTGCCGGACTTCAAGCGCGACCTCCTGTCGCTGCCGGAGAAGTTGCGTAAGCGCGCGCTTCGCAACGCACTGGCCGCCGGCGCGCGCGTGGTGCGCGACGCGGCGCGCGTCAATGCGCCGGTCCTGAGTCCCGGCAACGCGCTGCTGACGCCGTACCGCAAGCCCGGCACCGTCAAGAAGGCCATCGTCGTGCGCACCAGCAAGCGCGACCGCCGCGCCGGCGACGTCGGCGTCTTCGTCAACGTGCGGCCGGCCAAGGGCAGCGCGCGCGGCGCCAAGAGCCGGGACGACCCGTTCTACTGGCGCTGGCTCGAGTTCGGCTGGACCCCGGCCAGCAACGCCACCGGAGGCCGCGGCAAGGCAGGGCAGCGCCGCCGGCGCGAACTGAACCGCAGCACCGACGCCAAGATCCGCAGCGGCTTCCGGTTCCTGCAGGCCGGCGCGGCCAAGCTGAACGAGGCGCTGGCTGTTTTCACCGCCAAGCTGCGGCCGGCCATCGACAAGCTGAACCGGGGGCAGACGCCGTGAGCTCCGAGAGCGACCTGCAGGCGCTGCTGGAAGCCGACACCGCGCTCGCCGCGCTGGTCGGCGACCGCATCGCGCAGAACGCCATCGACCAGGGCCAGGATCTGCCCTACGTGGTCTACACCTCGAAGCACGTGCCGGACTTCGGCCTGAGCAACGCGCTGCTGGCGACAAACGTGCAGTTCCGCATCGAGTGCTGGGCCGCCAGCGCTGAGGCGGCCGACGATGTCGCCGACGCCGTGCGCGCCGCGCTGCTGGCCGACGGCGTGGTCTGCACCAGCCGCGTGACCGGCCACAGCCCGGAGACGCAGCTCGACGCGACGATCCTGGTGGCCGACTGGTGGCCCTGATGCCAGCCGCCGCCACCCATCTCCTGGCCCGCCGCGTGCGGGCCTTCTTGTTACCACCGGGCGCCGCCCGTCTTCCACCCCGAAAGGACTGACCCATGACCACCATCGTCGGGCGCAACTGCAAGATCGAAGTCGCCCTCACGTTTGATGCCCCCATCTCGCCCAGCGCCGTCACCAAGGCGACCAGCGGCGTGGCCACGCTGACCAGCCACAGCGTCGACACCGGAGACGTCGGCTACTGGACCGCGACCAGCGGCATGGTCGAGCTCGACGGCCAGGCGGTTTACTGCACCGACACCGACGCCAACACATTCACGATGAACGGGCTGGACACGACCAACTACAGCACCTTTGCCAGCGGCCCGACGCTGACGCTGGCGGCCACCTGGGGCCTGCTGGACGAGGCGGGCGGCTATGCCGTGGGCGGCGGCGCGGCCGACACGCTGGACGACAGCCGGCTGCACCTGAACAAGCGCCGCAACCTGGCCGGCCTGAACGCGGCCGAGGACATGACCATCACGATCAAGACGCCGGAGATCGAGGGCACCGCGCTGGCGTTCCTGACGCGCGCCGCGCGCAACGGCACCAGCGTGCTGATCAAGGTCACCAAGGGCAGCCAGGTGCTGCGCGTGGCCTACGGCGTGCCCAGCGTCTACGGCGAGCAGGTGGACGTGGGCGGCCTGGGGACCGGCAGCTTCGGCATCATCTGCCCGGCCAACGTGCTGAAGCCGAACGTCTGACGCATGGCCAGCACCCTGCATGCGCGGCTGCTGGCCGCGCGCGAGGCCACGGTCGAACTGCCGAACGGCCGCACCGTGCGCGTGCGCCGGCCGCCGGACGTCGAGATCCCGCGCCTGCTGCTGGAGGGCGACGTCTCCGACTTCCTGCGATGCGTCGTCGGCTGGGGCGACGGCTGGACCGAGGCCGACGTGCTGGGCGACGCCGGCGACGCGAAGGTCGCGGTGCCGTTCGACCCCGCCATCTGGCTTGACCTGGCGCGCGACAACACGCCGTGGTGCGTGGCCGTGGCCAGCAAGGTCAAGGCGCTCTGCACCGAGTTCATGCGCGCCCGGGAGACCGCCTCGGGAAACTGACGGCCCTGCTGGATGCGCGGCACGGCATCCAGTACGAGGGCGAGGAACCCGAGCCACCCACCACCGCCAGCCTGATGGCCTGGAAGGCCTGGCTCATGCTGACCATCGGCATGGGCGCGCTGGACTGGGCCGGCGTCGAGCCGGTGGCCGCGGTGCTCGGCGTGCCTGACGCGGATCTCGAGCTGTTCATTCACTGCTTGCTGTTGATCAAGCTGTACCGCAAGCCAGGAGAGACCTGACCCATGGCCTACGCCTCACTGTCGATCGACCTGAAGGCCCAGCTCGCGAACCTGCAGAGCGGCATGGACAAGGCCGTGCGCCTGGCCGAGAAGGACGCGGCGCGCATCGAGAAGGCCTTCGGCGCGGTGAAGATCCTGGCCGGCACGATCGGCGGCGCGCTGGCGGCCGGCCTCGGCGGCGCGACTTTCACCGCCTTCATCGTCAGCGCCAACGACGCGCTCCTCGCGATCAAGGATCTGGCCGAGGGCACCGGCAGCACGGTCGAGAACGTCTCGGCGCTGGAGAACGCGCTGCGGGCGAACAACCGCACGCTGGCCGAGGCGCAGCCGATCCTGGTCAAGTTCAACGGCGCGCTGAAGGAGGCCGACGGCAAGAACGGCATCAGCCAAGCGCTGCAGGCCATCGGGCTCAGCGCGGAGGAACTGCGCAAGCTGGATCCGGTGCTGGCGCTGCAGCAGGTCGGCCAGGCGCTGCAGGGCTACGAGGACAACGCCAACAAGGCGCGGCTGGTGCAGGAGCTGTTCGGCAAGTCCGTCGCCGAGGTGATCCCGTTCCTGAACGATCTGGCCGAGGCGCAGCTGAAGGCCACGGACGGCATCGTGGAGGCGACCGAGGAGGCCGACAAGTTCGAGAAGAACCTGGCCAAGCTGAAGGCCGAGGCAACCGATCTGGCGCGTGCTTTGGCCGGACCTGTCGTCTCGGGCCTGAACAAGATGTTCGACGCCATCAAGCAGTTCGAAGGCAGCGAACTGAAGTCCGGCCTCATCTATGCAAACGAGCAGGCTCAGAAGGAACTTCAGGTTGCCGTTCGCAAGATGGAAGGCTTGCAGGGCCTGATCGAGCGCGAAGGGGTGACCCCGGGTCGGCTGACCACTATGCAGCAGCTGCGTGATGACGCGGCCAAGGCAACAGCGGAACTGCAGCGAACAAGCGAGGCGCTCAAGCGGATCGGACGCCAGGAGCCAGACGCTTCGGTCTACAGCAACGAGGGCCGAAACTCGGTAAAGCCGAGCGTGCGCCAGATTGGCGGAAGTACTCTGCCCCGGCCGCCCCGCACCGCTGCCGGCCCGCGCGACCTCGTGGGCCCCGAGATCCCCGACGCGCTGACGTCCGCGCTGCGGCTGCTGGAGCAGACCGACGTGCGCAAGCTGGAAGGCCTGAAGGCGCAACTGGCCGAGCTGCTGACGCTGCGCGCGGCCGGCGGCGACAGCCCAGCGCTGGCCGAGGCGATCACGGACCTGTCGCTGGCGATCGACGAGCTGAATTCCAAGCAGTTCGCGCCGGCCGTCGACATCAAGAGCGACTTCCTGCGCGCCGAGAAGGCTGGCTATGAGGAGACCGATGATTTTCTGCGCAAGCTGAAGGACAAGGGGCAGGAAGTCGACAGCATTGCCGGCGACTTGGGCCTCACCTTCAGCAGCGCCTTCGAGGACGCCATCGTCGGCGGCAAGGGCCTGCGCGAGGTGCTGGCCGGCATCGAACAGGACATCCTGCGCATCATCACGCGCAAGCTGGTCACTGAGCCGCTGGGCAACGCCATCACCGGCCTAATCAAAGGCGCGACCGGCGATGGCGGCTTCGATCTTGGCGGCCTGTTGAGCAAGGTGGCCGGCTCCCTGTTCGGAGGCTTGCCTGGCTTCGCGGTCGGCACCGATTACGTGCCGCGCGACATGGTGGCGCGCATCCACAAGGGCGAGCGCATCGTGCCGGCGGCCGAGAACAAGCCGGGCGCCGGGCGCGCGCTGAGCGTAGTCAACAACTTCAACTTCGCCGGCCCGGTGGACCGCCGCACGCAGATGCAGGTGGGCGCGGCCGCCGGCGCCGCGGTGCAGCGCGCGCTGGCGCGAAACGGGTGACCCAATGGCCTTCCTCGAGAGCCCCCGCTTTCCCGAGCGCATCGCCTTCGGCGCCGAGGGCGGCCCCGGCTTCAAGACCGGGATCGCCGTCGCTGTCAGCGGCCGCGAGGCGCGCAACGCCGAGTGGGCCTACCCCCAGCACGCCTGGAACGTCAGCCAGGGCCTGAACACCCCCGAGGACTACGCCGCGCTGCGCGCCTTCTTCATGGCCGCGCGTGGGCGCTTCTACTCGTGGCGTTTCAAGGACTGGACGGACTACACCGCCAGCCACACCGGCGACGAGAAGGGCGTCGTGATCGCGCTGACGAGCACGACCTTCCAGATGGTCAAGCGGTATACGTCCGGGTCGAACACGCAGGACAGGATCATCCGCAAGCCGGTCAGCGGCACCTGCACGGCGCAGGTGTCCGGCGGCGCCGTCACGCACTCGATCGACTACGCCACCGGCATCATCACCATCGCCAGCGCGCCGGCCGCTGGCAACGTCACCTGGGCCGGCGAGTTCGACGTGCCCATGCGCTTTGACAGCGACCGCCTGCCGGCGCGCATCGTCAGCCGCAACGGCGACGGCCTGGTGCTGGAGTGGCCCGACATCAACATCGTCGAGGACATGAGCGCATGAGGACCGTAGGCGCCAGCCTGCTCGCGCACCAGCAGAGCGGCAGCACCACGCTGGCCTGGGGCCTGAAGGTCACGCGCGCCGACGCCGCGGTCTACGGTTTCACGAGCCACCAGCGCGACGTCACGATCAGCGGCGTCACCTACCTGGCTGGGCCGGGACTGGACGTGGCCAGCCTGGTCAGCAGTGCCGGCTTCGCGGTGGACAACACCGAGCTGACGATGCTGGCCGACGACACCATCATCACGCGCGCCGACATCCTGGCCGGGCGCTGGAACTATGCCGCCTTCGAACTGTTCCAGTTCAACTACGCCGACCTGACCCAGGGCCGCGACGTGCTCATGGTCGGCACGCTGGGCGAGGTCAGCCCGCAGCGCGGCGCCTACCGCGTCGAGCTGCGCGGTCTGCAGCAGTACCTGCAGAACCCGGTGGGCGCCGTGAGCACCAAGACCTGCCGCGCGCGGCTGGGCGATGCGCGCTGCCGCAAGGATCTGACGAGCTTCACGCACACCGGCACCGTCAGCGCCGTGACGTCGAACCAGGTGTTCGTCGACAACACGCGCACCGAGGCCGACGACTACTTCGCTGAGGGCGAGCTCAGCTGGACCAGCGGCGACAACGACGGGCTGACCGTCAAGGTCAAGACCTACGCCAGCGCGACCGACACTTTCACGCTGGCCGTGCCGATGACCTTCCCGATCCAGGTCGGCGACACCTTCACGGCCATCGCCGGCTGCCGCAAGCGCCTGGACGAGGACTGCCGGCTGAAGTTCGACAACGTGCTGAACTTCCAGGGCGAGCCGCACCGGCCGACCGTGGATGACATCACCGAGAGCCCGGAGCCCAACGCAGAATGACCACGCGCGCCGAAGTCATCGCCGCCGCCTACGGCTGGATGGGCACGCCCTGGGTGCACCAGCACCGCACCAAGGGCACGGCCGTGGACTGCGCCGGCCTGGTCATCGGCGTTGCGCGCGAGCTCGGCCTTGTGGCGCCGGACTTCGACTTCACCGGCTACGGCCGGCAGCCGGACGGCTCGCTGCTGGCGGTGTGCGAGCAGTTCATGACCCGCATCCCGCGCGACCAGATGGCCGCCGGCGACGTGCTGGTCGTGGCCGTCGAGAGCGACCCGCAGCACCTGGGCATCCTGGTGCCGTACCGGCATGGCGGCCTCAGCCTGCTGCACGCCAGCAGCGCCGCGCGCAAGGTCGTCGAGACGCGCGTGATGTTTGCGCGCACCTTCGTGTTCCGCGCCGCGTTCCGGCTGCCTGGCGTGGAGGACTGATCCATGGCGCAGCTGCTCATTGCCGCCGCCGGCGCCGCGATCGGCGGGGCAATCGCCCCAGGCTTCGCGTTCCTGGGGCTTACCGGCGCCAGCATCGGCTGGACGGTGGGCAGCCTGATCGGAGCGCAGTTCGGGCCGACGCAGCGGCTCAAGGGGCCGCGGCTGGAAGACCTGAAGGTCACCGGCGTCGAGTACGGCCAGCCTATCCCGTGGGCGGCCGGGCACCCGCGCATCGCCGGGCAGATCTGGTGGGCCAGCGACAAGCGCGAGATCGCGACGACGACCGACGTGGGCAAAGGCGGCGGAGGCGCCGAGGTCACCAGTTACACCTACGAGATCGACCTGCTGATCGGCCTGCTGGACCGGCAGATTGCCGGCGTCTCGCGCGTCTGGAGCAACGGGAAGCTGGTTTTCACGAAGCTGGCCGACAGCGGCACCGAGAGCGCGCTCAGCAGCAAGAGCCAGAACACCTGGCGGCGCATGACGGTCTACACCGGCGCCGCGGACCAGCTGCCGGACCCGACCTACGAGACGGCCGTCGGCGTGGGCTACGCGCCGGCCTATCGCGACCGCGGCACGGTCTTCCTGGAGGGCCTGCAGCTGGGCGGCAGCGGCCAGCTGCCGAACCTTACGTTCGAGGTCTACATGGCCGGCGACGAGGAAGGCCGCGCGCCGGAGACGCTGACCACGTTTGGCTACACGCAGGGCCAGCGCGGGGGATTGGCGGCGATGCAGCTGCCCAGCTTCACGCACCACCTGCAGAACACCGTCACCGGCTTGTCGGAGGTGTACCGCTACACGCTCGGGCTGGAGGAGGTGGAGCTGGTCACCACCTACTCGCCAGTCGTCAGCGGCAACAACCCGCCCTTCGGAAGCTCTGACGTCTCCGGGCAGTTCCTGTCGAACGTCGGCAGCACGCAGGCCTATTGGTACGACGACGACGGCACTGCCACGAGCTACACGCTGCCCTACAACATCAACAGCGGTAGCATGAGCCTGATCTTCTGCCGCAGCGAAAGCACGGTGCTGATCGCCAGCCGCAGCAAGACCACGGGCACCGAGCGGATCTACAAGTACAGCACCGCCGGCGGCACCCACACGCTCAGCAGCAGCCCGCTGGCCGAGGCGGCGCAGAGCATTGCGATCGCGGGCAGCTACTGCTACGTGCTCGACAGCCAAAGCGGCAGCCCGCCGACCGCGGTGTATGTGCTTGACCTGGCCACGCTGACGCTGCAGAACACGCTGACGCCGCCGTCGGGCACCGATGAAGACGGTCAGGTTCTTGCCGACGAGAACGGGCGCGTCTACGTCTTCACGGGAGGCACGGCGGTCTATCGTCTGGACGGCACCAGCTGGACGCTGGTCAAGACGATCACCGGCGGCATCGAATACGGCCAGGACGGGAACCGCCTCTCGATCTACGGCGGCGACCTCTGGGCCATCGCGCTGCCTGGCGGCGGCGAAGACGCGCGCTTGCGCGTGGTGTTCGACAGCGTCGCGCTCACCGACGCCACGCTGCAGGACACGGTCGACGAGTTGTGCACGCGGGCCGGCATGCCCGCCGGCACCTGGGACAGCAGCGCGCTGGCCAGCATCACCAAGCCGGTGCGCGCGCTGACCGTGGCGCAGGTGTCGCCGGTGCGCACCGTGCTCGAGCAGCTGGCCTCGGCCTACTTCTTCGACGGCTACGGCGCGGACAAGCTGTACTTCGTGCCGCGCGGCGGCGCCGTGGGCGCGACGCCCGACGCCGAAGACCTAGGGTGCGGCGAGGACGATGCCGCGGCCGAGCTGCTGCCGGTGCGCGTGCAGGAAGATGGCAGCGTGCCGGCTCAGATCAGCCTCAGCTACCTGAACGCCGACGCCGACTACAACGTCGCCGCCGAGCACAGCGACCGCCTGGCCACCGACAGCAGCAACACCGCGACGGTGCAGCTCCCCATGGCGTTCACCGCCACGGAGGGAAAGGCCATCGTCGACGCCATGCTGGCCGATGCCTACTTCGGCCGCATCACCGGCGAGGCGGCGCTGCCGCTGGCCTACAGCCGGCACACGCCGACCGACGTGCTGACGCTGACCGATGCCGACGGCACAACCTACCGCGCGCGCATCGTGCGCCGAGAGCAGGCCGGCCCGGTCATCAAGGCCGAGTGGGTGCTCGACGACACCACCGCGCTGATCAGCGCCGGCATCACCAGCGGCGACTACAGCTCTAGCCTCACCGTTGCCCTGCCGGGACCGACCGCGCTGACGCTGCTGGACATCCCGATCCTGCGCGACGCCGACGACTCGGCCGGGATCTATGCCGCGGCCAAGCCGATCGGCACCGTCTGGCCCGGCGCCAAGCTGATGACCAGCGTGGCCGGCGGCGACTACACCGAGGCCGGAACCTTCACGAGCCGCGCCGTGGTGGGCCTGACGACGGTGGCGCTGACCGACTGGACCGGCGGCAACGTCTTCGACGAAGGCGGCAGCGTGACGGTTGACGTCGGCGCCGGCGAGCTCTCCAGCGCCACGCGCGACGCGCTGCTGAACACCGACGCGAACGCCATGCTGGTCGGCAGCGAGGTGATCCAGTTCCGCACGGCGACGCTGGTCAGCACCGGCATCTACAAGCTGACCGGCCTGCTGCGCGGCCGCCGCGGCACCGAGTGGGCCATGACCGGCCACTCCGTCGGCGAGACAGTCGTGCTGCTGCGCACCGCCGGCCTGCTGCGCGTCAGCTACGACGCGGCGCGCATCGGCTCGACCGCCGACTACAAGGCCGTGACGCTGGGCAAGACGCTGGCCAGCGCCACCACGCGCAGCATCGTCGACACCGGCATCGCGCTGAAGCCGTTCGCGCCGGTCAACCTGCGCCAGGTCAACGGCAGCGCCGGCCAGTACAGCGTCACCTGGGACCGCCGGAGCCGCCTGAGCTACCGCTGGCCCAGCACGGCCAGCCTTCCGCTGGGCGAGAACGACGAGGCCTACAGTGTCGATCTGGTCAACCTCAGCGACGCCGTCGTCGAGACGCAGACCGTCAGCGCCGCCAGCGTCACCTTCAGCGGCGCCACCCGGGCCGCCACCACGCTGGCCGAGGGCATCGGCTGGCTGGCGGTGGTGGGCGGCAGCTACTACGGCATCCAGGCCGAGGGCTCCGGCCTGCGCTACGTGCTGCAGATCAGCACGGCCGGCGTCGTCACCGGCAGCAGCCCGGCGCTGGCAGACACCGCCTGGTGCCTGCACGCCAGCGGGACAGACCTTTACGTCAGCACGGACACGCTGAACAGCGGCACGCCGGCCACGATCTTGAGCAGCGAGGTCTACCGCATCAGCACCAGCGCCGTCGGCACGATCGCGGCCACCTACACCATGCCCAGCGACGGCGACTGCCACGGCCTGGTGATCCACGGCGGCAGCCTCTGGGTGCCAGGCTACGTCTCCGGCAACCTGCACCAGCTGAACGCGACCACGCTGGCCAGCATCGGCACCACGGCCATCGAAGCCGGCATGTGGGGCATCGCCAGCGACGGCACCTGGCTGTTCATCACGAACGCCGACACCGGCGACGTCTTCGCCTACCTGCCCGGCACCGGCGAGCAGTGGCGCGTGTCGCCGGCCAGCAGCGCCACCGACATCATCGTCACCGGCGGCAAGGTGTTCGTGGCCTGCGGCGACCGGGTCGTCGTGCTCAGCGCCGCCGACGGCAGCACGGTGGCCGACCACACCGCGGCCATCGCCGGCGCGGCCTTTGCGTCGCGCATCGTTGCCTTCGGCAGCTACGTCTGCTTCCGGCGCACCAGCGGCGCCATCGCGTTCATCAGCAATAGCACCGGCGCCATCGCGTTCGAGGCCACGCCGACGCAGGCCGGCGTCAGCTACCTGGCCGGCGCCGACGGCAGCACGCTGTGGACGATCGCGAGCCCGACGCTGGACTTCAACAACTACGAGGGCTGGGGCTACACGCTCGAGACCAGCCTGGCCGGCTTCAAGGTGCGCGTGCACCAGCTGAGCGCCACCGTCGGCCGCGGCTACCCCGGCGAGATCACCCTGACCTGAGGCCCCCATGGCAGACAGCACCACCACGCTCGACCAGCTCAGCGCCAGCAGCGCGAACAACGAACTGCGCGTGAACGAGACGTTTGACGCCGCCAGCCCGGCCACGATCTTCGCGCGCCGCGCCAGCACGACCACCGGCCTGACCTGGGGTTACTACGGCGGCCGCATCGGCGGGACGGCCATCGCGAACGGCACGGTCACGCTGTCGAATGGCACGAACCGCGTCGTCGCGCTGCGCAGCACCGGCGTCGTCAGCACCAGCACCTCGACCACCAACTGGAACAACACCGCCGACTACATGCGGCTGTATACGGTGGTGGCCGCGTCAAGCCAGGTGACCAGCTACGAGGACCACCGCTTCGGCGTGGGCGGCGTGTTCAGCGCCGGCAGCCTGGGCCGACAGCAGCGCTGGGTGCCGGCGCGGGACATGAGCCCCAGCGCCAGCGGCGGTTGCGCGGCGCTGGCCACGATCGCAAGCGCGGCGAACCAGCCCGACATCCAGACCCTGGACTTCGACGCCACCACCCAGGAGTTCGCGCAGTTCAGCGTCGCCATGCCGAAGCGCTGGAACCTGGGCACCGTGACCTTCAAGCCGGTATGGAGCCACGCGGCGACGACCACCAACTTCGGCGCGGTCTGGCAGCTGCAGGGGCTTGCGCGCAGCGACGACGACGCCATCGCCACCGCCTACGGCACGGCGCAGACCAGCACCGACACCGGCGGCACGACCAACGACCTGTACGTCGGCCCGGAGAGCAGCGCAATCACGATCGCCGGCACGCCGGCGGCCGAAGACGTCGTGTTCTTCCGCGTGGCGCGGAACCCCAGCGACGGCGCGGACACCCTAGCGGTGGACGCGCGGCTGCACGGCGTGATCCTCTATTTCGAGACCACCGGGGAGAACGACGAATGAACACCACCCGCAAGATCGCCGCCTCGCTGCTCGACGGCCTGGCCTGGCTCATAGAGTGGCCGAGCCGCGGCGCGCGCAAGCTGGCGACCGTGCTGCGCGGCGGCGGCCAGGGCGAGGAATGAGCCGCGCCGCTGCCTGCCTGGCCGCGCTTCTGGCGGCCGTGCACCTGCTGCCCGAGCACCTGGCGCAGTGGCTGGACCACTCGCAGAAGGCCTGGGAGTCCGTCGCCTACGGCATCGAGGCCGCGATCCTGTGGCTGTACGTCGGAGCCGCGGCGCGCGTCGTCTCTCTGCAGGCCGTGGCCGCCTGGGGCGCCACCGAGGGCGGCATGCGAGGCCTGTGCCGCGTCGCGCTGCCGATGGACCGGCCGCCGGTGCTGCCTGAGGGCCGCAACCTCTGCGACGTGGCCACCGGCCTGCCGGCGTCGTGGGTCAGTCTCGCCGCGGCTCTGCTGGTCGCGTGCATCGCTCAAGAGGAGGCCGCGCGCCATGTCGCCCACCACGCCACGCGATGACGAGCATCGCCCGCCGCAGCTGACCGACCGGGACCGGGCCATGGCGCACGAGATCGCACGGCACACCGGCCAGCATGTCGTCTCCCGGCTGCTGGATCTGGCCCAGGACGAGGAGGTGATCGAGCGCGTCAGCACGAAGTGGAGTCGCGAGGCGCAGCGCGTCGTCGGCGCCGCCGTCATCCGCTTCGTCTTCTGGGTGGTCGGCATCGTCGCGCTGATCGTGGCTTGGAAGACGGGCCTCGTCAGCGCCATCAGCGACGCGATCGGAAGCGGGGGCAGGTCATGACCTTCGACGAAGCATTCACGCGCCTGATCGGCCACGAGGGCGGCTACGTCAACGACCCGCGCGACCCTGGCGGCGAGACGAAGTACGGGATCAGCCGGCGCAGCTACCCCGGCGAGGACATCGCCGGCATGACCCTGGAGCGCGCGAAGGCAATCTACCTGCGCGACTTCTGGGGCCCGGCCGGCTGCGACGCGGTGCCGGACGGCGTCAAGTTCGACCTGTTCGACGCGGCGGTGAACAGCGGCGTGAAGACGGCGGCCAAGCTGCTGCAGCGCGCCGTCGGCGAGACCGAGGACGGGATCATCGGCCCGCGCACGCTGCAGGCCGTGCAGAGCATGCCGGCGCCGCGCCTGGTGGCGCGCTTCAACGGCGCGCGGCTGGAGTTCATGGCCGGTCTGAGCACCTGGCCGGCGTTCGGCCGCGGCTGGGCGCGGCGGATCGCGTCGAACCTGATGGAGGCGTGACGATGGACCTGCAGAGCATCCTGAAGAAGGCTGCCCCGTGGCTGGCCGCGGCCGCAGCCGGGCCCGCTGGCCTGGCCGGCATGGCGATCAAGACCGTCGCCGAGGCGATGGGCGCAGATCCTGGCACCGCAGCCGACGACCTGGCCGCGGCGGTGGCCGGCGCGACGCCCGAGCAGCTGAAGGCCCTGCGGCTGGCCGAGCTGGAGTTCAAGGTCCGCATGCAGGAGCTGGGCTTCAAGCAGGTCACGGACCTCGAGCAGATCGCCGCCGACGACCGGAAGGACGCGCGCGCGATGCAGGTGGCCATCCGCTCGCCGATGCCGGCCGTGCTCACCTGCGGCACCGGCGTCGGCTTCCTAGCCACGCTGGCGGCGCTGTTCTTCCTGCCGATCCCCGGCGAGAACCGCGACCTGGTGGTCTACATGTGTGGCCAGCTCGCCGCGGCGTTCACGGCCTGCCTGGCCTTCTGGGTCGGCACCACGCGGGGCAGCGAGAACAAGACGGGGCTGCTGGCGCAGGCGCAGCCGGTGCGCTGATTCGTTGGAATCAGATTCGCGCGTCCCAGGGAGAATCGACGGGTATTCTGCCGTTCTTGGAATATGAATCAGGCCGCCGGGCCGCGCGGAATCTCACTTCCGGCATCGGCCTGTCACGCCGGGGGTCGCGGGTTCGAGCCCCGTCCGCTCCGCCAATAAATTCAAGCACTTAGGCCGCCTTCACGGGCGGCCTTTCTGCTTTCAGATTCCAACAATCAGCATTTTGGAATCAGGCGGCCGGTATTCTGCGAGCCGGTTGCGCGCTGGGCTTGTTGCGCTGCTCCGCCTTTTTCTGTTCCTCGTAGGCTGTTCGCCACTTGGCCGCGCACGGGTCGCACCAGGCGCTGGACGTCGCGCAGTTCTTGCACGGAACGCCAATGCGCTGCATGAGCTTCAGGCCCTCGAAATAGTCGCTCATGACCAGCCCCCGATCATTGAGACGCTACCCGGCCGGCTTCGCCACCCGCTTGCGCCGCCGGTCATACACCTGCCGAATCATGCGCTCGCTCGTGTGCAGCGTGGCGTCCAGCGTGTCCGCGTCGCCGCGGGCCATCTTGTCGCTGACGCCCTTGGGCCGGCAGTCCTGCAGCGAGAACGGCGCGAAGGCGATCCGCCGCCGCTCCGCCTCGGCCACGCACTCGGCCATCAGCTTCGCGAGCGTGGCCTTCCATCCGCCCTTGGTGTACCGCTGGCCGCGGAGGTTGCCGAACACGTACCAGCTGCCGGCGAGCTTGTTGCGCTGGATCGCCAGGGCCTCGTCGATCGTCGCGCGCAGCTCGGGGCTCCACTCGATCAGGCCGACCTGCTCAAGCTGGCCGCGCTGGCGCTTCGCCGCGCGCCAAGTGATGCCGTCGGCGCCGATCTGGTCGCGCGTCAGGGCCCGGACCTCGACCGACCGCCGCACGCACAGCCAGGCCACGCGCAGGGCCAGCGCGGCGATGTGCTGCGGGCCGCCCATGCGCCGGCCGACCTCGACGGCCAAGGCAAGCTCCTGGTCGCTCACCAGGCGCGCCGTTCGGGCCGTGGCCAGCTTCTCGACGCCATCGAAGGGGTTGGCGTCCAGCCAGCGCCGCCGCACACCCCACTCCAGCATCACGCGCGCCAGCGCGATCTCCTTGTTGCCCTTCTCCGGCCTGGGCCGCGGGTTGCCGGCCTTGTCCTTCGCCAGCAGGCAGGCGTCGAGGTACTCGTAGGCGTCGCCCTTCTGCAGCTCGGCCACCAGCATCGGACCGAAGGCCTTGCGCAGGTTCTTCGCCTCGCGCTTGTTCTCGGCCAGGGTGGACGCGGCGCGCTTACCGACCGTGCCCTCGGGCAGCTGCTCCTGCCACTGCAGCCAGGCGTCGGCCAGGGCTGCGAAGGTGCCGTCGGCCGGCGCGCCTTCGCGCACGTCGGCGGCGCGGCGCAGGGCCTCGCGGCGCAGCTTGGCGCGCTGCTCCAGGTCGCCGACCGGGCACTGCAAGCGGAAGCGCCAGCGGCCGTCGTCGCCCTTGTAGCCGATCGAGTAGGTTCGCACGCCGATGCGCTCGTAGACGCGGAACGGCAGGCCGTCAGGGGTCTCGCGGCGGCGGATCATGAGGGCTGCATCATCCAGTCGAGGCGGGGGCCGGCGCGGCGCTCTGGCTTGGGCTGCTCGGGCGCGCGGCCGGACAGGCGAGCGTCATGGTACGCCCGGGAGACCTTCGGGATGTCGCCGCGGCGCGCGGGCGGCAGGTAGACCCAGCCGTTGGCCTCCAGCCAGGCGCACTGGCGCTTCGGCTGCACGGTGCCCGTGAGTCGCCGCAGGTCTTCGGCGTCGAGGAGGGCGTCGGCCATCAGAACAACCCCTTCTGCACCGGCGCCGCGGCCTGGCCCTTGTGCTCCTGGCACAGGTGCCGATCCGGCCCGACCTCGGTGGCGCAGCTGGCGCACAGATGCCGGTCGCAGGTGCCGGCCTTGCGCACCCTGCCGGCGTTCGGGCCGCCGCTGATGAGCTTGGCTGGCGTCGGGGCGTCGCACTGCAGCGTGGCCGGCGCACCGCAGACGCAGCGCGGGCGGCGGCTGCGCGTGCAGATGAAGCCGCGGGCGGTGCCGATCTGGAAGGGGGTGCAGGGCATCATCGCTCTCCGCGGAACGTCCAGCAGCGCCGACCGATCACGATGACCATCCAGGGGCCGTAGAAGTCGGTCACGCGCAAGCTGAACCGCCGCGGCCCGGCGATGCGATAGCCGCGCCAGCTGCAGGTGCCGTAGCCGAGGCGCCAGCGGCGGAACGGATGGATGCTGATTTGGAGCATGGTCAGAACGGCACGTCGTCGTCGGCAGGCCCGTCGGCGATCGTCAGCAGCCGCGCGACCGAGCTGGTGCGCACCACCTCGCCGCGCAGGTTGACGTGCGAGGCCTCGGGCACGCGCCTGGCGATCGCCACCGGCGCGTACAGCACGAACAGGCCGTCCGGGTGCTCGCGCGCCAGGCGCAGCACTTCATTCTCCGCGCGCTGGCGGTCAGCCTGCAGCACGGTCGGGCGCTTGTGGGCCGGGATCAGCAGGCCGCCGGCATGGTGGCGCTGCCAGGTGTCGACGTCGCGGCCGTCGAGGATCAGGTGGGTCATCAAGCCTCCACGCGCTTGAACTCGACCACCCAGGTCCAGGGATTGGCCTCGACGCTGCCGGCGCCGTTGATGGCCTCCCACAGGCTCAAGTAGCTCTGTCGCGGATCAGCGGCGTGGAAGTGGCTGCCGTCCGGCAGGCCGTAGCCGTCATGCGTCGGCACGATGCCCTCCGCGATCGCATCCGCCTCGCTGATGTCCTGCAGCCGATCGACGCGCACGCCGGTGACCTCCAGGGTGAGGCGGCTTTGATCGCGAGCCAGGTGAATGCTTGGCCGCCACTTGAGAGACGACGCTGGAGGAACGTTCTCGTAGTGCGGCGGCACGCATGCCGGGTAGTCGGCTCGGTACACGAGCACGCCCGGGTCCAACGTGCCGGCGAAGGTCCACGCCTCGCGAACCCACAGCCGGTCGCCGGGCTGGCCGTAGGGGCACGGCTTGCACCAGCCTCCGTCTGCCAGCTCGGCGCCGCCTTCGCCGTTGTCAGTCCAGGCGTAGAAGTGGGGGCGCGGGTCCGGGTGATGCCACACGCTGACCTGATGCGTCGTGTCGGGCGGCTGCGGGCTCAGCGCGCGCCGCGTCTGCGTCTTCGTGCCGCCCAGCAGGGCGCGCACCATCGGCGCGGAGAACAGGATGGGCCGCTCAGCCATGGCTTTTCTCCTCGCCCCCAATCTCCGCCGCAGCCTCCTGCGCCAGCCTGCGCGCGTCGGGCTTCGACGCAAGCCACCGGCTCAGCTCCGGGCTGTCGTCCTGCAGCAGGCCGGGCGGGTGGCCGGTCCACTGCGGCAGCTTCCACGGGCCGTCCATGTCG
>JACCDR010350420.1_pt1 | contig 20753 bp, 22 predicted proteins | sample 7446431 | NCBI WGS metagenome assembly JACCDR01 (sample SAMN15323443, study PRJNA562643) | freshwater metagenome | isolation source: river surface water | place: USA:Blue River Watershed | collected 2017-08-17 | reverse complement strand
CGGGGGAGGGAAGTCCGACCTGGGGCTTGGGCTAGCTTTCACCCGGCACCTGCGTTCGCTGATCCTGCGGCGAAAATATGCCGATCTTGATGCGCTGACCGAGCGCGCAGTTGCTATCAACGGAACGCGAGAGGGGTTTGCCGGCGCGCCGCGGCCCAAGCTTCGGACGCGCGATGGTCGGCAGATATACTTTGGCGCCAATCAATTCGTCGGCGACGAGCAGTCGTTCCAGGGACAGCCGTTCGACTTCAAATACTTCGACGAGGGGGTGCAGTTTCTCGAGTCTCAGGTTCGGTTTCACCTCGGCTGGCTGCGCACCACGGAACAAAGTCAGCGCGTGCGCGCGATAATCGGATCGAACCCTCCTATCGATGCCTCTGGCGATTGGATCATTGGAATGTTCCGGCCGTGGCTCGATCTGACGCACCCGCGTCCGGCACAGCAGGGCGAGCTACGGTGGTATATCGTCGACAAGGGCGGGCGAGACGTCGAGGTCGATGGACCCGAGCCTATCGAGCGTGGCGGCCAGAGTTACATTCCGCAGTCGCGCACGTTTATTCGCGCCAGGGTTTCTGACAATCCGATTCTGGTCGACACCGGATATCAGGCGCAGCTTGACGCATTGCCTGAACCGCTGCGCAGCGCTGTGCGTGACGGGAACTTCATGGCGGCCCGCCCCGATGACGAGCGGCAGGTCATCCCGCTGGCATGGATCATCGCCGCGCAGTCGCGCTGGTCGCCGGATGGATGGAGGCGCAGCCCGCAAACCGCGATGGCGCTCGACCCGGCCGGGGGCGGGGCTGACGCGGAGGAGCTGATATGGCGGCACGGTGGCTGGTTCTCCGAGCCGGTAACGCGGATCGGTGAGCATACGGCGGACGGCTCGGCCGCCGCTCAGCAGGTTGTCAGCCACCGGCGCACGCCTGACTGTCCGATCATCGTTGACGCGGGTGGTGGCTACGGAGGCGCTGTAACCCTGCGGCTGAAGGACAACGGCATCCCCGCGGTGGCGTTCAATGGCTCCGGCGCGAGCATCGCCAGGACGGCGGATGCGGCCAAGCTGGCCTTTATCAATCGTCGATCGGAAGCGTGGTGGCGCATGCGCGAAGCGCTTGACCCGACGCAAGAGGGCGGCTCTTTCATTGCGCTGCCGCCGTCTCCGGAACTACGGGCCGATCTGGCTGCCCCGACCTGGGAGCTGACGCAGCGCGGCATCAAGGTGGAGAGCAAGGACAAAATAAAGGAGCGCCTTGGCCGCTCGCCCGGGAAGGGGGACGCCGCGGTCATGTGCATGAGCGAGGGGCAGCGCGCGGTCGCCAAGCTGGTGTCCGGAGCGCGGCATCGTCCAAACAGAGCCAATCTCGGCTATTCAGATTTCAAGGATCGCTATGCGCGATGAATTCATTCCTTGGCCGATCGATGAACTAGTGCGGGCGCAATGTATGGAGTGCGATGGTATTCCTCTCGAGGAAATCGCCAGGCTTCTCGGCCGCGACTTTTTCGACGTAGCGCATCACCTTCGCCAGCCCGAGGACGGCAAGACCAAGAGTCGTCCCGAGCGGGCCAATCTGGGCTATGCGCATCTCAAGAGGGTGCGCTGATGGCCCGCCGCAAGGTCCATCCGCTGCTCTCCGCTCTATTTGCGGAAATGCCTCCAAAGGACCGAGCCGCGTGGCTGAGGATGGTCGCTGACGCGCTCGACGTGATCTACGGGGCGGCAGAGGGCGGGGCGCAGCCGGCGCATGTGCGGGCCTCTCAGCCGCTCCGCAGGGCCGGCTATCGCATCGACACGGATGGGTTCGCCCTTGGTCCCGATGGCAAGCCGGCCGCGCCGGAGGACATTCCGCCGGGGACTCCCATCAATGACATGCGCCCACCGGGCGTCGCGGGCGATCTGTCGACCGTCTATTGGCGGGACGAGGGCGTTCGTCCGGTTGAGAAGCTTCCTCCCCTCGAGGTCATCTGACGTGACGAACATATTCAAGCCTGTGACCGGCGTTTCCCCGCCGCCGACGATTCCAACTCCGCCGCCTGCTCCTGTCGCTGCGCCTCCGCCGGAGATGCCGGACCCCTTTTCCCCGGCCGTACGTGCGGCAAAGCAGAAGGCGCAGAACGATGCCGGCACGCGCGGGCGTCAGTCTACCGTGTTGACGCAGCGCGGCATGCAGACATTGGCCGGCGGTAACTACGGCTCGGCTAAGCTCGGGTAACGCGCCAATGAAAGCGCGCGTGCAGGAGCTGATCCAATGCGGCGATAAGCTGTTTTCCGAGCGTTTTCCCCTGCTCACGCTGTGGCAGACGTTTGCGGAGAATTTCTATCCTATACGGGCTGATTTCACGCGGTCCCGGTACATCTCTGAGGAATTCGCGTCCTATCTGATGACCGGCAGGCCGGTGCTTGCGCACAGGGAGCTGACGAACGCGCTGTCGTCGATCCTGCGCCCGCGAGGCATGCAGTGGTTCAAACCGGCAACGGATAACGAGGACGTCAATAACGATCCGAACTCGGCCAAATGGCTCGACAATGTCGGTCTGACCATGCGGCGGGTGTTCGCGGATAGGCGCAGCCAGTTCTACCGCGCGACGAAGGAAGGCGACGCGGATTATGTCCTGACCGGGCAGTGCGTGATTGAACCGCGGTTGAACGCGCAGCGCAATGGCATGCTATACCGCACATGGCACTTGCGCGATGCCGTGTGGGCGGAGAATTCCGACGGCGAGATTGATACCGTCCACCGCAAATGGATGATTAGCCCGCGGCAGCTATGCCAGATCGCCAGGGGGGCTGGGTGGCCTCTGCATCAAGATATCGAGCGCGCCGCGCGCGACAATCCGTATGGGACGGCTACGAATGGTCAGCCGTCATCTGCCAGCAGCCGGGTCAAGTGTCGGGCAATCGTTATTCCGGCGGATGAATACGACAGCTATGGCAAGGACGATTCCGGCAACGCCCGAAAGTACAATTCAAAATTGCCGTTTGTGTCCGTTGTGATTGACGAGGATCATCAAACGATCCTCGAGGAAACCCCGCAACGTAAGCTTGGCTATGTGATCCCTCGCTGGGTGACGATCGGCGGATGGTCGCAATATGCCTATTCGCCGACGGCGGTCGTCGCTCTCCCGGAAGGGCGCATGCTTCAGCAGATGACGCTTATGCTGCTCGAGATTGGCGCGAAAATACTCGACCCGCCAATGAAGGCGGTCGGGGACGCGATCGCTGGCGGCATCAACCTTTATGCTGGCGCGATCACGTGGGTTGACCCGGACTATGATGAGCGCACCGGTGCAGTTCTAGAACCAATGCAATTCAAGCCTGAGGGGCTACAATGGGGGCTCGACCGCGAAGAAAAGATTCACCAGCTTATAAATGAAGCGTTCTATTTGAATGTTTTAAACTTGCCTCAATACGAAGGCAAGGAGATGACTGCTTACGAAGTCTCGGAGCGGATGAAGGAATACATTCGCAGAGCTACACCATTATTTGAGCCGATGGACACTGAATACAACGGGAAGCTCTGCGACGACACCTTCGACACGCTCTTCTACAACGGCGCGTTCGGTTCGCCGCTCGACATTCCCGAGCCGCTGCGCGGGCGTGAAATCGAATTCAAATTTCAAAATCCGCTGGTGCAGGCTGAGGAAGAACAGAGACTGAAGTCGTTCCAGCAGCTTTCGCAAATGCTCGGCATGGCGATGCAGCTCGATCCGTCGCTTGCTGCGGATGTCGACATCGACACGGCGTTCCGCGATGCCGTCCCAGGTACTGGCGCTCCTGCAAAATGGATGCGCGACAAGGACGATGCCGACCAAGTCAAGCAGCAGCAGCGGCAGGCGCAGCAGGCCGACCAGATGGCCGCGAGGCTTGGCGCGGCAGGCGAGCAAGTCAGCCGCGTGGCGACCGCAGCGGAGAATGTCGGCAAGGCGTCGACCGCCCTGCAAGATGCTGGCTTGGTTGGCGGATGAGCAAGCCCCTGCGGTTCCCGTGGCAATATGGGCAGGTCGAGAAAGAAGCGATTTTTGCGCTGCAGGCGGTCGCGCAAGGCGTGGCAAACGAAACGCAGCAGCGCCGCGCCATTGAATTCATCATCTCCGACCTCTGCGAGTCAAACCGGATGAGTTTTTATCCTGGCGACGAAGGCCGCAGGGCCACGGATTTTGCTGAAGGCAAACGCTGGGTTGGGCTGCAAATCGCCCGCATCCTAAAAATCAGGCCGAAAATGGAAGCCTCGACATGACAACGATGCTGAATGCCGCCTACGACCCCGTTGTCGTGCGCGGCCATTATGGTGACCAAACGTGGACGCGCGCGGTGTCCACATCGGCGACCACGGCCGGCGTGCTGGTGAAGGGCTCCGAGGGCTCGCTACACGCCATTATCATGAGCAATACGACGGTCACGGCGTCCTATCTCAAGGTGTACGACAAGGCGACGGCGCCGGCGGTTGGCACTGACACGCCCGTTTTGACGGTGCTCATTCCTCCGAACACCGCTGTTGCGCAGGTGGCGCTCATGCTGCCGATCGGAATGCCGTTCACCAATGGAATCGCCTACGGGTTCACCTCTGCCGCGGCCGACAGCGACTCGACTGCGGTAACCACAGGCGCCGTCACCGGCGGCCTGCTCACCTCATAGGATAGTCATGACTGACCCGACTGCCGCGCCGGCCGCTGCGCCCGCGCCTGCCCCTCCTATTGTCCCCGATCCGACGGCGGCGCCCGCTCCTGCCGCTCCTGCCGCTCCTGCCGCCGCCTCGCCGACCATTGCCGCTGGTGGCGTTGGCCCCGCTCCGGTTGCCGCGCGCTTCCCTGACGACTGGCGGGCGCAGCTCGCTGGAGATGACCAATCATTCATCAAGACGCTGGAGCGGTATGACTCCCCGACCAGCTTCGCCAAGGCGCACCGTGAGCTGACGGCCAAGCTCAGTTCCGGTGAGCTGCGCGCTTCGCCAAAGCCGTTGCCTGACAACGCGACCGACGAACAGCGGGCCGCATGGCGCGCCGAGCGCGGCCTGCCGGCCAATTCCGAGGCGTATCTGAGCGCTCTAAAGCTCGACGACGGCATTGTGCCGGGGGAAGCGGACAAGCCTCTGCTTGAGTCATTCGCCAAGGAAGCCGAAGCAGCCGGCGTCGACCAGCAGACGTTCAACAAGCTGTCGTCATGGTGGTTTAGGACGCAGGACGCCGCGGCAACCCAGCAAGCGCACGAGGATGCTAGGTTCCACACGCAGGCCGTGGTTGAGTTGACCCAGGAATGGGGCAAGGAATTCACCGGCAACAATGCTGCCGTCTCCAATCTCATGCAGATGATGCCGGAGTCTGTCCGGTACGATCTGCTGTCAGCGCGGCTGCCGAACGGGCGCATGGTGGGCGACGACCCGGAATTCAACCGCGCCATGCTCATGATCGCCAAGCAGATCAATCCGGCCGCAACGCTTCTCCCCGCCGCCGCAGGCATGGGGACTGACGCCGTGGCGAGCAAGATCTCCGAGCATGAAAAGAACATGCGCGCGACCCCAGGGACCGACGCCTGGCGGGCTTACTGGATGAACGACGCGGCAAAGAGCGAATATCATAACCTGCTCGATGCCCGCGTAAAGATGGGCGGCCCGAAGGCCGCCTGACCCTATTTGCGCATGATCCTGACACCCCGCAACGCGGCCCCGGATCGTTCGCACTTAACCCCGAACGCCGAATGAAAGCTCGACATCTAGGCGAGGCGGCCCGCGCAAGCGGCACCCCGCAGACCGGATAGCGGCACCCTTTTGTGAGGCTTGAACCACTCCCGACGAACCATGGAAAGGTATTGAAATGGCTGACTCGGCCTTTCAAATTCAGTAAAGTTTTGCTGAACCGGAACTAGACAACGGGAAACCCTTTAATGGCAACCCGAGGGAAGGCTTCCTATGCCGCAACACGAAGGCTTTTGGAACATGCCACCCGCAGAGACTAAGCGTTCCGGCCCCCGCGGGGGAAGCTATAGTCCAAGCGCTAGCGATGCGCTTGACCGCCAAGAGTTCATCGCGCAGTAAACTTTTGCTGCTCTGGCACTAAATAACTGGAAAGCTCATAAGCCAACCAGACGGAAGGCTTCTTGGGGCAAAACAAATGGCCTCCAGGATAAACGAAACGACCATCAAGTATCTCGCAGGATTGCTTGATGCTGATGGGTCCTTGTCATTCAACTATTCCGAGGCAAAGCCGGGGCGTTTCAGTATCGGTCTTATGCTGCGCATAGCTGCATCGGACACGATAGATCGCCACGGATTTGTTCGCTCCTTGCCCGCGTTGTGCGGGATGGGGTCAATCACGCACAGGGGCGAAAAAAACCCATGCGTTGATTGGACGGTATCTCGGAGGGCAGACTTGGAGATGCTGCTGCCAAGGGTGACCAAGCACATGGTCATTAAGGCGAAGCATTGGCAATGGATGCTCGACACATGGAGAATGACGCGCGCCAATGGAAAGACATGCTCTATGGAAGAGCGAGAACGTCTGACGTTGGCGTCCAAGGAATCGCGTCGCAGGAATGTCGGACCGCTGAGGCCGAAGAACCACCCGACATGGGCGTGGCTAGCTGGCTATCTCGATGGCGACGGCTACTATAGCTACCGCTGCCGAAAGCAAAATGGCTATGTTCAATGGAATATGTTCGTCAGCGCATGCGCTCATGTGAATGATGCCAGCGTGCTTGAATTCCTGCAAAAGTCCTTCGGCGGCACAATCGCGCCACAAGGGCAGTCTGACAACGTTAAAATCTGGAAGCGGAGTCTAGGGTATAGCAACAGAAGCTTCGCCCTCAAGTTTCTTCCGAAGCTTGCCCGCCATACCAAGATGAAACGTTACAAGATAGACGCGATCATTTCGCACCACCGGCAACGACTAAGTGTGCCAGGCCCCAAGAGGGTAAGCGATAGTCTAACGGCGCTTGCATAGCGCTGTTGTCGAGCAAGGCATGTCTTGGCTCCGCGGTTGCGCGACGACCGAGGCGGTTATCAAAGGCAATCAGGCGATGTTTCTGGTTGCCGGTTCTGGCGGCGCAATGGCCGTCACTCGCGGGCTGAATGGCAACATTCCTCCGCGCGTCGATTCGCTCACCCAGGTCAGTGCGACGCTGGTTGAGTGGCACGACAAACCGCAGCGTACCGAGTTCAACATCTTCGCGTCGCAAGGCGATGGCCGTCGCATCATGCAGATGTCGACTGTCAAGGTGATGAACCGCAAGATCGATCAGGACATTATCTCCGCCCTGTCGACCGGAACGAACAATCTGGGAACTACGGCCCAGACGTTCACCCTCGCGCTCGCAATGCGGGCGCTCGCTAAACTCGACTTGAACGACGTTGACACGACCGAAGAGGACAATCTCTTCTTCGCCGTGACTCCCGCTGCATGGGCCTATCTCATGCAGATCAAGGAGTTTAACAACGCCGATTTTGCCGATATCAAGCCGCTGGTCGGCCCCTCCCGGCGCTATCGCCGATGGGCAGGCTTCAACTGGATCAAACATCCCCATCTGCCCGGAGCAGGTACGGCGTCCGAGTCGTGCTTTGCCTTCCATCGCGCTGCTGTTGGCCACGCGGTCAATACCGGCGAAATGGACGTGCGCGCCGGGTACAACGAGGAAAACGCCTACTATTGGGCGCGGTCCTCGATATTCATGGGGACGTCTGTCCTGCAAAACGCCGGCATTGTCGTGGTCACCCACGACGGCTCGCGCTATAGCTAAGGGGAGATTAGAACCATGGCCTACAATGGCTCCAATCTCATCATGCGTGCTGCGGGTGCCGTGGAAGGCACTTTCAACGTGTGGGAATATCTGTCGACGGATTCTCTCGCCACGATCACGGCGAGCGGGTATTTCTCCGACGGCGGCAAGCGCGGCATGCTGGTCGGCGACATCGTCTGGGTCCTCGATCAGACCACTCCCAACGCGACGCAGTGCCTTGTCACGTCTGTTTCGTCGACCAGCCTAGGCGGGTCGCTCGTCCAGAAGACGTCGGCAACAATCGCGATCGACGAAGTGCCGCAGTACAGCGTCACCTCAAACCCGCGGAATATGCTCGATGGCTCCAACGCCTCGACCAATCCGTGGCAGCGCGGGACCACCATCAGCGGCATTGTCGCCACCAACACCTATACCGCCGATCGGTGGTTCTGCGTGGCTGGTGCGGCGTCGTCTGCCAACGTGGCAAAGACGGCTGACACGACTGTTCCACGTTTTGCGCACAGCTTCGTGCTGACGCGCGCTTCGGGGCAGTCCTCGGTCTCTGCCATCTACCTCGGTCAGGCGCTCGAGACGATGAAGTCATACCGCGCGCAGGGCAGGGCAGTGACGCTCTCGTTCTGGGCACGCTCGCTGTCTGGGTTCACCGCGACCGGCGCAACGATCGGCGTGCAGCTTAGTCAGGGCTTCGGCTCCGACCAGTCTGCATCCGCTCTGGTCAACGGTACTTGGACGTCTCAGGCTAACGTCATCTCGTCGACTCAGGCGCTCACCTCTACGGCGACGCGCTATCAGTTCACGGGGAACGTCAGCGCCACGGCGACCCAGCTCGGCGTTTTGTTCTCGTTCACCCCGGTCGGCACGAATACCGGCAATGATGGCATCGCCATCAACGGCGTTCAGCTTGAGACCGTTTCGGGCGCGACCGAGTACGAACACCGCGATGTGGTGGAAGAGGTCGAGGCTTGCCAGCGGTTCTTCTATCAGATCAACGAGCCTGCGGTGTCTGGCGTTGTCGCTGCCGGAACCATCCAGGCGGCTAACTCGGCCGTGTTCGCGATCCCGCTCCCGGTGCCGATGCGGACGACCCCGACGGTGACTGTCGTCGCCGGTTCGTTCGCCCAGCAGGTCTCCGGTGCAATCGCGGCCGTGTCTGGCTTTGCCGCCGGCGCCCAGCAGACCACGACCATGATCAATATCGTCTCGTCTACGACGGCGACGGCTGGTCTTGGCGCTCTGCTTGTCGCGCGACAGGCAAACTCCGGAACGATCGCGGCCTCGGCCGACCTCTGATCCAACAAGAAGACTGAATGCGGCGCCGGCCAACCAACCGGCGCCGTTTCCTTTGGTGCTGCTGACGGCGGGGGATTCGTTCCCTCGCCGTTTTTCATTTCTCCTTCGGAGGCTCAATGAGCAACGATAGCGGTAAAATCGACCAAACGCGCTTCATCATCCCCACCAAGAAAATCTGCGTCGCCATCCCGAGTTATACGGGAAGCATCTCACACGCGACGTTCCATGCTCTGTTGCAGGCGTCTGCCGCTTCGCACCAGCAGGGATGGGTCCTCGAGCTCATGACCCGAGAGGCGGACTCGTGCATTCAGCGCGCGCGCTCGGCCCTGTTCACAGCGTTTTTCGAGAAAGATTACACCGATCTGGTGTTTGTCGATGCCGATATCGGGTTTAGCGGCGATGGCTGGGTGCGCCTGCTCTCGCACAAGGTCGACGTCGTCGGTGGGGCCTACCGGGCTCGCTCACCAGATGAGCATTACATTCTGCGACCGCTCAACAATGAGCTAGGGCGCGATCCTGAAACCAATCTTTTCGAGGTGGAAGGCGTCGGGACTGGTTTCTTTCGCATCACGCGGTCCGCCGCCAAGAGGATGGTCGCCGCGTACCCAGATGACTGGTACACCGACCCGACCTGCCCGAATATGATCGTTCGCGACCTCTTCTCGTTCTCGGTCGAGGATCACCAGCTCTATTCCGAGGATTACAATTTCTGCCGCCGGTGGCGCAAGATCGGCGGCAAGGTTTGGGCCGACGCCGATCAGGTCCTCGATCATGTCGGATACGCCACATTCCGCGGATGCATGGTGAATTGGCTGCAGGCGCAGATGCCGCCTGTCCCAAGCCATGTGCCTGTCGGCAAGGCGGCTGAATATTTCGCCAACAAAGCTCCGCCGATGACGGTCGAGGACCTTGGGCGGCAGTTCGTCGCCGATGCCGAAGCCGCCGAGGCGTGAGCCATGAAGCTCACCTGCTCTCTCGCGGCGCGCGGGCGGCCTGACCTGCTCGGCCCGACACTCGACAAAACCTTGGCGGCGATCAGGCTGCCAACGACCAGGATCGTCGTCGCTCTTGACCGTGACGACATCGGCAATGTCGATGCGATGATGCAGCGGATAGATGACCGTCGGCTGGTCATCTCCATCCGTGAGCGCGAGGACACTCTATGGGCCAAGTACAATCGCGCCACGGAAGAAGCCACGGCCGATCTGTACGTTCATATGACGGACTACGGCCCGCTAATAACGCCCGGCTTCGACGAAATCATGCTCGATGCGGCAAGCCTGTTCCCCGACAATATCGGGTTTGTCTACAGCGGTCTTGCCAATATGAGCTTCCCAGGAGTGATCGGGATTACGCGAGGGGTGGCCTCGCGGCTCGGCTGGCTGTTCCCGCCGTTCTTCCCCTATTGGTTCGGCGACCATTGGATTGATGACATCGCCAGGCTGATCGGGCGCATAAGCTACGCGCCGGTCGAGTACGAGGTTGACAGGCGGCCTGGCACGCGGGAAATGCGCGAACCGGCGTTCTGGGCGACGTTCTATGATTGCCTTGAGCCGATGCGCCGAAAGCAGGCGCTCGCCATCATCGACGATCCCGATTTTATCGAGCCTGGGTGGCGCAAGGCAATCCTGCGGCGGCACACACCGCTGATCGAGAAGCGCTCCCGATACATCAACGACATTGTGCGTGGCTACGGTAACGCGTGTCCTAACCCGGACGAGCGTTACCGTCGCATTCGCGGAGCCGCCATCAGCATGCTGCGCGAGGTTCTGGTCGGGGAGGCATCGAATGGGCCTGTTCAAGCCGCGTAGCGTCGTCCAGGTCAAGGTGATGGACGTTCTGCATGACCATATGCGGGACATTCACCAGATGTTCGGCAACGCCAAGCTGACGCTGGTCATTCGCTCCACGGATTTTGAAGACCCTGTGATCGTCACAAACGATGAGCCTGCGAAGGCAATTGAGGCGATCCGATCCATGACGCGGCCAACGGTGGTCGCCAACTAAGAGGGAATCAATGCCTACCGCTGAGAAAGTCGTCGAATTTGAAGCGCCGGAGGTCCGCGCGCTGTCGGAAAACAGGCTAAAGCTGATTGTTTCAAGCGCAGCCGACGTCGGCAACGTGTTTGCCGCTGTTACGCCGGCCGGGACTCCGTTCGAGCATGCGCTAAAGCCGGAGTTCTGGGCGCATACCGCGCACCGTCTCCGCCAGGGCGACGAGGTGCGCGTCCTTACCGACGACGACATCTATTCCGGCCTGCTGCATGTGCGCGACGTATCCGCTCCGGCTGCTGGCCGCCTCGCCAATAGGGCACGTCTGAGCGTGATCTATCACGTCAATTTCGGCGCTCTGAAAAAGGACATGCCGGAAGCAAGCGCTGAGGTCCAGTGGAAGGGTCCGCACCTTAAATGGTGCATCGTGTCTGCGCTCGATTCCCGCATTCTGCAGGAAGGCATCGGCACGAAAGAAGACGCCTTCGCCAAACTTCGTCAGATCGGGTGAAGCCATGCCGCTAAAGGAAGGCAAGAGCAAGAAGTCGTTTGTTGCGAACATTCGCGAGCTGATGCAGGCCTTCCACAAGTCGGGGATGATCGGCAACTCGCATCCTGGCTCCAAAATGGCAGCGGTAAAGCAGGCCGTGGCTATCGCCTACAAGAAAAAGCGCGAGTCGGCGCGCAAGACGGTGGCCCATGGCTGATAAGCTAGGCATCTACAACGATGCGCTTAATCATATCGGCGAGCGCAGCCTAAGCTCTCTCTCTGATAGCCGCGAGGCGCGCCGCGTCCTTGACGGGCAATGGGACGACACCGTTGCCTATTGCCTCGAGCAAGGGCTGTGGCGCTTCGCAAAGCGCGTTGTCCAGATCGACGCCTCGTCGACTATTACCCCATCGTTTGGGTTCAACTACGCGTTCCGCATCCCGAACGACTGGATTCGCACGGTGGTTCTGTCGACGTCTCCGCAGCTTGATCCGCCGCTGCTGCAATACTACGAAGAGACTGGATACTGGTACGCCAACGCGACGCCGCTGTTTATCAGCTATATCTCGAACGACCCGCTTTTTGGCATGAATCTCGGCGCATGGCCGCAGACTTTTCAGCACTACGTGACAATGCGGCTCGCGCACCACATAGCGTTGCGCCTGACTGGTAAGGCTGATCTCGCCGATAGCTTGGAAAAAGAGGAAGACAAGGAACGACGGCGCGCCAAGGCAAATGATGCGATGAACGATCCGCCCGGCTTGCCGCCCGTCCCTTATCTGGTGCGGGCACGCCGCGGTGCGTTCGGCCCTGGTGGGCTGTGGTTCGGCTCTGGCGGCACTGGCGGCAATGGCTAGTGTCCTTATTGTTTCAAGCTGGATGCCGGCGCGGCTAAGTTGGATAGTCTCTGCTATTGGCTCCGCAGGCGATGAAATAGTCGATGTAGAGCCGGCTGATTGGCTCATATCCTGCGGCTGCGATTATATTCTAAAACAAGATACCCTTGACAGGTTTGGCGGGCGTACGGTGAACCTCCATCCATCTTTTTTGCCGTGGAACAGGGGGCAGCATCCAAATCTCTGGAGCTGGTATGACAACACGCCGAAAGGCGTGTCTCTCCATCGGATGGACGCTGGAATAGACACCGGTCCAATTTATGCGCAAGTGCCGGTTTTTATGGATGACGATGAGACATTGAGAACAAGTTATCGTAAGCTTTCAGATGCTCTACAAGAGTTGTTTTGCGCTGAGTGGCGCAATATAAGATCAGGAAGCGAAGTATTTCATCAGAAAAAATCGGCTAGTAAGGGAAATACACTTAGAAGTTCAATGGAACTACTTGCTAGTTTGCCTCTTAGATACGATACGCCAACGTCTTATATCTCAGCAATGTATAATAGTCGCAATGGCTAAGCTCAACGCCGCTCATCTCGCGTTCAACCGCGGTGAGGTGTCGAAGACTGCGCTCGCGCGCATCGATGTGGCCAAGCTACAGCTAGCCGCCGAATGCCAGTTGAATTGGCGGCCGCGTGTGGTTGGCTCGATGGAGTTGCGCCCAGGGCTTCAGAAGACGGGACAGACGCGCAACGACCAGCAGACGCGTCTGGTCGATTTTGTGTTCTCAAAGACCGATACGGCGCTGCTCGAGCTGACAAACTTGGCGATGCGTGTCTATATCGGCGATACGCTGCTGACGCGCCCGTCCGTGACGACCGCGATCGGTGACTCGAATTTCACCGGGACAGGGGCATGGAGCACGACTGACACAACGCCGGGAAACTCTGTCATTGTGGCAGCGGGGCTAGCCTCATTCAATGTCCCTGCGCGCGGTGGGATCGCCAGGATCAAGCAGACGGTAACGGTTATTCTGGCTGACCAGAATGTTGAGCATGGTCTGCGGGTGGTCGTGCAGAATGGCCCTGTAACTCTCCGCGTTGGATCGACCGACGGGACCGGCGATCTCATCGCTAGCACATCTCTCGACACGGGCACGCATTCGCTTTCGTTCACGCCAACTGGCGCGAGTTTTGTCATTCAGATCGAGTCTGTCGAGCAACGCAACAAGCTTGTATCGCAGTGTTCGATTGAAACCGCTGGCGCTGTCTCTGTTACGACGCCATGGGCGACATCTGCGCTATCAAGCCTGCGGTGGACGCAGTCCGGAGATACCATTTATGTGGCCCAGTATGGCGGGCAGCCGTACAAGATCGAGAGGCGCGGAGCGCGTCCTGGGGCACGTGGCTGGTCTGTCTCTAAATATCTGAGTAATAATGGACCATTCCAGCAGCCGGCGACAAACGGCATCAAGCTTACGCCCGGCGGGTATTCGGGGAATACGACTCTAACTGCAGACAAGAATTACTTCATCCCTAGCCATGTTGGATGCCTGTTTCGTCTGTTCACATTCGGTCAGGCCAATGATCGCACGATTGGGGCCGCATTTCAGGCGACAGAGCCTATTCGGGTGTCCGGCGTTGGGAATGACCGCAAATTTGGCGTGAGAGTCGCCAATACATTCGGAAACAACATTACAGTAGAGCGATCTCTGGTCGGACCGGATGTTGGGTTCGTGCCCTATACGGCGTCGAATTCAGTATCAGCCACGATCGACATCGACGACACGTCGACACTCAACAATGTCACGGCCTGGTATCGTGTGCGTACGGTACAAGCGGCAGACTACAACGGAATATACACAATATTTTTTGGGCAAAACTCGCTGGGGTCGGCCGATCCGTTCGGGTCTACGACGGCAGGTGCGGCGGCGTCTGCGGGGGGGCGGTGGGGAATTTGCCGCGTTACTTCCTATGTGTCTCCTACCCAGGTAAATGTGGAAGTCATTGAGGATTTCTCATCGATCCAGCAGACCGATACATGGCAGCAGGGGATATGGTCTGATGCGGACGGATGGCCTACCTCGGTCTGCTTCTATGAGGATCGCCTGTTCTGGCTGAATGGACCATATGTGATCGGGTCAGAATCAAATGCCTATACGAGTTTTGCGGCGGAGGACAGTTCCGGGCAGTCTTTGGGTGATTCTGGCGCCATCATCGAGGGCTATGGGGATGGTCCATTCGATTCGACGAATTGGGGATTGCCGCTGCAAAGGCTCCTGTGCGGACGTGAGCAATCGATCGCGTCCGTTCGCTCGAGCAATTTCGATACGCCGCTGACGCCTACGGATATATCCGTCAAGGACTGCTCCGATCAGGGGGCCGCCAGGCTGCCGCCGGTCAAGATGGGCAAGCGCGCGGTGTTTGTCCAACAAAACGGGCAACGCGTCTATGAACTCTCCTATCAGGCGGCGCTGACGGACTATGCAGACCGCGATCTGACGCGGCTCAACATCGACATCGGGTCTCCTGGGTTTGTCGATGTCGCCGGATCGGCTCAGCCGGACGGCACCGTGTATCTTGTGCGGTCGACCGGCGACGTCGCCTGCCTGCTTTATGACATCGACGACGAGGTCGAGGCATGGTGGCGGATATCAACGCTCGGCGTTATTGAAAACGTTGCCGTTCTTCCGCCTTCTGCCGGCATGGTCGACGACCAGGTTTATTTTGTCGTCAAACGTACTGTGAACGGGGCGACGCGCCGGTTCATAGAGAAGATGGCGCAGTCTTCGAATTGCGTTGGTGGCCTGCTCAACCAACAGCTCGATTGCCATCTATCCTATTCCGGGGCACCGACGGCGAACGCGCAACTGGATTGGTTGCCAAACACGGCGGTCATGGTGTGGGCTGATGGCGCTTTCATAGGTTCCGGCACAACGAACGGCAGCGGGATCGTCGACATGCCGGACGGGAACACACATTCTAACATCGTTGTTGGATTAGGTGGGTCAGTCCAGACATACTCAGGGGCGGCAGCTGCGACAATGACGGGCCTATCGGCCTATGAGGGATATCCCTGCGAGGTGTTCGCCGATCAGCAGCCGTCCGATCGGATGGTTCACGTCAAGACGCTGACCGTGTCAGGCGGCGCGATATCTCTACCGAATGGGACACAGTCGGCGAATATTGTCGCGTGCTTCGGCTATGTGGCTCCGTTCATGAGCGCCAAGCTTGGCTATGGAGCGATGGGCGGGACTCCGCTCAATCAGCGCAAGAAGATCGACCAGGTTGGGCTTATTCTGTACGACACGCACAACGCCGGTCTGCAATTCGGCCAGCGGTTCGACGTGCTCGACACAATGCCATCGTATGAGGGGGATGCCGCCGTCCCGTCGTCGACGGTGTGGTCGCAATACGATGAACAGATGATCACCGTCCCTGGGGAATGGCATACTGACGGGCGGCTCTGTCTGCTCGGGCAGGCCCCATATCCATGCAAGGTCGGAGCGGCCGTGATGGGGATGCAGACCAGCGGATGAGGGTGACCCTGCGCCCGACGCAGGCGGATGACATCCCGCACTGCATCGGTGAGCCATTGCCGTATCGGATCAGGGCAATAACGGCGCTCGTCGACGACCGCGTCATTGGACTTGGCGGGATCGGGTTCCGGCCAGATGGCTACGTGATTGCGTTCGCGGCGATACTGCCAGAGGCCAGGAAATACCCAGCGGCAATTCATAGAGCGGGGCGGATGGCGGTTGATATGATGCGACGCTCGGGAATTCCGATGGTTGTGGCTGAGGCGCAGCCTGGCAATCCGGCTGCGGCGCGGTGGCTTCTTCGGCTTGGGTTCAAGCGCGAACACAACGGTTTTGTTTGGCGGGCCTGACATGGGCATTGAAACTCTGGCGGCTGGCGCATTCGGCGCGCAACTGATTGGCGGCGCCGCGAGCGCTGCATCGACGCTGGCCGGCGGAAATTACGCGAAGTCGGCCGGTGCCATGCAGAAACAGGCTGCCGAGGTCACGGCTCGGCAGATCGAGGCGAAGGGTGCTTATGAGGCCGGGCAGACCGAAGTCAACGCGGCGCAAGCACTGGCGTCTGCGCAGCGCAAGGCGTTCGATGCCAAGGAACAGGCCAGGCTGGCTGGCTCGACTCTGCGCGCGCGTGCTGGGGCTTCTGGAGTTGACGCTGGCGTCGGGTCCCCGGCAGAGGCCGCGGGCCAGCTTGCCGCACGGGGCGAGTACGAAACGCTGATGAACCTCTACGCTGGGCAGAGCGCGCAAACGGGTCTGCTGAACGAGGCGGCGGCGCAGCGGTACTCGACCAAGGTTGCGGCGCAATCAACTCGCTTCGGTGGCGACGTCGCTGAGTGGGAAGGGCAGGCCAAGGCGAAAGCGTCAAAGCTAGCCGCGCTCGGCACGCTCGCAGGCGCGGCTGGGGCTGGGTTCGGGTCCTATTACAATATCAGTAGTCCGTCGAAAACCGGAGCGGTCAAGTTCTAGCCACGCAAGCGAACGCCGCGCGTCCTCTCGTCACCATCTGGTCGAATCGCGCCCTCTTCCCGTACTGGGCGCAATGCCGCTCGGCAAGCGGTAGCGCATCCATCTCGCTCCAAACGTTACTGATGCTCACATAAGTCTCGTTGCCGACGATTCGTTGTCCGACAGGATCGAATGGATAGATGTTCGCATCATTGGCGCAGCCGGCGAGGCACAAGCTCGCCGCGATCAAGATCGCTCGCATGATTTCCCCCCCCTCAATATCTCTCCCTCCCGCGTTCACACCCCATGATTGAGTCAATCTGATGGCGCGCCTTCCATCTCCGCAGGACCTGGGCGGCATCCCCGTGTCTGGGGAAATGCCGTCTGGCCGTCTCGGCGTTGGGCAATATGACGTCGGAGGCGTCGCGCGCGCAGGTGCAGCTCTGTCTGAGGCCGGCCAGGCGCTAGGACGGGGCGTCGAGAGGCTTGGCAAGGGCGGCGAGGAATTCGTGCTCGAACAGGGCCGCTCGGAATATGCGCAGGCGCATGCCGAGCAGGTCACGAAAAAGATCGAACTCTACAGCCAAATGGAGCGCGACAACGATTACAGCACGATGCCGGATCGGTACGCCAAGAGTATCAATGAAATCAATAACAACGCTGCATCGCTGATTAAATACGGCCCCATGCGCGAGCGGTTCCTGCTCGACACAAAGAGCGATGTCGCGCAGTTCAACGCCAACGTTCTGAAGCATTCGCGCAATCTCGCCGACAAGGCGTATGACAATTACGACTCCGATAAATCAGACGAGTTGATAAACCGGGCGATCGAGGCCCCGGACGAGGGGCTTCGGAGAGACGCCATTCTGGCGCACGACAGGCTTGTCGAGGATCGCGTCCGCCGCGGGCGGATCAGCGCTGAACAAGCGGCATCCGAGCGTAGGGATTGGGCGCAGCGGTACGCGACCGCTGATTTCATCGCGGCAAAGAACAGCGGCGATCCGCAGATGATCGAGACGGCGATCAACCGTCTTAAAGTGCCTCCAAACAGCCCAGAAGCGCTCGCTGGGCGCATTCTTGAGGTCGAGGGCACGGATGCCAACCCGCGGTCGACAGCGGCTGGCTACGGCAATTTCACTAAGGATTCATGGCTCGACATAGTTCGCAAGAACCGGCCTGATTTGGCTGGCAAGAGCGACGCCGAGCTGTTGGCGCTGCGGTCTGATAGGGCGCTCGGCACGGAAATGACGCTCGCCAATCTGCGCGACAATGAACAATATTTGAGGGGGCACGGTGGCGAGGTTACGCCCGCGTCGCTGTATCTGGCGCATTTTCTGGGGCCGAAAGGCGCGACTGCGGCGGTCAAGGCCGATCCCAAGGCGCCGATTCTCGACGTTCTGGTCGACGCGGTCGGGCCGGATATGGCGGAAAAGATGATCCGCGCCAATCCCGAGGTGCTTGGCGGGAAGACGGTCGGTACTGTGCGCCAGTGGGCCGCGTCCAAGATGGGTGGCGGCGATATCTACGAAGTGCTGCACTTTGATCCGCAGTTGCGGCAGAAGCTCATCAACGAGGGCGAAGCGGCACTGGTCGCGACGAAGGCATCGCAGGATCGCGTGGCGCGAGCGCAGACGGCCGCGCAAAAGCAGGCTTCTGACGAGGCGTCTTATGAGATTTTCCGCGACATAACGGACGGCAAGCCGGTCATGCCGGCGACGATCGACAATGATCCACGACTGACGCCTGCCGCTAAGCAAGGGCTTTACGGCATGCTGTCAAAATATTCCGGCGAAGACGACCTGCAGTCTCTTGGCCGAGATGCATGGACGCTGTTTCAAGATATCCACGCTGGCAGAATCACCGATCAGTCGCAGCTTTTGGACCATGTCGGGAAAGGATTGAGCCGCTCCGGGTTGGATTTTCTCCGCGGCGAGTTGAGCGGCAAGCGCACCCCGGAAGGCGCGGCCGAAGCGGAGATGAAACAGCAATTTCTCAAAAACGCAAAAACGCAAATCTCCAGTGAGGTCAAAGAATGGGGGGTTCAAGACCCGAAGGGTGAAGAAAACTTCCTGCGATTCCTCGGAAAGTTTGAAAACGACTTCCGAGATGGTCGCAAGGCCGGCAAATCCGCCGCCGATCTGCTCACCCCTGGAAGTCCTGATTATGTCGGAAAGTCTATTCCGCAATTCATTCGCAAAAATTCCGACGTGCTGCGCGAAAAGCAAGAGGCTGCGGCTGCGGCCAAAAGGTTCAATCCTGATAACATCCAGACATTCGCTGAGTTGAAAGCCGCTTATGATGCTGGGCAAATCACGCCAGCGCAGGCGCGCGAGATTGGCATCGCCAAGGGCTTTCTGCGTCCTCCCGTACAAGCACCCATTCTCCCGCTGAGTCAGTGACCATGGCCGTCGAACGGATAGAGACAAGCGCCGAGCATCTGGTCGGCCGGCAGTATCCGCAGACGTTCGATGAACTCTGGCGCGAGCGCGTTCCGCACGACCTCCCGGATCATCCAGAAAAAGAAATCAGGCCGTTTCCGACGAATTATCCGGCACCCGGACATTTTCCGGATCGATCTGTCCGTCTGGCGGGTTCTGTTCCTACTTCTGACACGCCACTTCCGGCTGCCGATGAGATGTTCCCGGACAAGCCTGAACAGCTTCCAATCGCCGATGAAGTGTTCCCGGACATCCGCGTCGCCCCGAAGGATAGCGGCGGGCCTATTCAGGATTTCCTATTCTCGAGCGGAGGTCCGGTCGGCACGCGCATGTGGCACGCAGGACGCATCCTATCAGCCATCGGCCAAGGTGCCGAGCATGGCTGGGGTGCCGAGCCGTGGGGGCTATCGCAAGAAAGCGTCGATTGGCTGAAGAAAAACGGCATTTTCAACGATTACGGCAATACGCGCGCAAGCATCTTCAAGGCCGCAAATGAGGTGTTCCTGCGCTCCGCCGCAATGGGTGCGCAAGCGTTCTTGCGCGGCCCTGGGGCGGCAATCGGCGCGGTTCAGGGCGCTGTCGCGCAAGCCGGCGAGGAATATGGGTTCCCGCGGCTAGCCAGAGACATCGCGGCATTGCCGGAGGCGATACCGGCCGGGGCGCACCAGGTCACTGGAATTCCGCACCTCGGGCAAATGCCAGCAGTCCACGCTGCGGCGCGCGAGGAAGCTCCGCATGTGTTCCCGCGTTATGATGAGTTGGTGCAGAGGCGCGATGAGCTAGCTCGCTGGGTGGATGAGTTGCGCGAGAGCGACAAGCCAGAAGAGGCCGCGCGCGTCACGGCGCATTTAGAAGAGGTCGAGCGGCAGATTTCCGAGGTGGCGCCCGAAGTAAACCGCGCCTATCAGGAAGCGGCTGACCGCGCTGCGCCTCCTATCGAGCCGGCCGAGCCAGTCGAAACAGTCCCCCCCGAACCGGCCAAGCCATTATCCGCCCCGGCGCAGGCGGTAGCGCATAGCGTGCGCGAGTCGATCAGCGCGGCAGGACGGCCATACTCGGAAGCGAGTCTGCTCGGCGACTTGATCGCCTCGTACTGGGAAACGCGGGCGGCGCGGTTTGGCGGCGCGCGGGGCACGGCGCTGGACCTGTTCGAGCGCGAGGGGCCTGAGATTGCGGGGCCGCGCGGGAAGGCGGAAAAGCCAGCAGGTCCTGAAATGTCGCTGCTTGAGTTCCTATCGCAGCGCGGCGGAATTGCGCCGGATGACCCGCTTATTTCTGACATGAGGACGTCGTTCGGTAAGGACAACTACCGCGTTGGCGGAAAGAATCTTATCCGCAAAGACGGAATGAGGCTAGATCAGGCGCGTGAAGCCGCCGCAGAGGCTGGGTATTTCCCAGGCGAAGGATCGACGATCGACACGCTGCTTTCTGCTGTCGACGAAGAGACACGCGGAAACAAGGTCTACCCTGAAGGATACGTGCCAGAGACCACAAAATCCG
>JACCDR011804954.1_pt1 | contig 20762 bp, 27 predicted proteins | sample 7446431 | NCBI WGS metagenome assembly JACCDR01 (sample SAMN15323443, study PRJNA562643) | freshwater metagenome | isolation source: river surface water | place: USA:Blue River Watershed | collected 2017-08-17 | reverse complement strand
CTGAGAAGGAGCCGGTGAAGAAGGATGCCTTCGGGAGCCGCGAGGGCACGATCGCCGCGAAGGTGAATGCCTGCATTTCGGAGGACGAGTGGACGGACGAGGAGACGGTGGTGGAAAAGACCGGCCTCACCCGCACCCAGGTCCGCGACGTGCTCTACTTGGCAGTCCAGAAGAAGCTGATGCTCCGCGAGCGCGTCATCCGCTTCAAGGTGGCGCCCAAGGACGAGGAAAAGCCGAAGGCGAAGAAGTGACATCCAATCTTCTGCACCAACGGGCACGGTTCATTCCGTGCCCGTTTTTCATGGATGTTTTTCTACTAGGTTGCAAAGCAAGGAGCAAGGCGAAGACAAGATAATAGGCCTGCATGTTCACAGTCACAAAAAGCTACCGGGATTTCGCAGCGGCCCACCGCCAACCAAATCATCAGGGCCATTGCCGCCTCATTCACGGCCACAACTGGGGATTCGACATCACGTTCGCGGCGGACCGCCGGGACGACAACGGTTTCGTTATTGATGTGGGCCGGCTCAAGCCGATTAAGGCTATGTTGGATGACTTGCTGGATCACACCCTGCTGCTGAACGAACTAGATCCATTCAAAGTGCCGGACGGCTTTCCAGCGGAGATCCGCCGCGTCCCGAACTGTGGCATGGAAGGACTGGCAGAACTGGTGTTTCACTGGATCAACCGGCAGTTCGTTGCAGGTGACTTGGGAGAAGATGCAATGCTTCGCAACGTCCGCGTCATTGAAGTGACGTGCTTGGAGGACTCCAAGAACTCTGCCACCTATCGCGCATGAACTACCCCGTCCACGAAAGGTTCACCACCTTCCAAGGCGAAGGCACCCACATGGGACGCCCTGCCTTTTTCATCCGGCTGTTTGGGTGTCCAGTCCATTGTCCGTGGTGCGACTCGGCCGGGACCTGGCACAAGGACTGGGTGCCTACACATATCGACAGGATGACAGAAGAACAGCTGGCCGCGGAGTTCAAGGCCAGTGGTGTTCCGGTGGCTGTGATTACGGGAGGTGAACCAGCTGTTCATGATCTGCTGCCGCTCACCGAGGCTTTGAAAAAGGCAGATGCTGATGTCCATTTGGAGACGAGTGGCGCTTTTGCCTTCCGGGGCCCTGTAGATTGGATGGTGCTTTCCCCAAAGAAATGGAAGCTGCCCGTCCCTTCTATGGTCCAGTTGGCGGACGAGTTCAAGGTGATTGTGGAGGAGGTGGGTGACATTGAGTTCTATGAGGAGGTGCTTTTGGACTTAGGTGCCGGTCCTGATATGCAGGTTTGGCTCCATCCCGAATGGTCCAAGCGCCAAGACAAGGCTATCCTCAAAGAGATTTGCAATGTGGTGGTGGCTGGCAATGGTCGCTATCGTGCGGGGTGGCAGCTTCACAAGCTCTACCAAGTGGACGCTTTCGACGCCCGCACCCGTCCGTTGGTCCCCTTGGGAGGCAATCCAGAGAAAGGCATTTGATACATGAGCGACAAGATCTTTCTGACCCACTCTATCTGTTATCGGGCGGCAATGAAGCTCGCCTCCCAGATACACGAGAAGGTCCCCAATCGGAAGGTTGTTTCTTTGTATGGTGTCCCTCGTGGTGGCATCCCGGCGGCTTACTTGGTGGCCCAGGCTTTTGCAGAGCTAGGGCATAGCGCGACGCTGACAGACTCGTTTCAAGAAGCAGAATTCATCATCGACGACATTGTGGACAGTGGCAAGACCAAGGCCCGTTATGCCACTTTGGCACCGTCCACACCCTTCTTGGCACTTTCCGATTTCATGCTTCCTAAGCCGCCAGGCAGCTGGCTGGTGTTTCCGTGGGAGGTCCAACAGGAGGGCCGGGACGGTTCGGCGGATGATTGTATTGTCCGCTTGCTTCAATTCATCGGGGACGACCCGAACCGGGAAGGCCTCCGCGATACTCCCAAGCGGGTGTTGAAGGCTTGGCAGGAAATGACGGTTGGGTATCGGCAAGACCCGAAGGTGATTCTTCAACGTGATTTCGAGTCCAGGTTTTACGATCAGGTGATTGCTTGCCCTTGGGTGGAGTTTCATTCCGTTTGTGAGCACCATCTCCTGCCTTTCTTTGGTTACGCCCATGTGGGGTATCTGCCCTCTTCCAAGCAAGCCGAGCGGCGCGTGGTGGGCTTGTCGAAGCTGGCGCGGTTGGTGGACTGCTTTGCCCGCCGGCTTCAAATCCAAGAGCAGATGACAGTCCAGATCGCGAACGCTTTGGAAGAAGTGCTGGCGCCCGACGGTGTGGCGGTGGTGGTGCAAGCCAAGCATCTTTGCATGAGCTGCCGCGGTGTGCAGAAGCACAAGGCCAGCATGGTCACCAGCTCTATGCGCGGTTGCTTCCGCAACGACGGGCCGGCCCGTCAGGAATTTTTCAAGATGATTGAGCTTGCTAAACCATGAGCACAGAGGAGGCAGTAATACCCAGGAGCGGTTCCCTTTTCGTGGATAGCGGTGCCCACGGCCTCTACACCAGGAACGTGCTCAAGAGCCAGGCGGCCCGGGTAGGTGCCCACGGACGTGAGCTGGAGAAGCCTTCGGTGGCATGGGCGCAAGGGGATTTTTCTTATTACGACCTGCGCCCCGGCCAGCCCTTCCGCAAGTTCTGCGATTCATGGGCTTCTTTCTACAAGAAATTCATTGACCGCGGTGTGCTGATGCCGAACGTGGACGTCATTTCCCATCCTGAGCTGACTTGGCAGGTCCAGCAGTTCTTTGAAAAGGAGCATGGCATCCGGCCCATACCTGTGGTCCACTTCGGGACGCCCATGAAGTATGTGGACCGCTACTTGGAGGCCGGTTATGACATGCTGGGCGTGGGAGGCATCGGCCAGAACGTCCGCAAGGACCAATACCTCCATTGGGGCGATCAGCTCTTTGTTCACATCTGCCCGGAGTCGAACAAATATCTCCCATTGGTGAAGTGCCATGGGTTCGCGATGACAAGCTGGAGCCTGCTTTGCCGCTATCCCTGGTGGTCCTGCGATTCGGTGTCCTGGATGAGATACGCCGCCTACGGATGGCTCTGCTTCCCGCGCTGGACAGACGGCGTGGGGTGGAGATACGACAAGGATCCATGGCGCATCAACATCTCCGCCAAGTCTCCCAGGAAAACGGAGCGCCAGAAGCACTTTGACAACGTGCCCAAAAACATCCGCGAAGACATGCTCCGCTGGCTGGCAAAGTGGAAGGTTCCGGTTGGAACGGTGGATGACAAGAACGAAATGGTGGAGTATGGGGCCATCTCCCACTTCCGGGCGCGGGCCACGCTGAACCTTCACTACTTTATCGACCTTCAAGAGAGCCGTCCCAAGTGGCCCCATCCGCTGGACTTGCGGAAGGTTTGCCGCGATAGCGTTACCCATGTGAAAGGCTTCGGACTATGAGAATCTATTTCAGTGGCAGTAGCGGGCTGAAAGACACGCCCGAGGTGCTGGTCCCGGAGCGTGATCCGCACATCATGCTCACCTTCCACGATCTTTACGACCGGTCGTCGGGCGCCATCAAGCGCCTAAAAGCACATCTCCAACAACCAAAGAAAACCCAACATGAAAGTAAATCGAGAAGACCTGCTAAATAACCTGAACATGGTGAAGGCGGGCCTTTCGCCTCGGGAGTTCATCGAGCAGAGTTCCTGCTTTGTGTTCCAAGACGGGAGCGTTATGACCTTCAACGACGAAGTGGCGTGCCGCAAGGAGATAGGCTTCCAGTTTAAGGGCGCCGTCCAAGCGGCACCCTTGCTGGCCATTCTTGAGAAGATGGACGACCCTGAGTTGGAGGTGCTGGAGAACGAGAAAGGTGAGCTGGAATTTCGAGGCAAAGGCAGGCGGTTCGGTGTTTTGAAAGATGCCGAGATCTTCCTGCCCATCGACCGGGTGGAGATGCCGGAGAAGTGGAGGGCATTGCCAAAGGAGTTCACCGAGGCCATCGGACTGGTCCAGCATTGCGTTTCGCAGGACGAGAGCCGCTTCCTGCTGACGTGTATCCACATCGCCCCGGAGTGGATCGAGGCCTGTGACAACATGCAGATGATGCGGTGTCCGGTGGACACCGGGCTGAAGGGCTCGGTGTTGGTGCGCGGCACTTCCCTCCAGCACTTGGTGGCGCTGGGCATGGACCAGATGGCGTTGACAAAGAACTGGGTGCATTTTCAGAACCAGCTGGGCTTGGTTTTCTCCTGCCGGCGTTATGCCGAGCAGTATCCAGACCTGGAGGCCATCTTGAAATTCGAGGGCTCTCCCATTATCATCCCGAAGGGAATGGCGGACGCCAGCGACAGGGCGGCAGTGTTCGCGTCAGACAAGTCGGGGGAGGCGCTAGTCCTGGTCCGCCTTGCCGAAGGCAGGGTCCAGGTAGTAGGTGACGGGGTCACGGGCTGGTATAAGGAGATCAAGAAGGTCAGCTATGACGGCCCGCCGCTTGAGTTTTTGATCGCGCCAGAGCTGCTGAAGCACATTGCCGAGCGTTACTCAGACGCAGAGCTGACGGGAGACAAGCTGAAGGTGAAAGGCGGCAGCTGGGTCTATGTGACAGTCCTGGGCAAAAAGACGAACGAGGAGGAGCAACCCGCCGAAGAACCGAAGAAGAAAGCAAAGCAGAAGGACGCAGATCCTGATCTGTGATGCAAGGGTTCTTTTCATCCTCCACGGTCCAGCAGGACCGCCCGGCTTCCGGTCTTGTGCCCAAGTGTGGTGCCTGCGGCCTCTACAAGCATTGCACGTCGCCGAAGATGCCTCCTTCCGGGGAAGGCCGCAAACGGGTGCTGGTGGTGGGAGAGTTTCCCGGCTCTACGGATGACGAGGAGGGCAGTCACTTCTTGGGGGAGTCTGGGAAGTATCTGCGTGGCGTGCTGGAAGGAATCGGGGTGGACCTGGACCGGGACGCTATCGCCACCAATGCCGTTATTTGCCACCCGGAGGGGAGCGTCTCCCCAGACGCCCTGAAGATAAACCACTGCCACCCCAACCTGGTGCGGACGCTGCGGGAGGAAGATCCAGACGTGGTGGTGACGTTGGGGCGGGCGCCGCTGGTCTCCGTGCTGACAGGCATTTGGAAATCGGACGTGGACACACTAGAGAGGTGGACCGGATGGACCATACCCTTCAAAGACTTTTGGATCTGTCCTACTTTTCATCCTTCCTTCTTGCTCCGGTCGGATGATGTCCTGCTGGAGCGCCAGTTCAAAGAACATCTCGAGACAGCCTTTTCCCTCGAGGGCAAGCCCAACCAGCCCACGGTCCCGAAGATCGTTACCCACTTTGATGACAGCCAGGCGTGGGACGTGCTGGGGAGGATGGACGAGGAGGGCGGGTGGGTGGCAGTGGACTATGAAGGCAACTGCTTGAAGCCTGAATACCCAAAAGCCCGGATCTCCTCCATCGCCTACTCCAACGGGAGGGAGACTCACTCTTTTGTGTGGCTAGGGGAAGTGGTGGAGGCTTCCAAATGGTTCCTCACAACTTCACAGACCAGGAAGATTGCGTCCAACCTCAAGTTTGAAGAACGCTGGACACGGAAGACGTTTGGCCGGGGTGTCCGCAACTGGGGCTGGGACACTATGCTGGCGGCCCACTGCTTGGACAACCGCCAGGGCATCTGCTCGCTCAAGTTCCAAGCGTTCGTCAGGCTGGGCGTGCCCACCTACAATGACCGCATTGAGCCCTACCTCAAGAGCGACGGTGACGGCCATTACAACCGCGTTCACTTAATCGCGCTGAAGGACCTGCTGTTCTACGGGGGAATGGATGCCTACTTGGAATGGAAGCTGGCGCGGGTCCAGAGAAAGGAAATGGGCTATGAGGATTGAGCCCATACGGCAGGAAGGCTATGAGCTACTTCACGAAGGTGCCCTAGAGCTGGCCAGGGTGGAGGCGGCAGGCATCCGGGTGGACATCTCCAAGCTGAAGGCTACCCGGGACCGTTTGCAGTCCTCCTCCCAAGTGCTGAAGAAAGAGCTGGAGGGTGACAAACTGTGGGCGAGCTGGCGGAGGCGTTTTGGTGCCAAGGCAAACCTGGGGTCGCGGGACCAGCTGGGCGTCATGCTGTTTGATGTGGCCGGGCTGAAATCCAAGTCGGTGACTGAATCTGGCAAGCCTTCCACGGAGGAGGAGGCACTGCAAGACTTGGCGGAGGACTTGCCCTTCTTGGACAAGTATCTTCGGTTCTTCAAGTATGGGAAAGCGGCCGGGACGTTCCTGAAAGGGATAGAGAAAGAGGTCATCGACGGGAGGCTCCATCCAGTCTTCAACCTGCACACGGTCCGGACCTACCGCAGCTCGTCTGACAGCCCAAACTTTCAAAACTTCCCGGTTCGCGACAAGGAGATCTCCGAAATCATCCGGTCACTTTTCATCCCGTCCGAAGGTTGTGTCCTTCCAGAAAATGACTTCAAGGGAATCGAGGTCAATGTCTCCGCTTGCTATCACGAAGACCCCAACTTCATTTCCTACATCACCACGCCGGGCAAAGATATGCACCGGGACATGGCGGCCCAGCTGTTCATGCTGGAGCCATCCCAGGTGTCCAAAGACGCCCGCTATGGCGCGAAGAACAAGTTTGTCTTCCCACAGTTCTATGGTGACTTCTACGTGTCCTGCGCCCGCTCGTTGTGGGACTGGATTAAGAAGGGCAAGCTCACCGGGCCAGAGGGAGAGTCCCTTTTTGATTACCTGCGGCGCCGCGGCATAAAAGGGCTAGGGCATTGCGACCCGGAGAAGGATCCGCTCCCAGGCAGTTTTGAAAAGCACGTCCAGGCCACCGAAGATGACTTTTGGAACCGGCGGTTCAAGGAGTATGGCAGATGGCGCCGGCGATGGTATGATGCCTATGTGGAGAAGGGGTATTTCGATTTGAAGACCGGTTTCCGGGTCTATGGATCCTTCCGCCGCAACGCGGTCACCAACTACCCCATCCAAGGCTCGGCGTTCCATTGCTTGCTTTGGTCGCTCATCCAAATCAACCGCTACCTTCGGAAATACAAAATGAAGAGCCGGGTGGTGGGCCAGATCCATGACAGCATGTTGGGCGACGTGCCCGTGTCCGAGTTGCAGAATTACTTGGAGATCGTAGAGCGGGTGACCTCCGTAGAGCTGCGGCGCCACTACACCTGGATCACAGTGCCGATGGAGATCGAATACGAGATCGCGCCCGAGAACTGGTTCAAGAAGCAAGAATTCAAATTCAAAGACGGTCATTTCCTTAACCCATCCAACCCTAAACAGCGCACCAAAGATCCTTTCATGTTTTTGCGTGCCCTAGCCCACCAAACCAAATGAGCCTCTATCACAAGTTCCGCCCGCGCAAACTGGAATCAGTAATCGGCCAAGATGCGGCCGTGTCCTCCCTCCAGCGCCTAATGGAGAAAGGGATGGTGCCGCACGTGGTCCTCCTGTCGGGACCTTCTGGCTGCGGCAAGACCACCATTGCCCGCATCCTCAAGGACCACCTGGGCTGTGGCGAGCAGGACTTCATGGAAATCAATTGCGCCGATTTCAAGGGTATTGACATGGTGCGTGACATCCGCCGGCATTCTGGTCTGTCTCCCATTTCCGGCGACTGCCGGGTGTGGCTGATTGACGAGGCCCACAAGCTCACCAACGATGCCCAAAACGCCCTATTGAAGCTGCTGGAGGACACCCCTTCCCATGTCTATTTTTTCCTGGCTACTACGGATCCGCACAAGCTGATTAAGACCATCCACACCCGTTGCTCGGAGGTGCGCTTAGGACTGCTCACCCAGAACCATTTGAAGCTGCTGATCGCCAAAGTGGCAAAGCGGGAAGGGTTCCAGCTGACGGACGATGTGGTGGCCAGCTTAGTGGAGGCGGCTGAAGGATCTGCCCGGAAGGCGCTGGTCTTGCTGGAGCAGGTCGCCCACTTGGCTGATGAGGACTCCCAGCTGGCTGCTATCACCTCCGCCTCCGTCAACAAGGACCAGGCCATAGAGCTGGCCCGGAAGCTCATCAACCCACGGTCGGGATGGTCCGAGGTGGCTGCCATACTCAAAGATATCAAAGACGAGCCGGAGAATGTCCGGTATCTGGTGCTGGGCTATGCCCGGTCTGTGATGCTGGGAGGCGGGCCTTTGGCCCCGCGGGCCTTCATGCTCATCGACATCTTCGGCCGCAACTTTTACGATTCCAAGCAGGCAGGTTTGGCCGCAGCGTGCTGGGAGGCTATCCACCCCGCAAAGTAAGACCTCTGCCAGATAATAAGCCATGGACAAGCAAGCTGAATCGGTGGTGGAGATTGATGAGTTGAATCTCGACAAAGAGTGCATTCGTCTCCCTTCAGATTACCTTCGGTGGGCCACTAAGTCTGCCGAGGCCAGGCAGCGTTCTGAGCAAGCAAAGGCAAAGCTGGACTTAGTGGAGGCTGAAGTCTCCCGGCGGGTGCGGGACAATCCCGGCAAGTATGGGCTGGAGAAGCCCACTATTGATGCGGTGAAGGCTGCCGTCCAATGTGATGCCAAATTCCAAGAAGCGGCTGCTGAAGTATCCGACGCCAAGCACGAGGCAGAGCTTTGCCAGGCAGTGGTCTGGGCGTTGGAACACAAGAAGAAGGCGCTGACGCTCCTGGTGGACTTGCACGGCATGAGCTATTCCGCCAGCGTCAGGCCTTCAAGGGAGGGCAAGGAGGCCGTGGAGCGCATGACACAAGAGAGGGTCAGGCGTCCCGTCTCACGTCGGGAACGTGAAGAGAGGGACGACGAATGACCTTTCTAGATTTACTGCTTTGGTTGCTGGCCGGGCTTGGGGTGCTGATAGGTTTTCCCATCCTCTGTTATGCGGCCGCAAAGTTTGGCACCGCGGGGTATCTCCGGGCCAAGCAGAGAGAAAAACAAAAGAAGGAAAAACACCATGAGACAACGAGACCGAAATGAGAGGCGCTACACGTCCGCCAAGGCCCGCGCCGAGAAACAATCCACTGGCTTTACCTCGACCTATCTGCAACTGCCGGACGGGGTAAAGTTCTTCAAGCCCAAGCCCGGCACTATGGTGATTGACATCCTGCCCTATGTGGCCGGGACTGGCAACCCTTGGGCGGAGAAGGGCAACTTGCACTGGGAGCGGTCCTTCTGGGTGCATCGCGGGGTGGGCATCAATTCTGATATGTTCATCTGCCCGAAGAACACGGAGAAGAAGCCTTGTCCAATTTGTGAGCACCGCATGGCGCTGATGAAGGAGGACGGGGAGAACGAGGAGTTGGTGAAGGACTTGGCCCCGCGCCAGCGCCAGCTTTTCAACGTCATCAACCGGAAGGACCCGGAGGCGGGTGTTATGCTGTGGGAGGTGAGTTACCACCTGTTCGGCAAGGCGCTTGATGCCCGGCTCCGCAACTCTGACGAGGATGACAACTGGGACCAGTTCTTCTTCCTGGAGGGCGGCATGTCCCTCAAGATTGGGTTCGCTGAAAAGTCCTTTGGTGGATTCAACTTCTTGGAGGCGGAGACGATTGACTTCAAGCCCCGGACGGATTACGATGAGGACATCCTGGAGAAGGTCCATTGCTTGGACGACCTCCTGGTCCTCCCGGAATACAAGGACCTGAAGAAGACGTTCCTCCAGGTGGTGGAGGCGGAGAAGGACGATGACGATGCCGGCGACCGACGGAAGCCCTCCCGCGAGGATGAGGACGACGCCCCTCCGTCCAAGCGCAAACCCGCCCAGGAGGATGACGACGGGTTTGATGACGACGCCCCTCCGGCAAAGAAAAAGCCTGCTCGTGATGACGACGGGTTTGATGATGATGCACCCGCCCCGAAGAAGAAACCCTCCCGTGACGAAGACCCCGACGACGGGTTTGATGACGAGCCCGCTCCCAAGAAAAAGCCGGCACGAGAAGAGGATCCTGACGAAGATGCCCCGGCCCCGAAGAAGCGCAACCGCTTCGACGACGATGAGCGTCCACGGGTGCGGACGGCGGACGAAGAGTTGGACCCTGACGACGAGCCCGCGCCCAAGAAAAAGCCTGCACGGGACGAAGACGAAGACGATGCTCCTCCGGCAAAGAAAAAGCCCAAGAAGGATGACGACTGGGACGACTTCGACGCGGACGACGCACCTGCACCCAAGAAGAAGCCTGCACGGGACGAAGACGAAGATGCCCCGGCCCCAAAGAAGAAACCCTCCCGCGAGGAGGATTGGGACGACGACGCACCCCCGGCAAAGAAACCTCGCCGCTAAATGAGCGCGGAAGAAGCCAAACAGGCCCTGGGCGGGAACAGACGCCCAGGGCCTTCTCTCGAACAGCTGGGACTCTCCACCGGGTCCACGATGCTGAACCTTGCTTGCTCCGGCCGGCCGGACATAGGGTTCTTGAAAGGCGGGTATTACTTCTTGGTAGGAGACAGCATGTCAGGCAAGACCTGGCTGTCTTTCTCCTGCTTTGCGGAGGTGGTGCTCAATCCAAACTTCAAAAACTACCGCCTGATCTATGACGATGTGGAGGGCGGCGCGCTGATGGACGTGGCCCGGTATTTCGGGAAGGGTGTTGTCTCCCGGCTAGAGTCCCCAGGTGTCCACAAGGGCCTCCCGGTGCATAGCGACACGGTGGAGAGCTTCTACTACCATGTCCACGACGCATTGAAAGCCGGGAGGCCCTTCATCTACGTGCTGGACTCCCAAGACGCCTTGACTTCGGACGCCTCCTCTACCAAGTTCTTGAAGCAAAAGAAAGCGGACGAAGAGGGCAAGGAGGCTGCCGGTTCCTACGGGGACGGCAAGGCCAAATACCATTCGGAGCATATCAGGCACGTCCTGGCGGGCATTAGGAAGACTGGCAGCATCCTCATCATCATCGGCCAGACCCGCGACAACATAGGTTTTGGGTTCGATCCAAAGACACGGGCAGGAGGCAAGGCGCTGCGGTTCTACGCCAACCTGGAGATCTGGTCCTCTGTCAAAGGGAAGATCCAGCGCACCGTCCGCGGCAAGCCCAGGACGCTTGGCACCCACTGCTTGGTGGAGGTCAAGAAGAACCGGGTGACCGGCAAAGTGGGCAAGGACCGGACAGTGGAGATTCCCATCTATTTTGATTACGGCATCGACGACGTGGGCTCCTGCATTGACTACCTGGTGGCCGAGAAGCACTGGGAGAAGAACGATACTGGCCAGATTGACGCTGCCGATTTGCTGCTGGAAGGATCCAGGGAGCGCCTGGCAATCGAGATCGAGAAAGAGGGGATGGAGGGGAAGGTCCGCAAGCTGGCCGCAAAGGTGTGGGAAGAGATAGACGCAGAGTGTGCCCTGAAACGAAAGCCCCGTTATGCCTAAGCCCGGTGAAACTAGCCAGCTGCCCGCCGCTACAGGCGACCGCAAGGGAGATCCCGGCCCCTTTTGCACGGGAAGCGAGCGGGCCCTGGAAATCCTCTTGCAGGAACTCACTCCCGCCCAGCAGAAGGCCTACGCCCAACGCTACGCCTCCGCCCTTTGTAAAGAGCAAGAGGCTAAGGTGGAGGTGGAGGCGTTGCGGGCGTTGCGCGAACGGAGGATGCTGTGAGCCTCCTTCCCGAATCCAGTGTCCAGAACCCGGAAGCGGACAAGAAATGGACACGAGCAGAGCTGGACCGCTTGCTGGAGATGTATTTCTCCGGCCAGCCTCCCGACCGCATTGCCATCCAACTAAAGCGGAATCCAAAGGCCGTCCGACGTTGGTTGGAGATGCTCTCTTACAACGAGCGGGATCATGCCGTCCGTTACCAGCCCGTTCAAAGGACATCCCGGCAAGGGAAAAGGATGACCCAAAACGAGCACGTTTTGATCAGGTGCCATGCCGAGCGGGAGATAGACCCGGAGCATACCGCCCGCCTGCTTCAACGGAAGGTCCGGGAGTTCTGTTCTGATATCAAAGCCAAGGCACAGGTCCGGGACATGCGGAAGCTGTCAGTCGGGGTGGACTTGGTGCTGGCCTACCGGTTTCTCTACTACGTCCATGGCATCTCTATGGTTCCAGACCGGGTGTATGACGAGCTGGAGCAGGAGGAGATCGAATACGGTGGAGGGGCCGGGATTCTGAACGAGCAGGTGGGGAGTGACAACGCGGCGGACTATCCTCCACACATACGCTCGCTGGCACTCTACCTGGCTTTCAAATACGCAGAAAGGAAAAAGGATGTGGCTGGTTCTTGACTGCCCGTTCCTATGCTACCGGGTGGCACGTTCCCGCAACCCGCTGACAGTGGAAGAAGGTTTCTTCAATACCCTGTCCATGCTCTGCGAAAGGTTCCAACCGGACCGTCTAGTCTTTTGCTGGGACCACCGGCACCTGTGGCGGCGAGAGTATTTCAAGGGCTACAAACGGAGGGCGGAAGCGGAGAACCCGGAAGCCGAGCAGATCCGGCAACGGGCTTGGGACGCCATGGAAGCCCTGCGGACTGTCCATCTCAAGTCCATTGGCTTCCAAAACATCTTCTACGGGCGCGGGCTGGAATCGGACGACTGGATGGCGCGGGTGGCAAGGACGGCGCAAGAGGCACGGGAGGAGATGGTGATAGTCACGTCCGATTCGGATCTCTACCAAGTCCTCGGATCCTGCGTCTCCATTTACAATCCCAACCAGCCCGATCTGCTAGTGACAGCCAAGGTCTTCAAAGAGCGTTACGGCATATCTCCCCGGCAGTGGCCAATGGTTAAGGCGATAGGCGGCTGCGCTTCTGACAACGTGCCGGGACCTGGAGGGGTAGCAGAAAAGACCGCCGTGCGCTTCTTGACTGGTGAACTGCCGGCCGGGAGCGCCAAGGATCTAGTCATCCGCAAGTTTCTGCTGTCTCCAGAGTATCAAAGGAACCTGTGGTTGGTCAAGCTGCCGTGGGAAGGGTCTTGGATGAAGTTGGTTCCAAAGGAGGACAAGCTCGTTCGTTCTGAGCTGAAGCGGTGGCATCTCCGCATTAGATAATAGAGGAACATGAACGGCTCCGCAAAAGGAAGCGAGTTTGAACGCAAGATCTGCCGCCAGCTTTCGTTGTGGTGGTCTGGTAATCAGCGCGATGATTTGTTTTGGCGGACATCGCAGAGCGGAGGGCGGGCCACCACCCGGATGAAGACTGGCAAGCGCACGGCGGGCGCCTATGGTGACATCACCGCAGTGGACCAAGACGGTGCGGGGCTGACAAAGATGTGGACATTGGAATTGAAGAAAGGGAAGTCGCACGGCACGCCTGATGATCTCCTGGAGGGCAACACCGCCAAGACCCGGAAGCCTTCTCCTTTTGGGAAAACGCTCCTGCAAGCATACGGCGCCCATGTGGCTGCCGGGAGTTTGGGCTGGATGCTGATTGCGAAGCGGGATTTCCGGGAGACGCTCGTCTTCGTTGATTCCTGGACAGCAAAGAAAGTGGACCTCCATCCCGGCTCGGGAAGGGGTTTCTCCTATTACTCTTACCGGGTGGGAGGCGTGGCTTTCAAGTTTGTGGGCCTCCGCTTGAATGATTTCCTGGACATCACGAGCCGGGAGCGGGTGGAGGCAGCATTGAGAAAAGGAAAGACCTAATGTGTGGAATTGCCGGAATGATAGGTCGTGGAGGGCTGAAGCACCTCCGAAACATATTCGCAGCCTCCACTGATCGAGGGCGCGATGCCTGGGGTTACTACGCGAGGTCTCCCAAGGGCGCCTTTGTGGACCGGGGAAAGGGAATGTGGGCAGGTGCGCTCCCGCCTCCCAACTCTTCGGTTGTGCTGGCCAACTTCCGGGCGGAGCCGATAACAGAGTGGGCCTCGGCGAAGGATCCTATCCCGCAGCCTTACAGCACAGGAAAGTGGTGGGCAGTCCATAACGGCACCATCGCCAACGACAAAGAGCTGCGGGCACACTACCAGGTGGAAGGGTGCGGGGTGGACAGTGAAGTCATCCCGGCAGTGATGGAGGCAGAGCTGGAAGGCTCGGAGAGCTTGGTGGACTTCCGCAGCGTCCTCCGGAAGCTGAAGGGCAGTTATGCCATGGCGCTGGCCAAGCGGGGCCGGGATTGGATTTTCTTAGCGACCAACTACAAGCCGATCTGGCTGTGGTTTCACAACGGTGTTTGGTATTTCGCTTCGCAAGAGAAATACTTGCCTTGCTCCTTCATGCACCCGGCCGTCATGCTCCCGCCTTACTCGGTGGCCAAGCTCTCCCCGCAAAAAGAACCGGAGGTCCTCCCCTTGGAAGTGATCCAAGCGCCTCCAAAAGCCCTTGCCGTTTGCAGTGGCGGGATGGACTCGGTGGTGGCTGCGACCTTGGTCCAGCGCCAGTTGTGCTATCCCACCACCCTGCTTCATTTCCGGTATGGCTGCCGGGCAGAAGGCCGGGAAGTGCAGGCCGTCCATGATGTGGCGCAGGCGCTTGGCACCGCTGTGGTCTATCTCGAAACGAATGCCTTCAAAGAAGTCAGCTCCCCGCTCCTCTCGGCAGAAGACAAGGTGGTGGGAGGGGAAGCGGGCGCAGAGTTTGCCCATGAGTGGGTTCCGGCCCGTAACTTGGTCATGCTTTCCATTGCGGCCGCCTATGCCGAGTCCCATAGTTTCACCCACCTGGTGCTGGGAAACAACTTGGAAGAGGCCGGGGCCTATCCAGACAACGAGATGGAGTTTATCAACCGGTTCAACGCCTTGCTGCCGTTCGCGCTGGCGGATGGAAAACGTCTCCAGTGTATCATGCCAGTAGGCCGGCTGATGAAGTCGGAGATCATCCAGCTGGGGCTGGAACTGTCGGCGCCTTTGCACCTCACTTGGTCTTGCTATCGTAGCGGGGCCATCCATTGCGGGACCTGCGGCCCTTGTTTGATGCGGCGGGCCTCGTTTGAAAAGCTGGGTGTCCAAGATCCGCTGCCCTACCTGAAATGAAACCGGGTTGGATCCAAGTCAACTACCAACTCCGCCAGCTCACTGGCCAAGGCCCCGCCGCCCGCCTTGCTGACACCATGCGGGTGAAAGGGAGATGGGAGGACGACGCTACCCAGAAGAAGATCCTGACTAACATCAGGAGACGGTATCCTGGCTGGGGCATTGAGGGCTGGGCGTTGGCGGAGATGTGGCATTCTAAGTGGTTGAAAGAATGCCAGCTGGTCCAGGGTTCCGAAAAGACCCCAAAAGGCGCTTTTGTCCACACCCTCTCCCTCTACCACCCCTCCCATGCGGCCCCGGTAGGAGTGGTGTGGTTCTATTTGGGTGCGGGCGGGTCGGTTGAGGTGGTGTGGAGTTACACCCAGGAGCGGTTCCGCGAACGTGGCATCCGCACCCGTCTGCATCAAGAGATGGGCCGGTTCTTCCGTATCATTGTCACCCGCGCCGCTACCCGGCATTCGTTGCGCTGGTTGCGGAAGAATGGTTTCGTGCGCGGTCCGTTTTACTGGACTTGGAAAAGATAATACTCTATGGGCAAAGCACTGAAAAAACCGCCGCTGGATCCACCCAAACCCGGTGTCAGGGTCAATTGGACCATCCATCCTAAGGGCACGCTTCTCTTGCGGGTTGAGCAAGGGACCGCTGTCTTGGGCAAGAAGCGGTATGAGCTTTGCACTGCCCTGAACGGCGCCCCGTTGATTAAGAGCGAGCAGACGGGCAAGACCTTTAGTCTCACCTGGCACGCCCTGCTGGACATGGCGCGGGAGGCTGGTGTCGATCTCGAATAAGCGGTGAAACTAGCTGGTTGCCCGCCGCTACAGGCGACCGCAAGCCCTTTTCTCCTTCTTTTTACACGGTTCTCGGCAGTGAAGGCCTGTAGCGACGGGCAAGTGGTGCTTTACAATCTCGATTTGTGCCTGTCTCCCTCCAATCTCGATTTGCTTGTGTCCTTAGAGGTTGCGAAAGCAATCATGGGCGGACTTGATGCCCGCTGCCGTCATCGCTGCCATGATTAGTCCGAAGATGATGCTCATATGGTGTTGAGTTAATTTCTGATCTCGATTTGTATTTGCCGGAAGTGCCCTATCTTTTCCAAGAGGGACCTCGATCAGTTCCCCGTTCGATTTGCGGTTCCACCAAGAGCACAATCCTTCTCTCAAGCACAGAGCACGGGCGACACGTTTGCAGACCACCCGCTTGCCAGTGAACTCCACTTTTGATCCGTAGGACACTCTCCAGGGGTGTGGTCCGTGTGTGGCCTCCTCCAGTATCACACGCTTGATGGGCTGTTCTTTCATAACACCTGTGATCTCGATTTGTATTTGCCAGTCAGTTGATCCACCTTGTTTCGGTCCAAGCCGGGTTGGTAGGATCCAGCTCAAACAGTGCGTCCAACGCCCCGGCGGCTCTGTCCATTTGCATCTGGTAGGCCCGAATACCACCACTGCCCACCTTGCAGGCTTTCCGGTTCTTGTTCGACGCCCGGTAGGCTTCGACGTGCTTCACAATCTGTGCGTGGATTTTCTTTTTCATATGGAATTATTATCTGATCTCGATTTTTGTGTGCTCACTTGCCCAGCAGCTCGGCGATCTGCTCCAGTTGCTCCGGTGTCCCGACGAAGGGGAGCGCACAGGACACCCGCCCGTCATCCAGGACCTTGATTTCGTTAGTCCAGGTGATGCCGAAACGCTTGAAAGTGTGCTCGTGCGTCTTCAGCATCTCTGCGGCCGTTGCACTGCGCTTGGCGCTCACATCCAGGGCCGCTGCCCGGCTCAGTTGGGCCCCAATCACCTCCTCCAGTGCGTCCGCAATCTTCTTCATCTTCTTGGTGTCGTTGTGCCAGCCGGCGTTGCCTTCCAGCTTGAAGAAGCGCCTGGATCCGCGCTGATGGGGGCCGTAACCATAATGGCCAATCTCCACCCGGTAATAGCTGGGGCCGGAGGCGCTCCACTGGCCCCAGGGAGTGTGCTTTTCCACACGGGCAGTGAAAGAGAGGTGGTGTCTCTCTAACTCCGGGATATTACGCTGGAGCGTTTCTCCGGTTTGCGATCTCGATTTCAGCAGGTCCTGAAACTTGGGAGGAAGCTGCCCAATCACCGCCTCCCATAGCAGTGCCGACTGGACAGTGAGGGCTTGCTCTTCCGCCTGTGCGGCTTGGATGGCTTGCCGCTTCTTTTCCTCTTGGGCGAGGACCTCTGGGCTGGGTTGCTTGGCCAGCAATATCCCGGCTTCAATCAGCTGGGCATTCTGTTGGTTGTATTCCGCGCACTTGGCGCTGGATTCGTTGACTGTTTGGGTAGGTGTCATTTTGTTTGTGGTGTTGGGTTGTGTTTCTGATCTCGATTTTTGTGTATGCTTCAAAAGGGATGCTCCGGGAAAGTGTCTAAAACCACCACCACCGCCCCGGAGGCTTCCGGCTCATTCCGGGCAAAGTCAGTGGCCTTTCTCCAAATGCGGCGGTTCTGAACGTAGAGGTGCATATAGCCTTCATGTTCCACTAGAACCATGCTCCCTACCCGAAGGTAGGAATAGCTGCTGGGAGACGGCCCGTTTTCCGCGTCTCCGTTGTCCTCTGTTACGGTGGCGACGTGCCCGTGCTTCCGGACGTATTCCAGTATCTGTGTCTGCCGGGGTGTTAGTTGGTTTTCCATATGCCTGCGATCTCGATTTGTGTGTGCTGGTTAAGGGAGGACGTGGACGGAGCGTGCTTTGCCGGCAAAGTGCTTTTTGGCGAGCCGCTTGGCTTCGGTGAACGTAGTGCTGCCCGGCGTCCAAAAGATGTCCGGTGAGTCGCCGGGGGCCGTGTAATCCTCTGCGAATGCCCACGACCCACGTCCGCGGGGAGCGTGGCGGTGGGCGAACTGGTAGCCTTCGGTTAGTATTTCAACTTTCATTTGGTGTTGCGTTTGGTGTTGCATTTAACTGCGGACAGTATGCGGAAAGGGTTCCAAGTGTGCAAGCATTTTGTTTGAATTATTTTCCACGGTGCTGTTATGTGTGTGTGTGTGTGTTAGCTGGTGCCATGCCCGTTTTTGGCCTGTTTTCCGCACTTTGCAACGCAAAGCCCGTTTTGGGATTATAGCCATCTTTGTGTGCAAAACACGTTTTTGGTAAGTTGTTCAAAAGCAGCAAGTTACGCAAAAGGCGGGCAATTTGCGCTATACACACATTGAACGCACTTTCAAAGTCGCTGTAATCGGCTTATAGGAACCTGGAATTTTTGTGCCCAAGCAGCAAATCGCCCGGAAATAAACTTGAAACAATTTCCACGGAATATAGCAAGCGGGCACGCTGCTGGCTAACTGTATTGCATACCGCGGAAAATAATTCAAAGAAAGTGTTTGCATGTTTGAAACAAAATCGTAAGCTGTTCACAGTAAGTTAAACAACGAACACACAACACCAAATGAACGCAAGCCTCCAACCCAACGCGGAAATTAAAAAGATGCTCCGGGCAATTGAGCAAGCTGGCTGCTTTACTGTCGAAAAGGACATGGTAGCCGGGACTATTAAAGCAACGCATGGCACCACGCTGGTCTTCCAAGCCCTCCGCAAGGGTGCCGCCGGGCAGCCTTGGATCACTCGAATTCACGAGAAGCTGTTTGTCTAAACCGCAACACCTAACACAACACCAGCGCAGCGGATGCTTTGAAACAGCATCCGCTTTTTCGTGGCCGCTTGACATTTGGAACAAAAGGGCCTAAACGTCCTCCATGCAACGCAAAGCACCTGCCAAGCCCGCAAAGAACAAAGTTCCAATCATCCGCCCCAACCAACGCAAGCCCTTTACTAAATGCACGGCCGCAACGGTAGAGGCACGCTTGGAAGAAATAGCAAAGCTGCTCCGCAAGCATCCTTGCATGTTGAAGAGCGAGCTGAAAAGGTGGATAAAAACGCGCTACAACTTGGAATGGAAAAGTGCGGAAGAGTATATGGCTCGGGCACGTAACGTCCTCTTGCTGCGGTTACAAGAGGCGAAAGATGAGCTGAGGGCGGAGAGCGCCCTGTTCTACGAGTCCGTTTTGTCCTCTAAATCCGAAGCAACACAGGACAAACTGCGGGCACGGGAGAGGTTGGACAAGCTGCTTGGACTCGAACCCAAGCAGTCCATCGAACTCGAACACTCCGGGAGCATACTGGCCGGCGACGCTGTGGACGTGGAGTTACTAAAACTCCCCATCAACGTCCGCCGGCAAGTGCTGGACGCACTACGCAAAGCACGCCCGGCACTGCCCGAGCCCAGCATCCCGGTTGATAGCGAGGTAACAGGATCCACTGCCCCGGCACGCTCCCAGCGCCGCCCATAGCACGTATGCACCCCAAGCCCTGCCTGCTAGTAGTATATGCGGCCTTGTGCTGTATTGCGCTTTATGTTGGGCTGTATCCCAATGGGTGCCTGCTAATACAGCGTGGGGAGGCGGGCAATAGTAAGGCCGCTACAAACCACCCCGCCCCAATCCCAATGGCCACCCAGCTGGATTGCACATGGCTTTGGGAAGTTATTCAATATGAACAGTTTATCAAAGGCGTGGTTTGGCACGCTGGCCTCCTGTGCGCCTTTATACGTTGGCGTATAGGAGGCCAGTGCTTTGTTGAATGTGATTCCAATGAATCGTGTGTTACGACGGCCTGTAGCGACGGGCAAGCTGGAATAAAGACCAAATACGCGGCCATGCGGGCGTCAGGTTCGCCGGGGTGGAAAAGGATGGGCGGGGTCGCTGACCCTCTCCCGCACCTCTCTGTAAAAAGTGCAAAGATGAAAATGTGTATGAAGAATGGTTCATCATTCATTGTTACAGGGAAACCGGCCCCGTGGTTTGCTATAACGGTGACCGCGGCAGAAAATTTTGTGCAAAAATTTTGGAAAGAGCACCTATGCAATTATCAGAATCAAACCTAGTAGCGTCGATCTGCCGGGAGTCGTTCTACGACTTTGTGCAGGAGTTTTGGCCAATCATTGTGCCGGAGAGCATAGTGCTGAACTGGCACTTGGAATTTTTGTGCAAGGAGTTGCAGGCAGTGGCAGAGCGGGTGTTCGCCGGGAAGCCGAAGCTCTACGACTTGGTGGTGAACATCCCGCCGGGAACGTCGAAGAGCACGGTGTTCAGCCAGTTGTTCCCGGCGTGGGTGTGGACGCGGATGCCTACCGCCAGGTTTATTTGCGCGAGCTACGCCCACCCGCTGGCAATTAGGGACTCGCTCAAGACGCGCGACGTGGTGCAGAGCGGGAAATACCAGGCCTGCTTCCCGGACATCAAGCTCAGGGAAGACGAGAACACGAAAGGGCTTTTTACCAATACGTTTGGCGGTTTCCGGCTTTCTACGTCGGTCGGGGGCGTGCTGACGGGCTTCCACGGCCACTTTTTGGACGTGGACGATCCGCTCAACCCGGAGGAGGCAGCTTCGGACGCCGAGTTGAAGCGGACGGCGCGGTGGATGGGGCAGACGCTGCCGTCCCGCAAGGTGGACAAGGCGGTGGTGCCCACTATCCTCGTCCAGCAGCGGTTGCACCAGGGTGATCCGTCCGGGGAGATGATCGGGCGGAAGAACATGCGGCACATCTGCCTGCCGGGCGAGCTGACTCCCCAGGTCTCCCCGCCAGAAGCGGTGAAGTATTACGAGGCCAATGGAGGGTTGCTGGATCCAGTGCGGCTGCCCCGCAAGGTGCTGGAGGAGATGCGGGTCGAGCTGGGCGAATACGGTTACTCGGCACAGATCCTCCAGAGCCCGGTGCCGCTTGACGGCGGGATGTTCAAGGTAGAGAAGTTTGTGCTGGCGCGGACGGCCCCTGACCGGTTCCTCCAGAAAGTGCGAAGCTGGGACAAGGCGGGGACGGAAGGCGGCGGGGCGTGGAGCGTGGGCGCCTTGCTGGGGCTGGACAAGAACCGCCGGGTGTGGGTGCTGGACGTGGTGCGCGGGCAGTG
>JACCDR012595639.1_pt1 | contig 20768 bp, 16 predicted proteins | sample 7446431 | NCBI WGS metagenome assembly JACCDR01 (sample SAMN15323443, study PRJNA562643) | freshwater metagenome | isolation source: river surface water | place: USA:Blue River Watershed | collected 2017-08-17 | reverse complement strand
TTGTCTGCGTTTCACTCGTGGATCTGGAAGCGATGCGAAATGAGATAGGGGAGATTCCATCTTTTTGGGACTATTATAATGCTTTTTTATCACCTTTAAAAAAAAATTTAAAGGCGATTGCCATGGCTCAGATACCAGATTTCTTTTTCACCATAGGTATAGGAAGCTTTATCATCTGAAGGAATGGTATTGTACCCACGCATGTAAGAAGCTCCTGTAAATGGAGCCCGCCATTGATATCCACTACTGGTTTTGGTATAGGTAAACTTTACCCAATATCCAAGATCTCCTTCTGAAGGACCCGGAATATTATCTGCATCTACATAGTCTGCCCCTAAAATATTGGTCAACATGTACGCATGTACATAGGGGGGCATTTCTGTTTTATTATAATACTGATCTGTACCTTTTACCTTATAATTCACAGAGTTACCATTTTTGGCAATATCTATCGTACGGGTAGCTTCAGTTGCATCTCTGGCATCAACACTAAACTGGCATTCTACCTGCTTGGTGTTGTAGGCGGGTAAACCATACACATAACGGGCTCCATCCGGATTAGTAGCTGTAAACCCAGCAATATGTTTAGGGTTGCGGTTGCGTATCAGGGGTTGTGTAGTGCTTGAGGCACTGGATGCCGCCGTAGGAGCAGTATAATAATCCACCTGGTATTCCCGTAAAACTTCTGTATGTTGTGTAGAACTGCTTTGTCCTCCTGTCAGTACCTCATTCGTGATAGGAAGAATGGCTGTATTGCGGCTTTTCCGGCTATAGGTCTCCCCAAACGTAGTGGCCTCCTTCTCATTTCCATTACTCTTTTTCAGAATGGGCCTGGCAGTAAATACCTTACGTGGCATAATGGCAGGGCCATTCTTTGCCAGTGGTATCTGTACTGCATCATCATTTCCAATATGATCCAGCACATCCAATGGATCTGTTGTAGGTTCTCCATGTGTCTTAAAATAATATGGTTCATATAGGACTGTCTTAGCCTGCGTTTCACCTGTAGATCGAGCCAGAAAAGGATACTTTTCCTGCAAGTCATTGTCCTGTATCCATTTACCAGAAGTCGTAGTGGACAAATTCACACTAGCATCCAGTCCAAAGTGAAAATCCGAGCCTCCTCCAAATTCCACCCCTAACGATCCGCCTGCAGTTTTAGACTCCATCAGCTGGTCATGAACCACTCCAATATCTGACCGATATGGTCGGTACATGGCACTGATGCCCTGTCCTGTCACCGAATAAATGTCATAGGTCAGGCTTGGAGCCGCCAAATTGGGGCTGCTTTTATAAACAGTACCATCCTTTTCCCGGTTAAAATCTCGCAGATCGCCTTCTCCAGCTCCTTCCATGTACATATAACCAAATGCCTTTGAAGTCGCATTGCGGGTACGTACATGCTGTTCATTATAAAATCCACCTAATTGGGCATTGGCAAAAAATCCTTTAAAATCACCTCCGAATTTTACACTCACTGTCCCATTGCTTCCCTGCATAGGCATACTGACCTGCGGAGAGTATGAATTAGCAGCAAAAGATAACATAGATGAACCACCAATTCCCTGTTCCGCAGATTTTGCCTTGATAATCCCTACGGTTCTGGCATGATTAGTCAATATATTGGCTCCCAGGGAAATACCTTTTAAACCCATCAGCGAATTATAAGAGCTACCCAAAGTAAATTTAGTATGTATCTCATCCCCTATGGCAGTCAGCGCCAAAGAAGAATTTACGCCTATCCCTTCCTGTGAATCAATGGATAGATTTAACCCTACTCCGGCATTAAGTTTATCTTTATATACATTAGCCGAGATATTAAGACCTGCATCTATACTATATCCCATGCCTCTGTAGTTATTATAATAGACACCTAGCCCTAAAGAGAGTTGTTGTTTGAGATTCTTCAGCCCCAGATCTCCCCCAAATATCTCTACATTCGGACCTACACTACCATTTAATCCCACAGTGATGTTGGGTTTCATATCGTAGGTACGACTCATCTGATCTCCAGAAAAATCATCTGGTAAGCCACGCATCTGGCGGTTAATTGCTCCAGGAGAGACATTCCACCCAGTTCCGCACCAGCTTGCTTCCTGATCCATACCAATACCGGCATTATAATGCAGATTAAAGGGATAGCCTCCATTAGGCCCAGGCAGTTCCAGCAAGGGAATATTATAGGTAAAATCCCCAGTAAACAGATCTACCATATCTGTTGTACCCACAGGCTCAAAAGATTGTACTTCTGGCTGGGTAGGCCCGGAAGTCAACGCATAGGCTTTGGGTAAAAAAGGAGAAAATAGTTGAAAAAAGAATACTATCACCAGCACACGTGCCAGTGGTTTGCCAATCCTTAAACGAAACACTTGTAACATATACTAAACCCGTTGTAATGGAAATGAAATTTTATATTATCTCTATACTTGATTACGCATTTATGTATACATGTTGTTATAGAAAACCAGTAAACATGCTTATATACATAAGAATTAATTTTCCAATTCAGGAACAGACAAAAGATCAGTCCTATTCCATCTGATCCGCACAGGCCCAGTATCCATCTGTGGTGAGTCTATTACCAGAATCAAATCGTTCTCTTTTAGATGAGTATAAAATCCTATTATCCAGGTACGATAAGCCGATAGATCATACGAACGTTCAAAATGAAAAACGGAACAGGGTATCTTTTCATCTCCATTCAATAGATACAAGTCATTGACAAAGCGAAAAGAGTAATAATACAAGCGGTCATAATACTCTTTTTCAGACCCTAACTTATATCTGAGAATGTCAGTAGGTTTTCCCTCTTGCTGAACTTTCAGTTTCAGTGTCAAATAAACCATATCTGATTGTTTATTACTTGAATCGGAGATGGCTCGTTCTGTCAGACTACTATACTCACTGGGTTTGTATTGTATATCAAATACGTATTCACCTACTTGTTTCTGCTTATGTAATCCATTGCGAATATCTCTCACCCATCGGATATAATCTTTGGCTGGTAAAGATGAATTGCAGGCCAGTATCATTCCGGACAAAATGACAAACACACCTAGCCATTTTTTACTCTCCTGCATACTTCTTATTGGCATAGGTAGTGACTGGGTCTGTCAAATCATAGGTAGAATCCGCATACATTACTCCCCCGGTTCCATCTGCACCATAAATAAACTGGTAGCCATTTTGTTGGCCAAATTCACGGATATATTGATTAAGTTGTTTCCAGGCTTGAGCGGTATATTGCTGATTCAATGCCTGGCCATCCTGCTCATATTGGGTATATAGTTGCTGATACTGATTGCGTAACTGTTTGTTTGTCAGAGCAGAAGATGGTGTTTGGGAGGTTAGTTGAATTAGTGAAGCTAATGAATCCAATATATTTTTTTGTTTCTGTTGGGCTATAACTAGCCTCTTTTCCAGTTCCTTGGTGCCTGCAAAAGCGGCAAAAACTTTCTGATTTTGTATATATCCATTTTTAGCAGACGTAGGTAGGCTACGAGTCTGGAGCAAAGTAAACCCTGCCAGCAAGATGGATAATCCTGTTAATATAAGTGTAAGATTCTGTTTCATAGTTAGTAGTATACTCTAGGCAAAGAATTTATTTTATAATTACAGAGCCGCAAATTTTACGCGTATATACTGCTTAAAGTCGTTTTCATCCTTAATTTCCAATATATAATAAGAGGTTGTCTGTACAGAAACACCTGTCCAATCCATAGTCATGTAATTCACCCCTTCTTTGACATTCATTTGCTGACTACCTATAGATATATGTTGTGGATTATACAAGGTACATACTACCATATTTCCTCCTTTATGTCCATATTGAATATATGTCTTGCTCTGTTTGGCTATATAATAGGAATCATCTAACTGTTCCTTCATAGTTCCATAAGAAACTGTTGCAGTATAGGAAGGAAGAACAATTTCTCCTGTAAAAGTTCCTCCTGGAGGAACAGCAAAACCGTTTTTTATAGTAATCTTTTGGGTAGCCTTGACGTCAGACTGGTAGGGAGGTAGTTCAACTTGAGCAGGATATTGAGCAAATATAGGTGAGCTTATACAAAATATAAGGACACACAATAAATAACGAATACACATAAATAATTGACAAGTTTTCATAATAATGTAGTTTTCAAATACGCATCATGTATCTCCACAGTCTCTCTTAGTACATAAAATACTGTATACCTACAACAAATGCCTATCCAGATAAAACCAGATGGGAATTTATAAAAGGAATAGAATTAATTGTAAGAATCTGATTGTCAGGATATGAAGATGAGAATAAGAAATAATTATCTATTTACCTGTTCTCTTCACATGTAAAACTACGCAAAGTTAAAAAACTATTTTAAAAATTCAAGAGGCAACCTAGATTTTTTAGAGATTCTGCAATAAGAAAAAAAACCTATACATATAATTAAAAAAACACTTCCACCCAAAATCATAAAAGTCTCATAATCATAAATTTAAACAAAAACGTAAACTCAAAATTTATGTACCCATATTTTATACAGAACTAACATTTATTTTCTAGACTATACTTAAATGGAACTTTTGGAATGTATGTAATTCTAAGGCAATACTAATATATTTTATCGCGGCTAGCGGCAATTGTAAGCCTGCTTATACTTGTTCCATAAACTGATCAGATATGAAATTTTTCCTTTCTAAGAAATTAATTCTATTGCTAATGTAGGCTTCCCTGTAGAATCATTGTCGAGCGAACAGCGCAACTGCGATTAGTGATTATACACCAAGTATTGCGATAGGCAACACTTCTTATGGGAGCTTGGAGCTATTTGCAGTTGTGGAATGCAAAACAAGTTATCTAGTATCCGACATTTCGCACCCCCCAATTAAAAACAAGATAATTAAAATTAGATATAATAAAATCAATAAAAAATATAACTTTTCAAATTAACGTATAACACCAAAGAAGTTTTCAATATTTATTTTGTCGTATAATGTCTCAATAAAATTATATTAAACAAAAAATACCTTGTTTTTGAAAAGGGGGTGCGAAATGTCGGTAGTATATAAACACATTAAATATATTAACAATAAAATAAGTAATATAATTTAATTATACATGTATTTGCTCCGTATTAGCGTATTATATGTCTCTTATCCTACAATACGAAGCTGTACTTTCTCTGTCTGATCCCAGACGCATTCTTCTCCGTGACAATACAGGTATGTATTCGGAGACACATCCGGGTGGCTATTCAGGACCTAATCCAGCCAAAACTGATTTATACCTTACAGCTCATATACACATCGAACGAAGCAATGGCAATTCCACCATTCCTGTAATCCATTCTTCCTTAGTCGGATATGACTTTCAGGCTACGCTTACGCATGGAGGCCTGATACACGTAGCTATACAGGCCTCTCTGCGGTATGAACCACATACTTATACCTACCAAACCGGAAAGATATATTGGCATCCGACAGCGAATTCGTATGTACGCATTACCCAAGTCTTCCCGGATAAACCTGCTCTGTTTCAACCTGTTTCTTCTTCTACTCTCACACAAACCGATTATCTGGCAGTATGTACGCTTACACACTATGCTGCTTTGGAAGTAGAACAGACCCTGGCGAAAGAAATAGAAACCCTGTTAATCATACCTACCTGTGATTATTCAGACTGGATCGAAAAAATTACCGTCACTCAAAAAGATGCCCAAGCTATTCAACTCCTTGCATGTCAGGAACAATACGAGAAAGCCAACCTGATTCTGGCTCGTTATCAACATTTTTCACCCGTTGGCTGTCCTCATCCATGACCGTAGACTCGTCCATGACATCTACCATACAACCTGACTGGATATACAGTTATCAACAGGCATTTCTCTACAGGCAAGTACTACAAGCCCAGGCTACCTTATTAGGTCACTCCATTCGGCCTGGATTTGACTGGGTATACTTGGGTTTAGAACTGGCTGCCGGACGTTGGGCAGGCTATCTGAATGATGACACCACGTCTCTCCTTCTGGAACGAATCTCTGCCATAGCAGGCATTAAAAAATTGCCTGCTTCTCAAACAAGTTGTCTGTTTACCTATGTACGTTGTGTTCGTAAACCCTACACACATGACACTCCTTCATCTCCTGACTCTATTATGGACTTTTCTCTGCAAGGTGACACCCTGATACTCACCACTACCAGCCAACAATTTGAAGTACCTATTTCGCATAACCCGTTGCGTGGGGTACAAGGAGGCAATGCTCCCACCGAACTCTACCACCTTGACAAAGACACTTATGATAAGATTCAAGCCTTGTTCTACACCCCTGCCACTGGCAGCATTTCTGTACAACCTGCTTTAGTTGAAATAGGCACCTCGGTGCTTCCGACCCTGAGCGGATTTGCTACTGCTCATGATGATACCATTACCCAACTGATTCTCCGACGGGGAACTACCATCATTTACATAGGCTCAAACAATCCTTTCCCGTTCTCCGATAGTGAGCAAACTGCTAGTGTAACCTATGTGTTGGAGATTGTACGAGACGGAAAATCTACCCTTACCTATGTTGCAGCTCTTACAACCCTATATCCCATTTATATAGGAGCCATCAATGATATCCCCACCCCGACTCAAGTACACACCTTCACTAAACTTTTACAACCCAAGGGAATGCTGGATGTACGTTTAACTACTACTGTTTCTGATATGTAATGGAGACTGGTTCTCGTGTGCGAGAATCTTGTACACGAGGCGTATACAGATAAGAAGCATCCCGAATCGGCATGCCCATCAGTACTTCCTGTTGAATACGCTCAACGGTCTGCCTATAGTCGGACAGGTTGTATAACACCCGTACAAAGTCAATGCAGTCGCCAAACGTACCATCTCGGTGATCTACCCAGAATATCTGACCTATTTTAGATTGGTGTGGGTAGAGATTAAAAGAGCTGGAGTTACTTCCGGCTCGAAAAGGGCTATTGATATGTTTGTATAAGGTCAACTCATGCCCCAGATAATACCGATAAACAGTCCAGCCCCCGTAGAGGCTTTCAATAAAATCTGTTCTTTTCATAGAGAGAAGGAATAGACGTTCACGCAAGCGACTCTACTCCATTAGCATGCCCAGAATCAGTTGCTCGACTTCTTTAATTTGTAGCAAGATTCGTTTTCGAGTTCGCAAGATGATGCAAAGCTTCTGCCGGAGAATAGCTTTATGGGTTTCAGTAGGAGAATGCTCAAGCAAAACACCTGTAATAATATAATTTGCTTCCTGTAGCTTTGCTTGTGTACAATACAATTGATAGAGGAATATGCGAGCTTCTTCTACCTCTGCATACATAGTCATAGATTCAATAGTTATAGAGTGGATAGTAATACAATATACACCAAGCAAGACACTCAGGGTATATCTGGATAATAGTAGTGCTGAATCTTTTTGCTTTTTTCTTGATTAAGGAGACATATTTCTCTGTTTAATTTCTCAATATCTTCCACTGTATAAACTATATTTTTTCCCTGTTTAATCCCAATAAGAAGTTTCTGGCGTAGATGCTTCATAAAGGGTTTAGAAAGTTTCCGTTCCCGCCGAAGAACAGCTTCAGTAATATAAGACACATGCAACAAAGGCTTTGTCTCTGAAGAACCGTTAACGGGTATGCCTAAAAAATCACTAATCTGCTGTAATTTTTGATTGATACAACTCAATTGATGCTGCACACTTAACAAGTGTTCGTGTAGGGGATATACCTCTGGTTGGTGGTCCATTTCATTTATTCAGGCTTAATGGTATATAAGTAATTACTCCATAAGGAATCACCGTTTTTATTCGTAAACAATGCTCTATATGTGAAGGCAATATACAAAAAACACTTTTTCAATAAGCAATATTATGAGTAAAAATTTTATCAAATCTTTAAAAAATCTTTTTTTGAGATAATATTACTCTTCTCAAACGATAATATTATTGCTTTATTTGGAAAAGACAACGTAATTACTTATTTTAGTAGCCATTTCTCCTTAACTTACGTTTAAACCACTTATATATGGACTGTTCCTATATATAATCTCGTTTATACAAAAGACACTTAATAAAAGCTCATTTATATGATGAACAAATCTCAATCACCTACCCAGAAAACGAAATTTGCCACACGTATCAAGCAGTTACGGAAAGATTTTCTGGAACTAACACAATTAGAAATAGCCGAAGCTCTAGAAATAAGCCAAAGCGTTGTCTCTCAATATGAGAGTGGCCGAACCATTCCTACGCTAGATGTCATTGAACGGCTTTGTGAGAAGTTTCCACAGATTAATCCACTCTATTTATTAGGAGAAGAACCAGATATTAGCACACAAAGCCAACCGTTGAGCATACCTGAGATGGAAAACAAATTACACCTGATGCAACAGCGTGAAAAATCAAAATCGTTCGGACCTTCTTCTAGTCTGGCAGATTCTTTGCGGAACAATGAGGAAAGAAATAACCTTCCCTATGCCCTTGATGATATATTGGCAGGCACGATTCCGGATGCAGATGCTAAAACCTGGCTTCCATCCCTTACTATTGAGATTCAATATTTGAAAAGTTTATTAGAACAAAAAGACGTTCAGGTTCAAACTTTAACCGGCTATGTGGAAAATCTACAAAGGGAAGTAAAAAGTAAAGATGATATGCTTGAGATGATGAAAGACATGCTCAAAGAAGCCAACCAGAAGCGAAAGTAAAGAAAGACTGTTTTTTTCCTTTTTTAAATTTTCCGGTAACTTTTCGGAAAGGAATGTTTACTTATATTTTCAACCCGCTTTCAGGGATGCTAAAATAGAAAAATGGGATTCAGAAAAAAATCTTACACAAGTCATTTCTATCTGAAAATCAAGTAGTTTGAATCTAAAAAATATCCGAATTTAGCCTATGTAAAAACTTTGGTACGATCCTTGCAACTCATACGATATACATAAAGGTTAGGTTTAAGGTTAAATCTACTAAGCCCATATTTAATAAATATGGGCTTTTTCATTTTCTTCCCTCACTCATTCTGTTTCTGGCTTCTCCAAATAAAGAATCAATTCTGAAATAAACTCTACTCAGAACCGACGATAGTAGCTTATAGAGGAATCTAACCTTTCTGGGCTTTTTTCAGAAGAAAGGCCTGTGAAGATGTTTCCATGGGCAGCATAATAGTAAATTTAGTACCTTTTCCAATCTCAGAAGTAAATTCAATGACTCCTTTCATACTAGTGACGACCTCACGAACCAGGTACAGTCCCATACCCGAACCAGCATCTTTGAGGGTAGCCCGATAAAACATATCAAATACTCTATTCTGATACGCTGCATCAATACCCACTCCATTGTCTTCAATTTCTAGGATATACTGGTTGTGGCCGCAATAGAACCGTACCTTTACATAGCACAACTCGGCATGTACATTGCGGTATTTGATGGCATTGCTGAGCAAGTTGGACAGAATGATTTCCAGCCGATGCCGGTCTGCTCGGATAATAGGTGTGGTTTCAGCTTCGATGAGTAGCCAGACAGACATATAACCCTGCAGTTTTTTAAATACCTCCTCCGTAAAATCATGGAACACAATCTCACTTACCGTTACCTGTTTATTTTCATTGTAGGCATAGTCCAGCATATTGGTAATAAAAACGTCCATACGGTGGATACAATGCTGCATATTACGCAGATACTGAGGCAGGTTAGTTTTCTCCTCTGGTATAGAATGGATAACCTCAATTAAACCGAGCATCGTGCTCAAAGGAGACTTCAGATCATGTGAGAGACGATACACCATCGAATTCAGTTCCTGCATTAGCTTGGTAGATTTTTTCGAACTCTGGGCCCATTTTTTTTCAGCAATTTTTTGCTTGCTGATATCCACATGGCACATCACTGCTCCTTCCATCTCCTCAAGTCCAATCACAAATACGTTGAAATACTGAAACAGGTTTCGACTTACATCATGACAAGGATACTCCATACTGAAGTACCGGGTTTCTTTTTTCAATACCTTGATGGTTGCTTCATACATCTTTTTTCCATAGACAGCATCTCGACCACTGGAATTCTGACACACTTCCAGATAATTAACATTCACATAGGCATCTGGTGTCCCGTTGTGGGTGAGAGAAAACTCAGTCCATGGCTTATTGACATGAACAATATTCCCCTCCTTATCCAGAATGGCTATTGAAAAAGGCAGAGAGTCAAGAAAGAGAAAACGGTTGTTAGTAGTAAACATGTTAAGAAGTAGTACAATGATACATAAATCAGCTGGTTTTCTTTCGGCATTTTTTTAGTAAAAAATCCTGTAAAAAAGGCTATGAGCGGGGTACAATTAGGGCAAGTTTATTTTTTTTAAACCTCTGACAATCAATACTTTATCAGATTTAACACATAACAAGCACAATAAAATCGCTTGTAAAAAGACACTTGTGAGTCTATAAAAAGCACGCTGGCATCGGTCACTGGCAGTTATCCAGGAAAAAACCGTTGAATCGGTTCCAAAATTGGCAAGCCGATGAAAATGAGCATCAAAGGCGAGCAAACTAAAATCAGAAATTATATTTTTCAAAGACAAAAAACTGAGAAATTGTACTTTTAAATGTAATTAACCTGTATTTCATGAAACTATCCATTAGATACTTTTCATAAAACAGTATTTTGGAGCTAAGTAGCCTTAAAAACAAGTGCGATTGGGACAAAATGTAGTCAGTATGTATTCAGGCAACCAATATTCTTTAAAGCTCAGATTCTGACAAACTTAGTCTTAGCATTTATCAGGTACCCATATCAAATCTATTATAAAAAACATACAAAAGCAAATATTAAAAAAACTATACTCTCATCAACTAAAAATGCCATTTATTTCAAATAAAGAATCTCCCTAAAAAAAGATAATAATAAGTTAACTTCAGCGAAGCATCTGATTCACAATATTTTAGCAATATAGCATTTTCAAAGCAGAGTCTATTTCATCATCAGTACTTACGGGCATTAAGTTGATCCTATTTTGAGTCAAAAAATAGAAATAACCATTGAACAATCCGTCATTTAACCATTCATCTGTAGTATAAATGAATGGTGAGTAAGTTCTTACTATAAATAGACTTACTTCTATTTGATAATCAAACAAATGAAAATTAAACTATATCCTATACTGTATTTTATCTCTATGCGTAAACTATTTTAAGCAATAATCGGAGTAATTTTTTGCAGTATAAATAGTTTTATTTTTTATAAACAATTGTCTATCAATCAAGAGTAAGTTTAATATATGTTTTTTTTTATTTTCCACCTTCTTTTGTTTAACTCTATGCTTTATTCACAAACATTACGTTCATGGATAACACTGTTGCTGGTAGGTGTTATTTCGGCCAGTTGTACCCATCAGCCAGAAGTAAAACCAGAGATTGTAACCACAGATGCCCGTCGTCAAGCCCAGGTTCAGGCATTTGCCGTTTCCCTATCAGAAGACTTTGAAGTAGGTACTACCAGTCCCAAGACAGCCTATGACGTAGCCCCGTCCGGCACATCCGGAGGCGATAATGTAACGCTACACGGCAACGCATGGAATCTATTTGATGCCCTGGTAGGCAACCTAAGCGGCGACAAAAAAGCGGGCAGTTGGTCGGCACGTGTCCGAAACACTGGAAAAATTACCATGCTATTTGATGTTGCTTCAGGTATCAGCACTGTTACCGTCAAACATGCCACCTACAACACGGATGCAGCAAGTCAGTGGGGACTTTGGTACTCGATCAACAGCGGCAGTACTTGGACACAATCGGGTGCAAACATCACCTCTACATCTACCCTCCAAACCCAAACCTTTACCCTGAATGTAAGCGGTACGGTACGTCTGGAAATCCGCAAACTCTCTGGCAGCACCAACCGAATCAACATAGATGATATCCTCATCAATGACAATGCTGGTGGTGGTGGCGGTACAAATACACCTAAAAAGTTTTTGTTCGATGCTAGCAAACGTGAAAATGCCGGCAATGCAGACTGGCAGATAGATGCCGATTTTACCGAAAATGTACCAACCTATACCGGAGGTACTACCCTGGAACTTCAGGCCCAACGATTCCCCACACCTTCCTACACAGGCATTACAGCTACTACACCTGAAACCTACTGGAAAGGTGGCATGTCGGCTTGGGCTGTATCACTAGTCAAACGGGGGCATCTGGTAGAGACGCTGCCCAATGGTGGCTTGATCACCTATGGAAATGCATCTAATTCGCAGGATCTGAGCAATTACAATGTATTTATCGTCATTGAACCGAACCGTTTGTTTACGGCCTCTGAAAAAACAGCCCTGATAAACTTTGTCGCCAATGGTGGCGGACTGATGATGATAGCTGACCATACAGGTATCAATATTAGTGGTACAGACCCGAATGGGTACAATCCCTCTGATCGTGATGGAGATGGCTTTGATTCACCCCGCGTCTGGAACGACCTGATGAGCAACAATGGCATCAATAACAGCAACCCTTTCGGCTTTACTGTAGACCTAGTAGACATAAGTGAAAAACCTACAACTAAAGTCTATACCGGAACCAATACCAATGCCCAAGTGGTATTGAATGGCTTGGCAGGGACGGCTTCCAAACTAGCTTTTTATGCAGGAACAACTGCCACTCTCTTCCCAGCCAACAATGCCAGTGTACAAGGGCTTTTCTGGCGAATGAGTAGCTCTGTTGGTAATAATACAGGTGTTATGGCATTGCTGGCCACCTATGGCACTGGACGTGTCGTTTTCGTAGGTGACAGCTCTCCCTCAGACGACGGCACTGGCGACACCAACGACAATCTGTTTAATGGCTGGTCAGGTGATTCTCCTTCGGGCTTTACTTCTCACCCAGCTCTGCATCTGAATGCTTCGTTATGGCTGGCCAAGGTACAATAAACAGGAAATGATTAAATGGCAGATTGTTTAATGGCTCATACATGCAATGTATCAGACTCCATGGAAGATCATTTTTAATTCACACACACATCTGATTCCAAAACGTTCAGACTTCTTTGTCTGGACGTTTTTTTCTTGAGCCTGTTCTCACTCCTTCGGTGCTACTCGCCGAAATGCCGAAAGGGTGTGGTTATATCGTGGTTTAAAGGTGGCAAATAACTCTTCCCAGTTGGTACATGCACAAATTTCTTGATACAAAGTATTTGCTTCTGCATACTGGTATATTTTTCCAGTAGTAGCCAGTTGTATACCAAACAGTAAAATCCGGAAGGCATGAAACATACTCTTGTGGCTCTTGTACAGGTCATAATCCTTCTCTACCACTAGCTTCTTCTTACTCTTCACCCAGCTATTAGCCGATTTAGCAGATAGGCTATGACGCAACTGCGGTAGCTGCACTGCATACACAAACATGTGCGTCTGTTTCCATACATGAGCTGCTGGTAAAAAAAGACATTCAATGGCACTGATTTCCTGGGCATCCAACAGGGTCTGAAATTCTTCGGGCAAGTAAAACTGCACATGTACCTGGGCTTCCTCAAAGTCAGGCTTTGCTGGTTTCTGCTGCACAATGGCTATAAAATCCCAGTCAGAGGCTTCGGTGGCCGTACCGTACACACGAGACCCATATAGGTACACATTCAGCATGTTTTCGTCTGTCTGCTGCGTAAGAAAAAGCAGTTTCTGGTAGTTTATAGACAAAAGTAATGTATTTTTACCGCACATGTTCCTTCTCTACCCACATACCTCTGTCTCTTTTGCCTGTCCAGTGTGCCAGCAACAGACCTCAGCCGTTGATACCATCTGGCAAGGCATTCACCTGCTAGCCTCCTGCCACTGTCCAACCTGTGAACTAGCCTTTTACCATACATTTCCAGTCAAACATGCCCTTTGGTTTCCACTGGCATTTGCCCGAACCGAGAAAAAAACCTTTCCAGCTCCTGGCGTGGGTCACTGGTTCTATCAGCCGCTGTTTGATTCCTATTACAAGTCACAGAAAATCACTGTTCCCATACGCAAGATGGTAGTGCAGTCGCATGAAAAAGTAGTCATTCTCAACTGTCTGGATTATCTATATGGACATGTATTGCTCCAACTACTCAATGCCCAACGACACCTACAAGCTACCCCTAACATCGGGCTGATTGTGCTACTACCCAAGGCTCTGACCTGGCTCATACCCAATGGAATAGCTGAAATCTGGGAAGTAGACGTGCCTGTATCTCAGACCAAAGCCTGGATTGAAAACCTGGATGGCTTTGTCAAAGCTCAACTACCAAGGTTTCAGGAAGTATATGTGAGTCAGGCATTTATACAACCCGATTGGAAAAAAGTAGACCTGACCCGTTTCACCCGCACCCCTCCTTTTGATCTGAAAACCTTTGCACAAAAACCACTACATGTAACATTCCTTTGGCGGGAAGATCGTTTCTGGCTGGGTCGTATGGATGAATTTCTATGGAAAGTAGCATGGAAGACACAGACATTGGCCGCCACCAGAAAGTATTTTCTATACCGACAAAAACAACGATACATACAAACAGCCCGCCAGATTCAGAAACAATTTCCATCTGCCCAGATCACCGTAGCTGGATTAGGAAAAACAGGTACATTTCCAGCATTTTTTCAGGATCTGAGATACACAACACTGAATGAGGCTATCGAAAAAGACTGGTGTCAATGCTATGCAAACAGCCATGTGGTGATTGGCATACATGGCTCTCACATGCTGTTGCCCAGTGCCTTAGCTGCTGCATTTGTAGAGTTGTTGCCCCGCTACCGAATCGATAATATCACCGAAGATATTGCCATCCGACCAGACGTAACATCACAGCTATTTCTGGGTCGTATTCTAGACAGCTATGCTTCGCCTGCGTTGGTAGCGGCACATGTGGTACAAATCTACAAAGGGTTTCCCTTTCTTCTGAAAAACCAAAAATATCTAAACTTTGACCCTGTCTGAACCTTGATTAGCAGGATTTTAAGTACTTGTCATACTCAAGTTTGTTAAAAAGGTAAAAAGTACAATCCATCAACAAAGTAGTTTAGCCCATTATCCCCCAGCTTATCCTTAACTGTGTAATTGAAATCCTGTGGAAACACATCAAGCATGACTGGATTGATTTAGCCGACTGGGCCAGTGCTGATAAACTCCGAGACAAAATACGAAAGATTCTAGACGGATTTGGCACTGAGTATCGAATTCAATTCAATATATGATTATTTTAATGTTTTAAGGCTGTGTATCAAAAGGTATGATGAGTAAAAAAGCTTCCTTTCTGTTTGAACGCCTTTTTAAAAAATAATTACACATATAAACTACTGATAATCAGACAATAAACTGACATGCATTTTGAAACACAACCCCATTTCATACTTAACCATTCATCTGTAGCATAAACAAATGTTGAGTAAGTTCTTATATGAGTTGTAGTCTTTCTAAACACAACAGGCAGGTACTTCTATGAAATACCTGCCTGTTGTATGTACATACCTCAATGTTTATTCTTACGATTCCAGTTTCAGAACTGCCATAAATGCTTCTTGTGGGATTTCTACGTTTCCTACCTGACGCATGCGTTTCTTTCCTTGCTTTTGTTTTTCGAGCAGTTTTCGTTTCCGGGAAATATCTCCTCCATAACACTTGGCCAATACGTTTTTACGCAGAGCCTTGATCGTTTCACGGGAGATAACCTTCTGTCCGATAGCCGCCTGAATGGCAATTTCAAACTGCTGACGAGGCAGCAATTCCCGCAGTTTTTCGCAGAGACGTTTGCCCCAGTCATAGGCTTTGTCACGGTGTACAATGGCTGACAAAGCATCTACCCGGTCGCCGTTGAGCATAATATCTAGCTTCACCATGTATGATTCACGGTAGCCGATCAGTTCGTAGTCTAAGGAGGCATAACCGCGGGAGATAGTTTTCAGTCGGTCAAAGAAATCGAATACCACTTCAGCCAGCGGGAGTTCAAAAGTCATTTCTACCCGGTCAGCAGTGATGTAGTTCTGCGTAATGATAATACCCCGTTTATCCATACACAAGGCAATTACAGGACCCACATAGTCGGATTTGGTGATAATCTGAGCTTTGATAAACGGTTCTTCAATGTAGTCAATGTTATTCGGATCGGGCATATCTGCCGGGGCATGAATGGAAATAACATCTTTTCGGGTGGTATAGCACAGAAACTGTACGGATGGCACGGTCGTGATCACCGTCATATCAAATTCCCGTTCCAGGCGTTCCTGAATGATTTCCATGTGCAACATGCCTAGAAATCCGCAGCGGAAGCCATAGCCTAAGGCAGCAGAGGTTTCCGGCTCCCACACCAGCGACGCATCATTGAGTTGAAGTTTCTCCATAGCTTCGCGAAGTTCTTCAAACTCTGAGGTTTCGACCGGATAAATACCTGCAAATACCATCGGTTTCACGTCTTCAAATCCTTTGATCGGCTCTGCAGCTGGTTTTTGTACATGTGTAATGGTATCTCCTACTTTTACTTCTTTGGCTACTTTAATCCCGGAAATCAGGTATCCTACGTCTCCGGCAGCTATGAAGTCACGAGGTTCTTTGTCCAGACGCAGTACGCCTACTTCATCGGCTCCGTATTCTTTTCCGGTAGCCATAAACTTTACCTTGTCATTTTTGCGCAGTGTACCATTTTTTACCCGGAAAATAACCTCAATGCCTCGGAATGAGTTAAATACTGAGTCGAAGATCAGGGCTTGCAGGGGTGCGTTGGGGTCGCCTTTAGGGGCAGGAATCCGTTCGATAATGGCATTCAGAATGTCTTCGATGCCAATACCTTCTTTGCCACTGGCATGGATAATATCGTCACGGTCACAGCCAACCAGATCTACTACCTCATCTTTTACCTCTTCTACCATAGCTCCGGGCAAATCTACCTTGTTCAGTACCGGAATGATGGTCAGTTCGTTGCTCCAGGCCAGAAAGAAGTTAGAAATTGTCTGGGCTTCAATGCCTTGTGAGGCATCAATGAGCAACAAAGCTCCTTCGCAGGCTGAGATAGAACGGGATACTTCATAGGAAAAATCCACGTGTCCGGGTGTATCAATCAGGTTGAAGACGTAGTGTTTGCCCTGATAGATATAGTTCATTTGTATGGCGCGACTCTTGATGGTAATACCCCGTTCGCGTTCCAGATCCATGTTGTCCAGTAGCTGAGCCTGCATGTCGCGTTTGGCAACAGTATGGGTAAATTCCAGCAAACGGTCGGCCAGTGTACTTTTACCGTGGTCAATATGAGCAATGATGCAAAAATTGCGGATGTTCTCCATCTAGCGTAATAGTAATTTCGTGAGTTAATGAATGCGTCTGAACCTTGATTTTCTTGATTCAAGGATTGTCTTGATTTTTTGATTAGGTAATCAATATTTAGATACAATCAAGCTAATCCTAAAATCCTGCAAATCATGGTTCAGACAATCCCTGTACAAAAGTAGCAATAAATTTCTGTGTACCCTATGCTTGTAAGTGAATTGTTCGTTACTTCCTACTGTTTGGCTACCTTGTATTGTTCTGTTTTTCCATTTTTATGCAGTATACGCACCAAATAGATGCCAGTTGGCAATTGTGAGGTCTGAAAGGTACTGTTATCGGGGAGGCATTTCGTTAATGTCACTGTTGCATAAAAGTGAATGTGTGGTGCACTTATTTTTTTCATTCAGGTGTATGAGTAAGACACTTGTCAGAAAAAGAAGTATGAAACAGTTGTATGTAAGAAATCGTTTGATATCTTGTGGCAGATATAATTAAAAAACGATTACCTTTCATCAGATTCTGATGATCTTATTCCATGCTTGAACGTATTCGAAAGTTTGCCCTGGATTGCTGGTATTTTTTCCCTGTTCAGTTGCTGTTGCTACATTTCAAAAAAAACCAATGGTTATTATTGTTCTGGGTGCTGCTGTTTGGCATTGTGTTACAGGAATTTGCCACCTTGTTTGGCATTCCTTACCTACTCCTAGACCCCGAATACAACCACGAAGTAAACTTCTGGAGCCTGTTTATCATGGGCATTACGCTGGGAGGCTTTACAATGGCCTTTCATATTACCTGCTACATCCTGGATGCCCATCGGTGTGGCTTTCTGGGCAATGAAGCAGATCCATTCCGTAAATTCAGCATCAACAATAGCCTAGTTCCGTCATCGTTTGTAGTCACCTATTTGGTTTGTTTCGTCCGATTTCAACGCCACGAATCGGTAAGTTGGGGAGAAATCATCTGGGAATGTGCAGGCATGTTTCTCGGTTTTGTGATTACACTGGAGTTGCTGTTTCTGTATTTTACCAGCACCAACAAAGATATATTCAAGATTTTGGCTACCACAGCCTCGGCTTCGTTGCAAAACAAGCGGAAAGTGACCCGCGTCAATGTGATGCGAAAAAAAGTAGACACTATACGCCGCTATGGCATGCATGTGGAGTCGTTTCTGGATGCCCGTATGCAGGTGCAAAAAGCCGAAAGTACACTTATTGACTTATCTGCGGCCCTGAAAGTACTTCGACAAAATCACCTCAATGCCTTTATTATTCAGGTCTTTGTCTTTCTAGTAGTGGTAGGGCTAGGCGTGTTTCGAGACTTACCGGGCTTTCAGATTCCAGCAGGAGCCAGTATTATTCTGCTTTGTACCTTGGCCATCCTGTTTATTGGAGCTATTACATTTTGGGTAGGAAAGTGGGGTGTTCCAGTGTTTGTAGTGGCTATTTTAGGCTATAATGAACTCATTACCTACCAAGTCATCCAGACCGACTACGAAGCCTTCGGACTCAACTATTCTGTCCCCAAAGCCAACTATTCCATTGATCGGCTGGACAGTCTTTCCAATCAGACGTTCTATCAAAAAGACAAAGATTCTACGATTGCCATTCTGAACCGATGGAAGATGCATTTGCAGAACAAAATAAAGCCTATTCCAAACGAAAGAGGCTGGGTCAAAAAACGTCGTCCTAAATTAATTTTTCTATGTGTCAGTGGTGGCGGACAGCGAGCTGCATTGTGGACTATGCGAAGTATGCAATACATAGACAGCACCCTGAACGGCCAACTCATGCCACATACGGTACTTATTACCGGAGCCTCAGGCGGACTGATTGGTGCCAGTTACTACCGAGAACTCTACTTGCGTCACCAGACCGATTCACTGAAAAGCCTCTATAATGCGCAATACCTGAACAATATTTCCAAAGATAACCTCAATGCCATTGCCTTTACCTGGATTGTCAGCGACTTGTTTTTTAAATTCCAGCAATTCAATTACAATAATCACTGGTACTACAAAGATCGGGGCTATGCCTTTGAACAGCAACTAAACGCCAATACAGGCCGTATCATGGAAAAGCCATTGATTGCCTACCGTGAACCCGAACGTCTGGCCAAAATACCCATGATTCTCTTTTCGCCCACAATTATCAATGATGGACGAAAACTATATATTTCTTCCCAACATGTTTCTTACCTGACAGAGGCAGACTATGTGTCGCCCCGCTACCTGATTCCGAAGGTCAAAGGTGTGGAGTTTTTGCGTTTTTTTGAACAGCAAGACGCTGAACAACTCCGTTTTCTGAGTGCCATGCGTATGAGTGCCACTTTTCCCTATGTGACCCCAAACGTAGCTCTGCCCAGTGAACCCGCCATGGAAATCATGGATGCAGGAATCTCAGACAACTTTGGCATTAGTGATGCAGTGCGTTTTATGTATGTGTTCCGGGAATGGATTGCCAAAAATACGTCAGGCGTAGTTTTCCTTTCCATCCGGGATTCGCCAAAAGAACACGTTATCGAACAAAATACGGATCGTTCCTTGTTTGACCGCCTTTTTACGCCTATCAGCAGCTTGTACCGCAACTGGTCGGATATTCAGGATCTGAACAACGACCATGTCATTGAATATACCCGGCAGATGTTTCCACAGTTTCCGGTACATCAGATAGAAATCAGCTATACCACCTATGTCAATCCAGACCCGGAAGAAGCACTACCTCCTACCACACAGGTAACCCAAGCGGATACTACCCGACGACAAAACTACGAACGGGTATCTCTAAGCTGGCGACTCACTGAACGGGAAAAACGTAACCTCAGGCAAGCCATCTACGACCCCCGTAACCAAGCCGCTATCGAACGGTTACAACAGATTATGAAATAAAAAAGCAAGCCCGATATTGGGCTTGCTTTTGCTTGAGGCGTAAAAAAATCTCATTCGGCATATTTATCCAGCACAAAGGGCTTGGGCAATACAGAGAACGTGTATTTCTCTGTAGGCGTATGGCTGACCTTCATTTTGGCAAAATAAAACACCTTCCCATTGCCAGCTTCGTTGCGTTTAAATGACCCTGTATACAAAGTATCTACTTTAGTATACTGATCCGGATCTCTGACTAAAAGATAATACTTGGGAGAATTATCTGTCAACTTTCTACCTTCAGTGGTTTCTGCAGCAAAAGTAGCTCCAATATACACATCTCCCTCAGATCCTATACCTCCAGATATACCCGCATAGTAGTGCTCGGCAGACTCTGAAAGGAACCAGGGGTCTCGGATTCCGCTGGCTGGTAAAGCTGTATCCCGCTCAAAATACATGGAGACATTGGCTAACTTCCGCGCATCAGTTTTGATACCTGTTATTTCAAAAGGCAACTCAAGAATAAATCTCCGATAGGAGATTTCCCGAGGAGTGGGTTCCTCTGATTTTTTACAAGATGTATACATTCCCAAAAGTACAACAATGCCCAATGCGGCTTGACTCATTTTTTTCATAGATATTCAGAATAAATAAAAG
>JACCDR012238675.1_pt1 | contig 20773 bp, 51 predicted proteins | sample 7446431 | NCBI WGS metagenome assembly JACCDR01 (sample SAMN15323443, study PRJNA562643) | freshwater metagenome | isolation source: river surface water | place: USA:Blue River Watershed | collected 2017-08-17 | reverse complement strand
GAGTGTAGAATATGAATGATCGTAAACGGTTTGGCGATGGCTGGGCTGTGCGTCCCTTTATCGGCGAATCGAAAGCAGACAAGCGTTATAAACTTGATCGGATGATCCGCTATTACATGGAAGCCGGGCATAGTAAAGTAACGGCGCGGCTTATGGCTAAAAAACATTTGAGAAATCGCTAAATAACTATTGACGGCAGATAGTGAAATGACCTATACTTCTTTCATCGGGCCAGAAGGCCAAAACACACAGATGACAGAGAGGTAAAAAATCATGTTCGCTATCTTCGTAATTTCTGCCTTAATCGCTGTTGTCTGTGCAGCCTCAATATGCATTCTTTGCGGATGGTAATCAAATGATAAATTTTCATACTTTCGTTGCAGGTTATAAACAAGCTATCCTCTTTGCTGAGACAGCCATCGCTGATGGGGAAGACGTTGAAAACTTAGCAGGTTATGATTTCAGTGAAGCGGCCTTAGAGGTAATCTATCAGGATTGCCGCCTGTTTTGGGATCACAACTCGGAAAAGGTAGCTTTAGCCATTGCCGCCAGTGATGATTATGATTACGAAAGAGCAGGTAATGATTTCTGGTTTAGTCGTCAACATCATGGCGTTGGTTTCTGGGACCGTGGTTTAGGTCTTGTTGGTGATGACTTAACAGCCGCCGCCCACAGCTTTACAGAAAAGAATATCTTTATCAACGATACCGGATTGCTGGAGATCGAATAAATGAGCGCTGAAAAATTCACCATTAATTCTGTTGTTGTGTACACTGTTAAAAGTAAACACGGTGACATTGAAATCAAAGGCTACGAAAAACTCAAACAGCACGGCGATGATGTTTTAGGCGCTTTCGTTGATGGTCTCCACAGCAACCATACAGGGAACCTATTCAGAGACAAACAGCGCACCTTTGATTACATTGCGGAACATCGCCAGGACTTGGAAACGATCTTTGCGATGCAGGATGCAATAGCGGACCTTTCCCCGGTGGCGATGCGGAAAAGAATAATCGATGATCATTGTGATTGTTGCGATTGTCGGGAAAATTAAAATAATTAGTAAAAGCGCTTGCTTTCATCAGGCGCTTTTGATAAATTATTTATCAGGCAATAGAGCCAACTAAAAGAGATCAGAAAATGAATACCCTAATCGAAATCATCAAAAATCCGATTGTCTCAATGTTTCTTGTGCTTATCGTTGTGTGCTTGCTGGTTTGGTCTGTATTGTGTATTTTTGAATGGCTAAAAAATTCCTTTACTCCCTCTTTCCCTGCAAATGCTTTCGAGCCTCCCCGGGGAGTTGTTGCAAAGGTAGAGAACGAAACAACCGTAATCACCTTGCGCCATATCGGCGGGGATATGTATGAAATCATGGAAACCAGCAAAATCACCAAAACAGGGTTTGGTAGTTTCCGCAAAGGTGAACACCGTGCAAAGGCGCACTTTGAAATGTTCGCTCATTTAAACAACATCAAACTGTAAAATTGCTTGCACGGGATACCCATGTAGACTATAATCTTTTCATCGGGCAAGAGACCCGAAAACTAACCCTTAGAGCCAGGTGAAAAGATGAAAGAATTCCTTAAGCAGTTGAAAGAGAGCTACGACGCAGTTGATTACGCCGTTATCATCGTATTGATTCCGGTTATCCACTATTGTTATCAAACTATCGTGAATGGGTAAAGCTATGCAACATGATGATCTGATCGCACGCATTCAAGACTTACAAGAAAAAGAAATCAAGTTGACCGTGTTACAAAATCTTGTTTTGTCAGAGTTGGGATCTTTTGTTTCAGCTTGGGACAGCGGCGACAGTGATCGCCTCCCTGCTAATCGCCAGGCGATGATTAACGAAGTCCGCCGGGTTTTAGAGTACGTTGCCCCTTGGAAAGGTGATAAATAATGACAAGCTCGGATGAAATTAGAAAAGCCATAGCCGCCTTGCGCTATCACAATCGACTGAAAGTTATAGCCGATCCTGATTATGTAGGATCAAGCTTAGAGGCTGATACACTGAATGCAATTAGTGATCTGTCAGATTTACATAAGCGCATGACAGAATCAAACAGGTCTGATTTCATAGGCGGTGAGATATGATCAACACCTCATCAACCGTCTTAGCCTGGTATCAACAACGAAAGGCACCGCCTTTGAAGCTGTTTCAGAGTGCTGTTGATAAGATGTCAAAAGTTTCTATTCACAGCGTCGTAAACCTGAATGCAGGCGGTATTGGACAAGATCACAAACACAAGGTTAGCAACACTCTTGCACTTTTACGCCTTGTACGCAAGCGGGGCGATTTGTCTGTTGATTACCTGGAGACCGTAAGCCTACGTGAAGGCCCACACAAAGACAATGCTTATCGGCTCATGCGCCGTTGGCTCAAGGCCAATAGCCGCTAATCTTTACAAAAATAATTGGTCTACACTCTTGCAGGGTGTGGGCCTTTTTGCTATTATTGTTTCAAGGCGGCAATAATGCCAGCTAGTGGAGATCTTAAAATGGTAACTGTTAAAAAGATTAAAATTTTCGCAGACGATACAAGAAACAATACATTCCTGATCCAAAAAGATGGTCAAACTTTCCGTGCCCTACAGGGTAGCCGCTTTTTTGAGAGACTAACAGTCGAGAAGCATTGGACAGGTCGCAAAGTGTTTACATGGACGATGGGAACTACACCGCACAATGAGATGATGAAACTTTTAGACAGTCATATATCTTCAGGTCATTTCAGTGAGTGCACCTATCAAGAAGGATTCCCAGAAAAGTTGTAAAACAACCCACACAATCAAAAGGTAAAAGTCATGGAACCAAAATACTACTTTGCTAAATCAAAATTAGCTATCGTAAGCGACATTGAAAGATTAGGTCCGGCATATTGTGCGGAGGTGGGCTGTGTCTATCATGCTTTCCAATGGTCCGTTGCCAGAGAAGATTATTTTCTTAAGGCAACAGCAACATACAAAGGCAACGGGGTTTGGGTGAATGATGAAACAGGAGAAAACCTGAGTTTGTCTTTCGAATGGGCTGATTATCTGGTGAAAAGAAAATAACAGTTAACGCATAAAAACACTTGCCCCGAAAGGGGCTTTTGTCGTATAATCTTTTCATCGGGAGGCAATAATGCTAACCCACACAGGAGACAGTAAAAATGACCAAAGCAAAATTTTTCGCCATGTTAGACAAATATATCTCCTCCCATAACGAATGGGCAAAGTTTGAGAACGAAAGCGACAAATACACCGCCGCCCAGGTTGAGCCGTATGTATTCCACGAAGATCCGGCAGAGTTGGCAGCATACAAAGCAAAAGATCCGGCTCACGCTTGGACCGCCCACGCCGCTGGGTTCACCCTGGCCGATTGTTGGCACGTTGAAGTAACCCAGCACAAAACCGCTGAAGCCGCAGAAAAGCAAAACAAAATTTTCAGCCGCTGGATCGCAGAGTACAAAAGCCGCTAATCACCAAAAAGGCTAAGTCTTTCACCTCTATTGAATGCGGTGGATTACCCGCCGATACAGAGTCCGTTTCTCCGGGTTACTAATTGCCCATCATCGCCGATCCACCTGGCCCGCCTTGAGCGGGCTTTTCTTTGCCTGGTTTTCAGTGCACAAGTCCGACTCCCCCAGCCAGTAGTAACCCATCCTCAACCTAATCCAACCCCAAAACAACCTTTGTGGGAATGAGATCTATTCTCATCTAATTCTATTCAGTAAAGTGCGTATTAACGACATATCCGCCAAAATGGGCTAGGGTACTGCCTGACCTCAAGTGTGCTCAAAATGGATTATACGAAGAATTTAACCCTATTGACTTCTATCTGCAAACGTGTATCAGGCCCGATCGGTGAATCATCCATTTTATTTACATAAGCTGACACTATTTATTCATTTATCTGCATAATGCGAGAATGATTCTCATTTAAACATCTTTACAATCAGTAACTTATCATTTTCTTGACTTCTGACAAAAGCCCGGTTTTACGTTCCCACGGATCAAGGGAGGGCGCGCCGGAGGCGCGACCAATAGAAAAGGGGTAACGAACCCTCCCCCGTTGCTAGCTCGCAACGGTTTAGCGTTACGTTCCCACGGTCAAGGGATGACCGCTTACACCCCTTTTCTATTGGTCTTTTGAAGGTGTAAACCTTCATAAAGTCAAGCCTTATCTGAAAAAGATTATGAATGATAATGCTCTTCATCTGCATAAATACGTAAACAGGCGGACCCGTACAGCGTAGCGGGGGCCGCTAGGCCCTTGCCTTTATTGCTCACAAAACAGCCGAAAGCGTAGCTTTTGCTACCTGTTTGCTAGACAAAATTCGGTCTTCGTGTCAAGAGAAAATTTTTATTTTTTATTTTGTTTTGCGTAAACGATAATGGTTCTCATCGAGGAATGAATCTCATCTGTACTTGGGACTCATTATCATTCGTATTCACATTGGGAAATGATAACCATTCTCACCCAAGGCCCGCTGGGCCTCGGTTGTGTTGGCTGTGCAAATGATTCTCATTCAAGCGAGTGCGTATAAGGTATGTTATGTTAAATGCGTATTCACGTTGGGATCACAACAGAAGTGGTCTGTCAATCAGACGAGTGTAAAGTTGGTCACTTTGTCAAACAATTGTTGGCCCAAAAGGAAAAGAATCATAGAATCCTCATCGTGTCAACAGCTACGCGATGCAGGCTAACCCACTGATTCTTATGATATTTTCAAAAGATCGATAGGGCCCCTCCCCACCCCTGATCGCCGTGCCTAGCACCAGTGCCAACGCACTGAGATAAAATACGTCTTCGTCGACCAGGGACAAGGCCATTACATCGGTAATCGGGACAGAGGCAAGTCTGCCTCTTCAGGCACCCTCTTGGGAAAAATAACAGACGGGACTACACAGGACTCTTCAGGCAAGACCTTCATTGTTGGGAAGGCCACGCCACAGGGCCGCAGTAGGCGGGACTCTTGCGACATACCCCTTAAATATTTTGGGAGATGCGTAGAATAGACCACCCCCGTAGATCGGTGATCAAAAATTTTGGCGGGGGTAATTTTTACTAAAAAGTGGACTGGTTATTTATACAGTAAAGCCACAAGATATTTTGGGACAGGTAAGACTCCGGGAGGGAAGGTGTAGGTCACTGAGGGGTATGGGTGAGACTCTTCAGGTAGGTCTGTGTGGGTAACAGGCGGGACTGTGTAACGGGGAAGTCGGCATTACCTGTGGACAATTGTTGGGGGGAATTACAGGGCCCACTGGGCCCTTATGGGGTCACCGCCGCTTTTCGACAGTCACCCTGGCTGTAACTTCTCGGAATCGGAAGCAAAAGTCACCCTCCAAATCTTGTTTACTGTACTTCTTTCGAGCATCTACCTTCTTTCCGTCACTAAAATCAATGAACGAGGTAGGGCTTATCTTGAGGTAGCAGTGGGAAGTGTTAAACTGGTAATACTCTAAATCCTGGAAGAACTTTCCGACACCTACCGATTTAAAATTGCTCACATTCACCTCAATACAAAACAGGTCCGACTCTTAAGGCAGACGGCTGGTTAGCCTCTTCAGGCGGTTCTTGCTGTTGAGACTCTTCAGGATAGTCCTTTATTGTTGGGGCCAAGTGTGGGCGTTCAGCAATGAAAGCTTCAAACGCTGCCCTTGCATCCCGCTCTTCTTTAACGACTTTATCCGACTTATCAACCATGAGGTACATGTTGGTTTCAATAGCCCGCCGAAGCAGTCGAATACCTTTAGCCATGTCTTCCTGTTTTTGGCAAATCTCGCAGTGTTTGTGTGTCATGCTAACTCCTCCTGTCACATGTAGTCCAAACCGTCGCCCAAGTACCAACAGTCAGGCTGTTGGCGTGGGTGGCGGAGCCTCTTAATAGTCTGCTCTTTTGAAAACAGTGCCGTCCCATCATTGAGGCGGCCTGCTGCTTTCTCTCCCTGTTTGACAACTCGTCCACGGACTTCCCATTCTTCGTATGTGCGGTAGCTCATCGGAACCTCCATTGACGGGTTTCGGGGTCATACTCCGCTATTTCCAAAGAATAGTAAGGTCGGCAATAGTCCAGGAACTTGGAATCTTTCGGTTCGTTGTGATACTTCCCGTTCCGATCGACTACCGTATTAATCCCATTTATCTCGATAATCGGGTATTTAACTCCCACCTCAAGCCCGCCACCAGGTGTATCATTCATGAAGGTGATTGTACGGTAAATTTCCATCAGGAACCCTCCGAAGTTTTTATGTATGGCATAAACCTCTCGAACATCCGCTCGATCATATAGCAGTATGTCTCGTTGCGTTCTGCCGTATCTACCCTGACACCTACGTCATTGCACACGTAGAAGCAGGCATGGGCACATTCGTGTACCAGAGTTGATAACTTACCGTCAAAAACTCCTACCATATACATATTCTCACCCGTTGAGGGATCATGGAAGTGTCTTACGCAGCCATTGATCCGAGACAGGTTGTTTACCTCGATTCCTAAGTGGCGATGGGCCTGCTTCCAGTCATCTATCGTAGTGAAAAGATAAACCCAAGATGAATGAAAAAGAGGGATAAGGTAACTCTGAACCTTAGGCCATTTGACCTTCTTATCTTCCCTAGCCATCAGAAACCTGCCGCTGACCAAGGGAGCCTCATACGGAACTCGCGGATTGTAAACTGCTTGTCAGGGTTAGCTTTAGCCAGTACGCCAAGGTTATGCGCTGCGACCTGCATGGAATTGTAGATACAGAACTGTCCGTCGAGGCATACAACAACCTGATTACCCACAACTGTTATAGCAAAAGCTTCATGATATGCGACTACAGGCATGGTACAGGAACCTCCTCTGGACCACCAACAGTTACTTCTGTCATCATACCCGAGTCTCTTGAAACTGTCCAGAAAGATACTCTGAAGTCAGGTAACTCTTCCTTCAGACTGATCGCCAGGTTGTAAGCTATAGAGTCCACGCTGTCTAAATACATGTTGTGCTTGCAAAAGAATTTATAAACCTCGCAGTATTGTTTTATGCGGTCCCTCAATGTATGCGACAGTTCAACATCGAAATCTTCTAAGGCTATGCCCTTGTACTGTCGGTTATCAGCATCTTCACTGACCCACAGGGCGTACGGCTGATCGGTAGGTGTCATTCCTATGCATAAAGCTTTGTATTTACTCATGATACGTCTCCTTCGCAAAGAGGGATTGCAAGGTCGATAGTCCAGGATATTAGCTCTACCTCTTTATCTTCCTCATCAGGTTCTTGATGATATACGTAATGAAATACCCCACGGCCCTTGGCAGGATCGAGGATAGTGATGTGACCCGGCTCGGCGCTGTAAGGATACAACGCCAATATCTGGTGTAAGCCACCGCGTATATTCAGGCTCGGGACGCAGAGTAAATAAGCGAAACCTTTGTTAAGCCTTGCTTCGCGAGGACTACCATAGAAGTACGGGATGTTATACACATCCAGCGCCGTATCTAGCCAAGCGCTTTTGTTCTGGAACTTATCGTGCCAACGTGTATAGGCAAAGTCAACATCCAAGTCTGCCAACATTGCGATGCAGGTCGCCATACAGGAGTTTTTAGTTGGCTGTGTGCGGTGGTAAATACTCATTTCATTAGTCCCCTTTTTTCCGCCTCTTCCTCAAGACGCATCAGTGCATAAGCCACAGTCTCTAGGTCAGGCCGCTCTAATTTCATCCGCGTTGCGGCACTGATTCCTGCCAAAAGAAGTTCTTCAGGGAACTCCTTGACACGACGATCGACGCGGCATTTGAAATCTAAGGATAAAGTCATAGCTTTATACTCTCCTCTATCACACCCATAATTAACAGGAGACGGTATCTTTGCACTTCACCCATAAGTCGGCCATGTCTTTCTAGGCTCTTGTAGCACCGCTCCAGAGATTCTAAAGGTTCCCAGTTAAGCATGACTTGGACTTGCTCACGAGTGAAAGGCACGTCTAGGGCATCGTAGTTTTTTGTCATGATCGCGTTCCTTTTATTTAGGTTACGAAGAGTATATCAGGCGGTTACTTAGCCCACAACCTTTTCTTCATATGATTGTATCTTTCCGGATCTGCCACAGGCAAACTGAAGTCTATGCTCGGGTTCATTTCTCTGCGGTATGCCCTTGCATAAGCTTTACCACGAGGTAAACATCTCTTACGCACATCCATAGACGCCTTGTAATAGGTACGGACAAGGCCTGTTGCGTAAAAATTACTTTCTTTCTGGGCACAACATTTCCTGTACAGAGCCTCTGCTGCCAGCATCTGTAAGGTAGTCATCTGGTCTAACTTAATCACTGCCATTTTTCATACTCCCAGCAACGTTTAAGGTACTCTCCTTTGTCGAGAGCAACGTCTATGTCTTTCATAAACTTGGCTATTTGATCTCCATTGTTCATCCTTCCCTGAGCATCTTGGAGATAACTGGCTGCGACCAGCCATTGCTTTTCGTCAAGAATGAATATCCACTGGTCAGAAGGACCCCTAAATCTGGAAAGTAAATATCCCATCTGGTCTTTATCTACAACAGTACCTGGCTCCATAATAAGCCCGTTAAACTCCATCCCCGACAAATACCTCACAGGATCCTTATCGTCACAAAGGAAATGAAATTCTCTTAGCTTATCTTTCTTGAAAAGTTCTGCGTGCGACAAACTGCCTGCGGGGTAGATAACCAGTATCTTACCCCGGCGTCTGGTTGTCCGAAGAGCCTGATTCCAGGCCTCGTAATTTACTTCAGGGGTGCTTATGGAGGACACGAATGATACGCTCCTTCTTATTCTTCACGTTGCGGTAACAGGCCATGCACTGGGTCACGCTGTCACAATGGTAAACGGAGTACCAAAAGAAGACACCGATGCGCCGCTGTAGGGCGTAGGTTTCTTTGGTGCCAACCAGTGGGTGATCGTATTCAACCCTTACTACCCGAAAATTTTTCATTATCACTCCGTTTTTGATTCGTACCAAACTTGGCGCTTAACAATCTCCGCCCACAGTTCTTTGATAATTTCCTCTGCCTCCGGAGGTACACGAACATCCTTTTGATTGTAAAGGAAATCAAATACCCGCTGTTCAAGATCCTCTTCCTCAGGACTGTCGGGAACCAGCGGTAGTTTATTCGTGACTGTTGTCATTTCAAGGGTCTCCCCACCTCATCGAGAAGTGTTGTCTCTGTACGGAAAATCTTACGCTTTTTTCGGTCTTCTTTGATGTGTTTTTCCACATCAGCGAAGTCGTTGTAATACAAAGGTAGTTGCTTTTCTGTTTCGTGGTCATATTGAGTCAGGAATCTGTAAAATATACCACCAAATCGCCGCTTGATATAGTACCGCTTCTCTACCAGCCGCGTTGCGTCATAAATCTCTTTCTTTACAATAATGTAGTCCACAATCATCTCCTGTACTTTACAATATCAAGTGACCAAGGTTTTTCTTTGTGTTTCCACCTGAAATCCTTGACAAGTCCCTGATCCTTTTCTCCAGATCTCAATTTGACTTGAACAAATTCTTCCGCGCTTAACTCAGGGTAATCTTCTTTACCCTCCCAATCTATCCACGCCTCTGGGTAAGCTAACAGCCCGTGTTTATCCATAGAGTCTATAACCTCACAGGGGTCAGATTCCTTTACCTTTACCTTTACCAGAGCCTCATCTAGCCATTTATCGATATCCATCAAAATATTTTCCTTTTTGAGTATTCCGCCTTGACGAACTTCTCCAGATCTGCGTTATCATTGTAGTTCATGAAGACAACGTGTTCAACGAACTTTCCATACTTGCGCTCAAAGAACAATCCCTTCGTGTCCTTAAGCGTCTCTGGGATACCCTGCATAAAAATGGCCGGGATAAACAGTAGAATTATAAGCATAACCCTAGCCCAAACTTTTGTAAATGTTTGTATTTTAAGAGTATCTTTTTCAGGATTGTAGTAATACTCAATCAAAGCTCCCCGGCGGGTCCCGCCCTTAGGGAAGAACTTTTTGTGAGTCTTTACTGGCACTACAAACTTCACGTAGCCCTCAAGCTCAGGACTTTTGTAGGTATATTCAGACATTAGGTTTATCTCCAAAGCACCAAACAGCCAAACAGACGATAAAAGAAAAGCAGTACCCTAACCGAGCCACATGCCAAGTCACATCATTAAAGCAGCGGATAAGCAACCTCATAGGTTCTATATCTCCAGACACAAAAGACAGCAACCCCACTGCGACGCAGGCAGAGAAAAGACATATTGCTATCAGTACGAAGGGAGAAAAAACCATCCAAATAATGAAATTTTTGATCATAGTGTCCTCTTTTTGTCATAAAACTTGAAGAATATCGTCAATTTTTGTCAGTTTTACGGTTATTTCTGCACTTTACCTGAAATATCCCGTATTTTGGCTCAATTTTGCATCTCTTGACCCAGATCGGTCAGTTCTTGCATTGCCGCTAGCTGTGCATCCATTTCTGCCAGTTTTTCACGTACCCAATCGACACGCTTTTTATTTTTGTGGCAGATGCTAAAACTTGCCTCTGCAATGTAGTGGCCCGCATCAATATTGAAGGGGAAAGCCTTGCCGGGGAAGTCTTTTCCCAGCATGACGTCCATTTCTCTCTTCAGTCCTTCTGCCGTCGACGGATCGGTGGCCCAGAAAACAGGGTTGTCACACAAACCAACACCGCCGACCAGTCGCGTAGAGAGCAGTTTGTAGCGAAGCTCCCCACAATCTTTCTTGCTGGCGGTTGCCCACCATAACCAGTCCTTCAGGTACTCTTGCATAGTATAAGTCATAGACAATATCCCCTCTTTTTCAATTTCTTACGGGCAGTGTCGACCTCTTCTTGAGTCGCACCCTTTTCTGCAAACATGAAATCTTCGCTAATGTGGCCCCATGACTTGGGTCGGCCTTCATCAAAGAGATCGTCCCATTCAAAGATCCACTCGTCCGTCTTCCTACGGCGATAGATTGATAGCCAAACCTTACCATACGGAGGATAGCCATACATAATCAGTGTCTTCTTTGGCTTTTTCTCTGTAATAACTATACAGGTAATGTAGCCCAGAATAATCGCCAATACAAGAAAAATAAAAAAGTTCATTATTTGCCCTCCGAGTAAATATCTACACGGATCCCTGAATAGATCTTTCCGTTGGGTTTCGGATTGAAGCCGTATCGAAAACAAGAGAAGTCGTCTGGACAAAAATCGGGTTGACTCCCCTCAACGTAAGCCCTCACCTCAGGTAGGCTGGTGAAGTACCCCACCGACAGCCTCTTGACACCATCGAGGCAATCTGCTTTTTCGTTATACAACTCATATACATACTTTTTCATAAGCAAAACGCCTTTACATAGCAGGAATGGCAAAGAAGATAAGGCTCTTCTTCAGTGGGTTCGCCAGGTGAAGGTTGACCGCCGCAGCCTTCACACTCTCCGGCGTTACGACGTTCCAGTCTTTGTATATTCTGCTCCAATTCCTCCTCGTAGCGCTCTTGGAGTTCTTCTTCACTAAACATTAAGCATACCTCGGCTGGTCATTTCTTTGGTGAAATTCTTAAGCAGGTTTCTGACCAAACCGTTGTGAGGATCCCGCATCAGTTGAGCACGGACTTCCCACATGCGCTCTACCAAAGCCTCGTTTGTCAGCGACTTGAGGGTGCCCTCTGTGATGTGTTTTGGTAAATGCTGCATTTAACCTCCTGAAAATAATAAGTATTTTACAAAATTGGATAAAAACCTGACTCGTTTATTAAGATGTGGCTCGGTGACCAAAAATTGCGTCGACTTTCCAAAATGACGTAAAATCTCCGTTCACTCGACAGAGGGGCTGGGGTGGTTTCATAACTGACACTGCCCACTCTACCTTTATTTTTACCACGTGTGATACGGACTCTTTGATCGCGCTTGTATTGCCTCAAGGGGCCCTGTATGCCGTAGCCCAAACCCACGTTGCTTGAATTTTTCACGGAGTAATTCCCCTCTCACCATCCATCATCGGATAATACCCTTGGTTTCATTCCATCGCAGCTTGCTTGGTAGCTCGGCTATCCAGTCACTCAAGTACGGCAAAGCAAAAAATACGTCCGGATAGAGAGTGTTCATGAAGTCTATCTCGGAATCCTGAACATCACAAGGGTCCATAAAGAATTCTTGGACATTTATCAGGCAGCGGTGAGGTTTTGATACAAACTGATTATGAATACGTATCCAAAGACCCTTGTCGTGGTCTGCCTCCCACTGCACCACCAGATCTTCCTTGTGCTGGTTTTTGGCACGACGACGAATAACCATCCGAGGCTTGTCACTGCTGCACGAGCTAGCCATTGTCCCTTGTCCCAGTTCGAATTTAAGAGTGTATCCGGCCTTCGGAGTGAAGGTTGTCTTCATATCTCTGCGATAACGGCCAGTCTCAGTCCGGACGAGCTTCTCTACCCCCGGTAGCTGCTGGATGTTTGCCCAGGTCCAGTCTGTGGTGAGTTCCTTCACGAGGGATTTGAATTGCTGCCTTTTGAAGTCTTCAACCTGCACCCTGAACCTCCGGTACAATTTCGAATTTAGCAACCCCCAGCACAACCACATGGCCCAAGGACAGCACTCCTGTCCAGCAGGAACCGTTACGTTTGGGTCGGTAGCCTTGCACGTCGCAAAATCCCTGCTTGAGCTCGCTGGCTTCGTATACTTCGCCTTTCGGGAAAACTTTATTGTAATCACTAATCACATTTACGCACTTAAGCTTCATTTTTAGGCCCCTGTTCCCTTTTGAATTTTTCAATCTCGTCTTCAATCCAGCACGCCATAGTCCGCAGAGGCTTTGAGAAAACCCCCGTCCTACGCATAGCTGTATTAACAAAGTTTATATCCATATTAACTCTGGCGGGAAGTGCAGCAAGCTGGTACGCCTCCATACACAAAGCTTCCCAAAGGTAGTAATGCATATCCTCTGCCTTTCTCATAGATCCTCCTCAGTAATTAACTAAGATTACACCTGCCAAAAACAGAATGCAACAAAAAACCGCCCGAAGGCGGTTAAAGCGGTGCGATATTTTCCAAAGGTACTTCACGGACAACCTTATTCAGTCCGATATTCACCTCTACATACCAATTGCAACCATCGTCATCCGCAGATACGGGACCTAAAGTCTTTCCTAGTAAGCCTTCGAAGTCTCCAGCTACGAATTTAATCTGCTGATACGGCTGAATTTCTTTTTCTTGGGGCACGCTTCTCTCCTTTAAAAAGACTAACATCTTCGATATAGTCGTATTCACGACGCCAGAAAATAGCCATCCGGGAGACTACCTTAGTCCCGTAGACCACCTCAATAAAATCGATATCCTCCTGCTTCAGGGGACCGTGAGGGAAACCCTCCAAGTGCTCGTTGGGAATGGGTGCTTCAAACCTAACACCCTTCCAAGAGAAGGCCATCATTGTTTCTTCTCGGGAGTTTACGGCAAACTTGTCGAACGCATCTTTTCCTCGGGCCCCCGCAAGACCTTGCGGTCCAGTATCCCCCTTCCTAGAGGGAGGACTAAAGCGGATAAAAAGCGATCTTAGGTCTTCGGTAAACCTTATATCACTCCCTGCATACCCGGCAGAATTACAAGCCGCTTGCAAGGATTGAATAAAGTTCCTTTCTACCCTTACCTCTGGTTCCGGTTCAGGATCGCCCTTTAAGGCCCCTACGCGCGAGTTTAAGAGGTTTTTACGGCCAAGCCATGTAAACACCTTAGTTAGCACCCCAGATGCCTTAGAATCGCTCTCAGGCATTATTTCACCTCCCCTACTTTCTGACAAGTGACTGTCGGAGTTCCGTCAGTGATCCGGCAGATTGTTGTACCGTTAGGATCTTTTGTCACAATGTAATTATGACAAGCAATCACTGTTGTGTCCACCTTGTCGGTGGCGGGACTGATTTGACACTCCGGCGATTGATCCTTTTTATCATCTGCGGAAAAGCTACAAAAACTAATCAGCAGTAAAGCGACCATCAGAATATTTTTCAAAATCGATCTCCTTGAGCAATTTTTCAAGTGTAGAGTTAGCGACAAGAGGCAGGCCGTCGATCGGTTCCGCCACATAGACCGCGCCTGTTACGTTGTCGCATTCATCCATCATACGTACGACCTCCTCCCTATCGAACACCTCACTAGGTAGCCGAGGATATGCCAGTTTAAGCATAGCCTTGCTGTCTGGAGCAAAGCCCACATTGGAGGCCAAGCCCGTATCCCTGTCAACGACCATGAAACACACAGAGGAGAATCTACCCATTAGTTTTCCCATCCAATCTGGCCTTGCTCCACAATTTCCATCGTAGAAGCTTTGGCGATATGATACTCGCCTAATACAACATTTTCTTTATTTTGTTCAACCATTTGTGAAGCTTCCGCCAGTGTATCTGCGAAGCCAATAAAATCTTTTGCCCCACCACTTGGATAATATGTGTCGTGCATAAACACAACAAATCTTTCATCGCATTTTTTATACTCAGGATGACCGATCATTAACGTGTACTCTCTTGCTGCTTGTCCCATTTCCTATCTCCTACCATTTAATTTTAGCGGCGTTGTGCTGTATCTTCATCATCGTGGCTTTGCGGTGATCGTTTTTCTCTGCGAAATCGTTCATTACCCTTTGGAACTTCAGATCTCCAATCAGATCATCAAGCTTCGGTTTTAGAACGTCCTCGTACAGGATTCTCGCTACTTCCGGCTGAACAGTTTCAAACAAATCCCACTCTTCATCAAGCGACTCTTCTTTACCGGAAAAGAACTGTTCCCGCAGGTCGAGCCTCAGGGCTTCTACTAACAGACTTGACCAGCGCGTGTATTTACCCATTAATCTTTCTCCCCCTTTTGATCCAGATGGCTAAGACAGCTAACCCGCCGAATACAAGGCCATTTACACAAGACTGCCACAGATTCATTCCAAAGCCTGCTGCAAATGCCCCTGCCAATACCCCACAAAGCGAGATTATCCAGAATCTGTCCATAAAACCCCCTTTAATTTGTGTAGGCTAACTGTAGCAGTCGACCTACACCCCTGTCAATCAATTATCGAAAGCTTCTGATGCAATTTTCAGGAGGTAAACATCCATCCAGGCTTTTTTCAGCTTGACGTGTTCTTCCGGAAATGTGATCTCAAGCAGTTGAATTTCTTCTTCCTTGATTTCCTTTTCTTCGAAAAACTCCATAGAGTCATCTTTTAATTGCGGGAAGAATGTCAAACCTTTGTAACTCAGAGATCTTTTCTTGGGGATGTCTCTACTACTGTTTGTTTTTTTGACAATGTCATTCCATGCCTCCATCGCAGTTCTTACATCAGGTGTATCTCTAACAAGCCCAGTGCTTATACTTGTCGCAGACATGGCTTCCTCAATCTTTTTTCTCTGCTGGTATAGCGAAACAGAATCAGCAGGGGGTGGGAAGTAAGGGACCACAACCTGATTGGGATTATGACTGTTAATCCAACTCATCTTCAAATTCTCCTCTGTCAAATGCCTCAAAGGCTTTTTTCTTTGTCCAGGCGACTGCCCACGCTTCACGTATGGCGTCAAAATCTTCTCGACACATCACCTTTAAGAAGTCTAGCTCGTCACCCGTTATGTTACTAAGATCTTCAAAATATTCTTTACTTCCCGGATCTACCCTGACTTCGAATACTATACCGCAATAAACCATAGTACAAAGCACAGAAGGTTTTCCTTTATCCCCAACAGTTCCACGCACACCTGTGGGTCCACTCGGGCGAATCCCCGTACCACTGATCCCGGATCCACGTACCATATGCAGTGAACCGTCAAGAGATTTTACAATAACATTGCTATTCATTCATCCACATCCTTATCTTTTCATCTACTAAATCAACTGCTTCAGAAAAAACCGGAAGTAGTTTTGCCAAGTCAGGGTACAGGACCTTGAAAAAGTCTACCTCACTTTCGTCGACATGTAAGGGGTCTAAAAATATATCCTCTAAAGCCACCTTCCCTGCTTCCTGATTACCAAAGTTAACGTACACCAAGCGATCCCCTTTTAACGGGCAAGTACGCCACTGGAAAAGCCTACCTTGGGTTGTGGTCCATATCCGGAGATCGTGTTTACCTTTTTCCGGTTCATGACGGATATCAAAATGTTGCTCACCAAAGTCATGAGGGACCTTAACTTTAAGGCTTCTGAAACGCATGAGCTTTATCAACACATGACGGTTTGGGTGACCTTTCACGGCAGTCCAACTCCAATCCGTAGCCAACTTCTCGATAGTGTCTTTTATGCTCATCATTAGAACCATTTCTCCAGCCACTGGACAGACAAACTGTTTTTCACAGCCGACTTATTAAATGCAATTATCGAGGGTAAGAATTCATGCACGATATCTATCAATAGCCCCTCGTTTTCGTAGATTACTGTGAAAGCATCCAACTCTTCAAAACTAGGTTTCTGGGGATCATCGAAAATATTACCCAACGGCTTTTTAATCTCTTTACTTGGACAATAAACGCTATCCTCTGCATAAACTAGCAATTCCGTATTATTGGCCCCCGGCAATGAAAAGTATACGAGGTCCCCAGTTTCACTATCCATCTTCAGATAAATACCCTTGCCATCAAAGTGGCTGGCGCTGACACCACCCTTAATAAGCATATCCTTCCTAGACCCCACCCCTTTAGATCTCTCTACCTGCCTTTCTATCTCTTTGAAAAAGGGCTGAAATACGAACCAACTTTTCCATCCCAGCATCCGGGTTCCTCTGCCGAACACTTCTCGCGATATCTCTTCGTTTGATTTTCTCATCTATCCTTGCCCTCGTTATGTTTTATGCAACCTTATCTCCACCCTGCAACAGGTACTCGAATGTACGGTAATCTTCCGGATAGGTGATTTTGAAAAATTCCAAATCATCTTCCGAGAGATCACTTGGGCAGACGAACAAAGACTCCAAGTCATTTTCTGAAAATAGAGTAACAGCTATCCCTGCGTAACACAAATTGTTTTTGACAGGGTTCCCTAATTCCGACCACACCCCGTTTATGTAGGTGTAAGTGACCCCTGATACCAAGTAGGCATCTCCCATTTTGGCGTTGAGGGGTAGTTCAGTTACATCTGGCAACGAACCCCTGAGTAAAAATGCCATAAATCCCCCAAAGAAAAAGGCCGACCACCTTACGGTAGCCGACCTGTGTCACCCAAAGATCAGCACTATAAGTGTGATGATGGCGTAAATGAACCCACCTGCAAGGATTAACTTGCCGACAGGCTCGGTTGTGTAATACCGCAATCTGTTAACGAAAGATTGTCTATGCTTGTGCTCTTCAGTTATTCTACCGCAGAGCAGAAGGAAAGAGTTAATCTCGGCCTCGTCTCCAGTTACAGCAAAAGGGGTGTGTTTCAGTTCCTCCGGGCTACCTACAAAAACCTGGTGATCAGGGTATTCCACCATCATACCATTACGGTTTATGCGATAACCCACCCCTCGGGCTTTGTCGTACAGAACAAAAGCTCGAAAGCCCTCAGAGTCTGGCTTTGATTTCCTCAGTATCCCGCAAGAATAATTCAAGCGGTCACCACGGCTCAACCGGAGGTTTCCCTCCACCATCGGAAGTTGATTAACGTATGTGTAAAACATAGCTTTCTCCCGTTATAGTTTCTGCGGAACCATTTTACCATGTTATGCAAAAATACAACAGGAGACTATTGACAAAGTTGAGATGTTGTCATTTTACACAACAAAATACCCTTTCCACAATTACTACGCTTAAATCGATTTAAATACATTGAAAATACCTATCACACAGATCGGCATGATAGGTCATTCCTTGCAATGCAAATTTATGCAAAATTGGCTATTTCACCTTCCGAGTGTTTTTGAATCACAAAAGATGCTCTCGGTTCCGCAATTCCAGTACCATAAAGGTAGAGTTGATTACGTAAAGTGCGCCGCACACCGAAGGACCCAAGTTCAATACCTCGGTAATACGCATCCCAACCCTCGGTTGTCTCTTTAATCTCCGTCGGGATGCCTCGGATATCAAAAAACATATCTTGGAATTTGGTGGCAAGACGTAGTGCTGCTGTCTGCATCTCTTTCTCATCCTTCTCCTGCGGCAGGGAGAAAAGCTCCAGTTTGAGGAAAACGGGCAAATGGATCTCGTCATGGTTAGTTTCATAGCGGTAGCACGGGGTGAGTGCCATCCAGTCACCGTAGCTCAATTCCCCGTCAAGTTCTAACTGAAGAAAAGATTGCTCCGCCGATGCCACCACACAGTCACGATCGAACCCCTCTAACCTCAGGTCGATCGCCCCTGGGGGTGATGTGTGATCCATTACTTCTTTGCAAACCATTGCAGGCACGGCAGTTTCCCTGAACCCTCGGGAAGACCACCAGAAAGCTGCATCCGTTATCAGTTTCAAATCTACCGGGTGTTTCATAACTTCTCCGTTGGGTTATTACTGCCTGTGCCCGTTGACAAATGCTCTTCGGGTTATATCGGAGAACTTTTTCAAGTCCGCCATAGTCCTGTCTGGATAATTTTCGGCCAAGAAACCTTCAATGGCCCCGTAAAGATCCGCCAATTCAATCAGCACCATGATGTGGCACCCTTGGCGATGAGCATCCAGCAGCTCCTCCGTCTCTTCTTGGATTTTGCCAAGAGATCCGTAACGCCTTTTTTCTATGTCTGCCAAATGATAACCTTTGTTACTGTCCATTAACCCTCCTTACGGACAGCAGCGTGGGCTACCTCCGCAATAATATTTCCACTGATTACCCGCATAGTAGTTTACCTTACCACGGATTGAATTGCATCCGCAACAGAGATCCTCTTGGATCCCGTAATACAAACGACAACTATGGGGACGATTAAAAATCATGCTGTACTTGGATGCGTCTTTACAAAGTCTATCATACTCCTGTGGTTCACACAATCGGAAGAGTGACAATTCTTCTTTCTTTGGCTTAGAGATATCCTCAAGATAATTCGCTAAAATCCCTTGACTTAAATTTATAACTTTTCCTTCTTTAACATCGTAATCAATTTGCTCAGACTCTAAACGAATGTAAATGCTCTCAACAACCTCCTTAGACCACTCTCCATATTCGTCTATCTTTCCTTCCGCAATGTTGGATTCTGCCCACCGCACACACAGAAAACTCCTATGGTAGTCTATGCTCAATGCCCGGGCCAACTCGCCCGGGGTCATCAAGTTTTCTGTCACTCCCATGCAATGTCCTGAACTTCCATGATAAGCTCTGCCGCTAAACGCTTATTACTTTGCTTAGGTAGCGAACTTTTCTGATAGAGGTCTTTACTGACCTTTTTCTCTTGCTGTTCAGCCCACTCCACGATCTCTTCGTAGGTTTTATCGCCGTTGCGAATACCCAGGAGTTCCTGTGCGTCAGGTCGACGAACTAAAACCTGCCCTGTGGAAAGGATTTCCTCACCCATACGTAGCAAACGGACAAGATGCATGGCGTGCTTTGTATCGTAGCCATACTTCTCTTCGAGTTCGTGACGGGCTTCGTTGCGATTATTCACCCACTGCCAGTAGTTGTGGTGCTTGTCCTTCGCTTCGATGTGTTCTTTACGAAGATACTTGACTAGCAGCAAAGGCTGTTGGCGTTTTACCTCTTCAGGGATCTCTTCGTATTCCAGTTTACGGATGCTCCCGTCTTCCATGAACATACTCTGGGTGTTTTTACGCGTGTCCGAAACAACAGCGAAGATATCTCCGCCAAGAGGGACCATCGTACACAAACCTTCCATGTTTTTGAACTTACGCATGAAATCTTCATGCTTTAGAATAGGTGTTCCGATGTAACTCTGCACCAACCGGAAGAAATCTTGCTGGCTTGGCTTCTTCTCTGGCTGTGGGTTGTTAATGTGCTTGTTGTGTCCCTTGATGCGCTTTAACTGGGCCATTGCGTAGCCGCTGAAACGGTATGCAACGTTTTTATTCAACAGGGCACTCAGGTATGGTTGCAAGAACACCCAAGCCTCGTGCTGATAAAGAATAGCATCCTGATCCGTAAAGCCCAGTTCAATGATATTGGGATTCATGTCGCAAAATAGGCTCATGAAGTTGTTCAGTTCATAAACCTTACCATCTTCTTCACCTTCGATACCCATTTCACGAAGAGTTTTGAAAGGTGCTCGGATAACGTCAGGTTCAGCAACGAACACACCACGAATATCTGTATCGCTGTTTTTAGTCGCGGTCCCATACGCATGGGATCCTGCCAGGCACAGCATCAGCACTTTCGATACGTCCGGATGTTTCTCTAGTCGTTCGACGATACTTTTTACCCTTCCATTGTCCACAATGATATTTTCCATCAATCCTCCAGTCATGTAAGTCGCAAATCCCCTGCCACCCGGGTTTCTTTACCCGGGTGAAGTGCGTACAGTTGGTACAGTCTCTTGTTAGAGACATACGATACCGTAGGTGATAATCAGGCACAGCATCAGCAGTGAACGAAACAGCCCGAAAAATTCTTTCCCGACGCTGTATTTTGGCAATCTACCTGCCCAAAGGAATTGAGCCAAGAATGCAGAGATCACAGAGGCCCAGTGGATCACAAGAATGATTGTTCCTAAAACCCCAGGCGACCATACATACAGGCTGTAAGACAAGTACATAGCAAAAGAACCAATCAGCATCCTGAAGAACAGTCCGTTGCTGGTCAGGGGTTCAATAGGCTTCTTCTCCATTTTCGCTTTTACACTTTTTGCCGCTACAATGATCCCAACCCCAAGGATGTGCAGAATAACACCTAAGGAGAAAAATACAGTCAGCGTCACATATT
>JACCDR011266080.1_pt1 | contig 20775 bp, 21 predicted proteins | sample 7446431 | NCBI WGS metagenome assembly JACCDR01 (sample SAMN15323443, study PRJNA562643) | freshwater metagenome | isolation source: river surface water | place: USA:Blue River Watershed | collected 2017-08-17 | reverse complement strand
GAGCGTCGGCTCGCGCCGCCGCTCAGCGTAGCTCGGCTGGCGCCGAGCTACGTCGAGGTCAAGCTGAGCGGGCATCACACACAGTCGCCGTGGCATTGCGCACAGTGGCGATAACATGCCGCACAGTTACGCGCGCTGGGGCGCGCTGCCCGATCGTCGCGCCCCGCGCCCAACACGACGCACAGTCAACACGCGGCGCCCGCGCGCAGATCACGGTGTCAATGGGCAAGGATCCCGGCCCTAGAGGCCGGTCAAGTATTGGCTTCACAACGTCATTTTAGTCAGCTTTCAGCCTACACAGCACACGCTATCGCGTTATACTAAGGGTGTGAGCGGTGAGGATCCTAACCCCCCTCGCAAGCCGCCTCACAGGAGGGCGAAAGCCCATGTCGAAGACCACCCGCAACCCCAAGAACCAGAGCCCCGTCAACCCCATCGCGGAGGGCGCGGACAGCACGAACCCCGCCGCGATCGTGTCGGCGCCCCAGGACAGCGCGCAGACGGGCGAGAGCGCCCCCACGGTGGAGCCCGTGCCCACCAACGACGACACGACTGAGGACTACAGCGCCGGGGAGCCCGTGGCCCCGGCGGCGGAGAGCACCACCCCCGCGCCCGTCGTGAGCGAGCCCGCGCCGCCCACGATGGCGCAGACCGTGCAAGCCGCGCTGAGCGGTCGGCTCACCAGCGGGAGCAAGGCCCGCGCCGAGAAGACCCCCGTTGACCCCGACGCCTTCACCCGCGTATGGCTCGCCAAGGACGCCAAGATGACGCCCGAAGAGGCCAAGGCGGCGCAGCGTAAGGTCCGCTGGGAAGGCTCGGAGATGACCGCGTACAAGGTGCCTCTCATCAAGGCGATCCGCGAGTGGGCCGCCGCCCACCCCAACCCCAAGATCCAAGAGATCGCCAAGGCCACGACGGCCCAAATGCTGATCTGGATCGGGCGGCAGTACATCGTCCCCAACGTGATCCGCTCCATTCTCAAGGCCCAGAAGATTGAGGAGAGCGAAGCCCTCAAGACCGCCTGAGAGCACAGGGCCTCACACTGACCCGAGAGGGTGAGGGTGAGGCCCACGGCCCCCGCCGCCGGGAAGACTCGGCGGCGGGTAGGTCCGCGAGCTGGTACGCGGCGCCGGTCAGCCCCGGCGGGGGCGCGTGCGTCGCGGCTCGCCGAGGCCAGGGCTGTGCGCGTGTCGTCCTGCTCCGCTGCGCTCCGCACGCCGCCACGCGCACAGCCGGGGGGCAGCCCTCAGACGCCCGCGTCGCTCCGGTGCGGCAGGGCGGTGTCCTTGCTGTCCTGCTCCGCTGCGCTCCGCACGCCAGCAAGGACACCGCCGGGGGCCGGAGGTGTTGCCAGCGGCACGCCCAGCGGGGCGGCGCCGGGCTCGGCTCGCTACCGCTCGCCTCACCCTGAGCCCGCGCTGCGCGCTGGCGCCGCCAGGATCGCCGCTCCGTCGCGCCTCTGCACGGGCGCCAGCTTCGCGGCGCCGCCCACACCCCGATCGCCTTGCGATCTTTCTTGCGCGTTTTGCGTGCGTGCGCACGCTATCGCGTTATACTAATGGGGTGAGCAAGAAATAGCCCCCTCGCCCGACCCTGGAGCTTGTCATGACCGTCACCCTGACCGAGATCGCTGCCCTCCTGACCGCCATCCCCGCCCTCGTGACCGCGATAGCGACCGCCTACGTTCAGGTCCAAGCCCGCGCTGAGGTCGCCGAGGTCAAGGCGACGGCGGCCCGCGACGCAGGCCGGGCTGACGTGGCCGAGGCGCAGCTCGCGCAAGCCGTCGCGACGACGAGCGCCCAGGTGGAGGCGGTGGCCGTCGCCGCCGTCGAGGCTGGCGTGAGCGAGGCGGTGTCTGCCCGGGCGAACACGGCGATCCTCGTGGTGTCCCGCGACGGGACCGCCGCCGTCGCGCGGCTGCTCCAGGCCCGAGGCTGGCCCGCCGTGGCCAGCGTAAGCCCCGACGACCGCGCCGCCGTCGAGGCCGCCGCCGGGGCGGCGGATCTGATCGTCGTCGAGGGGCTCCAAGAGCCCGAGGTGCTCCCGCTCTTGAACCTGGGGGAGTCCTTCGTCGTTCTCACTCCTCAGAACACCCGGTTCACCTCACCCGCCTTTGACGGGCGGGTCACCCTGGCCAACATGATCGCCACGGTGCCCGGCCACGTCGCAGCCCGGGCTGAGGCCACCGAAGCCGAGCGGCGCATCATGCGCCTCTACCGGCAGCCCGCCCGCGCTGAGGGGGCGGAGGATGCTCCCGCGCCGATGGCCGCGACGCCCGACGCCCTGGCCGCCGCCAAGGCCGCCGCGCAGCGCACGCTGCAAGCCGACGTCGAGGGGCGCATCGCCGCCCTGGTGAGCGACGCCCGGGTCCGGGGCGTTGTGCAGGGGGCCGCCCCGACGAGCTGGGCGGCTGTCCGCCCGAGCGCGACCACGGACATTGTGCTCGGCGGGTAGGCGCCGAGCGGCAGGACAAGACCAACAGCGAGCCCCGGCGGCTCGCTGTTCGTGCTTTGCGCGCAGCTCACGGGCGCGTGCTGCGCAGCGCGGGTATACTCGGCCATCTCCTCCGAGGTAGCCCGATGCCTTCACGGCCTCCCCCGCCCAAGCCCTCCGCCGCGGCGTCCGACCGTCGCCTTGGCTCTCCGTTCGCGGAACTCACCGCTGGCCTTCGCGGCAACGGCTCCCAGGGAGGAGTGTGGGCACGAACTGGTGAGCTGCTTCGCCGCGTCGTGCTTGGGCCTGGGGCGAAGGGGCAAGGTCGAGGGGAGCAGGTGCCCGCCCCGGCGGCGTCGCCAACACAGACGACCGGCGGCGCTGGGGGCTCGCCGCCCGCGCCCCCGGCGGGGGCTGGAAGCGCTCAGGCCCCGACACAGACGGGGAAGCGGCCACGGAGCACCCCAGCGCAGCAGCGCAAGCGCCTCGCGGCCATCGCCGCGGCCCAGGCCGCCAACCGTGGCCCGAGGTCGAGCGCTGGCGTTCTGATCAAGCCCGCATCCTCGGCGAAAACGCCCCCACCCCCACCCGAGACGACGACCGACAAGCAGCCGTCCATCGCGCGGCTGCGTCAACATCTCATGGCTGGTATCGTCCGCCTGGACTCGGTGTTCAACGCCTTCACGGGCATGGGAGAGTACGGCGACAAGGGAGCGCAGACCCAGGTAGACATGCAGCGCACGCCGCTGTCCGAGGACGAGTGTGCGCAGCTCTGGCGCTTCAACGCCTATGCAGCTCGTGCGTGCGAGGAGCTCCCGCTCGACGTGTGCCGCAAGGGCTGGTCTGTCGCCTCCAACGACGTCGCGTCCGCAGACCAGGCCTTGCTTGGCGAGCAGGCCGCCATCAGGCTCGGACTGGTGCACAAGGTCTGCGAAGCGATGACGTGGGCGCGAGTCGTTGGCCAAGGGGCGATTCTCATCGTGTGTGATGAGGTGGTGCCGCTCAAGAATCGGGCGACGTACCTGTCGGAGCCCCTCGGCACCTATCCAATTCGCAAGATCCGCCAGATCCAAGTGTTTGAGCGTCGAGAGCTGAGCGTGTACGAGTATGAAGGCGACGTCGGCAGCAAGCGGTATCGCGAGGCGAAAACCTTCCTCATCAACCCCAAGGTGCCCAACGACACGATCCGCGTTGGCACGCCCTACCACGCCTCGCGCATGATGCTGTTCTCGGGTCGGAAGCTGCCAGCGGGGATGAAGTACGAGAACTCGGGTTTCGACGACTCGATCTTGCAGATGGCGGTAGATGCCATCTTCGGCGCCACGGCGATCGATGACGTCGGGCGCACCTTGGCCCAGGAGCTCAACGTCACGGTCCTGTCGTCTGCCGCGCTGGAAAACATGGACCAGCCCGACATGCTTTCCGTTCTGCGCGAGCGGGGCCAGATGATCGCCGAGCAGAAGAGCAACAACAACCTGCTCCTGCTCCAGCCGGGCGAGCAGATGGAGAACCGGGGGGTGAGCATCACCGGCTACGGCGACATCGCCGCGCAGTCGGCGCTGGCCTTGTGCGCCGCCACGAAGATGCCCGCGACGCGACTGTATGGCGAGGCTCCGGCGGGCCTCAACACGGACGGGGCCTCCCAGCAGAAGCTGTGGGATGGTCAAATCGTCGGCGCGCAGGAGATGATCCGCAACCCCCTGCACCAGTTCTACAACGCCCTGTTCTTCTCCCAACAGGGCCCGACCGGCGGAAGGTTGATCAAGTACACGATCGCCTTCCCGTCGCCGACGACGCTCACCGCGGCGGAGGAGGCGCTGCTTCGCAAGGCCATCGCGGATATCGATCAAATCTACCTAAGCATGGGGGTGTACACCCCTGGCGATATTCGGGCGACACGAGGCCAGGCCAACGGCTACCTCAAGGAGATCGTCGTCAAGACCGAGTCGCCCGGCGACGAGGCGCGCCTGCGCGCCGCCGATCTCGCGGCCAAGGCCGAGGAGGACCGGCTGCGCGCGGAGGAGGCGCTGGCGAGTCAAGCCCAAGCGTCGGGCGCCGCCCCGCCACCTGCGACCGCCACCCCGCCCCCGGCGCGCCCTGCGTCCGACCAGGCCGCGCCCTACCCGGTCGCGCCGCGCCTGGACGCCGAGCGGGGTAGCGCGGTGATCTGGGTCGAGTTTCCCGAGGAGGCCGCCCAGGCACACGCGCGGCTGGTGCGCGCGCTGGAGCAGGCGGTGCCGAACCTCACGATTGAGCCGGAGACGGTGCCTCACGTCACGCTGATCTACCTCGGCGTGTTGGCGAACCCCAAGGCTGACGTGGCGGTGATCACGTCGGTCATGGACGCCATCGGCGCCAAGTGGCCGGTGATGAAGGTCATCACCGACGACGTGATGACCTTCCCCCCCCAAGACGAGCAGTCACCCTCCCCTGTGACGCTCGCTCTGCGCGAAGGTGACTGGCACTTGCGCGAACTCAACGCGCACCTCACTCGGCGACTCGCCCACATCATCCAGGCCGAGCAGTTTGACACCTACAAGGCCCACGCGACGCTCGGTTACGCCCAGCTCACGCAGGACATACGCGACCGCATGATGCAGGCGAAGACCATGCCGATCGAGTTCACGGCCACCCGAATGCGCCTCGTCATCAACGGCGAGGTAGTCCATGAAACGGCGTTTCCCGGGCACGGCTGGCCGGGGAGCCTCGTATCGTTCTGATCCATCCCCTCCAGCCCATCCCCCGCGAGGTGTCTATGTCGCCCAAGCCCGTCGTACCGCCGCCCGATCTCGTGAAAGAACAACGCGCCAAAGAGGAGCAGGCTCGCGCCATCGCGGGCAGAGTCGGTAAGCGCTTCGGCCACAGCATCACCCTCGCCGCGCTGATCTCGCTGGCGTTCGCGTTTGATCTCGACGAGCCCGCGCTCGACGCGCACGTCGAGAAGCTCCACCGCGAGGCCAAAGCTGAGGCGGGCCTCAAGCCCCGGTTCTCCAAGGGCATCCCCGCGTGGGAGGAGCGCGTGCGCCAAGCCCACGAGGCGATCCTCGCCAGCGAGGCCGCGAAGTTCCGGCAGGAGCACGACGACCGCGTGGCGCTGGCCGAGTCCGAGATGGAGGCCGAGCGCCTTGACGAGCAGGCCGACAAGCAGGATGAGGAACACGCCGCCGAGCCCAGCGGCAACGACGAGCCCAAGCCGCCGCCCGTCGAGGCCGCCGAGGAGAAGCCCAAGCGGCAGACCAGCAAGAAGAAGCCGCCCGAGCAGGCCCGGAACGCCGACGCTGAGCCGGCCAAGCCCAGCGACGAGTCCGAGGCCGCTGCCGAGTGAAGCAGCCCGGCAACATCGCCGGGCGAATGGTGAACGCCTACCCGCAGCGTATTGAGGCCGAGTACCGCGAGGAACTGGTACGTCGGCCCGCGCTCGCGGGTGAGCTGGCCTACCTGCGCATCATGCGCGCGATCGAGGAGGCCATCGCTGAGCACGAGGCCAAAGTCGCCAGCCAGCGCGACCTCGGGCTGCGCGACGACGCGGATCTGCCTTACGATCCCCAGCGCGCCCTCGTGCTCGTGCAGCGCGCTCTGGGCGGTGCTCGGGTCGGCTATCTCAACACCGTAGGAGACATTGACACCGATGCTCTCGTCCAACGAGCTCGGGCCGTCGATGCTCTCGCGACTCGGGTTCAGGTCGAGATCGCCGAAAGCGTGCCCGGCATCCGCACGACGGCCGACCCGACCGTCGGGTATGTGCTCCAGCAGTCCTGGGCGCGAGAGAACGTCGGACTGATCAAGTCGGTGGACACCGACTTCTTTGATGACCTCGCGGTCCAGGTGACCGACGCGGTGAAGCAGGGCAAGAGCACCGCCGCGCTGGCCGAGCTCATCCAGGCGCGCACGGGTGTAGCCGAGAGCCGCGCCGCCTTCATCGCCCGCGACCAGATCGCGAAGCTCAACGGCAAGGTGGTCCAGCAGCGCCAGCAGGGCCTCGGCGTCAAGCGGTATCGCTGGCGCACGGTCGGCGACGAGCGCGTGCGCGACTCCCACCGGGCTCACGACGGCAAGATTTTTGAGTGGAGCAAGCCGCCCCCAGGCACCGGGCACCCAGGGCACGACTTCAACTGCCGGTGTTTTGCTGAGCCCATCTTCGACGATGAGCTGCTCGATGGCAGCCCCGATGACTCGCCCGAGCAGATCGCCGCGCAGCAAGAAGCGGAGCGTCGAGAGATGGCCCGCGCCGAAGCGCGCGCCCGAAGGGCCGCTGAGCAGGTAGCCCAGCAGGCGCGCGAGGCCGCAGCGACCGCCGAGCGCCGGGCAGCGTTCATGCGGGAGCTGGAGCAGCAGTCGCGTCGTGAGCAGGCCGCAGCAGCCGCCCGAGCTGAGCAACAACAGCAGGCCCTCGTGCGTCAGATCGAGGAGGACATTCGCAAGCAGCTCGCCGCCCAGCCCGGCACGGTGCGACTGGCCAACGGATCGACGCTGGTAGAAGCCGCAGACGGGCGCACGGCGACCCTCACCCTGCCAGACGGACAGACGCGCATAGTTTCTTTGGTCCCCGCTTGACGCTTCGGCGCGGCGTGTGGTATTGACCGCTCATAGATGCTGGCTCAGGTTCTACACCAAGCCACCGCCGCCCAGGAAGCTCCCCCTACACCCACCCGGTGTTGGGCGTGGCGAGAAGACCGCGCCGACGAAGGCACGACCTGGAACGCAGTTCGCGCAGACGACAGCGGCGATGAGCTCGCCCTGCCCGTCGAGCACCCAGACGGTTTCTGGCGTACCGAGGGCATCGTCGCCCGGCCCGGTATCCTCCTGTACGTCGAGGGCGGGCGCCAGATTCGGGAGCTCGTGCCCGACGAGGTGCTGCACGATCCCGAGCACCTCGCGCTGCTTCGGGACGTCATCGTCACCGACGAGCACCCGCCGGAATTGGTCAGCCGCGACAACCAGGCGCAGTACAACGCGGGCAACCTCTCGGGCGAGCCCCGCATCCTTAGCGACGGCCCCGTCGCCTCCCCCATCATCCTCCGCGACCCGACACTGATCGAGTCGGTGCGTTCGCGCGAGAAGACCGAGCTAAGCGTCGGCTACCGGGTCGAGATCGACAACACGCCGGGCACCCATCCGAAGTACGGCGCCTACGACCGCGTTCAAACCAAGCGCGTGCCTAACCACGTTGCCGTCGTGCCTCGTGGTCGCGCAGGCCGCGTCGCCGCCATTCGACTCGACGCCTCGGGCGAGTTCGCGCCCATGCCCGTCGCTTCTGTGTCGCAACCCCACCTCAGCGGCGCCTCGGGCGCGGCAAAGGAGAAGCCAGTGCCGTCCGTTCTCTACAAAGACTCGCTCTTGCTCAAGTCCATCCTCCCCGGCCTCGCGCTCCGCGAGGACATGAGCGACGAGGAGATCAAGGTCAAGGTCAACGAGGAGCTGGCCGCCAGCGGCACGCTCGTCAGCTCGCTTCGCAAGGTGTTGGGCAACTCGTCCGGCGTTGATGAGCTCCAGGCCAAGCTCAACGCTGTGCAAGGCGTCGCCAACGAGCTGACCACGCAGCTCGCCCAAGCCCAAGCCAGCGAGGAGCGATACAGGAAGCAGATGTCCGAGGTCAAGGTCGAGCTCGACGCGGCCAAGGCCGCCGCGCCCGCGCCGATGATGGAGCCCGTCGCCGCCGTCGCCCAGGCGATGGACGGCATGATGCCGCCCGACGGCTCGCCTCGCCTCGACGCCGCGACCGAGAAGGCCGTGCGCGACCGCATCGCCGCCAGCATCGCCAAGCGTGAGCGCGTGGCTGCGGTGATCAAGGGCATCAACCTCGACGCCAAGGATCTCGGACTGGACGTCGCGACCGCCCCCCTCGCGAAGCTTCAACGTGCCGTGGCGACCCGCCTCGACGCCGACCTCGGCAAGAACGGCTCCGATGAGGCCGTGGAGGTGTTGATCCAGGTGCGCGCCGCCGACATTCAGAAGGCCCAGGCCCGGATGGACGCCGAGAACCTCGACGGCGACGATGGGCTGCTTGGGCTCAGCTTCGACGGGCGCGTAGACGTCACCCGCAACGACGCCGCCGACGCGGGCGGCAACGGCACCAACCACGTCCTGCCGACGCCGAGCCTCTACGCCAACGGCCAGCACCCGCTCTACGAGTCCGCGCGCCGCGCCTGATCCCTCACCCACTGATTCAGCGCGCCGCTCGCCGGGCGCCCTAAGGAGAACCGATGCCCAACGTCGCCGCCAATCGCCCCGGAAGCCAGTGGGGCCGTTATCCGGTGCCCCTCGCTGGGACGCCCGCCGAGTCGCCGCCGATCGGCACGCTTCAGTTCCGTGACCTCGTCAACACCGCGGGCCAAGTGCTCGCGACCCGCAACGTCACCGCTGCGGCCGCCACCAACGCCACCCTCTACGACCTGACCATCAACGGCGACGAGGACACCACCGTCACCTACCTGTCGGACGGCTCGGCCTCGACCGCCGAGGTCAGCGCGGGCTTGCTGCTCGCCGCCCAGGAGAGCCCCGCCTTCGGGTCTTACGCGCGATTGGCTGTCGTCAGCTCCACCGTGTTCAGCGTGACGGGCCGCACCCCCGCCGACGAGGTGGTGCTCACCTCCACCCAGAGCGGCGGCGACATCACCATCGGCTCGCTCACGTCGATGGCCGAGGCTGATGAAGTCTACCCCGGTCGCGTGTGCATGTTCTACAGCGACTACGGCACCAGCGGCGTCGCCGAGGGTGGCATGGTCCTGTCCACCCGGCTCACCGCCGACGTGTGGACGCTCACGGTCACCTACGCGGCGTCCGAGCGGTACCACGGCAGCTTCGTGTTCGAGGGCCAGCGGCACAACTTCGACGTGGTGGCCAACACCGACACCGCGCAGACCTGCACCGACTTGGCGGCGCAGATCAACGCGAAGATGCCCGCCAACACGGTCGTCGCCGCCGCGGGCGCCACCACGGTCACTCTCACCAGCGAGAAGCCCGGCTCGCCGATCACCGACGTGAGCGTCGGCGTGATCACCGTCAACGTGAGTCGCCTGACCGTGGCCCACACAAACACGGCCATCACCGCGAACATCAACCTGTGCGCGCTCGGCATCGCCGCCCGCCGCATGGACATGAACGCCTACGACACCGACGGCGTGCTCTACTACCCGGCCAACGACACCGTGCAGGTGTTGGCCCAGGGCACCATCTGGGTTGACTGCTCCAGCGCCGTCACCCCGAACGGGCCGGTCTACGTCGAGACCGCGACCGGCGCGGACCAGGGCAAGCTCTACGCCGCGCCGACCGCCACGCGCATCCTGTGGGACAAGGCGCGCTGGCAGCGCCGGAACGCCGACGATTCCCGCGGGATCGTCTACGTCAACACCCTCGGCTGATCCCCCCTCCCCCACCTTCTGATTCCCGGCAGAGACGGGAAGGAGAGACGCGATGTCTGTGATCTATGTGCCCCGCGAGAACGGCGCCGGAGTCCCGCTTGAGCCGTCGATGCTCAACGGCCTCGACACGGTGATCGAGAAGCTGCAAGGCGACAGCAAGGCCAGCTTCCACGAGACGAGCATGCGCCTGGCGCACGCGGCTCGCGAGCGCTTCGACTCGATCGCCAAGTCCGTGCCGAAGTCCAAGCGCCAGGAGATGCACGAGCGTCTCATGGAGTTCGCGAAGCTCGACCGCAACGAGGCCGAGTACAAGCGCGTCCGCATGGACTCCATGTCCAAAGACAAGCGCATGGACAACGACGGCTTCTGGTTCATCCGTGAGCTGTCTCACATCCTCACCGGCCTCTGGACCGACAAGAAGCCGAAGAACACGGCGCTGGAGCTGTTCGCGCCCAACGAGGCCGTGCCCGCAGGGGCGCGCGAGTTCATCGCTCGCCGCATCTCCGAGCAGGGCGAGGCCAACGTCTATCGCGGCGGGACCAACATCCCTCGGGTCAGCCTGTCCCGCGACGAGCAGACCTTCCCGATCCGCACGCTCGTCACCTCGACCTCGCACGACCTGTTCGAGAAGATGGCGTCGGACTACGCGGGCTTCGACACCGCGTCGCAGGAGATGCGCGCCGCCAAAGAGATCCTCCTGAAGAAGGCGAACACCATCTTCTGGAAGGGCGACCTCGCCAACGGCCTGTACGGGATGCTCAACTACCCGTACATCGCCGAGTACTACTCGGACACGCCCTTCGCCGCGTCCAGCTCGGCGGACGACATGATCGCCGCCTTGAACAAGGCCGCCGAGTACGCCGAGGTGAACAGCGGCATGACCCTGCGGTCCAACGCCGTCGTCGTCGCGCCGCGCATCTACAACGCCCTGGCGGCCAAGCCCCGCGGCACCACCACCGACACGACGGTCTTGAACTGGTGGCTGGCCAACAACAGCCAGGACATCAAGATCATGCGCAAGGCGCCTGAGCTCCAGGCGGCCGGGCCCGGCGGAGAGGACGGCCTGTTCTTCTACAAGGAGGGCACCGACGGGCCGCGCATCACCATGCCGCAGCCCTTCGCCGTGCTGCCCATGCAGCAGGTGGGCTTCCAGCAGACCACCGTGTGCTACATGCGCATCGGCTCCGTCGCGATGCAGGAGCCCGGCGAGCAGGTGGTGGTCTGGTCGCCGCTCTGAGCTGAGCTGAGTTAACCCCCGCGCTGGGCATACCGCCCAGCGCACCTTCACCCGGCAGTCCCGCCGCGGAGAGTCCATGGAAACGACCGAGACGACTGAGAGGAAGAGCAAGGCCCCCGCCTCCAAGAGCATCCCGTCGAAGCCCGGCAAGAAGCGCGTCGCGCGCAAGCCGCCGGTCACGATCACCTCAAGCTGCACTCGCATCGTGACGATGGACTTCCGGCGGTTCGACAAAGAGCGCAAGCCGGTGATGGATGAAGACGGCCGCCAGTCCATCTTCACGCTGGTCATCGGCTCCAAGATCGACGACCGCAACTCCAACCCCGGGGTGCCCAAGCCGATCGTCATTCTCACTCGGGGGCGCTGGAACATGCTCAAGCGCGACCAGCGCCAGTTCAAGGCGCTCATGGCTCGCCAGAGGGCGCACGAGATCCACATCATCGGCGCGTGAGGGTCTTCTGTGGCGACGGCGGCCTCGTACTTCGAGCTTCTCGGCTCGACTGAGCTCAAAGCCGACTCCAGGAAGACCGACTTCCTGGCGTTGGCAGAGACGCGCGTGGACGAGACCGTCTTTGGCGACCTGTACACCCAGGCCGTCGCGCTCATGGCCTTGCATCTGATGACGCTCTCCCCGCTGGCCGCCTCGGCGGCAGATGCCGCTCACCGGGGGGTCAACTCCACAAGCGCCGAGGGCCTGAGCATCAGCTTCGGCGCCCTGCCGACCGGCGCCTCAGACACGGCCACATGGCTGATGAAGACCCAATACGGCCAGCAGTACTTGGCCCTGCAGCGCGGACGCCCGAGCCTCTACGCGCAGATCGTCACGGTGCGCTCAGGCCCCGCGCGCGGCTATCGACGCTGGGGCAGGCAATGAGCGTCAAGATCACCGACAACCGCGCGGCTTACGACACGCTGGTCGAGGCGGTGAACGAGGCCAGCAAGGGCCTGTACGTCGTCGTGGGCATCACCGGCGACAAGGGCTCGGACCTGGTGACGATCGGCGCCTACAACGAATACGGTTCGGAGGACGGCGCGCACCCGCCTGAGCGGTCGTTCCTGCGCGCGACGTTTGACGAGGGCAAGGAGAAGTACGTCGCGATGGTTGCCAAGGGCCTCGACGACTCCCTGGCGGGTAAGGGCACGCTCCGTCGTGCCCTGGACGGCACGGGACTTCGCCTCGCCTCCGATGTGCAGCTTCGGATTCGCCGGGGAATCTTGCCCGAGAACGCGCCGATCACGATCAAGCGCAAGGGCAGCAGCAAGCCCCTGGTGGACACGGGGCGCCTGCTCCAGTCGATCTCGCACGAGGTACGCGGTGGCGGTGGCGCAGGCACCACCACGGCGGGAGCGACAGCGTGAGCACCTCCCTCATTCTCAGCAGCGTCGCCGCGGTGTCCATCACCCTTCGTCGGCCAGGCGTGAGCACGCGCAACGACGAGGGGCGGTCGGTGCAGTCGTTCACCGACTCCACCATCACGGCCTCGGTTCAGTCGGGCGGCACGTCGAGGGGCTTGCAGCACAACGCCGAGGGCGAGCGGCAGACCCAGCGCCGCCGCATCATCACGGAGTCCGAGCTCCGCGCCGCCAACCCGGCCACAGGCACCCTCGCCGACCGCGTAGTCATCGACGGGCTCACCTTCGAGGTGCAGGGCGTCAAGCGCGTGTCGGCGCTGCTGCCCTGCTACATGGCGGACGTGACCGTGCTGCAAGAGGAGGCCGCGTGAGCGTCCTTCCGTCACGCGAGGGCATCCTCCAGGCCATCCGGGCGCTGCTCAAGCCGCTCGCCCGCCCAGGCGGCACGGCCTTGTCCAACGCCGAGATCATCCCGTCTGAGGACAAGGGCCCCCGTCCCTCGATGCCTTACCTCACGGTGAAGATCCTGAGCTTCGGGGTCGAAGTGGGCACCCCGGCGGCGCTGAGCTACGGCGCAGCTCGCGTGACGGTGACGACCCAGGCCACGGGCTTCGTCTACTCGCTCACGGTTGGCGCGTTGACTATCAGCCATACGCGCCTCGTGGCCGATACGAACGCGACCGTGGCCGCCGCGCTGGTGGCCGCCGCCCAGGCTGCGTCACCCTACCTCTACGCTGCGGTGCTCACCGGCACGCCCACGGCGTTCTGGCTGTACGACTCGCTGGACCGCACCATCGCTCACACCGGCGGCTCTCTCACCCTTGAGCTCGGCGCCGAGACGGTGGAGATGGTGAGCGGCGCCCGCAGCTACACCGCCGAGGTGCAGGGCTTTGGCACCGAGACGGAGGACTGGCTGGCCTGCATTCAGATGGGCCTCGCGTCTCAGTCCGCCATCAGCGCCATGACCGCCGCCGGGTTCTCGGCGCGCGCCAGCGCCGCGGGCGTGTCGTCGCTGGCGACGCTCCTGCTTGACACGGCGTTTGAGCAGCGGTTCGTGCTGGAGATGGAGGGGTACTACATTGCCCGGGCGCGGCCCACACTGAGCGCCGCCGTCGAAACCTTGCAAGTCGAGGCCGCACTACAGATCGAAGAGGTCGCCGACACGGCGCCAAACGATCCGCTTGACTTCACCTTCACCCTGGAGCTGTGACTCATGGCCGCCACTCATACGCTAGCGCTCGTCGCGATCTCCGTCACGCTGAGCGCGACGCCGGCAGGACGGGCCAGCTTTGGCACCGTCGCCTACTTCGTGGACATGGCCACGAACACCCTCAACAGCCAGCGCACGATGACGGTCGCGTCCTACGCCGAGGCCGAAGCCGCTGAGGCCGATGGCTACATCAGCTCGACGACGCTGGCCGCGCTGCTTGTCGCTTTCTCGCAGAACCCCAAGCCCGCCAAGGTGCGGCTGGTGCGCGTGAACACCGCGGCCTCGGAGACGTACCCCCAGGCGCTCACGGCCCTGCTCGCGCTCACCGACGACTTCTACGGCATCGTGTGCGACACGCGCACCGACACGATCCAGGTCGCCATGAGCGTCGCCGTCGAGGCCATGACCAAGAACGCCTTGTTCTTCTTCCAGTCGAACGACGCCGACTGGTTGACCTCTGGGGTGCCCTCGGCCTACAGCACCATCGTCAACAACGACCGGACCATCCCGCTCTACCACGACGACGACACCGACCGCCTGGACCTCGGCTACCCCTGCAAGATGCTGGCGTGGTCGCCTGATGAGCGGGCGGCGGGCTGGGCGCCGCAGATCGTGCTCGGCGTGCCGGTCAACGCGCCGATCACCGACACGCAGCGCGACTTCATCTACGCGAACAACTGCAACGTCGGCCTGGAGTTTGGGCCCGAGTTGTTCCAGGTTGCCCAGGGCGTCACCATGACCGGGCGCGACATCGGCGAGCAGTACGCGGCCGACGTGCTCTACCAGCGTCTCCTGGAGGACGTGTCGGCTCAGTGGTCTGCGGTGACCAACGCGGGCGGCAAGTGGAGCATCAACGCGGGCACCCAGGCCTTCATCAGCGCGATCATCCTGGCGCGCGTGCAGGCCCTCGCCGCGGTCGGTCACTTCGCCGTGGGCCAAGTCGCGATCACCGCCGAGACGATCACCCAGGACGACATTGACGCGCGCCGCCTGCGCTTCACCGTCGCCGTGCAGTACAACCAGGCGCTCATCTACCTTCCCATCGCGATCGGTCTCTCGACCGGCGCCGTCGTCGAGGAGTAAGTCATGGCTGGTGTCCACAACTTCCAGGCGACGTTCCTGACCATCGGCGGCTTTCAGATCGCCGGGTTCTCCGATGGCGGCACGATCGAGTTCACGCCTCAGCCTCATGCGTCGTTCACGACCGGCGCGGACGGCAAGCTCACGATCACGAAGACGGCCGACCGGCACATCGCGGTCAAGGTCACCCTCAAGGCGACCAGCCCGTCCGTGAAGGTGCTCGACGGCTTCTTGCGGGCCTCGCGGTTGTCGCCGACCGCCCTTTCGTTGCCGTTCAGCTACATCGACCCCAACCAGGGCAACACCTACAGCGGCAACGCCTTCATGCTCGGCATGGACGCGGTGAGCATCGGCAAAGAGGCGGGCGACGTGGTGTTCAACCTCGTGCTGGAGTACGGCGCTGACAGCGCCGTCCACGGCGCGCTGAACTTCGGCTGATCGTGTTCGCACCCCGGGCCGCGGCGATGGTCGCCCGGCCCTCTTCACTCGGCTTCTACTGGAGCTCCTTCGCATGTCCGACCAGATCGTAAAGTTTGAGCTGCCCGACGCCAGCGGCGTCCCGCACAAGTACATTGTGGCCCTCACCCCTGCTGAGAAGGGCATGGGCGTCTCCATGCAGCTCATGGGCATGGTGTCCGCCTCGGCGTTCCGCTCGCTCGGCGGCATCTTGCTTCCCGCCCTCTACCGCTCGATGCAGGGTAGTTCCCTCACGGATCTGCTCGACTCCAAGGAGGCGCTGAGCGACATGCTCGGCGCGGCCCAGACCGCAGACTGGGGCGCCAGCGGCGAGGCCGTGGGCGCGCTGCTGCAGAGCCCCCGCACCGTGCAGTTCTGCCGTCAGACCTTGCTCGCGACGGTCATCCGAGATGGCAAGTCGCTGGCGACCGAGCCCGGCGCCTTCGACCAAGCCTTCACCGCCAACTACGGCGAGCTTTGGTCGCTGCTCATCAAGGTCATCGACATCAACGGTTTTTTCGCCTTGCCCTCTACCTGGGCCGACGCGATGCGACAGGCCAAGCTCAAGGCCGAAGCCGAGGCGGCGGCAGCAGCGGCGAAGGAGAGCACCCCGGCGAGCTGAGCCAAGCGCGCGCCGATGGCGAGGCGATCAAACGAGATCACCGCGTCGTCGCCGCGCTGGAGCACACGGCGTCGGTTGGTGTAGACTGGCTCATCTGGCGGATCGTCCGCTCAGGCAAGGGCAGCCTCACCGACCTCAAGACCTCATGGACGCTCCACGACCTGTTCGACGCACACGCCGTCATCGACTTTGAAGACGCTCAGCACGAGGCCATGCACGACCTGATGGAAGCCCGGGCCAAAAAAGCCGCCGCCGAGCAGAAGCTGAGGGGTCGATAGCCTATGGCGACGACCCTCCGTGAGCTGCTGATCCGTGTTGGCGTGGACGCGACCAACGCGAAGGCGAGCCTCGCCCAAGTCGATGCTGGCGTCAACCGCGTCAAACAGGGCTTCCAGAACCTCGCGACCTTCGCCGCCGCCGCGACGGCCGCTATCGGCGCCGCGGGCATCGGCGCGGTGCTGCTCGCGTCCCAGGCCGCCGCCACCGCCAAGACGATCGACCTCCAGTCGCGGGCGTTGGGCGTCCAGGTCGAGCAGTACCAGAAGCTCACCCAGGCCGCGGCCAGCTTCGGGCTGGAGCAGCAAGACGTCGCACAGGCGATGGTCAAGACGACCCTCGCGCTCCAAGCGGGTGCCGAGGGCGGCGAGGCCCAGGCCGAGGCGTTCAAGAAGCTCGGGCTGGACCTCAAGGCCACCCTGGCGCTCAAGCCCGACGAGCGGCTTCTTGCGCTGAGCGACGCCTTCCGGCAGGTGAAGGGCGACGTTGACCGGCTGGCCCTCGCCAATGCCCTGTTCGGCGATGACCTCGCGGTGAAGCTGCTCCCCCTGCTGACTGCGGGGTCGGTGCAGCTTCGCGGGCTGGGTGAGGAGGCCGCGAAGCTCGGCATCATCCTCACCCGCGACGACGTGGACGCCAGCCTGCGGTTCGCCAAGGCGCAGGGCGAGGTGCTCCGCGTGCTCGACGCGGTGAAGCTCAAGATCGGCGTCGCCATCAGCCCCGCGCTCACCGAGATCGCCGAGAAGTTCTTGGCCTGGTACAAGGCCAACGAGGCGATCATTGGTCAGCGCATCGACGAGTACGCGGAGATCCTCAGCGTTGGCCTTGAGCGTGTCGCCGAGGCCATCAGCCGGGTAGACCAGACGATCGGCGGCGCCGAGGGCTGGGCCAAGCTTGCGGACTACCTGATCATCATGGCGGGCGCCAAAGGCGCGGGCGCTGTCGCGGGCCAGCTTTACGAGGTGGGCGCGGGTGCGTCACAGTCGGCCTCGGGCCTGATGCAGATGGTGCCGGCGCTTCTGCAGGCCGCCTCGGGCACGACGACGTATCTGCTCACCGTCGCCAAACTCACCCACGAGATCGGCCTGCTCCGCGCGTCTCGCATGGGCCTGGGCAACAAACTGGAGGTGCTCGGCAGCTACGGCACGCTCCTGCAAACCCTGCGCACCATCAAGACGCTGGGGGTGGGCGTCGGGCTGCGCGCCCTGCTCACCCAGGCGGGCGTCCCCCTGGCGGCAATGGCGGCGAGCGCCGTCACCATCAAGACAGCCCTCGCGGCCGTCGCTGTCGTCGCGGCCAAGGTCGTGGCCGTCGCCGCCGTTGTCGCGTCGATCTTCCTCATCTTCGAGGACGTGTGGACCTGGCTGCGCGGCGGCGACTCCGTGTATGGCCGCCTGCTGGAGAAGATGAAGGAAAGCGGCGGCGTGCTCGGCGCGGTCGCCCGTCTGTACGAGGCGATGGGCAACGTCGCCAACGCCGTGATCTCTCGGCTGGTGCAGCTCTGGGAGATCATTGGCGGCGTGCTTATGGCCGTGGGGCAAGCCGTCGCCGACGTGAACCGCGCGCTGGGCGAGGCCATGCTGCCCTACCTGGAGAAGATCGCGGGCAAGTTCGTGGAGATCGCCGACGCGCTGGGCGTGAAGATCCCCGACTTCATCTACGAAGTCGCCGACGCGCTCAAGGCGTGGCAGTCGGGCCTCATCGACGTGATCGACCTGCTGTCGATGGCGCTCAACATGTTCGCCTCCCTGATCGGCACGGACGCGGCCGACGCGGCGATGAAAGGCGCGGGCGGGGCCACCGACCCGACCTCCAAGGCCGGGCAGGCGCGCTCCCTGGAGATCGTCGACAACGCGGCGAGCCTCGCGCTGAGCAGCCGCGACCGGCGCGCGGCCAGCAATGCGTTCTACAGCGGCACGAAAGGGTTGGGCTCGGCCATCGGCACCGGGGTAGACCTCGCAGCCCTCGGCTTCAAGACGACCGCCGAGACAGCGCGGTCGGTCGCCAGCGCGGCCCAGGGCTTCGCCTTTGGGCCTCAAGGCTCGGACGCCCGCAACGCGGCCTTGGCCGGGCTGTCAGGTCGCCCCGTGGCCCAGATGCCGGTCACGGTGAGCGCGCCGGTAACCGTCACGATCCAGGGCAACGCCGACGAGCGCACGGTGCAGGCGTTCCAAGACACGATTCGCACCAGCCAGGCGGACATGCTGCGCAACCTCCAGAACGAGCTCTCGGGGGCTGAGCTATGAGCCTCCAGATCACCATCGACGACACCCAGGAAAGCTTCACCTTCGACTCGGTGATGACGCTTGGTCGCGGCATGACGATGATTGTCACCGCGCACCCGGTGGAGCGCGGCGTGGACGTGAGCGACCATGTGCAGGCGGGCCAGCTCCGCCGTAGCTACGCCGCGATGATGACCGAGACGCCGATGGGCTCCTCAACGGTGCCGGGGGTCGGCGCCGAGCGATTGGACGCCTGCATTGACTTCCTCCAGCGGTGCGTGGGCAAGACCCTCACCCTCACGCACCCGCTCCAGGCGACGCAGACAAACATGCTGTTGGCGTCGTTCAGCGCCGATCGACGCGCTCAGCGCAGCGAGGATCTCGCGCTGGAGTTCGTGCGTCTTGAGTACGCCGAGGTGACGTCGGTGCGTGTGCCACCGAGCGCGCCGCGACGAGACTCGACGGCGGCCTCGTCGCTGCCCGACAACCAAGACCTTGGGAACCAGGCCACGACCACGACGGCGGGCGTCGCCGGGGCCAGCGGCAACGCCGCGGGCGCCTCGTCAGCGGCCAACGCGGACGCCCGCGACCGGTCACTTCTGTTACAGCTCGTCCAGAGCCAGGGGCTCCTCCTGTGAGCGGTAGGAGTTCATCATGCCTGTAGTCGTCCAAGGCTTTGCCGGGCTGCCCTCGCACACCCAGACCGTGAGTCTGGGCGATGTAAAGGTGACTCTGCGCCTGTACTGGCGCCCGCGTCTCCAGGCTTGGTACATGGACTTGCTGAGCTCAGACCGCACGACGCGCCTCATCTCGGGCCGCCGTCTGTCTCCGGGCACTTCACCCAACATCGACCGCGTGATCGAGGGCGGGCCTGACGGCTACTTGTTCGTGTCAGGCACGGACGGCTACGCCCAGGACAGCCTGGGCGTTGATCTGCTGATGAAGTTCTTCACGACCGCCGAGATCGAAGCGGCAGCTTCGACGACCACGAGCGATCTGGTCGTGGAGCTTCCTGCATGATCCCGTCGCGCCCACTCTTCATGCGCAAGGTGCTCCTCCAGATCGGGGAGCCCGGCGACGTGGGCAAGCAGTACAAAGACCTTCGGATCGCCTTCAACGTCACGATGACGGACGCTTCGTCGCCCAACGAGGCCAACATCGACGTCTACGGCCTCAACGCAGACAGCCTCGCCGTCGCGCAGTCGCCGACCGCCGAGGTGCGGCTGCTTGTGGGCTACGACGCCCCCCGACAAATCTTCGTCGGCAACCCGGTCAAGAACGGCGTGTCGATCTTGCGGCAGCAGGCCGAGGTCATCCTGCGCATCAAAGCCCAGGACGGCGGACGCGCCTACGGCACCGCTCGCGTCGCGCTGAGCTACAGCCAGCCGACGCTGCTGTCCGAGGTGGTGAGCGCCGTGTCCAAACAGCTCGGGCTGCCGACTGACGTGGTGCAGATCGAGAACGACTACCAGATCCCCGGGGGGCTCACGCTCGTCGGGCCCGCCCGCAACATTCTCGACGACTTGGCCCGGTCGAGCGGCGCGGACTGGATGAGCCGAGACGGCGCCTTCGTGTGGAAGCCCAAGGGCCGGGACACCGGAGAGCAGGCCGTGGTCTTCTCCTCGCGCACCCGCAACCTCGTGGGCTCGCCGATCATCAAGGACGACGGGATCGAGGTGAAGGCGCTGATCGACCCCAACATCCGACCGGGCAAGCTTTTCCAGCTTGAAAGCGTGGACCTGAACGGACTGTATGTGGCTCGCGCCGTGACCTTCACGGGCGACACGCACGGGAACGACTTCTACGTCGTCGTCCACGGCGTACCGAGGGCCGCGTGAGCTCAATTCCGTCGCCATCCGATGTGTTCCGCCTCGTCGTTCGCAGCGAAACGGCACAGATCCACACGTCCCTGCCCGGCTTCATAGAGAGCTACGACGCGGTGACACAGACCGCGACCGTGCGCCTGAACATTCGCTTCAAGCGAATCGAAGACGGGGAGATCGTTCACTACGATGTGCCGATCCTGCCCAACGTGCCCGTGGCCTGGCCCGGCGGTGACGGGTACTCGATCACCTTCCCCCTGGCGGCGGGCGACCCGGGCATCGTTCTGTTTGCCGAGCGCAGCATCGAGGAGTGGAAGAACTCGGGGCCCAACGACGCGATCGAGCCCGCCCAGGCCCGGCGGCACAACCTGAGCGACGCAATCTTCGTCCCGCAGCTCCGCCCGACCGGCGACGCGCTGGGGTCCGATGCCTACGCCTCGGCGGCGATGGTGATCCGGGCGCCCGAGATTCGGCTGGGCAGCTCAAGCGCCACGCAGTACGCGGCGATGGCGAACCTCGTGGACTCGGCGCTCAGCACACTCCGCACGGAGCTCCTGGCCCACACCCACCCGACCGGCATCGGCCCGTCTGGGCCGCCGATCGGCATCGGGCCGACCTCAGCGCCGACCGCGTGTACCAAGGTGAAGGTGATCTGATGAGCTTCGACGTCGCAGGGCTGACCGCAGGCCTCACCACGATCTT
>JACCDR010667890.1_pt1 | contig 20779 bp, 13 predicted proteins | sample 7446431 | NCBI WGS metagenome assembly JACCDR01 (sample SAMN15323443, study PRJNA562643) | freshwater metagenome | isolation source: river surface water | place: USA:Blue River Watershed | collected 2017-08-17 | reverse complement strand
GCGGGGCCCTGCTCAGCCGCACCCCGGCGCAGGCGGTGGTGAAGAACATCCCCGGCTTCGACGACGAGCAGGCGCGCGTCATCGCGGGCACGGTGGACGGGCTGCGCACCATCGGCGCCTACTTCCCCAATGGCCAGGCCCCGGACAGCGACAAGTTTGTCTACAAGATGCGCTGGCTCGACGCCTTGCGCGACTGGGTTGGAAGCGAAATGCAAAAGCACCCGCAGCTGGTGCTGATGGGCGACTACAACATCACCTTTGATGCGCTGGACATGTGGGACCCGATCGCGCTGGCGGGCACCATCCACTGCACCGATGCCGAACGCGAAAAACTGCAAGCCCTGATCGAGCTGGGCCTGGTCGACAGTTTTCGCCTGTTTGAACAACCCGAAAAAAGCTACAGCTGGTGGGACTACCGCGAGTTCGCCTTTCGCCGCAACCGCGGCTTGCGCATCGACCACATCCTGATTTCACCCGCCCTCAAGACCCGCGCCACCGCCTGCGTGATCGATCGCGCGCCCCGCAAAAATGAACGCCCCAGCGATCACGCGCCGGTGGTGCTGACGCTGGGCGAGTGATATTTCATGCCGCCGACGGCATCAAAAATTCACGGCTGATGCAGCCCCCCAGCACGTTGACACGGTCCAGGAACTGCGTCAGGTAGGCATGCAAACCGGTGGCCAGAATTTCATCGATGCGGCCAAACGCCAGCTCCGAGCGCAAGCGGCCCGCATGGCGCAAAGTATCGGTCTCGGCATTGTGGGAAACCAACTTCAGGTTTGACAAAACCTCGTTCAGGCTGGCGTGCAGCGAACGTGGCATGTCCTGGCGCAAGATCAGCAACTCGGCGACCCGCTCGGGGCGGATCACATCGCGGTAAACCTTGCGGTACACCTCAAAGCCGCTGACGCTGCGCAAGATCGCGCTCCAATGGTAGAAGTCGTATTCCTGCGTGCTTTCGGCTTCGGAGCCGTTGTATTGGGGCGCGCCAAAAAAATCGTTGTTCATGGCATGGAACTTCACATCCACCAGGCGGGCGGTGTTGTCGGCCCGCTCCAGGAAGGTGCCCATGCGCATGAAGTACAACGACTCGTCCATCAGCATGGTGCCCACCGTCACACCGCGTGAGAGGTGCGAGCGGAATTTCACCCACTCAAAGAACTGACCCGGATCGCGCTCGAACTCACCGCTCTTGAGCATGCGGTTCACCTCCAGCCAGGTCTGGTTCTGGGTTTCCCACACTTCGGTGGTCAAGGTGCCGCGCACGGCGCGGGCGTTTTCGCGGGCAGCGCGCAGACACGAGATGATCGACGAGGGGTTGTCCACGTCCTTGACCATGAAAGCCATCACATCGCGGGGCGTGATGGTTTTGTAGAGCGCCAGATACGCCGGCAACAACTCGCTGATCGAGAGAATGCCCTCCCAACCCGCCTCGACCGCTGCAGCCGATTGGGGCAACAGCGAGGTCTCGTAGCTCACATTCAACATGCGAGCGGTGTTCTCCGCCCGCTCCATGTAGCGGGACATCCAGAAAAGGTGGTCAGCGGTTCTTGAAAGCATGTGTGTTCTCCTCAGTCCTGCAAGATCCAAGTGTCTTTGGTGCCGCCGCCCTGCGACGAGTTCACCACCAAAGAACCTTCTTTCAAAGCCACGCGCGTCAAGCCGCCGGGCACCATCTGCACGGTGCGGCCACTCAGCACAAAGGGGCGCAGGTCGATGTGGCGCGGGGCGATGCCGCTGTCTACAAAGGTGGGGCAGCTCGACAGACTCAGCGTGGGCTGCGCAATGTAACCCTCGGGGTTGGCCAGCAAGGCTGCCCTGAAGCGCTCGATCTCTGCCTGGGTCGAAGCTGGGCCGACCAGCATGCCGTAGCCACCCGCACCATGCACTTCCTTGACCACCAGGTCTTTCAAGTTGGCCAGGGTGTACTGCAAATCGTCAGGCTTTCGGCACATGAAGGTGGGCACGTTTTTCAAGATCGGTTCTTCACCCAGGTAGAACTTGATCATGTCGGGCACATAGGGGTAGATCGACTTGTCGTCGGCCACGCCCGTGCCCACCGCGTTGCAGATCGCCACATGACCGGCCTTGTAAGCCTCCATCAGACCCGCGCAGCCCAGCGTCGAGGTGGGTCGGAACACGTTGGGGTCCAAAAAGTCGTCGTCCACCCGGCGGTAGATCACGTCCACCCGCTTGGGGCCGCGTGTGGTGCGCATGTAAACGAACTTGTCTTTGACAAACAGGTCTTGCCCTTCAACCAGCTCCACGCCCATTTGCTGCGCCAAAAAGGCGTGCTCGAAATAAGCGCTGTTGTACATGCCAGGCGTGAGCACCACCACCGTGGGTTCGGCCGTGGTGGCCGGGCTTGAGGCACGCAAAGTCTCCAGCAACAAATCAGGGTAATGCGCCACCGGGGCCACGCGGTGCTGGCTGAACAGCTCGGGGAAGAGCCGCATCATCATCTTGCGGTCTTCGAGCATGTAGCTCACGCCGCTGGGCACGCGCAGGTTGTCTTCGAGCACGTAATACTCGCCGTTGCCTGCGCTGTCGGGGGCACGCACGATGTCGATGCCGCTGATGTGCGAATAGATGTTGTTGGGCACATCCACGCCCACCATCTCGGGGCGGAACTGCGCGTTGTTTTCGATCTGCTCGCGCGGGATCACCCCGGCCTTGAGGATGTCCTGATCGTGGTACACGTCGTGGATGAAGCGGTTGAGGGCCGTGACGCGTTGCACCAGCCCGGCCTCCATGCGCTTCCACTCCTGGGCGGCAATCACGCGGGGAATCAGGTCAAACGGGATCAGCCGCTCGGTGCCCGAGCCATCTTCGTCCTTGTCACCATACACAGCGAAGGTGATGCCCACACGGCGAAAAATCATCTCGGCTTCTTCACGGCGCGAGGCCATGAGCTGAGGGTCTTGGGCACTCAGCCAACGGGCATAAGCCTCGTAATGTTTTCTCACTTCACCCGTCTCACCTGCTGCAGGCAGGCGGCTGTACATCTCATCGAATTGGCGCATGGCTCGTCACTCCTGCATGGAGGATAGCAAGATGCGTACCTGCTTCGATTGACACGGGTCAAGGCGGCACGTGGTGCCAATACCGGCGTGACCTGTCGCGCTCGCAGACCACTTGTTCAGGTGCATCGCTGCGCCAGGTGGCTGCGCCGCAATGCACGCTGTCGATGAGGCGGATGTGCAAGCCCTCGTAGCGGGCCACCACCGCAGGTGCAGGGTGCCCGAAGCGGTTGCGGTAACCCGCTTGCACCAGCGCCAGCTTCGGGTTCAAGGCCTGCAGGAATTCGGACGTGGACGAGGTTTTGCTGCCGTGGTGCGGCACCAAAAGCACATCCACCGGTGCCAGACCCACCGCCACCAAAGCCTGCTCCTGCGGAGCTTCGATATCGCCCGCCAGCAAGGCTGAGCGCAGCCCATTGCTGATGCGCAAGACGCAGCTCAGGGCGTTCGGTTTGGGCGCTTTGTCCAGCGGGGCCTGCGGCATGGGCGCAGGATGCAGCACTTCAAAACGCACGCCATCCCAATCCCAAGCCTGACCGAGCGCGCAAGGCGTCTTGGCCGCAACCAAGGCCTGCAAAGGATGGCTGGCTTCAAGCGATGAAGACAGCAGCACCTGGGGCTGCATGGCCAGCACCGCGGCCGCACCGCCCGTGTGGTCGCTGTCGCGGTGGCTGAGCATCAGCACATCCAGCCGCTCGGCCGCCTGCACCAGCATGGGCACCAGCACGCGATGGCCGGCATCGCTTTCGGTCGAATAACGCGGCCCTGCGTCGTACAGCAAGGTGTGGCGCGCCGTGCGCACCAAAACAGCGTTGCCCTGCCCCACATCGGTGACCTGCAATTCAAATGCGCCCACCGCAGGACGGGGCGGCATCCACATCAATGCAGGCCACAACAGCGGCAAGCCCATCAGCTTCCAAGACCACGGCCAGCGCGACACCCACAGCAAGGCAGCCAGCAGGGCCATGACCGCCAAACCCACAGGCGGCACCGCCAGGCTCAAGCTGGCACCGGGCCAGCTGGCCATCCAGACCAAAAGCGCCGTCAAGGGCTTCAGGGCCCAGGCTGCCGCCACCGCCAATCCGGGCCAGACCACCCCCAACATGGCCATCGGTGTGACCACGAAGCTCACCCAGGGAATGGCCACCAGATTGGCCAACAGCCCCACCAGCGAAACCTGACCAAAGAACAGCACACACAAGGGGGCCAGCGCCAGTGTGACCACCGATTGCTCGCGCAACAAACCCCACATTCGCCACCCGATCCGAGCCGTCACCGCCACGCCCCAAGCCAGGCTCCCGCGTGCACCCCCTGATGCACGAAACCGGTGCACCGCATCCCAGGGCACAAGCTTGGTGCGCGGGTCAGGTGCGCTCGCCTGCACCACCGGGTGCTCACGCGGGTCGGTCCACAACAGCACCGCCACCGCCACGAAGCTCAGCCAAAAACCCGCTTGCAACAAAGCCCAGGGGTCCAGTGTCAACACCACCGCCGCAGCCAGCAAACACACCTGCCCTGCAGGCCATTGCCGGGCCGACAAGCGCAAGGCCACCACCACACCCAGCATCCAGACCGTGCGCTGCGCAGGCACGCCCCAGCCGCTGAACACGGCATACAGCACCGCCAGTGCCAGCCCCGCCAGCGCCCCCACCTGCGGCGCAGGCCAGCGCAGGGCCCCGCGAAAACCCCAGAGGGCGGACAATCGCCAGCACCCGCCCACCACCACCGCGGCCAGCCAGGCGAACAAGGTCACATGCAGGCCCGAAATGCTCATCAGGTGCGCCACACCGGTGGCACGAAACACGTCCCAGTCGTTGCGCTCGATGGCGGCCTGATCGCCCGTGACCAGCGCGACCACAATGCCCGCCACATTCGGACCGCCCACATCGGAGGTGGCCGCCAGCCGCACCAACAGGCGATCGCGCACCGTCTGCCGCCACCACTGCACCGGGTGGCGCCAGGTTTGCCCCAGTCGCACAGGCGGCGGATCGGCTGGCCCTGTGCGCACCGACCCCGTGGCGCGGATGCCCTGCTCCCACAACCACAACTCATGATCAAAACCACCCGGATTGAGGTTGCCATGCGGGGCCTTCAAACGCGCCCGCAAACGCCAACGCTCGCCCGCACGCACAGGCTCGGGCAAGGGCGAGAGGCTCCAGCCACTGTCCGTCACGCCCTCTTGCCCATACCAGCCCAACAACAGGTGTTCAGGCAGCTGCACCTGCTGCCCATTGCGCACCATGTGGGCCTGCTCCACACGGAAACGAAAGCGCCATCCCATGTCCAGCTTGTGCGGCATGGCCCGCACCACCCCCACCAGCTCCAGATCTTGGCCCTCCAACGCAGGGGCAATGGACGGCAGCCGCCACAGTGCATGCAAGCCGGTGCAGGCAAAAGACAAGGCGCCCCAGGCCAGGCACACCCCCATGACCGACCCAACGCGTGCGCGCCGCAGCCCGAACACCCCCACCCCAGCCAGCACCACCAAAGCGGCGTAGACCGGCATGGGCCACAACTGGCTTTGCTGCAGTTGGAGGGCCACCCCGGCACACCAGGCCAGCAACGCCGGCCCCCAGCTGCGCCCACCGCTGTGTGGCCAACGCCAGGACATCATGGCGCGGCATCGCCACAGACAGCCGCGCACGGGTGCCCGTTTGACCGGTTTTGCATCGGAAGCCTCCCTGAATCGGCTTGTTCATGGGCGCCTGGCCGTGGGCTGGCGCGTGTCTTGCTAGTTGTAAACGCCCAAGCTGCACTTGTCATGCGTGCAGCCCCTGTTGCGCTGAACGAGATATGTCGATACACGTTGCCCTGCACCACGTCACCCACTACACCTACGACCGCCCGGTTCAGCTCGGCCCGCAAGTCATCCGCCTGCGCCCCGCACCGCACAGCCGCAGCCGCATCCTGAGCTACAGCCTCAAGGTCGAACCCGAAGAACATTTCATCAACTGGCAGCAAGACGCCTTTGCCAACTACCAGGCGCGGCTGGTCTTCCCCAAGAAGACCACCTCGTTCAAGGTCACCGTGGACGTGGTCACCGAGATGGCGGTGTTCAACCCCTTTGACTTCTTTCTGGAGCCCTCGGCCGAAGAAGTGCCCTTCAAATACTCGGCCATGGTCAAGGAGGAGCTGCAGTCCTACCTGGTCAAGGACAACAAGACCCCGAAGTTCAAAAAATACCTGGCCAGCCTGGACCGCCAACGCCAGCGCACCATCGACTTCCTCGTGCAGATCAACCAACGCCTGCACCAGGACATCCGTTACACCATCCGCATGGAGCCGGGTGTGCAAACGCCCGAAGAAACGCTGACCCTGAAAAGCGGCTCCTGCCGCGACTCGGCCTGGCTGCTGGTGCAGTTGTTCCGCCACATGAACATCGCGGCCCGCTTTGTCTCGGGTTATCTGATCCAGTTGGCGCCCGACGTGAAATCGCTCGACGGCCCGAGCGGCACCGAGGTCGACTTCACCGACCTGCACGCCTGGTGCGAGGTGTACCTGCCCGGCGCAGGCTGGGTGTGCCTGGACCCGACCTCGGGCCTGCTGGCCGGTGAAGGCCACATTCCGCTGGCCTGCACCCCGCAGCCCTCAGCGGCGGCGCCCATTGAGGGCTTGATGGACAAGGCCGAGGTCGAGTTCAGCCACGAGATGAAGGTCACCCGCATCCACGAATCGCCCCGCGTGACCAAGCCCTACACCGACGAGCAATGGGCCGAGGTCCTGCAGCTGGGCGAGCAAGTGGACGCCCAGCTGGTGGCCGAGGACGTGCGCCTGACCATGGGCGGCGAGCCGACCTTTGTGTCCACCCAGGACCGCGATGGCGCTGAATGGAACACCGACGCTTTGGGCCCGACCAAGCGCGGCCTGGCCACCGAGCTGGTGCACAAGCTGCGCCAGCAATATGGCCAGGGTGGTTTTTTGCACTTTGGCCAAGGCAAGTGGTACCCGGGCGAGCAGCTGCCACGCTGGGCGCTCAGCATCTATTGGCGTGCCGATGGCACACCCTGCTGGCAAAACCCCGAGGTGTTTGCCGACGAACGCGAACCACACCGCTACACCAGCGCCGACGCCCTGCGCTTCATGCAAGGGCTCACAGCGCAGCTCGGCCTTTCCAGCGACACCGTGCTGCCCGGGTTTGAGGACACCTGGTACTACCTCTGGCGCGAACGCCGCCTGCCTGTGAACGTGGACCCGTTTGATGCGCGGCTGGACGACGAGATGGAACGCAACCGCTTGCGCCGCGTCTTCAGCCAAGGTCTGGACCAAGCCGTGGGCTATGTGTTGCCACTGCAACCGGTGGAGACAGGCAACCCGGCCCTCTCGGCCTGGCAAACCGGCCGCTGGTTTGTGCGCGATGAACGCATGTACCTCATGCCCGGCGACTCGCCCATGGGCTGGCGCTTGCCGCTGGACTCGCTGCCCTGGGCGGCCCCCACCGACCGCTGGCACCAGATCGAGCAAGATCCCTTCGCTTTGCGGGGTGCCTTGCCTGCCGCGCCCACGCTGCTACAAACGCGCCCCCTGGGCATGACCGCCCATTCGGCTGCCAGCGGTGCCCATGGCTCGGCCACCGTGCCAGCCCTGCCCGTGTCGCGCTTCGTGTCCGACCCGTCGGTGGTGCGCACCGCCTTGTGCGTGGAAGTGCGCGACCCGAATCGCGCCAACGGCCCCCAAGCCGAACGAGATGCCGAGAAAAAAGGCGAAAAATCCGGCGTGCTCTACGTCTTCATGCCGCCTCTGGCCCGGCTGGAAGACTACCTGGCGCTGGTGAGCGCCGTGGAAACCACGGCCTCGAAGCTGGGCCTGAAGATCGTGATGGAAGGCTACCCACCGCCACGCGACCCGCGCCTCAAACTCCTACAGGTCACCCCCGACCCCGGCGTGATCGAGGTCAACATCCACCCGGCCCACAACTGGACCGAGCTGGTGGGCCACACCGAGTTTTTGTACCAGGCCGCTTTCGAGACACGCTTGTCGGCCGAGAAGTTCATGACCGATGGCCGCCACACCGGCACCGGCGGCGGCAACCACATGGTGATGGGTGGCGCCACCCCGGCAGACAGCCCGTTTTTGCGCCGCCCCGAGTTGCTGGCCAGCCTGATCCTCTACTGGCACAACCACCCGAGCCTGAGCTACCTCTTCAGCGGCATGTTCATCGGCCCGACCAGCCAAGCCCCGCGCGTGGACGAAGCGCGCAACGACCAGGTCTATGAGCTGGAGATCGCGCTGCGCGAGATCATGCGCAACCGCCAGAAATATGGCGCCGACATGCCCCCGTGGCTGGTGGACCGCACGCTGCGCAACATCCTGATTGACGTGACGGGCAACACCCACCGCAGCGAGTTCTGCATCGACAAGATGTACTCGCCCGACAGCAGCACCGGGCGCCTGGGCCTGTTGGAGCTGCGCGCTTTCGAGATGCCGCCGCACGCGCGCATGAGCATCGTGCAGCAACTGCTGCTGCGTGCGCTGGTGGCCCGCTTCTGGGACGAGCCCTATTCAGCCCCCGTGACCCGCTGGGGCACCGAGCTGCACGACCGCTTCATGCTGCCGCACTGGATCCACAAGGACTTTGACGACGTCCTCACTGAGCTGGGCGATGCGGGCTTCCACTTCGACCCGAGTTGGTTCGCGCCACATTTTGAGTTCCGCTTCCCGCTGGTCGGCCAGCTCAAGGTCGATGGTGCGGTGGTGACCCTGCGCAATGCGCTGGAGCCTTGGCACGTCATGGGCGAAGAAAACGGCGCAGGCGGCACCGCCCGCTATGTGGACTCGTCACTCGAGCGCATCGAGGTGCATGTGAGCGGCATGAACCCCTCGCGCCACACCGTCACGGTGAACGGCAAGCCCCTGCCCCTGCAGCCCACGGGCGTGGTGGGCGAGTACGTGGCCAGCGTGCGCTACAAGGCCTGGAACCCGCCATCGTCGCTGCACCCGAGCATCGGTGTGCACGCGCCGCTCACGGTGGACTTGGTGGACACCTGGATGAAGCGTTCGCTGGGTGGCTGCCAATACCACGTGGTGCACCCAGGTGGCCGCAGCTACGACACCTTCCCGGTCAATGCGTATGAGGCCGAAAGCCGCCGCCTGGCCCGTTTCTTCCGCATGGGCCACACGCCCGGTGCGATGAAACACCTGGCCGCACTCGGCCCCAACGCCACGCTGCACGCCAGTCCCGAGTTCCCGTACACCCTGGATTTGCGCAAGGCTTGAGCGACAATGGTTGAATGAATGAATCCCGCCACAGCCCGGCCCAAACTCTGGACGCGCAAGCCATGACCTGGCTGGCGCATCAGGCGCTGGCCGCGCCCGAGGGACACTGGGATGAACTGCGCGGATTGACCCTCGCGCCCACGCCAGACGGGCATGCGCCCGATGCGCAGATGAGCCGCGCCTGGCAAACCTTCATCGAACATTTGGCCGGTGAAGGCCTGCAGGGCCTGAACGCCCGCATGGCCAATTTGCAGCGCCAGGTGCGCGACAACGGCATCACCTACAACGTGTACGCCGCGGCCGACCAGCCGCAGCGCCCATGGTCACTCGACCTGTTTCCGCTCATGGTGCCCGAGGCCAACTGGCAGCAGATCGAAGCCGGTGTGCTGCAGCGCATGCAGCTGCTCGAGCGCATCATGGCCGACGCCTATGGCCCGCAAAAGCTGGTGCTCAATGGGCAGTTGCCTGCGGCGCTCATTCAAGGTCACCCCGCTTACCTGCCTGCCATGCATGGCGTGCCGCCCGTGGGTGGCCGCTATTTGTCGGTGGCCGCGTTCGACCTGGCGCGTGGCCCGGATGGCTGCTGGTGGCTCTTGTCACAGCGCACGCAAGCGCCGTCGGGCCTGGGCTATTTGCTGGAAAACCGGCTGATCGTCTCGCGCCTGTTCCCTCAGGCGTTCGAGGCGTTTCCGGTGCAACGCCTGGCCGAGACCTACCGCACCCTGATCGACGGCATCAAGGCCAGAAGTCCTGCGGGCGCCTCGGCCCACATCGCGCTGCTCACGCCCGGCCCCTACAACGAAACCTATTTTGAACACGCCTACCTGGCCCGCTACCTGGGCCTGAGCCTGGTGCAGGGCAACGACCTGACGGTGCGTGACGAAAAGCTCTACCTCAAAACCCTGCAAGGCCTGCAACCGGTGCACGGCCTGTTGCGCCGCGTGGACGACGACTGGCTGGACCCGCTGGAGCTGCGCGCCGACTCCACGCTGGGCGTGCCCGGCCTCTTGCAAGCGGTGCGCAGTGGCAACGTGTTGGTGGCCAACACGCCGGGTTCGGGCTTTCTCGAATCGAACGCGCTGTTGGGCTTCATGCCCGCGTTGGCGCGCGACCTGCTGGGGCAAGAGCTGCAGCTGCCTGCCATTCCGAGTTGGTGGTGCGGCGAAGCAGCCGCCTTGCAAGATGTGTTGCCGCGCATCAGCCAATGCGTGATCAAACCCACCTACCCCTACAACACCGACCGCCACAGCTTCGAGCCGGTGCTGGGTCACCAGCTGAGCCGCCGCGAGCAAGACGAATGGGCGGGCCGCATCCTGCGCGACCCCGACGCCTACACCTTGCAGTCGTGGCTGCCGCTGTCGCACCAGCCCACCTGGCAGGCCAAGGCCCATGGTCAATCGGCGATCGAATCGCGCCCTGTGGTGCTGCGCGTGTTTGCCGTGGCCGATGCGCAAGGCGGCTGGCAGGTGCTGCCCGGGGGCCTGGCGCGCCTGGGCACACGCGAAGGCATTGCCTCGATGCAGCGCGGCGGCAGCAGCGCCGATGTGTGGGTGCAGGCGGCGTCGGCTGAAGCGGCCACCCCACCCAAGCCAGAACAGGCCATGGCCAGTCAAGCGCAGTCGTCGATGTCGCAGACGCCATCGCAATCGCAATCTGTATCACCTGCCCCTTCGGCCAGCGTGCTGGCCCAGCGTCAACGCCTGGTCACCAGCCGGGCCGCCGAAAACCTGTTCTGGATGGGCCGCTACACCGAGCGCACCGAAAACACCTTGCGTCTGGTGCGCCTGAGCCTGGAAATCCTGAACAGCGAAAACCAGAACCAGCCGCTGCTGCTGAACTTCATCACCGCCATGGCCACGCGCCACGGTCTGGTGCGCCCCGGCGTGCCTGCGGCTGCGCTGTCGCACCGCGTGTTTGAGCGCTCGCTGATCGCGGGCCTGTGGGACAACAAACTCGCGACCAGCGTGGGCTTCAACCTGCGCTCGGTGCGTTTGGCCGCATCGTCGGTGCGCGAGCGTTTGTCGCCCGAACACTGGCGCTTGCTGGAACAAGCCGAGTCACGTTTTTTCAATTCGGTGGCCAGCGACAACTCGCAAGACACTGTGGAAGTGCAGGGCCTGCTGGCCGAGACCAGCCAGATGCTGGCGGCCCTGACCGGCGCGCAAACCGACCGCATGACCCGCGACGACGGCTGGCGCCTCTTGTCGATTGGCCGCCACATCGAACGGCTCGAATTTTTATCGAGCGCCTTGAGCACCGCCGTGCAAGGCGGTCTGATCGGCGAGCAAGCCGGCTTTGACGCCGTGCTGGACCTGTTTGACAGCACCATCAGCTTCCACGCGCAGTACCAGCAAAGCCGCACGCCACAGGCACTGCTGGACTTGCTGGTGACCAACCCCGACAACCCACGCGCCCTGGGCTGGGTGGCGCTCACCTTGCGCTCGCGATTGCTGCGCATGGGCCAGCTGGCCGACGGTGCCACCGTGCCGCTGGCCGAACAGGTGCCGCGCCTGGTGGACCTGACGCCCGAAGCCCTGTGGCCCCTGGACAGCCGGTCCGATGCCCTCTTGCCCTCTTCCTTGCAGCCTCTGCCCTTGCATGCGGCTTTGGCAGATTGCCAGACGGCGGCGCGGCATGTGTCTGACCAGCTGTGCGGCCTGTTCTTCACCCACAGTGGTGACGCCCGCTTCAGCTTTGGCGCTTGACCGACTGTTCCGACTGTTCCCATGCGCCTGGCCATCACCCACGAAACCCGCTACAGCTACAGCCCCGCCGTGCAGACCGCGCAGCATGTGGCTCACCTGCAACCGGCCGATACGCCTTGCCAGAAAGTGCTCAGCCACAGCTTGCACGTTGAACCTGCGGCCCACGTGCTGCACAACGTGGACGCGTATTGCAACCACCGCGCCTACTGGGCTCTGAACAACCCGCACGATGGCTTGCTGGTGCGCGCCTGGAGTGAGATCGAGACCTCGGAGATTGAACAGGCCAAGGCCACACAAAGCTGGGAGTCGGTGCGCGAGCATTTCCGCTACCGGGGCGGTCTGCCTGCCGATGTGAACAACGGCTTTGTCTTTGGCTCACACCACGCGCCCGTGCACGAAGCCTTTTTGAGCTATGCACAAAGCAGCTTCACACCGGGACGCCCCCTGATGCAAGCGGCGCTGGAGCTGACGGCGCGCATGCACCGCGACTTCACCTACGCCTCGCAAAGCACCGACATCAACACCCCAGCGCTGGAAGCGCTGGAAAACCAACGCGGTGTTTGCCAAGACTTCGCCCACATTTTGCTGGCCTGCCTGCGATCGCTGGGCCTGCCGGCCCGCTACGTGAGTGGCTACCTGCTGACCCAACCGCCACCGGGCCAGCCACGCCTGGTGGGCAGCGACGCCTCGCACGCCTGGGCCTCGGTGTATGTGCCCGAGCTGGCCAGCCACGCCTGCCAGGGCTGGCTGGACCTGGACCCCACCAACAACCGCACCGGTCTGGCCAGCCCGGGCCTGGACTACGTGCGCCTGGCCGTGGGCCGCGACTTTGCCGACGTGTCGCCGCTGCGTGGGGTGCTGCAAGGCGGCGGGGAGCACACGCTGGACGTGGCCGTCACCGTGGCGCCGTTGGACGCGTCACTCAGCGCTGCGGGCTGAGACTTGCAAGAGACCCCGCAGGTCAGCACCTTCAGGTCCGACATGGTTAGCTTGTGCGAAGGCAATTGTCGGGGCTGAAGCCACCGACCTGCAGATACCTCTCAAACGATCCTATGGCTGACAGCGCTTCAGCGACAATCTGATTTGTTTTTTCTCCTGTTCAGCCATGCTGAACTCTTTTTTCACCTTGAAACGACACCCACCATGAGCGTTTACGACACCCTGAAATCCCTGAACATCGAACTGCCCCCCGTGGCGGTGCCCGCTGCGGCCTATGTGCCCTTTGTGCAAAGCGGCAACCTGGTTTTCCTGTCCGGCCACATCGCCAAAAAAGACGGCAAGGTCTGGGCCGGTCAGCTGGGCAAGGACATCGGCACCGCCGAAGGCCAGCAAGCTGCGCGCGCCGTGGCGATTGACCTGATGGGCACGCTGCACGCCGCCGTGGGCGACCTGAACAAGGTCAAGCGCATCGTCAAGGTGATGAGCCTGGTCAACTCGACCGGTGACTTCACCGAGCAACATCTGGTGACCAATGGCTGCAGCGAACTGCTGGGCCAGGTGTTTGGCCCGCAAGTCGGCGCGCACGCTCGCAGCGCTTTTGGCGTGGCCCAGATCCCGCTGGGCGCTTGCGTCGAGATCGAGCTGATCGCTGAATTCGGCTGACCATTGGCATCAAGATGTCGGCGCTGAAGCCGCCGACCTGCAGGCATCTCTCACTTGTCCGTCGGTGGCTTCAGCCCCGACAAGAAGCGCCACCCACTTAGCAAGCCGAATCCATGCACACCGTTGACCTGAAACACGCCTACCGCCTGCTCAACCACGGGCCCACCGTGCTGGTGGGCAGCCAGCATGCAGGCCGCAGCAATGTGATGGCCGCCGCCTGGGCCATGCCGCTGGACTTTGACACGCCCAAGATCGCGGTGGTCATCGACAAGGCCACGCTGACCCGCGAGCTGATCGACGCCTCGGGCGTGCTGAGCATCAATGTGCCTACCGTGGCCATGAAAGACCAGGTCATGGCCGCGGGCGGCATGAGCGGCAAGAACCACCTGGACAAACTGGCCCGCTGCCAGATCAGCACCCTGGCCGCACCCAACACTGGCGTGCCGCTGGTGCAAGGCTGCATCGCGCAACTCGAATGCCGCGTGCTGCCCGCCACCGCCCATGTGGCAGGGCCTCACGATTTGATCTTGGCCGAGGTGATGGCCGCCTGGGCCGACGAACGCGTTTTCACAGAAGGCCGTTGGCACTTTGAAGACGCCCCGCCCGAGCTGCGCAGCCTGCACCATGTGGCAGGCGGCCACTTTTATGCCATTGGCGAGCCCGTGACGGCCTTGCCTGTGGCCAACGCCTGAATGTCCAACAACCCACGGAGACTTTGATGACCCTTTCCATGTCCAGCGCCAGCTTGCCCGTCTGCACCCGCATGCTCACCAACCTGAGCCACATCCTGGCCAAGGCCGAGCAGTTTGTCGAAGCCAAGAAGATCGACCCCACGGCGCTGACCACTTACCGACTGGTGCCTGACATGTTCCCCTTCACCCGCCAGGTGCTGATCGCTTGCGACGCGGTGAAAAACGGCTTGGCCCGTCTGTCTGGCGTGGAAGCGCCCAAGTTCGACGACACCGAAACCACCTTCGCACAACTGCAGGAACGCATTCAGAAAACCCTGGCCTTCATCGCCACCGTGCCCGCTGCGTCGCTGGACGGCACCGAAGACAAAGAGATCACCTTCCCGGCAGGCCCGGGCAAGACCCGCACCATGACCGGGCAAGCCTATTTGTGCAACTGGATGCTGCCCAATATGTATTTCCACATCACCACGGCCTACACCATCCTGCGCCACAACGGGGTGGACGTGGGCAAGGTCGATTATTTGATGGGCGCGCAGGGCTGAGCGTTTCAGCCTTCCGTCGACTCCGGGATGGGCGTGTCCATGTCCAGCCCGGCAAACTCAAAACCGCGCTTGTGGTCCATCAGGTGTTTGCGGGTCCAGGCGACAGCCGATTCGGCATCGTGCTGCTGCAGGGCCTCGTAGACATGACGGTGCGCTTCCAGCAAGCGAGCACCTGACTGGGGCAATGCCGGCGCGATGGCCGCATAGCCCGAGCGCATCAGCAAGCTCACGGGCGCACGCGCCAACAACAACGCCTGGTTGTGCGTGGCCTCGGCGATCAGTGACTGGAACTCGATGGTCGCCGTGATGGGCGACTGGCCGCTTTGCACCAACGCGGCAGTGTGTGCCAGATTGCGTTCAAGCTGCGCCAGTTCTTCCTCATTGATGCGTTCGGCCGCCAGGCTGGCGCACATGGGCTCCAGCGTTGAAGCGACTTCCCACACATCGCGGTAGCTGACCTGGTGCATGCGCAAGGCCCGCTCGGCCGCATGAGCCAGGTCAGCGTGCTTCGGAATCGTCACCACCAGGCGCTTGCCCACGCGCTGGAGCAAGCCGTCTTGCTCCAGCTGGCGCAAGCCTTCGCGGATCGTGGAGCGGTGCACACCAAAGCGCGTGGCCAGGTCGGTCTCTGTTGGAAAGGCCTGCCCGGCCTGGACTTCCCCACGCACGATGCGCTGGCGCAAATCATCCGACACCACACGGTAAGCGGGGGTCATCTGCAATTTGGGGATATCCATCATCGGGTTGGAGAAATACAAGAAGTCTTCATTGTAGAAGCCCCTTTGGACGATGCCTGCTGAACTGCACATGGATCGCCAAAGGGGGTCGCGCAAGCCAACTCAATCGGCCGTGAAACCCGAGGCCTTGATGATCGGCTCCCACTTTTTGGCCGAGGCGGTCTGACGGTCGATCAGCTCCTGCGTGGATTTGCCCACCGGCAAAAAGCCCATGACATGGAGTTTGTCTTTCACGTCAGGCAAGGCCATCACTTTGGACAAAGCCTGATTCCAGGTGGCCACTGCAGCGGCGGGTGTGTTGGCCGGGGCATACAAGGCATTGAAGCCCATGCCGCTCACATTGGGGTAGCCCAGCTCAGCAAAGGTCGGCACATCGGGGGCCTGTGGAATGCGGGCCTCCGATGTCACCGCCAAGATCTTGATCTTGCCTGCGCGGTGCGCCTCCACCTGGCTGGTGGCCACATCGATCGACGAACTGATCTGCCCGCCCATCAGGGCCAGCATGATGGGGGCACTGCCCTGGAAGGGAACGTTCTGCATGGGCACATCGATCGCCTGTCCCAGCAAGATGCCGTAGAAATGGTGCGGAGCACCCAGGGCCGGGATGCCGTAGTTGGCTTCTTTGGGGTTTTTCTTGGCCCAGGCCACGTAGTCGGCCCAGGTGTTGACCTTGGGTGCGGTGCCCACGGCAAAGCCAAAAGCAAACTCGGCCACGGTGCCCACGGGCACCAGGTCTTTCTTCAGGTCATAGTTCAACTTTTTGTAGGTGTGAGGATAGAAGGACGACAGCGCATCCGGGCCCAGCATCATCACGCTGCCATCTGCGGGTGCTGCCTTGAGTGCATCCACGGCAATGCGGCCACCAGCACCGGTCTTGTTGTCCACCACCACGGGGCGGTTGAGTTCGGTCTTGAGTTTGTCGGCCAGCAAACGGGCAATCGCATCAAACGAGCCACCGGCCGGGAAGCCGACGATGATCTTGGCGGGCGCGCCCTCTTGCGCACTCGCGGGCGCGGCCATGGCCATGCCCAACAGGCTGGCCAGCAAGGCGCTGAGGGTGATGCGGCGGTTCAAATTTTTCATGCTTGTCTCCTGGGTGGTTGGAAAAGTTTCTGGGTGAAAAAATCAGGCCTTGCTGTTGGCGCTTTGCATGGCAGCTTGCGCGCAGGCATCCTTGGCATCTTGCTGGGCCTGCAGCGTGCGCCACATCACTTTGCCGGAAGCATTGCGCGGCAGGGCCTCGGCCAACTCGACGGTGCGGGGGTATTTGTAGGCGGCCATGTGCTCTTTGGCCCAGGCGATGATGTCGCCTTCTTGCATCTGGCCCACATGGCTTTGGCGCAAGACGATCACCGCCTTGACGCTCTCGCCCCGGTACGGGTCACGCAAGGCGATCACACAGGCCTCCTGCACGGCCGGGTGGCGGTGCAGCAAGGCTTCGACCTCGGCCGGCCAGACCTTGAAGCCGCTGGCGTTGATCATGCGTTTGAGCCGGTCGGCCAGGTAAAAGTAGCCGTCTTCATCCACCCGACCCAAGTCACCGGTGCGGAAATAGGTGTGGCCGCCGATGCCAATGAAAGCCCGCGCCGTGGCTTCGGGCTGGTTCCAGTAGCCCTTGAACACCTGCGGGCCACGCACCACGATCTCGCCCACTTCGCCTGCGGGCAAAGGCTGCAGGCTTTCGTGGTCAATGACCAGGGCTTCGGTGCCCACATAGGGGATGCCCAGGCAATGGCGGCGCGGCGCCTGGCGCGGGTTGGTGTGCGTGGGCGCGGCGGTTTCGGTCAGGCCATAGCCTTCGATGTAGGGCAAGCCGAACTTGGCCTGCAGCTCGGCCGCCACCGCATCGGGCATGGCCGCGCCACCGCCACCGATGTAGCGCAGGCTCGACAAATCGAACGATGGCAAATCCGGGTCGGCCAGCAGGTCGATCACCATGGTTGGGATGTTGGGCCAGTGCGTGACGCGGTGCTTCTGAATCGCCTGCGCCGCCTGTTGACGGTCCCAGCGCGGCAGCAGCACCAGGCGGCAGCCATGGCGCACCGAAGCGAGCATGCCCATCACCAGGCCGGTGATGTGGAACATGGGTACCACGACCAGCGTGGCATCGCCCGCCCGCATGTCCAGCCAGGGGGCTGCGGCCAGCACGTTGTGCAGCAGCGTGGCATGGGTGTGGCGGCAGCCTTTGGCTGCGCCGGTGGTGCCGCTGGTGTAGGGCAGCAAGGCCAGGTCATCGCCGTGCACGGCCACCGCAGCAGGCTGCAGCTGGCGGTCCAACACGCCCTGCCAGGCATGCACCTGCAAGCCCGCTGCCTGCGGCAGGCCATGGCGCACAGGCAACCAGTTTTGCCACAAGGCAGGCCAATGCAAGGCTTGTCTGGCGTGGTCTTCGGGCAAGGCGTCAACCAGATCGAACACGATCAGGTGCTGCAAGGTGTGAGCGATTTGAGCCGTCTGGCAGGCACGGGCCAGCTCGGGCGCAATGTCCGACGAAGCGATGGCCACCCGCGCCGAGGCATCCAGAATGTAGTGGCCCAACTCGTCGGCCTTGTTCATCGGATTGACCGGCACCACCACCGCCCCCAAACGGATCACCGCATGAAAAGCAACAACGAATTGCGGGCAGTTCTGCATGAACAGGATGACCCGGTCACCCTTGCCCACGCCCAGCGCCTGCAAGCCGCCGGCCAGATGCAGGGCGCTTTGGTGCAGCTGCTGCCAGGTGGTGCGGCGGCCCAGAAAATCCAGACCCACTTCGTGCGGTGTTTGGTCGGCACGGGCTTGCAGGCCCGTCCAGAGCGACGCATCGGGCACCTCGATCTGCCGCGGCACACCTTCGGGCCAAAAGCGCAGATGGGCTTGTGGGTCGTGAGCGGGTTTCGGACTGTCGTTCATGGCGGTCTGTGGCTGTGCGATGTTCAGCAACCGCGCGTGACCGGCATCTCGACCGCTTTGCGGCGCAGACCCAGGCGGGCCAGCTCCAGCTTGGCCAGCGACTGGCGGTGCACCTCGTCGGGGCCGTCGGCCAGGCGCAGGGTGCGCTGGTCTGAATAAGAAAATGCCAGCGGCGTGTCGTTCGAGACACCGGCACCACCGTGCGCCTGGATGGCCCAGTCGATCACCTTGCAGGCCATGCTCGGGGCCACGATCTTGATCATGGCGATCTCGCCTTGCGCGGCCTTGTTGCCCACGGTGTCCATCATGTAGGCGGCCTTCATGGTCAGCAGCCGGGCCTGCTCGATCATGCAGCGCGACTCGGCAATGCGTTCGTGCCAAACGCCCTGCTCGCTGATGGCTTTGCCAAAGGCGGTGCGCGAAGCGATGCGTTGGCACATCAGCTCAAACGCCCGCTCGGCCGCGCCAATGGAGCGCATGCAGTGGTGGATGCGGCCTGGCCCCAGGCGGCCTTGGGCGATCTCGAAGCCCCGGCCTTCGCCCAGCAAAATATTGCCCACCGGCACGCGCACGTTTTCCAGCAAAACCTCCATGTGACCGTGCGGCGCGTGGTCAAAGCCAAACACCGGCACCGGGCGCACCACCGTCACGCCGGGCGTGTCGGCAGGCACCACAACCATCGACTGCTGCTGGTGGCGGGCGGCATCGGGGTGGGTCTTGCCCATGACGATGAACACCTTGCAGTGGCGGCTGCCCGCCCCGGTGGACCACCACTTGCGGCCGTTGATCACGTACTCGTCGCCCTCGCGGCGGATCTCGCACTGGATGTTGGTCGCGTCCGACGAGGCCACCGCAGGCTCGGTCATCAAGAAGGCCGAACGGATCTCACCACGCAACAGCGGCTCCAGCCATTGGTCCTTGAGCGACTCGCTGGCGTAGCGCTCCAGCGTTTCCATGTTGCCGGTGTCGGGCGCGCTGCAGTTGAACACCTCGCTGGACCAGTGCACCCGGCCCATGATTTCGCACAAGGGGGCGTATTCGAAGTTGCTCAAGCCCTGCGGTGCCCGCTCGGAATGCGGCAAGAACAAATTCCACAGGCCTTGCGCCTGCGCCTGCTTTTTCAGGCGGGCCACGGTGGGGCAAGTGGTCCAGCCTTCGGCCGAGTCCCAGCGCTGGGCAGCGGCTTCTTTCCAGACCTGCTCGTCGTTGGGGTAGATGTGTTCGTCCATGAACTGCAGCAGCGCTTGGCGCAGTTGGCGGGCCTTGTCGGATTCCTGAAAAAAGCTCATCTCGATTCCTTGCGGGGTTCGTTCAACTCATGCCGCGCGCTGGGTTTGGGCAATGGCCCAACCCCACTGCGCCACCGGCTCGGCCATGGCGGCAATGTCTTTGGCCGTGGCGTTGGACGCCGTGCCTTCGCGCTCGCGCTGGCCAATGCCTTGCAAAATGGCGCTCAGGCGAAACAGGTTGAAGGCCAGATAAAACGGCCAGTCTTTCAGCACGGCCTGCGTGTCCAGGCCCATGCGCTCGGCATAGCGGGCCACGTAGTCCTGCTCGGCCGGCAAGCCCAGCGCAGCCAGGTTCTGGTCGCCGTAACCACGCAAAATGCCTGCGGGCATGTGCCAGGCCAAAGCGCTGTACGACAGGTCACTCAAAGGGTGGCCCAGCGTGCAGAGTTCCCAGTCCAGCACCGCCACCACTTCGGGGCGCGTGGGGTGGAACATCAGGTTTTCCATGCGGTAGTCGCCGTGGGTGATGCAGGTGTGCTGCGCACCATCGGCCTCAGCCGGAATGTGCTGGGGCAGCCAGGCGATCAGCTGCTCCATCGCGGGCACGGGGGTCTGTCGTGTGGCCTGGTACTGCTGCGTCCAGCGGCGGATCAAGCGGCTGTAATAAGCCTCGTGCCGGCCGAAGTCCTGCAAACCCAGCTGCCGCCAGTCCACCTGGTGCAAGGCAGCCAGCACGCGGTTGGCCGCCATGAAGTAGGCGCTGCGCTCGGCAGCGGGCACTTCGGGCAAGGTGGCATCGCGGAAGATGCGGCCTTGCACAAAGTCCATCACGTAAAACGCCACGCCGATGACCGACTCGTCTTCGCACAGCGCCCGCACGCGCGGCACCGGCACATCGGTGCTGGCCAGCGCTTGCAAGATGCGGTACTCGCGCTCAATGGCATGGGCCGACGGCAGCAACTCGGCCGCAGGTGCGGGCTTGGCCCGTAGCACCCACGACTGCCCTGCCCCATGCAACAGCCACGACGGGTTGGATTGACCTCCGTCCATGCGCTCGGCACGCAATTGCGCGTCCACGCCCGGCACACGCGGGGCCAGCCAGGCCACCAGGGCGGGCAGGTTCAGGGCACCACCGGACGGCTGC
>JACCDR010311119.1_pt1 | contig 20815 bp, 20 predicted proteins | sample 7446431 | NCBI WGS metagenome assembly JACCDR01 (sample SAMN15323443, study PRJNA562643) | freshwater metagenome | isolation source: river surface water | place: USA:Blue River Watershed | collected 2017-08-17 | reverse complement strand
GTTTCCGCGGGCAAGGCTGGCTGGACGGTGGCCCGCAGTCCAGTCAGCCGAGCGAAATAACATGGGCAATGGAGCGAACCAGATGAAGAAGGCAGCAAAGCGAGCTACTCCTTGCAAGCAGAAGAAGCCGTACTGTGTGATACGGACATATTCCGCCGGTGTGCACGTGGGAGTCCTGGAGTCACGTGACGGTCGGGAAGTTGTCCTGTCCGAATCGCGCCGCATCTGGAAGTGGAGCGGGGCCAATACCCTGAACGAAATCGCCCTGCGTGGCATCGGAGGCGGCAAGGTCAGCGAGTCTGTTGCCTCGATCACACTGACCGAGGCGATTGAGGTCATCCACTGCACCGCTGCGGCGGAAGAAAACTTGAGGGCGGCATCATGGCAGAGCTAATGTTGTCCGGGTACGGGGACGGGTCCGGGTCCGGGGACGGGTACGGGTCCGGGTACGGGTACGGGTACGGGGACGGGTACGGGGACGGGTACGGGTCCGGGTCCGGGGACGGGTACGGGTACGGGTATGGGTACGGGGACGGGTACGGGGACGGGGACGGGTACGGGTACGGGGACGGGGACGGTGACGGGTCCGGGGACGGTGACGGGTCCGGGTCCGGCAAGCACCTCCACGGCCTGGCATGGATTTGACGTTCTATTATTTTTTATGCATAATGCAGACGTGCAGCTTTATAAGCCGGGAAAAACAGACGACGAAGAGATATTGGCAGAGTCTGATAGACTCGTTGTAGCCGCGTTAAAATCAAAACAAAAAAATAGGGCTTTGAGACAGGGCGAAACCACTATAGAGGCTATATCCCTGGCTTACCTCGGTGATAATCCTCAAAAAAAACTCAAGTTTCGGCATGAGACTTGGCCTGATGGTAAGCACATCCGATACAATCAAAGCCTCAGAGACTTTGAGTTTGTACAGGTTATAACTCCAGGGTCAAATAAGGTAGAGGCATTAGATTTTGAGGTGCAACCTTATTATGGATGGTACCGATACACATCGGTCGAGTTTTGGCGGGACATTTTAAACTTTATGCCAAAGCGAGGATTTTAATGGATTTGCCAACAAGACACGGTCAAGAGCTTTACAATGCGGCGGTTTTCCACTTTTCCGGACTTCGCCGCAATTTTGACCAGGCGCAATCTCATATAATCGAGATCGGTCGGGACAATATATCCTCAGTTGAGGACTCGGCCGAAAGATCCAGCACAACGCAACAGGTCAACGATTTACTAGCACGCATGTACATCACTCGAGACTCGTTTGACGATATTGTAAATCAATGTTTAAAGCAGATTATGCAATCTGCATGGATGTCTGGTGACTCGTCTATCTCATTTACATCTAATGAGTTGTCGGATTTAAGGTTTGTATGGGATGAGAAAAAACGGCGTTACGAGGTAGGCACTAATGCCGATTATAAGGCGGCCGAGTCAATTCGGGTTGAGCAGTTTTTTGACACACCAGACAAAAGCGGCAATGCATAAGGGCCACGACTACGACTTTGACAAGCGGCTTATGCCGTTGCAAAACGATTATTTGACCAAGCGAGACGACAGGTCATGGGATCGTTTCGCCGTCGAGCTTAATCAAGCAATAAAGGTTTCGGTTGAGGTTGTTTTAAACGGTGGCGGAACAAAGATCACATCTGTCCGCGCGCAAGATCTGCATCAAGACACGATCACAAATCTCTTGGCTCGGTTTAAAAAAAAAGAAGGATACTGTGTATCGCACTTTTACACTGTGATACGCAATGAGGTTGTTAGTGCTTTGCATCGCCGAAAGTACAGCTCCGATCTACCGGTATCGACTCTTACGGAGTCAATAACCCAGGATTTATACCCTCGTGTTGATTCAGATTTTAGCTTTTTTTTTACGGAGATGGACCCAATAAGGGTTGTTATGGATTTGCGCGCAGCATCTTTTTTGAGCGGTAATGCGTATGCAAGATGCATAAAGGCTATATCAAAATACACAGAAAAGCGTTATATTTATAAGTACGCAAAGGAATTGTACTATTTTTACAATGAGGCTAAACAAATGGTAGATCGAAACAAAAAGCGAAAACCAACAGAGACAGAGCGCGTTGGGCTACTACTGCACAAGCAAGGTTTGTATCGACTGCGTAAGATTTGCTCCAAGGAGGGGCTTTTTTTGTCTCACGTCGTTGACCTGCTTGTGTCTGATTTTTGTGACCGCGTAGAGGCGTTGGGAAAAAGTGGATTTACCCCAAAACAGCCCTGAGACGCACAATAAGCGAGGGTATAGATGGACAAAGGGCATGCCCTCCCCAAACCCTAATGGCCGACCTATAGGATCTGTGGGTAAAAAGACACTGGCTCAAGAGGCTCTTATAGCGGAGCTTGAGCTTGACAAGGGTGGCCCGGACGCTTTTTTGACAAAGTACCTAAAGGTTTTTAAGGCAGATGCCCTCAAAAACCCGGATGGTGTCGCCTCCAGAGTTATCGCCGACATGCTTTTTACCAAGGGATTACTCGAGGATCTCGACAGGCAAATGCACAAGACCCTCACGCAGCACAAAGCATTTCAGCGATTCAGAGTGCTCGAGTTGGCTTTCGCCAAGCAGCGTGAGGTGCTCGAGTCACGCGCCCGAAACAAAGCGATCATGGCGGGTCGTCGGTCAGGCAAGACCGAGGAGGCATGTTTTGAGGCACTTTATACACATGCTGACAAGCCCGGCGCAAGAGTACTCATAATAGGTTTGACAATACTCAAAACCGTTGAAATATTCGAAAAAAAGCTTACCGATTACCTTGACAATTTAAACTACTCGTTTTCCGTCGATAACGAGACACATACAATTACCCTGACCGAGTCAGGCGGTATAATCCAATTTGGGGGTAACGCCAACAAGGCGGAGCGCGAAAAATATCTCGGCCAGTATTGGGACTTGATAATACTGGACGAGTGCCAATCACAGCCGGGCCTACAGTATTTTGTTGAGTCGGTGCTCAAACCCATGCTCATCGACAACCGTGGCACGCTACAACTTATAGGCACTGGGCCCCGTGTGCCCGGCACGTACTGGGAGTCGTTTTTTAACGATGCCAAGCAGGGTCATTTTCGGGCAAACTGGCACGCTGGCCATAACGAGGTGTTGCAGGCCAAATACGAGGGCGAGGACGTGCTTGCCGCAATTAGAGCTGAGCTGCACTACGACGAGGACAGCGCGCTCTATAAGCGCGAGATCCTCGGCCTGCCCATATACGACACGGAGGCGCTTGTTTTTCCGCTCTCTTCCCCCGACACATTTGACGACGACCAATTTAAGGCGTGGATCGCTCGTCAAAACCCGGCTAATATACGATTTACCGCTGGGCTCGACTGGGGATTTACCGATGCGGCGGGCATAGTTATCGTTTGCTACTCGGGCACGTCTAACCTCAGATGGGTAGTCTATGAGTACAAGGCCTATGGCCAATCCGTTAGTGAGCTGGCTGAGGCCGTAGCAAAAGGGATCTCGTATGTGGGCGCAGACGCGATATTTGAGGGTATTGTCTACCGTACATTTAACATTTACGCGGACGACTCGGCGCCCGAAAAGATCAAGGAGTTTCGGCAGCAGTACGGATACGCCGTCTTGCCCGCTAAGCGATCCGACCGAGACGGACTCGTGGCCAGTGTCAAGCGAGACGCAAAGCGCCACTGGATTAAGACGCGCCCCAATAGCCCGCTTTACGACGAGTCACAGCGCACGGTTTTTAAGCGCTCAGAGCACGAGGGTATGCCGCTCCACTTTGTTACGGGGGAGCTTGACGATGACGTCTACCACCCGGATGTAATGTTTGCCTACGGGTACGGTGTCCGAGACGAGATATGGGGGCATTTTGGTGATGGGGGAGTTTTTGAGTCAGACAAAGATTTTGTGCCGGACCCGGCGCCAGACCTATCGCAGTTATCTCGCCAGACCTATGAGTCTGGTCAGGACGATGGCAGTTTAACTATTTGAGGTGTGGGCGTGTTTGACTTTTTATCCAAAAAAAACCGCTCTGAGCGGGCCATACTCAAGGGTATGCTCAAGCAGGCAAGGGCTCAGGCTGAGGCGGCATATGCCGCTGATCGTCGATTTAGGGCTTTTAAGTCTGAGGACGTAACGATCCAGATGCTCAACGACCTGGTCAACGCATGCGCCTATGACCTAAAGGTCACGCATAAGTTTCCCGACGGCCACGAGCTTGTCTTTGAGCGCCAAGACACTAATCAGGCGTTGAGTAGATTGGATAGCATGTTTGGCGGAGAGCCGTACAGCAAGGAGATCAGTTGACAACTCAAGAGATCCAGTCAGATATAAGCTACCTCAAGGGCAAGCTCTCAGTCCGCGATGCCGACTACTGGGTCAAGTACAACTGGTACCTACAAAACTACAACGGTAGGCAGGCGTCTCTGCGCGAGCTGTACACCTACCCAAACGGGTACTATGGGTTTAATGCCGCCATGATCCCGGATAGGGCATTCCCGGCGATAAACGTCGCCCGTAACATAATCAAAACGATCCACAGCAAGCTCATCCAATCAAAGGGACGGATCTACTTTAACGGCGTCAACAGCCTCTTTAAGACGCTAAAAATCATACGCCAGGCCCAAATCTATTTTGACGCTTTTATTGACGCGGATCAGCTAACGCGTAAGGTAAGTGCTTGTCTCATGGACGCGCTTATTTTTAGCTACGGTATCATGTGGACCGACGCAGACTCCAAGAGCAACGAGCGTGTACGGCCGTGGGAGTTTTATCTTGATGCGGCCGAGCGTAACTATGGCTCATACTCCCGAGCCTACATCGCCCAAGAGCAGTACCCGTTACACAACCTCAAGGGCAAGCTCAAGTCGGGCGGAGCCGCTGAGGCAAAGCTCAAGAGAGACGTCCATGCAAAATGCATACGAGTTGTGTATTTTGACCTTATAGGCAAAGAGCGTATTTTGTTGGTTGACGGCGAGGAGCAGTCTCGCGACAAGATCGAGTCAGACCGGCTGCCGTTTGCCATGATCTACTACGATGAGCCAATCAAGGGCATCTACGGCAACTCAGTCATGGACAACGTCCTGCCTGTGCAGCAGCAGATCAACAGCATCCTGACGCGCGTCCATGAGGCGTTGCGCTACAGCCCATCGCATACGGTGTATGTGCCATACAGTGGCAATCCCAATGGCACCCCAGGCTCGGGGCCTGCATCGGGTAAGGCCGACGCAGAGCACACGGCTCGCGTTATCTCCAACCGCGTCGGCAACGTGGTGCTTGTCAATAACGCCAATGGCACTCCGGTAGTAGCAACCCCATCACCTATTAGCCCCGAGTACCTAACTCACCTCCAGTTTTTTATCCAACAGGCCTTTGAGATGGAGGGGGTGTCGCAACTATCCGCGACAGGTAAAAAGCCATCGGGCGTCAACTCAGGGGTAGCCCTCGACACTCTCCAGGATGTAGAGAGCGAGCGTTTCCAAGCTCTCTTGGACGGACTTATCCAGTTTTATAAGGATATTTACAACAACATGATCGATGTTTTCCCGGCCACGGACGACATCTTGCCCACCAGGCTAAACCGGGCTAAGACCAAATGGTCAGACATCAAAAAGTCTCGTGAGAGCTTTAGCCTTGAGACGTCGCTTGCCTCGGTATTGTCAAAAGACCCTCAAAAAAAAGCGGAGCAGATTGAAAAACTACAGGCTCAGGGCGTTATCGATCCTGCCACCGCGACAACGTTACTCGATATACCCGACCTCAACCGCGCTTACTCAACTGCCTCCGCATCGGCTGACTACTGCTGGCGCGTGATTGAGGACGCCGTTGAGCATGGCGATCTCGAGTACTACAACGTGCTCAACCTGGGGCAGTGTCTGTCGATGGCGGTAAACACACTGTGCCAGCTCGCGGCGGCTGACGAAAAGCAAGAGCCCATCAACAATCTGCTGGCGCTTATAGGCAAGCTGTCTGCTGCGATTAACGAGAGTCAAAGCATCCAAAACCCGCCTATGGACCCAGCGGCACCGCCAGAGCCACCCCCTGAGGACAGTGCGTTAAATGGTACGCAAGTGACTGCTCTTGTTGCAATATTGTCTGGTATATCGGAGGGCCGTTATAGCGCCGATACTGCACGCGGCATGGTGCTTATATCCTATCCTGATGTGCCAGTGCCACTTGTAGAGAGACTATTTGCTGGCTACAATTTGCCGCCGCTACCGCCAGTGCAGGCTCAGCCCGGTCCTAACCAGCCACCGGTGGGTTAACTATTATTGGCAAGATGGATTTGACAAAACTTAGTCCAGCCGAAAAAGACCAGCTACTGACGCAGCTTATCGCAAAGCACGAGGGAGGAGAGGCATCAAGCGCCCCTGATCCTGAGTTTTCGCGATACGAAAAGCTGTGCGACGTGATCGAGCTTATGTGCAGCGAGATTGAGGCAGTCCAGGATCAGGTGAGCGCTATCCGAAAACTTGTGGTGGACGACTTTCTTGGCGGCCTCGAGGGCATGTACAAGACCAACGTCCGAAAGCAGGGCATCGGCGCACTCAAAGACAAATACGGCGAGCTATTCGGCCCCATGGAGAGCGTCCTCAAATCGACGGACCCAGACCATGACGTCTACGAGTCTCTCTTTGACCAGCAAGAGTCAATGCGCGGCGGCGAGGGATATAGCGACGAGGCCTTTGACGGCAAGGTCAAAGAGTGGGCCATGGCTATACAGGCCAAGATCGACGAGCTGCGAAAATCGGGAGAGATCCCGGAGGACGCAGAGGTCAAGGTTGAGGTCGAGACACCGGTTGACGAGTCAAAAACAGCCCGCTTTATGCGTGAGCTTGGCGAAAAAAATGCAAAACGGGGCAAGGCTGTCCCGGTAACACTGTAAGGAGATTCTTAAATGCCCTTGTCCCCAGAGATTGCCGGCATACTCAAACCCTACTTTAGCGAGCACAAGGTAGGCGACACCCTGTGGCGCGCGTCGCCCCTGCTTAAGATCATCGCAAAGCGCATGGTCAGCGGTAAGAGCTACAACTTTCCGCTTATCCTCGGGTCCGGTAGTGGCGCTTACGACGCCGTAGTCGCACAAAGCAACGCTATCGCAAACGGAGCGGGCAACAACCAGCAGTTTGAGGTGACCTACGGCCAGATGTTTAGCGTCTACAACATCCTCAACCAGGACATCCTGGCATCCCGCGATGTTAAGGGCGCTTTCGTCCCGGTTGTAGTACTTCGCACCTTTCAGGGCTTGGACGCCATCCGCCGTCTGGCGGCGACCGCGCTCTATGGCACCGGATTCGGCGAGATCACCCAGGTAGCCCCCGCAGGTTACGGCATCACCCCGGCCGCGATTACCGCCGGGGCCAGCAACACGATCATATTGCCGACCCCGGCTACTTACCGATTGGCTGTCGGATCGACTTTTGTGATTACCAACGGCGCGACCCCCGGCAGTACCCTCCGTGCTGGTGTGGGCAAGGTTACCAAGATGGGTACCCCTGGGGCGGCTGCGGGATCGACCGCAGACAAGCCCAAGACGCTCATCACGTTCGACCAGGTTGGCGGCGCTAACTACACCCCCAGCGCTACCGACTGGATCGAGTTTGAGGGATCTCGCTCCGGCTCTACCGCTCTCGGGCCTACTGGCCTGCCTGGGTGGTTGCCGGTAGACCGATCTGGTCTATCCTCGACCTTTTTCGGCGTCAATCGATCGATAAACGAGCTGGCCGCTGGTAACCTGATTACCCGCGACACGGCCAACAACGAAAAACGCGTTGACGCTACTACCCGTGCCGTGGCCGCTGTCCGTGCCGCCGGTGGTATCCCTGACCTCTTGGTCGCAAGTCCTTTTGACTGGGGCGCCATGATGGCGGAGCTGCAGGCTCAGACCAACTACTGGCAGGCGATCAACACCGGTGCGAAGCCCAACAAAAACGAGGTGGCTCGCGGCTTGTCCGAGATGAGCTTCGCTTTTTCGACCAACTTTGTCGCTCAGGTTATCGACGACCCTTACTGTCCGATGGGTGTGGGTTATATCCTCGAAAAAGACGAGGTCGAGTTTGTGGGTCTCACCAACTCGGACACCCCGATTGAGGACGGCATCACCGGCAACGAGCCGGGCAAAGAGCACGTTGACGACGTGTCGGCCCCGGACCTCTCGTTTACTTGGATCGCCGACAACTACATGACGGTTATCCCCGGCGCGGTTGTTTCGGCGGGTGCCACGATCACAATTTTGATCCAAATGTTTGGCAACTTTGTGATCTATAACCCGTCTCACTGCGCGGTAATAAACTTCGGCTAATCGCCGTTTGGCATGGCAACTCCGGGCTCCCTGTGGTGACTCCTAACACCATGGGGAGCTTTTTTGTTTGATAAGGGGATTTTATGAGCAAGCTCACATCGCAACTGCTGGACAGCGCCCGTAGCCTCGCTGATTTGCAAAACACGGACTTTGTAACCTACAAGGACACTCAAGACGCCCTCAACGAGGCGTATCGGGATATCTACAACCAGTACACCGAGAGCCAAGGCGATTATTTTTGCAAAGAGGTTTTGATACAAATGACCAGCGCCTACGTTGTCCCAGACACGTTTGGCTATTGGTACGAGCTGCCTTTGCCGGACGACTTTTACAAGGTCCGCGAGGTGTCCTACCAGGCTGGAGGCATGTGGGCAAACGTCAACTCGTTTGCGATGTCCGACCGAAACACACCGTCAATAATCCCGCAGTACCGGATCAAAAACAACAAGCTGTGGATCTTGAGCGCCAACGCCTGGCTTATACGGCTTGGGTACTACATCCCCCCGATCGAGCTAAGCAGCCCGGACGCGCCCATATCGTTTTTGTCTGATCGTGAGGACTATGACATATCCGACGTGGCCTATCCGTCCTACGTATCGGCCAAGGACTCAATGCTCTACACCGAGGGCACCGACATTAAAGCCCAGTCCAACACGGCTGACGGCGCTATTTATACTCTGCTTACCGCGACGGCACCGTCCGCCCCCGTGTACTACCGGGGGTATGTGTACTACATCGAGGCTGGAAATATTAGGCGGTTTACCTCGGATCTCAAAGCGGCTAATGGCACACCGGCTACTGTGGTCAATACCGCTAACGTTGTGGCTCTGTCCGTGTTTAACAACCGATTGTACTTTGACGATGGGACAAACTCTCGATTTGCAAATCTGGACGGTACCGGGTCAACGATCTACGGCGCTCGCGGCACCGCCTGGTGTCAGTTGCAGGATGATATTGCCTATCTGTCTAACGCAGGCGTTGTCCTCAAGGGGTTGGTCGCGGTGACTGGGATAAACGCAAATCCTGTGTCAATCGCATCCGACAACGTCTACCTCTATGTGCAGCACGCTGACTATACGTTGTACCGGTACACGATAACAGGCGTTGTCGCAACTGATACAAAACTTATGGCCACCGGGGTGGCCAGATTGTACCAGTACAACGTCACGGACTCAGCCAAGAGGCTACAAGTAACGAATAACGGCACAAATACAGTCAGCGCCGATATTACATTTACCGCTCTGTCGCTAATCCCTGATGTGCTGCTTGACTACCCGACCACGGAGGTGTGGGAGTTATTGTCTTACGGAATGGCTATGTTTTTTGTGCGGAAAAACTCAGACACTGCCAAGATGGGCGTCCTCCAGCCAACTATAGATAAGCTTTGGTTGCGGTTTTTGCAAACGATAGACCGGGACGAGTACCAGGCCTATCGCATAAACGACTACTACGGGCAAAACTCAATGCCCTTTCCGTGGGGTGGACTAAATGGCTAACTCTGGACAACCTTTTGAGGTAAACCTTCTACAGACTCTCGACGTCGACAAGGTCCGAAAGGACATTTACCCGTTTGGCGACGCGACCGCGCCACACAACAAAAACACCGGGATTGAGCGAAACGGCGGAGTACAAAACGTCTACAAAAAAGAGACCGTCTACCCTTCTGCGGGATACCACTACCTTACGGAGGATGGCCGCGTGTTGAGCGCTGAGGATATCCCGGCGAGTGACTACAAGCTGATTAAGGTCGACGGCCAGGCGGTTGGTCAGGTCAGTAAATACGGCGTTGAGTCGCGCGCGATTATAGAGGGTTACGACGACTGCGCTCTGACTGCGGACGGGGATGTGATCGCGATCAGGATCAGCTTGACGACAGTGACGATTTACAGACTGTCTCTCTCTGGGACTGTGATATCCAGCCGGACTGTGACCTTTAGTGATCTCGCTGGGCTGACCTCGTACTTTAGCTCTCTATCTCTAATCCGGTACCAGCCCATGCATTACGTCGACTCACAAGAGTTTGCCCTGCGCATGGGCGATAACGTTGTGATCCTCAAGGAGTCAACACCCAATCAAATTGTCTCTATAGGGTTAGGGGGCGATCAAGCCACTTTATTTCCCGGCGGGGGGTCTCTCTACAGGATAGGCAAATACAAAAACTTTGTTATTTTTGGTTCGCAAAATGGGAAAATAACGTCTTTTGACGGGATAAACTTTAAATATTCGGACGGATCCGGCATAGGCACCGGACCATTTAACAACCAGACGGTTGTCGGGTCTGGTACACAGCCATTTGATGCGATAGTCGAGTACACGCCGGACGCTGATACAAATTGGTTGGTGGTCTTAAGCGCCAACGGAAACTGCCGTATAGGTAGCTGGGACGGGATAGCGTGGAAAAACTACGACGGGTCCGGTACCGGGCGAGGCCCATTTAACAACAATGGAGTTGTCGGGGCCACCAATGGTCAATCAATGGCTACCTATCTAAACTACCTGGTTGTTACCGGATCGTCCGGCCGCGTGGGGTCATGGCACCCAACGACGGGATGGAAAAACTACGACGGCACAGGCACGGGGGCCGGACCTTTTGACAATGGGACAGCCATAGGCAGCACGGCTCTTGTTGTGAGGACTGGGGTCCAATTTGGCTCGTCGTTTGTGATCGGAGCTCAGAGCGGCCGCATCGCCTGCTGGAATGGCACATCATGGCTTTTATACAACAGCGGCCAGCCACTAACTAATAACGCGACAGTCCTCGGCAGCAACGAGGTCAGCATACTCCGCGTTTATGGCAGTCAATTAGTCGTAGCGACGTCCGGCGCTGTGAGAGTTGGAAGTTGGGACGGGACCGCGTGGAAAAACTACGACGGCACAGGCACCGGGACCGGGATATTTGCCAACGGCGTCATACTATCGGGGACCGGAGTATCCACAATTTTGCCTCTATTGGCAACATTAGTTTTTTGGTCTCAAAACGGGACGTACGCTAGCTGGGACGGGACCGCGTGGAAAAACTACGACGGAACCGGGACTGGTACGGGTATATTCGGTGCTACGACAATTCCATCCCCTGGTGGCCAAGGGATGGTAAGCATCACCTTCGGGTCCCGATCTATAATCGTTTTCCAGACTAACACCGGCAGCTACAATTACGTCGACGCTCAAAACAGGTTTGGCTTTGTCTATACCTCGTCGGGTACTGCTACGGGTCTGCAAAGCCGGATATTGCTCGGAACAGATTTGGCCGGATACCTCTATGCCTACAAATACGAGTCAGGGACCGACTACCTATTTTTGATTACCGGCAATACATCAAATCGAGCCACAAGCATCAGCACATCAGCGGCCCCAGGCACTGGAGTGGCATTCCGGGGCCGATACGCTATGCCCCAGGTCTCTGGCAATCGCACGCGTCATATAGTCATTGCCGATCCATCTATCGTGTCTAGCGCGGTGCAGACGCTCTACCTACAGGGCTATACAAACTTTTCGGCCTACAGTGCGACTAGCGTCAATCAGCCAAACGATACGGCCAACGTCAATGCCATTAACATTAACGGGATAGGACCGGCGGTAGGGTTTAACTACTCGGACTCCACATACCGGACGAGCGCGAGCGCAACCGATATACTTGAGCTTTACTATCCCAACCCAACGCCAACGCCAATAGTGTTTAACGCTATCAGGCAGTCCAACACGCCAACCGTTGTTAATGGGTATGGCAAACTCAACAACATGGTCGGCGTCGCCATAACTAAGCCGTTTGAGTTCAGGTCTGTTTTTGTTAACGGGCAACAGGCGGCGATAAGCATCGCCATGATTGACGGAGGCGCGACAGACTGCCTTGGCGTTTTGTTAACTAATCTCGGAGAGTGGGACGACTCACACACGCCCATGATTGTAGACGACGACAAGATCTTATACCGATTTGGCAACCGGTTTTTTGTAGTCAAAATCGGGACAAACATCCCGGATTACTTCGACAAAATAACCTCAGACCTGTACAAGTTAAACACAATCCATCCGTCAAATCTATATTCTGATCGCGACCGAGTCCTGTACCAGTCAAGCATGGACTACCACGGCCAGGCGTTTTTTTTATCGACCACTGCACCGTCGTCAACCGCAACGCTCGTGGCCAACGTCATAGCAAATGCCTACGCAAACTCGATAGACGTCGGTGATAAGCTGGTTTTGATCTCGTCGTTTACGTCTGACAACATAGAAGTATTTGGCGCGCGACTGCCATCCAATTACGGGGTGACTCCACCCTACGCGGTTGACTGCTACGTCAACGATGAGTATGCATTCTCCACGCTCAGCGACGGGACAGAGATCGTTGATGCACAAAAAGATGGGCTGCTTTATCTGCCGGACACACGTGTGCCGGTAGCAATAGGGGCGGATTACCAAGGATCAGTCGCTATAATCGGAGGCGTCACAATTATCCTCGTGCCGGACTACGATGGATACCTCATTGGTAACGATCTACAGGGTGCTTTCGCCGCATTTAACCTGTTTGGGCAGACCTACCTTTTTGATGGTAACTTTGTGTACCTGGCAGACATCCAATCCAACGTGCTCAACAGCGCGACTAAGGTTGCCCCTGCCGATGGCTTGACGTTTATAGCGGATAGCCCAACGGAGATATACTTTTTGTCCGAGTTTGACAACAGCCTCTACACGTTTACCGGAGGCCGCGCCCTAACAAAAAGCAAACGTTTTACCGGGACTACCCAGATCCTAAAAGGAACTTACTCCGTACGGGACAACACTTTGCTGCTTGAGACAACTGACTCGTTTTTGTTTATCCGGGACAGTATAATCAGCCAGATTTTTAAGGACATCGATCAGACGGCGTTGCGTCTCTTTTACACGGTCGACGGCCTGGTAATCAGTAACGATGTACAAAACTGGCAGTACTCCTATGAGGAGATTGCCGGTAGCACGCCCTATCCACTCACGCTAAAGACTGCCTACTTTGGCGCAAACTCCAATATTTGGGCAATCGTCAGAGACATCGTGATTGTTATCTACGACGCCCAGCGGCGCCGCAAGTCGATAACTATTACTTACGACGGGTACGACGACATTAGGCAGTATGTAGAGTCTAAAAAAATCGTCGTTGAGCCCACAATGTATACGCAAAACGGTTTTGCCCGAGTGCGTATGCAACCTGCATCGCAACGCGTTTTGGGCGCGTCGGTGCAGTACGATTGCGACGATTTCGCCCTGGTCCAAGAGATCGACATTTTTTACGAGTCTGGACAGCAGCAAACCATCGCGCCAAACAGGAGCGTCTAAAAAGTGGCCTGGAAAATATTTGAGGATATTGGCGAGTTTTTTACCGGTGACCAGGCCAAGGCCGCCGAAGCCAAACGGTCGGAGCAGGAAAAGCTCGCAATGCAGCAGGCCCAAGGGGCGGCTCAGGGTGTCAGCGATGTAACTCAGCGCTCTATCACGTCTGCCGACCAGGCCAATAAAGAGGCTGCTCGATATGGGAGTCAAGTCGCCTCAGATATGGGCGGATCTACCGCAGAGTACATGCGCAAGGCCAATCAGGCCGCGAGCAACCAGGCCGGGCAGGCCGGGCAAGCAGCGGCAAAGGGAGCCTCGCGCGCCGCACTCCAGGCTGCTCGCACAGCGGGCATTAATAAAGGCCAAGCAGCACTTACCGGAGCACAACAGGCCGGGGACTCATACACCAATGCCTATCAGGGCGGACTAGAGTCTGGACGCCAGCAGTATCAATCCGGCGTCGCTCAGAGACAAGGGGCCGCAAACGACGCCTATGGTCGCGGAGAGCGTGCTACTCAGACTGCTGGCGCGCTCCAAAGTGGGATGTACAACACCTCACTGGGTGCCGCGATGGGATCAAACCAGGCCGGAGCACAACAAGCACAGCAATCCGGTGCTCAAGGTGGCGGATTATTGAGCGGGATCACATCGGCAGTCGGAACGCTTTTTTCGGACGAGCGGCTCAAGGATGATGTCTCGGCCTCCGGTGCCTCAATTGAGGACCTAATCAACAAGGCTAAGGGCATTGGCCGGATCGAAAAACTCGCCGAGACTGTTGATCCGGTTGATTTTAACTACAAACCCGAGTCCGGCGAGGACCCAAACAAACGAAATGTGGGCGTTATGGCCCAGGATATCGAGCAAACGGACATGGCGGACAACGTAATGGACACTCCAAAGGGCAAAACGGTAGATATCGGCAAGCAAACCATGTCAAACCTCAACTACATTGTCGAGTTGTCTCGCGTTGTGACGCAACTCTATGATGAGTTGCAGCAATTAAAAGGGGCGAAATAATGGCTTTACCGGCACTCGCGGCGATACTGCCGATGGTTATGCAGGGCGCTCAGTCCATGATGCAGTCTGGTCAAGGCGGCGGTGATGCCGCATCTGCCGGTGGATCTGTGGGAAAGACTGAGACAAAGGCCCCGACAGGCGCTCTCAATGTAGGTGGACAAAAGGCCGCTGGGTCTATGCCTGGTATGCTGGGAGAGATCGTCAAAACTCCAAACTCCGAAAATCAAAAGGGGTTTGAGACATTGGCAAACGTTTTTAACTCTCGGACTCAAGTCATGTCGGACGAGGGCAATAAGACCAACGTGGAGGCTTCCGGGCTTGATCGTGTCCGTGCCGGACTCCGTGAGTTAAGGGGCTATTAATGGCCGACGAAATTAAGCTGAGCTTTGGCGATTGGCTCAAGGGCCAGCCAGAGTCAGTCAAAAAACTCCCGTATCAACAGCAGCAGGAGTCTTATAGCGCCTACTCTACGGCTTTTGACAAGGCAAAGGGTGCGGCGGTGCTTGATAAGGCTCGATCTGCCGTGTCCCCCGCGTCAGTGCTAAAGTCGATCATGCCAAACGTCACGCCTACAGCGGCTCCGGCGACTACCTCTGTGGCCTCCCCCAATCTCAATGTGGTCGATCAGGCCCGGCAGGGGTTAACCGACGTAGACATGAGCAAAAAAAGCCCCGAACTAATCAACCAATTGGCCACATTTGGCGGGACAAACAAAGAGCAGTTTTTGCGTGATTGGCAAGCGGCAAAGGCCGCTGTAGCCGCTTTTACCCCTGAGGCTGCCCGTAACGACCCTGAGGGCGCGGCGTCTGCTCAACAAAAGTACGAGATGTACAACACCGCCGCGAACAAATTGCGGTACGACTACCCTATTGTCCAAAACAATTTTATGGACCGGACAAAACAAACTCTTGCCGACGCTCTCAATCCAGAGATCGGCGGAGGTGTTAAGCCCGTACCAGTGCCGGTGCAGGCTGATACGGGAGCCGCTGCGCCTCCGCGACCCGCTCCGGCAAAAACAGCGATTGATGTTGATGGGCCGCTGCCAAAAGAGATAAAGCCAAAAAAAGCGGAGGTCGAAAACCTCGGTTTTGATTGGGACAAAGTCAAAGAGACCGCCAAGGGTCTCGGGACATCAATCCTAGGCGTACTTAACGCCGCGATTGCTGGCCGTACCGCTGCCATGCAGGGGCGCACGCTCGATTGGGACGCTGACACATTTATGGGCCGCGAGGAAGCAAGACGGGCCGATGAGGCTAAGACCCTCCAGGCTCAGGACTGGCAGGCGCAATTAGCCGCCATCGACCGTGACTTTACCGCTGAGCAGGCTCAATTGCAGCGCGAGTACGAGGCCGCTATGCAAAGTGCAAAAACGGAAGAGGATCGCCAAAAGGTTGCGGCTGAGTTTGCCCAGCGCGACAAGGAGCAGCGCATAGCCGGACAGCAGCAATTGGCAGCAATCGCGGCGTCTCGTCAATCGACCAAACCAGCAACCGGTGGATTTATGGTTGCTGCTGATCCTCTCGGGATAATGGGGATGGGCTCCAAATAAATGCGACTCAATGACTACCTTGCTCAAAAGTACGGCTCTAACTATCGCGATGTGATACACCAGGCCGCTCAAGACACTGGCCTATCAAAACCTGCCGACGAGGTCGAGCAGGACACAAACTTTTGGTCAAACCTCGGAGCCGGTAGCTACAGTGCCCTTAACTCTGTGTTAATGGGCATCCCTGATTTTTTGGTAAAAAACATCGGCGGTGAGAGCGGGTCAAAAGCTCTTGAGGATCTGCGAAAATACCACAAAACCGCGTCCGATATCGGTGAGGGCGTTGGCACCGTGGGGAGCTTGCTCATACCGGGCGGGGCTGTTGTAAAAGGCGTCGGGCTTGGAGCTAAAGCGCTGGGAGCAACCAAGGCAGCCGAGACACTTGGCAAGGCGGCTCAATATCTCAAGGGCGGAGAGCTGACGGGCAATCTCGCTCAAAAGGCCGCACAAGGTGCCTTAAGGGGTATGGGGCAGGCCGCTGAGCAAGGAGTCGTGAGGGGCTTAACCAATCTAGATTTATCCTCACCTGAGGCTCTAAGCGAGTCCGCAGGCCAATCTCTTGAGGGTCTAACGGCCGGGATTGGTATCGGCGGCCTCGCAGGCGGTGTGCTTGGACCTGCCGTACAAAAAATACTCGGAAAACAAAAACTTACTGACGCGGTTACAGGCAAAAAAGAGTCGTTTGGCGAGACTGGCGCGCGCTTTGGGCTTAACGAGCTGCGCGAAAAGTTGGACGATGCTACCCTTGAGGACGCTGGCATAAGTACTCGCGGGCTCCGACAGGCAGTCGGGAAACTCGGATACAACAACAGAGTCGAGGGCGCTCGACTCATCGAGGACTATAAGGCCGATGTCGCCAAGACGTTGCGAGACCAAGGTATCACAGGCAAAAAAGGGTGGGAGGCACTCTTTGCCAAAAACAAACAGCAGTGGCAAGACATCGACGACGCCTTTAACGCCGTAAACCCGGACCCGGCAATTTGGAAACCGCGACTCGCTGACAAACTGGCAAAAGATGCGGATATCCAGGCCTTTATTGCCGACTCGCCAAACCCCAAAATCGCGCAAGATATGCTCACCGACGCTATATCGGAGATCGGGGCACGCAAGGGGATCATGGACATACGGTCAAAGTTGGCCAATGTGGCCAAGGCCTACATCCGATCACAAGACGTCGACAAGGTCTTGCAGGCTCGTGCGGCGATGGCTATAAAAAATAAGGTAGACGATTTTGTGGCCGACAACTCGCTCAAATCCGCGACCGAGATCCAGGACGCAAAGCACCTATACAAGGTGCTCCAGCCATTTTTGATCACTGACACGCGGGACGCTACAACCCTTGCCAAAATGTTTGATGCGGGTCCGGGTACTGCCGAAAAACTAATCGCTAACTCTCTCTTTGCTGGCGGAGGTGGCGCTCTCGGCGTGGGGTCGAGCATCATGGGTCAATCCCAAACTGGTGAGGATATAGATCTAGGCAAGGCTCTCCAGGCTGGATTATACGGCGCTCTCGCGGGCGGGGTTGCAAAAAAAGCGCTGCCAGCTATCGGCAATAAGGCACTAGCGATGGTTGGCCGACAAGGCGCTAAAGCTCTTGAGTCCGAAAAACTACAGGACGCGATCGAAAAAGGCATAGGAGCGGCGAGCAATGTACCCAAATTGCCCGCTGGCCTCGCCATAAGCGACGCCCTCGCCGAAAAAGAGATCGATATACCGGAGATTAATGGCCCGGCAGAGCCGCAAGTAGGCACTGAGGTGGCGGATCAATCCTCTCCAGCCCTATCGCCTCGACTCCAGTACGTCTTGGGCAATCGACTAAACTACCTATACTCTACTGTCTATGCGGACCAGATCCCACCGGATCAGTTTTTGGATGCCGTAAAACGTAAAACAAACAATTTTACCGACCAACAAAGCCTGTCAAAAATCCTCTTTGATGATCCGGCGGAGCAAGACGATTATCTACGACAAGTACAGGCCTATGAGGATCTCAAAGGCCTCGATCTTGACAAAGCTATACAGGGGCGCGGAGGCCTTGAGACACCCCTCGGTACTATTGGGGGCGACGAGGCCGCAGGTGCGGAGCTGGACAAGCTAGTCAACACGATACTTAATCTCCAAAACAAGGGCGATTTGCTCAAACGGACCGACTCTCAAGACAAGCAAGTCCGAAAAGTCGTCGCACAATTGCGAAAAAACCCGGAGTTGTTGCCTCAGTTTATTGAGTCTGCCGGTCTTGATTTCGCCCAACTCCGTGATTTAGGGGTAATTTAAATGTCAGATTTGCAAAAAGCCCCCGATTTTAAGGATCTTTTTGACCGCATGAGCAAAATGGGCCAGCCAGAGCCACCGGCGTTGCCATCGGCTATACCGGATTTTGCGGCACCACCGGCACAGCCTGCACCCAAAAAACAAAACGTCTCTCCCGAGATTATGGCCCAAGTCCAAAGCTTGGTTTGGGGCAACGGCAACCCCCCGCCATTAAAGCCGCCCACAAAGACAACCCAGCAAATGGGACAAACACCAGCCCTCAATCAGACAGAGGGATGGGGCCGCGTTAGCGGTTAACTATTATTACGACAAGGAGTATCCAAAGTGCCCTTTAATTTGACCCCCCAAGGCCCTAACGGCCTCCAATATGCCTATGGCGGACGTTTTCCGTACGACTCCAACGTGTCGGGAGCTGGCGACTATATCCTTCTCGGCGCCCTCAAAGGGCCTTTGTCGATAAGTGCCCTTGGCCCCGCCTCTCTTGTAGCGTCGGTGCAAGGTACTTTTTCGCCTCCCGAGGCGGTAACTGCCGGTACCGCGCAGTGGCTCGACATAACCGGATTGACCGCCATAGCCAACACCGTAAAACAGGTATCGATTACCGGTCCCTATACCGCGATCCGGCCCAATATTGGCACCCCCCAGGTCGGCACGCTCAATATCGACGTGCTCATGGGCAGTTATGCCACGTACGTCGGATAACCGTGGACACGGCGTCAAGTGTTAAGCGGGCGGCCAACTGGCTGCACCGCGAGCACAATAAGGCTCAAGAGACAAAAGGCCTGGTTATAGATATGGATCAGGTTGATGCGCCTGTGATCGAGGATCCAGTAGAGGACAAGGCGGCCGATGCTTAAATATCCATCGACACAAAAAAGCGGAGAGGGCAGCGTTACAGAGATTGACGCTGCCCTCTTTGATTTGTTGGCCAAAATAAACCAAACAGATAGCGATCTCCAGGCATCAAATATCCCAAAAATCGTAAATAGCCCTATCTATGGGAGATATAGAGAGTATCCAGATGGGTCTACTCAGGGCCGATTTATTAAATCGTCTGTCGTACGGTCTCAGGCGGTGGCTTTGACCACAAGTGTCTCAGCCGAGGTCACATCAATTTTGTTGCCAAAGGGTAAGTGGGACATATCCTGTATGGCGGCATTTGTCCTGGGCGCCACCACATCGGCGACAATATTTATAGCAGCCATAAATAAAGCATCAGCAACCGTTGGCCCTCTCGATGCCATTGCGGTGCCCGACAGCGATGGAGTTCGAACTCGCGATGTTATGCCTGCTATCGTTGGCGTAACTGATTTTTACACCTCAATCCCTAGTTTTGTTGTGGATTTGGCCGAGACAACAAGATTTTTTTTAAACGTGAGCGCAGCTTTTACAATAAGCACGTGCTCCGGGTACGGCACGATACAAGCAGTTTCAATTTTATAAAAGGAGATCAAAATGAACAAAGTCAGAGAGTTGATTGTGAGTTTGCCCCGGCTGTCTGGGGTTGTGGATCACGCGGTATACGCGTGGGAAAACGGCGAAAAGTACGATGCCGAAGCCCATGGCCGGACTCGAGTATATGACCGGAGAGATGAGTGGACTGTAGGCGACCGGTTACGGTTTTTTTTCCACTGGCTCCCGGAATCGCATGACTACGATATGGCAGACTATGGCCGATCCCTTGTCATGTTTGCAGCAATGTCGATTGATCAAAACAACGGGGCTCCGATAAATCTGGACGAATACGAAAGTCTCAAAAAAGAACTTGCGTCGAAGGAATCCGCCTACCCGGAAATATCGTCGATACTGAGCGTCAAGGAGGCGGAGGCACTCCTGGGCTGGGTGCCGAGTGAGCCCGCGAATGTTTAACCTACAGCGGTGGACGGGGTGCGTTATAAGCGCCCTGTCTGCGTATGTAGTCATTTCCAACTCATTATATTACAAAGATTTAGACTCATTAATATCAATCTGCCTTGGCGGATCGTCTCTTGTTCTTTTTTTTATTTCGATTTTTGTTGACTCAATAATTTTGAGAGCGCTCCAATGCGTTATGTTTTTTGTTGTCTCTGTGTACGGCGTGACCTCCGAGACAGACCCCATACTTATATGCATTGGTTTTTCTTTTATGTTTGTCGGGTATGAGCTTTTCCTTGCGTATAAGTTTATCGAGCGCCGACCAGTGTCGGTTGTGTTGTGCGGGCTTTTAGGGATGGTTTTATTTTTTCTCGTCGTTTTGCATGACCTTATCATGGCGGCGGTTGCTACGTTTGGGCTTGGTGGGGTTTTTTCGGTGCTTTGGTTGATTCGGCACCACGAGACCATGGAACTAAGAGACGCCGCGAGAGAAGCGGTGTCTATTGCACACGACGCTATAGACTTGGTGAAAAAGGAGTC
>JACCDR012640537.1_pt1 | contig 20817 bp, 22 predicted proteins | sample 7446431 | NCBI WGS metagenome assembly JACCDR01 (sample SAMN15323443, study PRJNA562643) | freshwater metagenome | isolation source: river surface water | place: USA:Blue River Watershed | collected 2017-08-17 | reverse complement strand
TCTTCTCTTCGCTTTTTGTTACTTCTAGCAATTTGCTTTGCTCGGATTGATTGTTGGTTAATACCGTGTTTTGGTCTTTGTACTGACTTTGTAGGCTTTTGAGTTCGGAGCGCTTGGCGGTGTTTAGGTCACGCTTCTCAAGGAGTAAGCGATTTAGGGAGTTTAATTCCTCAACTTTGTAGGTCATACTGTTATGGACATTTTGGTGACTCTCTAGAGTGTTCCAAAACTCCGAAAGGTGCTCATGCTTAAGTAGCAGTTCTAGGAGACTAACTTCACTCGCGCGGTATTGGGCACGAATAATTTCGGAGATGGCTTCCTCGTTTCGAATAATTTCATCTTCGGTTCGGGAAATCTCTAGTATTAACTTATTAATCTCAAGATCAGTAGAACTGATAAGGTTTTCCGTTCGAGAAATTTCGGCCTGCACCTTCTTTCGTTCCAGGACAAGTTGGTTGATCGCTTTTTGCAGAGTTTGTTTCTCAGCTCCGACTTTTTTTAGGTCAGCTTCGAATTGGGCAATCTCCTTTTCTATTTCTGCTAACCTACTTCCCCGGTCAGTGATGTCTTTTTGCAGTTTATCGATTTCTGAAGAGTTAGCGTGTGCTGGTTCGGTAAGAGTGTATATGAAAAAAAGCAGCGGAAAAATAACTAATCCGAGTAAAAAGTGAATAAGTTGTTTGTTTTTTAACACTTAGTCTATTTTAGCACAAGCAAATTTGATACGTGCAAGAGTCTCAGCTTGTCCGACAATATAAGCTAAGGTAAAGGGGTCTGGAGACTGTTTTTGTCCAGAGAGGGCTACGCGAAGTGGCCAGAGTACCTCCCCTTTTCCTATCTCTTCGGCATAAGGGAAAATCTTGGTTTTAATGGAATCAATAGTCGAAAAATCGGTTTCCAACAATAATTCATGTAGTTTTTGTAGGCGTGGTAGGCTTGCTTCTACCTCTTCATCATTTTTCCACTTAAGTAGCTCGCGATCGTAGTTATTTGGTCGGTTAATGGCAAAATCATACTCCCCTGCTCTTATTCTTTCGTGAGCCTCAGCTCTGGTGTTTACTCGTTCGCGCAGTAGGGGTAGCAATCGAAGAAAGTTCTCGTGTTGGCGATAGACATCCAAATCACTGTCTTTCTCTAGTTCCAGATAGGTGATAAATTCTTCATTGGTAAGCTTTTTTAAGTGTTCTCGATTTATCCAGAGAAACTTGTTTAAGTCAAAAATGGCACCACTCTTGTTTAGCTTCTCAATGGTAAATTTTTCAGTGATTTCCTCTAAACTCATAATCTCTTGATCATTGCCAGGATTCCAGCCAAGCAGAGCTAGGTAGTTGATCATTGCCTCTGGTAGGAAACCCATTTCAATGTATATAGAAACAGATGTTGCCCCGTGACGCTTGGACATTTTTGTTCGGTCAGGAGCCAAAATCAGTGGTAAGTGAGCGTAGATTGGTCTGGGGAAATTAAGAGCTTCTTGAATCAGAATTTGCCTTGGGGTGTTGGAGATATGATCCTCTCCTCGTAAGACGTGGGTTACACCCATTAAGTGATCATCAACCACTACTACGAAGTGGTATAGAGCATCGTCAAGGCTGCGGGCGATTACGATATCGCCTAGTTCAGTTGTATCAAAAGTGATGTCACCACGAATTAGATCATTAAAGGTAATTTTCGTATTTGGATTCCGAAGTCTTACCACTTCAATGAAAGTACCAGGGTTACTTTTACTCTCCTCCTTGGACAGGTACGCTTTATCAGCTTTGATCGCCTGTTCTAAGTATTCGCGATAAATTTCCGTTCGCTCTGATTGGCGGATGATTTTATCTTCATTGTCCCAACTCAGTCCTAGTTGTTTTAGTCCCTTAAGTATTCCCTCTTCGTATTCTCTCTTACTCCTTGCTTTGTCTGTATCTTCACTACGAAAAAGGACCTGTCCTTGGTTACGTCGGCTATATAAAAAGTTAAACAAAGCGGTCCGGGCTGTGCCGATATGAAGGGCGCCGGTTGGGCTGGGCGGAATTCTGGTTATTATCATAGTTTATGAGTGGTGTTCATCACCAATGCTAAGTAGTAGATTGGCGATCTTCTGGTCCGCATCCTTCGGGGCAAATCTTAGGGCCGCTTGGCTCATTTCTTGCCAAAGGGTGGGGTTTCCCATAATAGACTGAATTTGGTTAAGTAACAAGGCCTTCGTTAAGTTCTGTTCTTCAAGCACACTACAGCCTCCCGCTCGGGCAAAAGCGTAAGCATTGCTTTTTTGGTCCCGGCTAATTGATTCAGGAATCGGTATGATGATACTAGGTTTACCATGGAGGGCAATTTCGAAAATTGTGGTACTCCCGGCTCGACTGATTACCAGTGAAGCGGCTGACAGTAGCAGGTTAACCATATTGCCATCAACACTACCTTTAACGTAATAGCGTGACAGAAGATCAGAGTTGGGTAGTAGTGAAGAAGCTGTTGAAGCGACCAAGGCTTCATGATCCGTGCCAGTCTGGTGAAAGATGCGGAAGTTTTGTAGTAGTTCTTGAAGAGATTGAAGAATAAGATTATTAATATTTTCTGAACCGAGCGAACCACCGGTGATATATATAAGGGGTAAGTCGTTTGGTATGCCTAGTTGATTGTGTGGGTCGGATACAGTAATTTTTAGATTCTCGCGAATCGGTATACCAACAAGAGCTAACTTACTAGCATCAAAATGAGTTGCAACTTCGTCGTAGGCGATACCAATGTAGCGAGCGAATTTCTTCGCCAAGAGATTGGCTCGACCAGGGACCGCATCAGATTCATGGATTACTACCGGTATACGGAAAAAGCGAGCAGCTAAAAGAACTGGTACGCTAGTGTATCCCCCCTTACTAAAGACCACGTCAGGATAAATGATGTAGAGCTTAATAAAGGCCAGAAACAAGCCAAAGCCCGTTTTAAATAGATCAAAGAAGTTTGCCGCCGAAGCATAGACACGGCGTTTACCAGCTGGGCAATAGACGAATTTAATATTATTTTCTTGGAGAGCGGCGAGATTGTATTCATCGGGACCCATGTAATAAAGGTCGGGATTTCGACCGCTGCGCCGTAAGGCTTCCGCTACCGCGATCAACGGATAAAAATGACCACCGGTACCTCCCCCTACAAATAAGATCTTCATACCTAATATCTTATCACGTTATTCGTTCGTGGCGGCGGTATTTGGACACATTTAAAACAATTCCCAGACTAGCAAGTGTGGTGAGTAGTGCGGTTCCACCGTGACTGATAAAAGGTAGCGGTAAACCGGATAAGGGTGCGACTCCAGTCATCGCTGCGATGTTGAGGAATGCTTGACTTACAATCAACGTCATAAAGCCAACTACCAAAAGCATTCCAAAAACATCAGGGGCTTGAGTGGCAATTTTAAAACCACGAAATGTAAAAAAAGCAAGTATTAAAATTAATATTATCGATCCGATATAGCCAAACTCCTCAGCGTAGACGGCAAATACCGAGTCGCCAATTGGTTCGGGTAGATACTCAAACTTTTGAATGCTTTGCCCGTATCCCCTACCCCACACTCCTCCGGCTCCAATACTGATAAGTGACTGTTGAATTTGGTAGCCACTACCTAAGGGATCATTTTCGGGGTTAGCAAAAGTCATTATCCGGTCCATAACGTAAGGTCGCATATAAGCAAGGGCGACAATAAGGAGAAGACCTGTTAATCCCAGTATCACTAAATGTTGAATTTTGGCGCCGGCGGTGACAAAAATAGCGATAGCAGCCAGAGTCATGATTACAAAAGTGTCGGTATCAGGAAGAGAAAGAACAATGAGAGCTGTTATCCCTAAGGTCCCCACAAATGGCAGTACTCCGTATTGCCAGGTTTCTATTTGACGATGAGTACCGGAGAGTAGAGTGGCGATGTAGATCACTAGACCAATTTTAAGAAGTTCGGAAGGCTGAATTGTGGTGAAGCCTAAGTCGAGCCAACGAGTGGCCCCTCCGTGTTCCATACCCAGGCCAGGAATGAAGACTGCTAAAGTCAAAATAGCGGTTGCGAGAAAGATATAAAAAGCATACTTGCGCCAGTTGCGGTAATGGATATTGCTAGTAATGAACAAAGCGATACTACCACCCACAATCCCAAAGAAAAACTGACTAAAAGCCACTGAACCAAAACTAGCTCCTCCTCGGGCCAGTAAGCCAAGTGACGCAGAAGAGAAAATAAAAAAGCCACCAAGAACTAAAATCGCAATCAATATTAGAAGAATCGTATCGATTCCCTTAGGAGAGGTGTTCATAGTAGGACCGAAAGTATTACCCCAGCGACTGCACAAAGCATGCTAATCAACCAGTAGCGCATAGTAACCTTGTATGAGGGCCAACCGATCGCCTCAAAGTGGTGATGGAGCGGGGCGATTCGAAAGAGCTTTTTCCCGGTTAACTTTCGGTAGCCAAGTTGGAGGATGTTGGATAAAACAGTTACAACCAAGAGAAAACCGATAATAGGCAGTAAGGAAATACCGTGACCATCAACAATTGTATCCGTCATGAGGGCGACTACGGCTAGGGTGAGGGTTAAGGCCATGGAGCCGGTTTCGGTCATCCAGAACCGGGCCGGAGGAATGTTAAACCATAAGAAGGCAAGAATAGCACCAGTAATCATAAAACAAAAGGCCGCTAGGTCGTGTTGGGTGTACAGAAAAGCTACTACCCCGTAAGCACTAAAGATTGAAGCAAAAACCCCGCCCGATAAACCGTCGATTCCGTCGATAACTCCACTGGCGTAGAGTGCGTTCACAAGAACAATAAAGAAAGGGATGATAAGTACACCCAGTTGTATTTCGCCACCAAAGGGCCAACTGACTGAGGTGACGCCTAGCTTGCTATGGAACCACCAGCCGATATAGGCTGCCAAGATGGAGATAAGTAATAAGCGTACTGACAATTTAACTCCCTGTCCCCCATGCTTGATATCGTAAAAGTCATTAAGAAAACCAATAAGCGCACCTACCAATAGCGTAGCAAATGGCAGCCAAGTTTGTGAGCGACTAATAAAGAAACTGTCAGTCAATAAAGGAGAACTTGCGAAGTTGCTAAGCAGATAAAGGATTGTTAGGGTGATTAGAACACTGCCCCAGATCACTATGCCACCCATGCGTGGAGTTTTTGTTTCGTCTTCGCCTTTTAGTTTATTAAATTCAATAGCGTTAGTTCCATTTAAAGCTACTTTACCCCCGACTTTTTTCCAGGCTTTATATTTATATAAGAAGTGCGTTACCAGGGGTGTGATTAGAACTCCCACGATAAACGCAATTACAGCAGGTAGGAGAATTTTAAGGATAGTACTTTCCATAATTATTGTTTAACTTTAAGACTTTCGGTGACGGCTTCTACTAAACTCATAACATCAGAAAAGCGACCGTCTCGAGAAGAACCCAGTACCGTAACAATAATTGGTCGATCAAAGCCAGCATCAAAGGCAACGGTTAGGTTACCTCCTGCCAAGTCAGTAAAGCCGGTCTTGGTCCCGAGTAAGCCGGGTATTTGCTTGATTAGAGGATTAGTATTCTGCGCTTCGTGAAAATCACCAGACTCATTGTATAGTCGGATAGTTTCTCGAATCGTCGGGCGAAGTACCTCAGGGTACTCTTTTAATAAGTATTCCATCAAGAAAGTGACTTCTCGAGCTGAACCATATGCCCCGGCTTCGGTTGTTGAAATATCGAGACCGGTCGGGTTAAGAAACTTAAAAGTAGAGAACTTAAGTTCTTCGGCTTTGACGTTCATTCCCGCCACAAAGTGCCCAACTGGATTGTCAGTACTTAATTCTCGACCGATGGAATCGGCTAAGGTGTAGGCAGCACTGTTGTAGGAAGAGATTAGAGCAAAATCGGCAAGCTTTTTGGTTTCAAATCGTTCGCCGGTTTTTAATGTGCCTCCGCTCTGTTGTCTTTCTGCTTCACTAGAAATGGTAATTAGCTTGTCTTCGGGAGCAAGTTCATAAGCAAGCAGAGCGGTCATTAGTTTGGTAATTGAAGCTAAAGGAAGTATGCTGTCGGGATTCCTTTCGTAGAGAATTTTATTTGCTCTGACGTCATATACTACAGCGGCTTCCCCTTTAACTTTGACTTCAGGTAAGGTCAAGACTTCCAGGGCTGAACTAAGTGGGGTCGGTTCAGGTAGGCTGTTGTTTACAGACGCTACCTTGGCTTCTTCCTTTACTTGAGTTAAAAAGCCGGTTTTTGGTAGCAGGTATCCGCTAAAAAGAAAAACTAGGATAAGACTAAGAATAAGTAATTGGCGTTTAACTGGAAAATACTCACGGTCAGTGAGTTTCTTTTCGTCTTCCGTTATAATTATTGGTGTTTCTTCGTTCATGTTTAGGTTACCTCTTCGCGGTTCTCTGCGAAGTTTTCCAATGCGGTCTTGATTTGACCAAAATCTGGTAATTCGTGTTTGTGAGTAAGACCAAGGTGATTCAGAAGTTCTGGACTAATGGAAAAGACGTAGCCACCACGCTCCTTGCTGGCGTTTCTCTCGACTAAACCGCGGACCAGCAGATTACGCAAAATAAAGGATGAATTTACGCCACGAATTCGGTCGATTTCCGCCCGGGTGATTGGTTCTTGATATAGGATGATCGCTAAAGTCTCGGCCCCGGCTTTACCGATGTCAACCTTGAGATCATTTTTACGTAAAGCTTCAATGATGGGCGCCAACTCGGGACTGGTGGTTAACTGGATATCGGTTTCTGTTTCCACTAATCTTGTGGCGCCATTTTGTAGTCGGGCTTGGAGTTTAGATATCGCTAACTTTAATTCGTCAGCACTTACACCAAAAAGCTTAAGCAAAAGTGCTTTTTTTTGGGGGGAGGATTTATAAAATAGGAATCCCTCAATAAGTACGTCGATCGGCATCCTAGAATAATAACACAAAAATGCCGTGTTTCAGCCCAGAAATGCTCCAGGCTGTGATTTAAATATAATTTGGTGTCACTCCACGGTCTTGCTCGATTTCTATGTCAGAAAAGCGATTTTCTTGTTTTAAAATGAGATTTCCCTGCTTAAAGAGTTCAAGTATAGCAAGAAAACCGACAATAATTACTTTTTTCTCAGTTTCGCCAGCGCAAAGTTCAGAGAATTTTGTTTGCATTTGGGCGGTTATACGTCTTTCTAGGCGACGCATCATCTCCTCAAGTGAAACGACAGATTTTACCTTTACGGTCGGCTTTACTTCGTTTTTCGGAAGTGAAGAAATTACCCCCTGCATCGCATCGTGAAGTGATTTCAGGGTACAGTATTGGTCAGGTATAAACAAAGGGTCGGTTGGTGGAGAGAATTGCGGGTTAAATAATCGATTGACTCCGAACAAGTTCTGGATAGTTAAACTAGCGTCGCGAAAAATCTGGTATCGCCGTAGCCTTTCTTCAAGATCTTCGATCGAGGTTTCCTCTTCCTCAGTAAGCTCAAGGACAGGTAATAGTGATTTTGATTTTATCAAGAGTAACGTGGAGGCTAAGGTCACAAACTGCGCAGTGTTAGGAAGAGATAGTTCCTGCATCAAACTAACTTGACGCATGTATTCGTCAGTTACGGCCGCGAGCGATATGTCATTGATTAGAAGTTTTCGTTTTTCCACCAGATCAAGTAAAAGCTCCAAGGGTCCTTCAAAGACCTCGGTTTTGATTGAAAAGTTGGTAGCCAGAACCATACTCATGATTAAATTGTATCATAGTGTTGCACTAACCTAGGAAGTATCCCTCCTCAATCATCTGATTATGAATGTGTTGGTAGTAACAGTACATGATTGGGAAAGGAGCGATGTATTTTTCCTTCACATCAACACTGTTTTGGATAGTAGTTTTGTTACGGTGAAGAATCTCCTTTCCTCCTTCACTATAAAGGTGAATAAGGGGTTCAAATTTGTCGACGGCTTTGACGAATCTTGCCTCGATACTCTCTTTTTTGTCATATTCATGTGCAAGATCTGATAAGTAGTGTCTCATATGTTTGGGAGACTTTGCGATTACTTTTTTGCTTGCTTCTATCTCAGCTTGCATCTGTTGCTCAGTCTTTAAATACCCGATTATGTCGCCGGTTTCCACCTCATCAATGTCGTGGATAGTGATCATTTCATAGACCTTTGCCCGATCAATCACTTTAGTTTCACTTATGAGTGGTAGGAAGAACTGAGCAATCAAATGCATACCATAGACATGCTCAGCTACCGATTCGGTATAGTCGGTTTCGGCTCGTGATTCAGCATATCTGATTACGTATTTAAGTCCGTATAAGTACCTAAGGCCCCGTACATCCTCCAAGACCTTTTCTTTGGTGATGTGAGACATTGTCATACTAATTTTGTTCTAGGTAGCTAAGTAGAAGTCGTAGAGGTTCGCCGGTAGCGCCTTTGGCTAGTTTGTCGCTTCCGATACTTTCCATACGTGGTGCCATGTCGATGTGTACCCAGGGTACATCCTTCGGGGCAAAGTGTGAAAGGAAGGTCCCCCCTTCGATCGCTCCACCGTAGCGAGAGAAGTTAGTTGCAATGTTACTAATATCAGCCCTCGTGCTCTTCAAGTGTTGCTTGTATTCGTCCCATAATGGTAGTGGCCAGACAAGGTCTCCACTTTCCTCCCCTAGCTTCACCAAGGTCTCGGATAATTCTGGATGCTTAGTCATAATAGCGCTCGCGTGTTGACCCAGTGCCGATAGTGAAGCACCGGTTAAGGTTGCGACATCGATAATCGTCTTGGGTTTGTATCCGGCGCTATAGGTAAGAGCGTCAGCTAAGATCAAGCGTCCTTCGGCATCAGTATGAAGGACCTCAACACTTTGACCACTCATGGTTTTTATGATGTCCCCAGCACGCATCGCCTTATCGGAAATAGCATTTTCGGCCGTGGGAATGAGAGCCACGATATTTTTCTTTAGTTTCAGCTTAGCCGCGGCACAGATAGTCGCAAGTACTACTGAACCCCCGGACATATCCATGTGCATGTCGTGCATGTAGCCACTCGGCTTAACGTTTAATCCACCAGTGTCATAGGTGATACCTTTACCGATCAATACGGTTGGATCTTTCTTATCCTTCCCCTTCCCCCAGTACTCAACGACGATAAATTTGGTTTCGTTCTCTGATCCCTGGCCGACAGCATAAAGTGCTCCCATCTTCAGCTTTAGAATTTCTTTTTCCCCTAGGACTTTAACACTAAGGGGTAGACCTTTAGCCATGGCCTGCGCTTCCTTACCGAAATTTGCCGGGGTAAGATCACTACCACAAAGGTTGGAAATATCACGTGATTTGTTGAGATACTCGCCGACGACCTTTCCTCTCTCGAGGCCGGCCTTGGCCTCTTTGGTGGTTAGGTTAAGAATTTGGACCTCTGCCAAGTCTTTGGTTTTCTTGGCTTTAGTTTTGTAGTGACGAAACTCATAGTTCGCAAGAAGAAGATTCTCCGCCAAGGTTGATGCTATCCAAGATTCTCCTTTATCCTTGATCTTTGGGAGGGTGTTAAGTTCAGTAAAGTCTATTGCTAGATGAGTCACCTCATGACTCTTCGCCGCTACAACAATCGTGCGGATTAGAGTCCGAAAAGCCCGGACATCGATCTTTTTGGTTTCCCCGTTCCCCATCTGGTAAACAAGTGAACCGTCGGTCTTTTCGATAAAGCGATGCTTGCTAACGGGAGCATCAACTAGCTCTAGCCGACAGACTTTCTGAGTAACTTTTGCGACACTGGTGATTTTTAACATAGAGATTATTTAAGATTAAATTTCCGCTTCGGTACTTTGGTCTTTGGAGGTTAGGGTGTCGATACGGTTGATGTCACGGGGGAATAAAGTAGCTTCTTTTACATTCCCTACCCCACAGTACTTAGCAGTGAGACGTTCAAGACCCATTCCGGTTCCACCGTGTGGTGGGATCCCGTATTTGAAAGCTTGCAGGTAGAACTGGAACTTATCCGGGTCAAGGTTTTTGGCTTTGATTCGCTCGATTAGCTCCTCATAGCGATGAACTCTTTGTCCACCGGAACACATCTCGAGTCCCCGGAAAAGCATATCAAAGCTACGAGTGAATTCGGGATTTTCGGGATCGATGTGGGTATAGAACGGTCGCTTGCTGGTCGGGAAATGTGTGACGAAGACAAAGTCTGAGCCCAGATTCTTGTTCGCATACTCACAAAGAAAGCGCTCATCCTCCGGCTCTAGGTCTGGTTCGGCAGTTTTGTCCACTCCGGTTTCCTTTTTAATTAATTCTTGCGCCTCCCTCAGGGTCATGGTTGGGAATTTTTCCGGCGCTAGAGCAAGCGGAATGTCTAACAACGTAAATTCTTTCTCACAGACAGTATTTAGGTGTGAAGTTATATGACGCATTAGTTCCGTCATCAGCTCGATCACGTCGGTATGATCCTTGATGTATGCCATCTCGAGGTCGAGCATTGAGATTTCACTTAGGTGACGAGTAGTGGCGCTCTTTTCGGCCCGGAACATCTGCCCAGTCGAAAAGACTCGTTCGTAGACCCCAACCATAATTTGTTTGTATAGTTGCGGGCTAGTTGCTAGACTAGCTTCCACTCCTTTAAAGTACTTTACCTTAAAGACCTCAGCTCCTCCTTCCGCATCCCCGCCGACGAGTTTTGGTGCTTGAAATTCTGTAAAGTCATTTTGAGTAAGGAACTCACGATAAGCGCGGATGATTTCACTTTGTACCTTAAACATTGCTCGTTCTCGGCGTCGCTTTAATGTTAGAGGTCGGTAATCAAGAAGAGTCTCGATATTGATATCAGCTTCGATATCAAACGGTAAGGCTTCGGCCAGACTGAGAATTTCGATGTTGGTGATTTCTAGCTCGATATCGCCATTCTCAACCTTGTCGTTACGCATTTTCTCAGGGCGCTCATTCACAACTCCAGTTACAGCAACAACGGATTCGGTCCTTAAGGTTGTAGCGACTTCAAGTACTTCTGGTTTCCCAAAAACCACTCCCTGCACTAATCCACTTCGGTCTCGGAAATCGAAAAAAGCCATCTTGCCCTGAATGCGCGCCACGTCAACTCGTCCTTGTATGGTAACAGTATTACCCTTTTCCTTACTCAGAGACTTAATTAAAGTTCTCATATTTTTAGTTTTCTTTGGAGAAACAAAATCGCCTCCAGATAAATTAAATTAATAAAGTATCTGTAGGGGCGATTTTTTAGGTCGCGGTGCCACCCTACTTTAGCCTAAGCCCTTTTAGGTTGTACGCTTTAGCGTTTTGGGGTTCTACTTGGTCTGGACCAAATTATCTACGTAATTTAGCCCAGCTTTTCTTCCCCACCTCAGCAGTGTCAGCTGCTTCATTGGTTTATTTTATTGTATAAGTCATTTTGCAATAAAGCAAGTCAAGATTCGAGTGTTTCAACTACCGTGTACTTCTGGCGCACAGTAGTTAAATTTTTAAATATATTTTCAAGTTTGGCAAAACCTGAATCTATGCGATTAAGTAATTCTTCTAGATCTTTTAGATCGTGTTCACGTGATTTTGCAACAGCTTCAGCTGCGGCTCTTTGCACAATAGTATCAATTAGTTTTTCCGTCTCTTTATCCATTAGTTAAGTATATAATGATATTTAAATAACGACAATGCATGCATGCTACAGCTTCTTTTGTGATAAGAATGTGTAATCATGCGATAAAAAAGGGGCGGACCTAAAGGTCCGCCCTGCTCTGAAGAACTTCTACGCAACCTCTCCGAGATGAAAGAGATAGAACTCGCGCCTTACTCCGATATACTCAATGTTCCCTCGCATAGGCCATAATTCCCAATGTTCCTGTGGTTTGTGGTAGTGTCCACCAGCCCCGACTCGGTTCCTGGAGAGTTTGTATAGCTCTACTTCCTCTCCACGTGTGACTGAGAAGAGGTTATTATCGCAGAAAGTAGGGTTTTGTGAGTCCGAGAATTGAAGTTTGAACAAATGGTTCAGTACTAATCCAAAATACCGGTGTGGTATTGGGTGTTGCGCTATTACTCCTTCACGCAACGTACCGGTAGTTTGTCCTCTTGTTTCGTCCTTGTACCCTAGAGTCATTACGGGATTGCCTTCCGTAGCTAGGTGTATGACTGCATACAAAACGTTCTCTATTCCCAAGTGTTTGAGAACCCTATGATCGTATGCCAAGTCGGTCGGCAGTTCGATTACGCTCTTACAGTTAACGAAAACCATCTAAAATCTCCGGTTGTTCTTTTAGAGATTTTACTAGTCTAAACAAGATAGGTCAATTTTTGAGCAAGGTCTTCATTTTTTATAGAAAGTAGTACTATCTTACTTTTGAAGCTTAGTTTACTCAAATTGTGACGGAAGTTGCTCGGGTTTAAAGGTTATTCTTATAGCGGAACGTAGTCTGTTCGCTTTTGAAACTACATTTGATGTGTAGTGAACTTTGTCATTCTTGCCGAACTTTTCCTGGAGAGCTTGTTCGAATCGTGGAATTAAAGTGTTTACGTAGTTATCGCTCTTAAGTGAGTATGGGAAACCCTCCTTATCTTTTTTGGAGGTCTTGATCGCTAACTTTATTGTAAAAATGATCGATGACTCATCAGAAACCTCGATAACTGGGTGTATTTTTAAGACTGGAAACTGTTCAATTGTAAAAGCGTCAGCTCCCTCCAGGGCATCCTTGCTAACTGGCCCAAGCATCTTTCTTACTTCTTCTAAGACCTGGACTAGTAATTTTTCCAGAACTTTCTTTTTCTCTATTGTTTCCTGGTGCGCTTTTTGCTTCTTGTACTCGGCAAGATCAATGATATTTCCACCTCCACTTACTCCTTCTTTCATACTAAATGTTTATTCCAGTAGCTTCCTTGACCTTCCTCATAGTTTCATTGGAGACAACTTTGGCTTTTTCTACTCCTTCCGCCAAAATGTTTTTAATTTCTTCGTCGGTAATGCTGTGATACTTTTCGGTAAAAGGATTAAGCAGAGTCTTAAGGTCCTCGTGGAGGGCGTCTTTTAGAATCTTGTATTTACCTTTGTTTTCTTCGTAAACTTGATCTATCTCTCCCCTACTTTTCCCTATCCCTCCTGCTACTACCAGGTGAATAGCATAGACATTTTGGGGTACATCGCCACTAGAATCAGTCACGATACCCATGACCGACTTTTCCAGTTCCTCTGGTGTTCCAAATAAAGGAATGGTGTTTTTGTAGCTCTTACTCATCTTTTGTCCGTCAGTTCCCGGTACAATACCGACACTCTCTCTGATCATTTCTTTTGGTTCTTTCAAGGTCTCTCCAAAAGCTAAATTAAACTTAGTGACCGCTTCACGAGCGTATTCGATGTGTTGTCTCTGGTCTTCTCCCACTGGTACCAGATCAGTATCATAGAGAGCGATGTCAGCCGCCATTAGCATCGGGTAGGTAAAGAGACCAGCGTTGGCTTCAAGACCTTTAGCCACCTTGTCTTTGTATGAGTGTGCCTGCATCAAGAAAGGAACGGTCACGAGACAATTAAAGATCCAGCCGAGCTCCATGTGATCTGGGTTATCTGACTGTCGAAAAAGCACCACATCCTTGTTATCAGCTCCAACCGCTAGGTAGGCGCGGACAATGTTATAGATATTCTCTCGCAAAGCACTGGCGTCTTTGAGTGAAGTTAAAGCATGATAATCTGCCACCATGAGAAAAGTCTCATTACCTTCTTCCTTGGTCAGGTCAACTAAAGGCTTCAAAGCTCCAAAGTAGTTACCGATGTGTAGGGCTCCGCTCGGTTGCAAGCCAGTTAAGATTCGCTTTTTTGTCATGATTGTATTCTAACAGAATCTGAAGATTAAATAAAAGGTCCGTAGCAAACTTGATAAAGGTTTGCAAAAACCCGAAACTTTATAAAGTTTCGGGTTTTTGCTCTCCGTCTAAGTCTCTAATCACTTAGCCTTTTAGAAGGTAGGTTACCGCTACTGGTTCCCCGTCAACTTCAACCATCTTTTCCGGGGAGATAGCTACTTTTTTACTAATCAATACATCTCCAACTCTAGGTAATTCAGTCGCACCGGTTGCGTTGATCATAACTGCGTATTGACCAGAATCCTCTACAGCCATACTAATGACCATTCCTTCGATAATCTGATCTTTCTCGTTCCTAAATTTAACTTTTGCGTCCATTTTTTTACCTCCATCCAAAGCTTTAGAAATTTTATCCCGGACCGTGTCGGAAAAGGATTTTTCTTGGATATCAATTATTTTTTTAGGTTGGAGCTGAATTCGCTTTGTGATGATAAAGACGTTACCGTCCGGTAGTCGTCCAGAATCGGAATTCATTAGCATGTCTACACCGTATGTTCCATCGTCATTTCTCGATCGAAGACGTCCCTCCGCCTTAATTTTCTTGTCGTTAATAAAGGTAACTACCAGAGGTTTCATCTCATCCCATCCCTTTTCTAAGATCTCGGTAACCATCCCTTCATGGTCCCTTTCTGCCATCTTTATATACTCATGGACCTCTTCATAAGCTTCAGTTAGTTCAGTAGCCTTCTCTGGATTCATCTTAATTGCCACTTCCAGATTAAATCCGCCTTGTTCAGCCAGCATAGATAATATGAGAGCAAGAGAAGATTCTGGACGAGAGTTTCGTTCTTCTTCAAGTCGAGTTTTTACTGCCTCGATTAAATCACTGTACGGTGGTAGTAACAGACTTGAGTTACTGTGTTCTTGGCTTTTCTCCGCAGATTCAAAATTTTTCATAACGAAATTACTAAACTGATTTAATACCTTGATCTTTACTCGATAATTATAGCATTTGTCAGGTGTGTTATGTTTGGCCGAGGCTTCACTTAATATGTACCATTTAATACGTCTTTGCTTAATTTGAACTAAATTAAATTCTTGAATTAAGCACTTCGTGATTTAAAAACTAAGTTTTAGGTACTCCTTGTCCCAGTAAGTTAGATCCTCACCGACTTTTTTCATCTCCGCTAGGTATTTCTGCTTTAACTCCTCCTTGCCTAGTCGATGGTAGATTCTTACCAGTACATTCAAATTTTCTCTACTCTCGAAGTTATCGAATCGAGCTTTTGTTTTTTGGGCATTCACTTTGTCTCCTAGTAATTCATATGTTGCGAATAAATTTAGCAAGTTCATATCGTCAACCAGTAACACTACCAGTTTTTTGTTCACTGTTAGTGCCTCTGTTAGATTTTGGGAATCCTTCGAGCTGACGGATAAGCCAAGGAGGAACCAGCCATATTCGTTAAGTAAGTAATCGTCCTTGGGCCAAAGCTTAAGTGCTGCTTCATACTCTTTCTTCATGGAGGCTGTGTCGCCAGTGCTTCGTGCGTACTCTATCTTGGCTAGGGATAAGTCGACGGTCTTGGCTTTGAATAAGGCAATAGCGGACTTGTAATTGGCGGCCGCTGATTTAAGATCACCCATTGAGTAATACTCATCTCCTATTTTGTAGTAGATTAATGCCTTATCCGCATTTCGGGGCTTGTTCTTGAGCTTTATCTTTAAGGCTTCTATATTCTGTAGTGGGTCTTCTTCCTGTTCTTGAACTTCTTTGTTTAGTGACTCTTCTAGAATTGTAAGATCACTCAATACATTTTTAGGTAACATAATTGTCACATCTTTATTTACATCTTTAAGATCCACACTTACTTGACTATAGAATCTTTTTCCTTTTTCCAGTGGAAGCGTTATAAAGTTGTATTGTTTCCTTGGTAGATTTGTTTTTGTGTCCATCCAAATAGAAAAGTATGATCGATCTGTATAAAATAGTAGATTGTCCTCATCTTTCATTGTGTCTATAATTCCCAAATCTTTCCCATACAGCTCAATCATCTCTTCCTTGGTGAGTTCTACATCAAGGTTATCGTAATACTCCTTCATTCCGTCATAATTGTAGCCCAGGTTATACCTAGTGGACTTGGGTACTTTCAAACCGTCTTTAATTGGGTTCGAAATTCTCCAGTACAAATCGTACTTCTTAGCTAAATCACCAGTTTTTTTATAAACCTTTTGTTGGTCTTTTGTGAATTCTTGTACAGCAAAATCAAATAGAGTTGAAAGTTCCAAGATATTGCCCAGTTTTAAGTAGGTTTTATGATCCATAACAAACCAATTCTTTTTAATTTGTTCATCTTGTGAGTCTGGAAAGTTTATGAATATTTTGTCATCCTTTGTTATGATCTTCATTCTGACACTCTGGACGTCATTCTCATTCTTTGTTTCCTGTATCACTTCCGCTGAGTTATCATAAAACTTTTGAGCTAGTGCATTCTTTTCATACATGCCGGTATTCCTCAGAAATAGATAGGAATCAGGCTTCTTGGCTTTTTCGTTCTTGTATACTTCGGTAAGGCCGGTAATCGTGTAGCTTGTACTTTCGATGTCGTCGACGGCACTATTAATGTAATTAGAATAGATAGAGTTAGCGGTTAAGGTGTCCCAGTCAAGCTGATTCTCGGCCGCTAGTCCTTGGATTGGCAGTGTAAACAGAACAAAAGTACTGATAACTGCAACTAGTATTTTAGACATGTTATTTAGTTAGAATATTTAAACTACAATGATAGTGTGTCACAAAACTCCACAAAAATCCATCTTCTGTCTATCTAGTTGTAAAAATTAGAAAAAGAGTGACATTACACCGAACGTCATGAGAATAATTTTTATAATGAGACTTTCATGAAGAACTCCTTTTTCTCAAACATGTTCAATATTCTCACTATGGAGTCCGCTCTAATTTTGATGGTATCCTTTAGGAATTCCTTTGAAGTGAAATCACCAATTATAATAATATCTCAATTAATTTTAGTACTACTACAGTAAAACAGATTATGGCTCCAAATATAGCAACATATTCTAAGTGATCTTCAGGTAATTCCCTTAACTTACTATTAACAACCCCTCTACCTTTTTCAGCTTGTTTTTTCTGCCATCGAATTATTTGTGTTCGGAACATAAGTAGACAAAAACCTAGTATAGCTGCAATAATTAACTCAAAATGTACGTACCACATAATTATAATTTAATCTTTTCATCATCATTGTTATTACTGTCTGACTCTTGCGCATTTTGATTACTCACATCACTTCTCTTGTTTAAAATATTCCTAAGTCTCGAAAGTACTAGAGATAAGTCAATAAGGGTTTTGTTGTAAGTTGCTTGAACACCTCCAGAAATTCCAACGCCAGTCCCTACTCCAATACTCGCACCACTGCTAAGGTTTATGTCGCTAAAGCTACCATCTTTAAACGGTTGATTTTCAACACCTAGTTTAGCACCAATATAATATCCTCCAGAAATATACCCATCATGGAGAATGTATGTGCGCTCATTCGGTAAGTCATTCTGACTATGGGAAAACGTTAAAGTGGCGCTTGCACCAGCTGCATATCCACCACCGACAGCTCCATCAAGTCGACCCTGCTTGTGATCGTATTTGACACTGAAAGTAACACTGTACCCAAATAGTGTACCGTCACCACCGACTTCGTAGTAATCTTTTCCATCCTTATCAATATTTTTAATAGGATTATTACCAGCGTACGCATAGGTATTTAACCTTTGTGGGTTGCGTATCCATTCATTGAGGGGTACAGAAGCATCTTCTTGGATCTCTTTCCAGTCTCCCAAACTGAGAGATACAGGATCCTGCGCCGTAAACCTCCCTACTCCTCCATCATAATACCTCGCCCCCATATACGAGAGACTAGTCTCACTATCATAGTCATGTCCCGTATACCGATTCCCCTGATTAAAACTACCATATTTCTGATCAATTCGGGAAGAACCATAGGGGTAATATGAGAGTAACTGACTACTGTTACCAGTACTATCACTCACTACTCCAGTGGAACCTAAGTGATCAAGGTGGTTGTGGTAGATGCCAGTACTATCTCTAGTGGCTACTAGAGAATCATTGAGGTAGAGGTGTTTGGTTACTGCTCCGTTCTTTACTTCGTAGAGGGAGGAAGGATAGAGGGTGGTGGTAGGACCACTTACCTTCTTTACTTGGCTACCGGTGTGGTCGTGGTTGCAAATCCTTAACTAAGCTCTAGTTTCGGTAAGCCATCAGGATAAATACTTACAATTTTTTTTGCATATATCAGACATGAATCATATATATTTTTTCCTTCGATGCCAAATTCTTTAGCAATGATGTCTGATGTGTTTTGTGCAAATACTGTAACTGAGCTGATTTCAGTATTAATTTTTATAATCTCAAACAAAACATCATCGTACTCCCCTGCTGCTCCGAATCCCACCGGGTCCAACTCCTCTATTATTATCTTTAGTGTTTTATAAATTTTTTTGAATTCTTTTTTCATAGCTTATTTGTCTTTTTCTGCATTAGCTTTTTTAAGAATTTCTTTTACGTGGGGCACTAGTTACAACTATGCCATTTTTGTCTAAGACTACACCAGCCTCGTTTGTGAGCCTTAATACATTCCCCCTTCTTGCTTAAGTGTTACTAGGGGATTTTTTACTGCATTAAGTAGTAAACTAGGCTTCACTCCTCTATTTATAGTCTGATCAAGTCCGTGGTAGGGTCTTCCAGTCATCTAGCTGTAGCTCTAAGTCAAGGGATACTACGTAAGGCCTACTCGTTGGTTTCATCGTTACTACCTACTTATATTTTGAAAGAACAAATTCTTGAGATTGTCTCAAGAATAAATTGTATGCTGTCAAGACAACATACAATTTATTCTTTACATTATTCCTCAAGTGCTTGAAGAGCCTTCTCAACAGCTTCGATAGCATTATCTGCAGATAATGTAATTCTGCGTTTTCGTTCATCGATGTATGTCCCAGCTAGTTTATCAGACCAGCCACCTGAACCCTTAAGAACGACTATTGGGATATTTGATTGGTAGGCTATTGCAAGCTCAGTCAAAGTTCCAGAGCCACCAGAGATAGCGATTATCGCGTCACAACTATTTACTAAAACGAATTCCCTCCCTCCCCCTCGTTCAATTCCACAACTGATTATTACGTCAGTGTTTCCTTCTTTGTCCCAAATATCTTTTCCTTTACCGTAAGTTACCCCAACAGTCAGACCACCTTCCGACTTTGCACCACGTGCTGCTGCAGTTGAAAGCGAATCGTAATCTTTCTCTGCTCCGTATACGACGATGTTCCCACTAAGTGCAATTTGTTTACCAATATCGAAAGCCAATTTCTCGATTGTTTCGGTATAATTAAGATCTTGTGCGGAACCCATAACTCCAATTTGATATTTTCTTTTTAGCATGACAACATTTGTTATTAATAAAGTTCAAGTCCTACATCATTATTATCGTCTCTTATGATGGTTAAGTCTTGAGATTATGGTCTTATACCCACCACCTTCACTTTTGAGCCACTTGGCTACTCTAGCTACTGTAGTTGAGCTTAATCTTGTCTCCTCTTCAATTTCTGTGTAAATTTGGCCCTGATTTAACATTTCGGCCGCGCGTAGTCTTTTGGAGAATTCTAGTATTTCTTTTTCTGTCATTAAGTCACGAAGGAAAGAACGGACCTCGGTTTCCGTCTTTAATACCAAAAATGCATTTAGTAGTCGTTCGATGTTTTTATCTTTCCAATCCATACTTACACTTTAGCAAAGTAAAGTATAAAGTCAAGTGTTAATTCTGTGCTTCTAGAATTTTCTTCTGAATGCTGTCTAGCTCTGAGTCACTCATCTTCGGCCCTTCAGCTGTAGTAAGCCAACCTTGATATTGAAGATTGAATTCAGTGTGTGGACTCCATACATCCGTCTTCCCTGCTAGTTCTCCATGAAGAGAATATAATTTTGCGTGTACGTGTGCTACACCTGTTCCTTCAAAGACTAAGGCAACTCGAGGTGCGTCAAAGGCTTTTTCGAGAATCTTGGCTACTGTTTTTGATGCTGAAAGTAGTCCCTCATATCTTTAATTCGTAGAGGGAAGAAGGATAGAGGGTGGTGACATTACCGGTGACTTTCTATATCCGACTATCGGTGTGGTCGTAGTTGTAGATCCATAACTAGGTAATTTAAATTTATCAAAAAGTGACCACCAAAATTTATTTGGTGGTCAAGACAAGTCTTACGATCATAATTGTTTTACTAGTCGGAACACAAGACGTGTGCCAAGAAACCAGTGTTCATCAGGGCGAACAAATATGCTTGCTAGCCACTGTATTCCAAAAACACCCCAATACACACCGAAGACACATGAATTTTGTCGTGAGTCCAGCATAGGTTTTGTGGCAATCCAGATGACTTCACCTTTAAGTTGTTCCTGGTACTGATTGCGTATATGTGGTCCCGCTTCCTGAGGTAGCAGTTCCACTTTATAGCCAGATGGTAGTCTATCGGAATTTTTCTTACTCCACTCTCTAAGTTTGGAGTCATTGAATAATTCTAATGAAGTTGGTTCGGCTTCAAAATCTAAATCTTTCGGGGTGAGTATGATTGTTTCTATTTCTTCAACTTCCGATTGAACCTTAAACGCCTCTTGGGATATCATGTCCAAGGCCCATCTCGTCGCCACAGATTTGGTTGGTTCAATTTGAAGCAAAAGTTCTTTTTCTACTCCTCCGATACTAAAATTGCGCCATTTCTTCAAAGTTACCCTTTCATTCGTCGACATGTAGACCTCGATATGTGTTGTAGGTTTTAAATCAATGAACCATTGATCCAGCTCGGTATTTATTAACGAAATTCATCTCTTCCATAACTATATTTCTTTCTATGCTGTTTGTAAACAGAATCTTACCCTTCAATTCTAACCTGAATCGCAACACTTGAACCAAAGCAAAACCGCCCGTAGTCTAGTTGTGTTAGCAAATAAGACCAAGGGCGGTATGCACAGGCATTTTAACCGTGAAGATAGAATTGCGCTA
>JACCDR010189358.1_pt1 | contig 20824 bp, 43 predicted proteins | sample 7446431 | NCBI WGS metagenome assembly JACCDR01 (sample SAMN15323443, study PRJNA562643) | freshwater metagenome | isolation source: river surface water | place: USA:Blue River Watershed | collected 2017-08-17 | reverse complement strand
GAGGATGGGTGACCACCGAAAGGAATGGAGATGTTGTGATTGATAAGCCCGTGTTCTACAACGCTTATCGCGAGAGCGTAGGCAAGAAGACTCTTGAGCGTGAATACTGGGAGTCTTCCAAGGGCAAGGCTTTAAGAGCTTTCTCTAACATGGTCATTGAGGACATGGGTAAAAACCCTGACGAGTACGAGGGTTGGTCAAGATAAGTGAGATGTCACAATAGGCCTGCCGAATCTCCACCTATTAAACTCTTCAGCCGAGCGGAACTCACGCATTCCGCTCGGCGTTTTTGCTGGCTTAGGGGCTATGTCCCTAAACAAAATTGAGCCATCTTCGTGATACTCTCCATACTCTTTTCCGTCTGGGCTCTCAAAATGAATGAAGTACGAGTCAACAGACTTTGATAGTCTGAGTTTGTAGAGCCAGCAAATCTTGCGCATTGCCGCCCTAAACAATGGGTGTTTATTGTTGTTCATCTTGTTCGATAACTGCGACTACTGAGCTGACATCACAGGAGAAGGTGCTGCCGTTCACCTCGTCAACAAGCCTTAGCTTGCCTCTTGGAACGAGAACCTTTATGCCTTGGCGTAAACCAAAGTCGTTTTCACCAGCCTCTTTAATCATGGCTGGCACCCAAATCTTCTCCGGTTGGTACTTCGAAACCTTGATGTGTAGCCTGGTTTCGCTCTCGTCTAAAATCTCCAACAGTAAGATGTTTGGATTGATTGTCCTGGTCATGTGATTCGGGTTTAGTTGTTATTCCGTAATAGTATTCTACCGTTTGCAGCCTTTCGCTGAAGCTCTTTTCCGTTATAGACATAACCGTGCATACGATGTCCTTAAACATGGCTGTATTCACTCCGTCCTCTGCGCTTGGATGAAGGGTTCGCTTTGAGAATATGGCGTTATGCTGGTTAATGTAATGCGTGTATTGCGGCTGGCTCACAGCCCTGGCCTTCATGTTCTGAACAATGTCAGCCATTATTTTATTGTAACACCCAGTGCAAAAGTAACCGCCTCCTGAGTAAAGATTATCAGGCAGGGTGTATTTGAGGTTCCTAAACCACTCCTTGCACCCCATGCAAATCCTTGGGTTTTTCTCAGAACGCGAAATCATCATCGGCGATTGTTTGACGGGCGTCCTCCTTCAGCTCAAGCTGTTCGTTGGTCATTTCTGGGCGACCGTCAGTGTACCTGTGAGTGGATGGGTCATACTTGAAAAAGATTCTGCCAGGCGTGCCCACAATCTTGGGCTTAATCTTTTGAATCTCGACAACGGTTTGAAATTGTTCATATTGAAATCCTGTTGCTGGGTCAAGGAGGTTTACCGGGGGCCTCCATACGCTTATCATGTTCATTCCTTTCCTACTCCAAGCTTGGCCCCCGGCAATCTCTCTTTCCTTGGGTTGAGGATAATACCTAATACCAGTGTTCTTGTCGTACTCAACACGCTGGTCAACAACGTGCGTGATAAGGCAGGTGTGGCGATTGTTTACCTTGGCATCATGGCGAATATGGCCAAGCACTTCTTCAAGGTAAAGGTCTTGTCTCGCGTCCTTGCCCTTGCTGTATGCGTGGTCCATTTCGTTCCACGGGTCAACCGTTACTGTATGGAATTTGATATTGAACTTGCGCTCAAGGAAGTCGCAGTACAATAAGAAGTCTGTTGGATTGAGTGAGCATGAGTTCTGCGGGTCAATAACCATGAAGTGTTTCTTGACAAACTCATAAGCCTCTCGGTATTTCTCCTTGGATAGGCGCTGGCCAAACACATTGTGTGGGTCTCCTCCGCCCGCTATAGCTATAAGCTCTGCGAATATGTCAGCGGGGCCACCGGTTTCCGGCGAAAAGATTATGTGGTTAAGGCCGTGGAATCTTGATTGGTTGACAAGAAGTTGGAACCACCACTGAGACTTGCCGCTTGCGGGAGCACCATAGATATAAGTTGTTGTTCCGAGCACGAGGGAGTAGTGATGGTGCAGAAGCTCGAAGCCTGAGTGCCATCCGCGAGTGTGCCCGTCCATATCGTATATGGATGCGAGTTGTTTTTGGACCTCAGCCTCGGTAGCGAAGTAGTAAATCTTTCCATACTTTTCAAAGATAGCATCTGCATCTTTCTCCAGCTCTTGCTTTTCCTCAATAGGCATGCTTGCGCCATACCTGAGGCCGTTGCGAATTGTCCTTGAGTTCTGAACCCGCTCGTCGGGAATCTTTTCATTGGCGGTTGTCAGCAGGATGTTAAACGCATCCTCGTAGCTTATCTGCATGCCAGCTACATACCCGCCCGCAAGCCGGGCTGCCTTAAGCAGCACCGTGTTTCGCTCCCCGGGCTGGGACTTGCGAATCATGTCAACGCAGCGCATCATCAATCGCCAGTCCGTAAAGGGAGACTCTTCATCTTCCTCTACTACCACGCTATCAAAGACGTCGCTGTTCTCGTTTATGTAAAGCCCAGGGTCGTAGCTGTAAAAGCACAGGCGGGCTATGTCCTTTGTCCCGGTGTCAACTGATGCGTCCGTGTATAGGCGCAGCAGCGCATTGTAGTAGCGCTTATACTCTGCGTCATTTGAAACGTAAGGTATCTTGACGAGCACCTTAAACCCGCCACCCCCTGCGCTTTTGAAAAGAGCAAACGTGTACGGAGATTCAAGTATGGTAATCTTGATGTCGCTGTCCTCGGGTACATCATCGAAGTCAAGGCAAGCAAGTCCAGTAGATTGCTCTACGTTGTTGTTGTTGCGAAAGCTTAGCTTGGCCTGCCAACAAAAGCTTGGAAGGGTTGCCTTCTTGAACTCTTGGTACTGAGACTTGGGAATCTTACCAGCCTTGTAGTCTGCGTAGCTCTGAAGAACAGGCGCTGAATACCGGTGGTAAAGAGACTCATCCTTTAAAGAGTTGAGTGCGTCAAGAACGGTGATGTAGTTTCTTTCGTGCGGCTTAGTGACGCTTGAATAAGCGCTGACCAGGGCGCTGAACCTTTGCTCTGGCATGGCTTATTACTGATGAGATTTGACAAAGGTCTCGATTAAATCAATGGCCGCTTCCGTTAACCTGTCGCCTGACAGGCCGTCTTCTTTAAGGCTCCTTGTTGACCTGACGTAGTACACCATTACTTCCTGACATTTGTCCGGGTTGTACTCCAGGGATTTGAAGGCCATAAAGAATGCTTGGCGTATCCAGTCGTTCTTGCCCATATCAAGGGCCACCTCTCTGAATACATCCATGATAGGTTTGTCTTGGGCCGTCTCCACCATTGTTGTGATAACCATGTGAGGGTGCCCAAAGTATGATGCCGCAAAGCTTTCGCCATCGGTGATGTAAAACGCACCGTGGTACTTAAGCTCGGAAAACATTTTGCTTAGGTCTTGTATCTCTTTAGAGAGAGATGATTGACTCATAGTCAAATGGAATAATTTTGATTTCACTGATGTGCTCGCCGTTTACTTTGGATTCACGGTGAACAATTCTAAGGTCTTTCAGGTAGTGAGGGCTGTCGTCCTCAACTATTCCTTCCCGTCTCGCGAAGTCAAGAAACATCTTAATGACTACGGCTGAGTTGTCAATGTCAATCATGTCAGAATAAAAGAACTCAACCCTGTAAGTTCCCTTGATTCTCGGGAATTCCTTCTTGTACTTCTGCCAGTTCTCAACAAAGAAGTGGCGAGCGAAAGAGTCCTTGAGTTCCTTCCTCTTGTTCCAGTGGCGCTGCTCCCAAATCTTATTGAGAGAAACAAAGTACCCGGCCCAGGTCAAACTGTAAATAGCTTGACCCGGGACGAATACCGGTTCAGCTTTTTTAGCCACGGTTAAAGGGGTCTCCTGCGGGGGCCCCGGTCATTGGCGCCTGAGGGAATGCTTGGGGAGCAGGTTGCTGCGGCGCCTGTGGGAAATGAGGCTGAGCGGGCTGTTGCTGGGTGAACCCAGGCTGAGGCTGTTGAACAGGGTAGCCTTGAGCTGGAGCCTGAGGGAACCCGGGCTGAGGAGGGTAGTATCCTGGAGCGGGCTGCCCTTGCTGAGGAACAGGATTGTGTACGGCTGGTGCGGTGGGGTAAGGGCCGGGCTGCCCTTGCTGAGGCGGGCGGGGCGGCAGGATTTCGCAGTAGAGGTTATTCTTCTGCGACAGCTTGATGGCGACGCTTACGCCAGCACCCTGGGCCTGGTTGTTGGCGTCAATAAGCTGCTGCAAGTGGGCGCTGCTGAGCCACAGGATTTGGTAGGCGCCGTACTGGTTGCTGTAGGTCTTGATTGAACCCACGAGGTTCTTTTCTGCTTGAGACATTTGACTTGAATTTGAGTTGAATTACAAAGATAAAAATTAAAGAATCCCCCTGTAAATAAAAGAGGCTGGGTCAGCTTTTTTATCCACAAAGTAATGGATTACAGTGGCGAGGGCCTGGTCAAACTTATCCTTGCCTCGCATCAAGAACTCGTCAGTCACTTCAAAAACACCAACGGTGTAGGGGTACTTGGTCTCTTGAACAACGAACTCATAGACGTCGTAGTTAAAGAGAATCTTGTAGACGTAGGCCTGCAAGTCGTAGTGATACTTGTAGGCGGAATACTTGAATCTGTCAATGTCTTCGCCCGTTGTCTTGAAGTCTCGAACAATGCGCTGGAAGGGGAAGAAGATGTCAGCCACGCCATGCAGCTTAATCTTGTGCAGCCCTTCAAGCTCGACGGACGATTTGATTTGCTGCCCACCAACAAGATGGCTCTTGTCTAAGCCAGCCGCACGGATAACAGACAGCATGGCGCACATCTCACTGTAGTCACTCTCTGTAAGTACCGTTCTGCCGCTGGCTTTTTCTGACTCAGCCGCCATGTATTCCTTGTACTCCTTGGTTGACCTCGGGGACTTGGCTCCGCCCGCTATAAGGCGCTCAATGATTTCGGATTCCTTAACAACGTAGAACTGTTTGTCAAAGTTGGCGCTGTCAAATAGCATGGCGTCGTAGCCTGAGCCAAAGTCAAGCGCATCACCTGAGGGTACCTTGACTCCGGTAACGTAATCCCAAAAGTGTTGAGGTGAGCGGAGCGCAAGCTTAAGAGAAGAGTAGCTTAGGTACTCCTTCTCCCCGAACTTAAGCGCTGATTCTGGTTGAGGCTGCATGGTATTCTGATGTTAAGGCGTTTGATTCATCCTGGGTGTACATGCCAGCCTTCATTGCGTCGCCGATTGTCCTGGCGACATTATCAAGCTCTGCCTTTGTTTGGCAAGCGGCAATCGCCATAGACGAGCGCTGATAAGGACTTGCCTCTGGCTGAGGTGGTTGCTGGTAAGGGCTTGGTGCTGGCTGTGTAGGCTGAGGCTGGATGAATGGAGACGTTGAGATAGGTGCTGATGCTGGGGTTTGAACTTCCCCAACGTACTTGTTGCCGTCCCACATTCCAAGGAACACATCGGCGTTGAAGCCAAGCATTGACAATCCTTTGGTAAGCGCATCGGTGCGAACCTTCTTCATGAAATCCTCATCAACCCGATACTTACCGGCGCTGGTTTGGGAATCAATCTGAATAGAGCTGGCAATCGGGAAAGCTCCGCGCTGACCAGACAGGTCGTACCACAACGTAGCGGAGTAATAAAAAAGCTTGTAAGCATTCCCAACAGTGAAGTGGTCAAACTTTTCTGAGCCAGGCTCAACGCCCCAGCCAATGCCGAATGGGCCAAAGACTTCGGTTGCTTTTTGAAATTGTCCATACGCATCAATAGCGTGGAACTTGTAGCCGCCTTTGCTTACCTCTTTAAGGTATTCAGGGTCGGTGTTGAAAACCCGATTCCAAAGCTCGAGGTTTGGTGCAACAGGTGGTTGTTTTTTAGCTGCCATGAGAACGACTTAAGGTGAATTTTAATTTGACTAAGTGAAGTATTTTGCTGATTGGGACCATGTTGTCAAAGGCGAACACGGTCTCACCGTATGCTATAAAGGGTAATATTTCTTGGGCTTGAAACATTACGCAGTTAATCCCAGTCTTGTTGTAAAGAAAGCAAGTCAGGAAGTCGCACCCCGCAAGGTCGACATTAACCAGTGCCATCGTTTCCGACGCCTCATCGTAGTGACACTGATGAACCCTGACTCGCTTATCGTTTACAAGGATTGTGCTCTCGCTTTCAACGGTCACCTTCCTGTCCCCGTCCATAAGGATAAAGTACGCGCTGATTGCGCTTACAATTAAGTTCTCTCCTACTGGCTGGGTCATGATAGTCCGAGGTTGTAATGAATAGCGAGCTCTATTGACGCATCGTAAAACCCTGTGAACACGGGCGGAGTTCCAATTACCCCAACCCCTTCATGAAACTCTTCGCAGATTGCATCGGCTTCCTCTCTGCTTGTAGCCATGATTATCACGTCTTCGGATGTGTCGGTAATCATGGGAAGCTCAAAGCCTTGCTCGATTACCGCCCGGCGTGCCCGGTCTCCGCTTGGAGTGGCAAGATATTTCTTGAGCTCACTCATCGAATGTTCCGAGTTTATTTAGGATTGCAAGCAAAGTAATAAACATCGAACCCAGGAGAGTCAACCAGAAAGCAACGGTCTCCGTGATATTCAATCGTGGCTTTTGACGCATGATGTTTCCGGCTTTTGATTAGGTAGTTTATCGCTATTGCAAGCACCACAAGATACGGAAGAAGAGTTAGGTAGAAGATAAAAGCGTAAGGGAAAACGCTCAGCCACTTCTTAAGATTCTTCATCAAGTTGAGGTGACGCTGTTGTGTGGATGTCGTGCTGAGAAACGATTCGAGTCCAGAGGTGTCCGTCAACGTAATCGCTCTCCGCTATAACGTACTTCCCGTTGGGGAGCTTTACTCCCGCAGACCTGCGAATCACCTCAGAAACATGGGCGCACCTTTGATGCTCATTCCTGCGCCTGGCCTGAATAATGAATGGCTCAGCTCCCTGAATGATTTTCTTGGTTAAGCAAATGTACGTTTCGCCGTTGGGGGCAACAGCAAAGTACATGTTGATTGAGGCCGTGTCGTCAAAGAACATCTTCTGCCTTTTGCAGATGGCGTCAATCACACCGTCACCAATGCCAACATTGCTTCGGTTAAACCGAATCGTGTGAGGGACTTCTCGTCTCGCGTATTTGGCCCGAGACTTACCAATTAAAGTCAGCTGCATGATTAAATTGAATTAAATTATTGGACAAAGTTACGAAGAATTTTTTGAATAAACAAATATTTTAGAAATTATTTATGTACTCAATTTGTTCTGCATTGTAAGTTTCAACGACTGAATTGATTGCTGGGTAAAACTTCTTGACGCAATCGTGTATCTCCTGCAACGAGCGAACCTCGTCACCCGTGTTGAGCGCCTGCCTCATGGCTGCGCTAAAGCTGTTGTTTGAGAAGTCTACATCAGCCTTGGACACGTCAAGACTAAAGAAGTCAGCCTCTTGCTTTTCGCTAACGAACATACCGGTGCAAAGAGAGTTGACGCCAAAGTCTTTTGCGAATGTAGAGGCGAAGCAAAAGATGAATATGCACTCCTTTGCCCGCAGGACATCAAGCAATTCTTCTGAATTGAAAAACCCTGAGTCGCAAAACAGACCATGTCTTAGGCCGTGGCCCATTAGCATAACCCGGTCGTGCTGCTTGATTAAGTCAATTAGTTCGCCAGATGGAGTAATGTTTTTGTTGACAACTGTGAACCCCAGGTCTCTGTAGATAAGTGAGAGGAAGTCGGTGGTCGGGTCCTTGGGGTGAATAACAATGGTTTTCATTTGTCAGTTGTTTCGCTCGGTATTAAATTAGATGCCCATTCATTAAAGCGCTTAGCCCCCTCCAGCGCGCTTGAAGTTGTTCGCCCTGATGGGTAAAACCCAAGGCGAAACATGCGCTTATCGTGGTCGTGAAGGTCTAAATCTGAGCCTTCGGCAGGGCTCGAACCCGCACTTCCTGAGTACAAATCAGGCTCTCTACCAGTTGAGGTACGAAGGCTTTTGAAAAATCGCAGTGCTTGATTCTTAAAATTTGAACAAAGTCTGCGCGATTGTTGTTCAAATTTACTTATTATTTCTGGAGCTTGGAGTCTCATGTTAATCTATTTTTGAATTGAAAACTTTATACTGAGCCGCAGATATTTAGGCTTGACTAAATTATTCCTGAGAATTTTTTAACCCGCCTTGTTGTTTTAGAAATTCTTCGTAAACAATACCAGCGATATTGGGTCTGAAGAAGTTCGGACCCTTGATTACCTTCCCGTCCTCTCGGTAGATAGGCTTGCCGTCTTCGCCAAGCTTGCTCATGTTGGAGCGATGAACCTCATCCCACGCCTCGAGGAAGACCGAGTGAAGGCCGCTTGCGTTAAGCGTGTTGTAGCATAGGTACATGATGTCAACAACCGCATCAAGGACTTCAGTCTGGTCGCTGGCGGTGATGGCGTCTTCAAGCTCTTCCACTTCTTCCATGATAAGACTGTGCTGCTTGTACATCAGGGCCTTGTCAAAAGAAAAGGTAGGGCTTACCTTGAGACCGAATGTATTTGAGAACTCTTGCGTGTCCTTAATGAATGAGGCTCGACCCAGTTCGTAATACTCTTTGGTTATGCTTTCACCATGCTCTGAGATGAGGATGCATATTGGCCAGCCGTTTTCAAAGCACTTGAGGAGTTCAGAATCCCCTGCGATAACCGCAGATTCCCCGTCGTCAAAGATTGTATAAAGAGGTAGAGCGCCTGACGACCAAAGCTCTTTTGCTGATTCGGCTACACTCATGAAGAGGCGCCCATCTTTGTCGTGAAATAGGTTTTTAACTTTCATAATAGTTCTGAGATTGAATAGCGTTGTAGTATTTTCATGTCTAAAAATTTTGCGCCCCGGTAAAGTATCTCGTCCTCGTCGCAGTTTTCTTGAAACGCCTCATGATAAACCCACGTATCGACAACGACCAACTCTGATTTGTTCGAAGCGATTAATGCGGATTCAAATTCAAAGTCAAGCGAGGACTTGGAGGCTCGATATAAGAATGATTCAATCGGCATCTCGACTTGGCACCAGGTTCTTTGAAGCATGGTTATTTTTTTTCAAGAATCACGTAGCCTCCGTCGTGAAAAATAACGTGCTCGTGATTAAAAATAAATTCTGTCGTCACCTCAACGCCGTTACTCGCAAGGTATTTGCCGTCTTTTAATTTGAAGAAGACAACCTTTGAGATTGGAAGGGCTGGCAGAGAGTATGGCTTGATTAATTCTTTGCTCATTGGTGTGCAATATTATGATACTTTTCTAAACCAGCATTTCACTATATCGGTAACATCGTGACTTGAGCCAGACGTCCATTCCTCAGTGCCATCTTGACGCTTGTTAAAAAATCGGATATGCCCCTTGATGCTTTCGAGATAGCCATTAGTATACAACACCAATGCGCCGTTTTGTATTTCCTCCCATGTAGGTGTTGTTGATTTTTCAACCCGTTTGAATCCCGAATAAATTGTTAGTTCCATATTTTTTTCAATTAAAACTTGATACTGCTTGGTTTTACACAAAACCACTTCGTTCTTTCCGAGAAACTTCCAGGCCTGAAACTTTAAGCAGCTCCTCAAAGCTTGCGTGTGGATTGAATAGCGTGATGCCGTCAACTTTAAAGCCCTCCATAACCTCGTGCTTAACGCAGCTTTCAAATGCGACGTAAGCAGTCTTGACTATTTCATCGTCGGTCATGTGCTTTGAAAGATACCACTTCCTTCCGTGCCACTCCTTGACCTCGCCTGTTTTGGTACAGGGCGAATCGTAAACAACCTGAATAAAAATCCTTCCGTTGGGAAACTCGTTGTCGTGTTCAGCCCTAAGCCTAAAGCTTACGCCAAAGCAAGACATGGTGATTCTGTCAACCAAGGAGCAAACTCTTTCTTTCATGGCAAATGATTTAAGACCCAGTCAACCCCAGCGATTAAGGCTTGGCGCCTTGTCGCGTAGTCGTTGGCAGCAACTGAAGAGTATGGCGGCTGCTCCACCACTTTAGACCCAGATAAAAACATGTGGTCTTTCTTGCTGAAAACGCGTATCACCTTGTAAGTCCAGTCCATAGTGACGGTTGGCAGGGCTATGATGTAAGCGCCGTACTCGTCAGCGAGCCAGTCAATAGCCTGGTATATTGTCGGGGCAGCTACGTCTTCGGGCTTTAGGCTGCGGTTGTTAATGGTTAAATCACGGTCGTCAACATATTCGAGCCAGCCATTAACATACTGCATGCCGCGATGATTGTAGGCATTTAAGCAGTCCTCATCATAGCCTGCTTTTTTTAGTAGCTTGGCTGAATCAAAGCTAACCCAGGGGCCATTTTCTATTTTACTCATAATCAGCTACTTAGCGTGGAGGTAGAGGGATTCGAACCCTCGTCCTGCCGTCGGTCGTCAACACGCTTTTGTTACAGGTTTGTGAGGTTGGTTTAATCTTACTACCGGCCTCCAAAAGAATTGAGCCTGACCGCGAGGGTCAGAATCCACCACCGAGTTTAGGTCTCGGAACCATGCTTGCGACTTTCTGGTTCGAGGGAGTCGCCCCCCAATCGTCAGGCTGCGGCCAGCACGGGCTGGCGAGAGACGAAAGACATGGTAATAACCTTGCCGTTTGTAGTGCGGTGAATTGATAAGGCGAGTACACCATTCGCCACCTGAGCGTGAGGATTAACGCGGCAGTCAAAACCTGTTACCCCCCAATGCCCGTCTCTCCGAGCTGTCACCACTTTGATAATCCCTTTTACAGGCGTGGGCGTAGATGGTTGACTACGCGTCTTCATTGATAAGTCGTCAGGACAGGACTCGAACCTGTAACTTTTTACCCTAGAGGTGCATATTGCGTCTACCAATTCCGCCACCTGACTATAAAAAAGCAGCCTTTCACTTGAGAAATCATTTTACACTGTTGTAGTATGAGTGTGCATATCTGCCTTTCATCTAATGAAGTGTGTGTCAATTCGGTGAGTGTGCTGCCAGCGCCCTTTTGTGTCGTGCCGGTGGGAAGGGCGAACGGCTTTCTTATTTCACGACACGCCCGTATGGTGAGCCACCGCTTTTGCTAAGCTTAAACCCAAATAGACGGGAAAGATGTAACCCGGCGCGGCAAGGTTTGTAATCAGCATAGCCATACCATGACGCAAGCAAGCGCCATTTTATACTGCCGCGCTTAACAAGTCCCCCAGTTCTTGCGGAGTGAATCCGTGAACAGTAATTGTTTCTGACCCCGGCTTATTGGGGTAGTGACGGGCGCTGACATATACCCGAGGAATCTCAGGGCCGGTCAAGGGGTGAAATACAGCAGGCATTTCCTTGCGGCCAGACTGCTCAATGACTTCCTTGACCCTGTTGATTACGTCGCTCGGGCTGTCAGAAACAAACCGAATGTTGCAAGACTTTAATTTCCTGGATGCGTCAGCTATCGTAAGGCGTACAATTTCTTTCGGCTTCGTGTGAATCTCAATACTCATGTGAAAAAGTTTTGCCCAAATGTACGAAAAAATATTAAATAGTCAACTCGGATTCAGGCTTATATCCGTAGCTACCCTTGGGGTTCTGAACATCAAGATTCAAAAGCTCAATGGGGCGAACCCTAATAAAGTTGTCTACGCCTTGAACCGGATACCCAACGTGATGGCAATACCCAAAGTTTGTTCCATACACAGGATACGACAGGTCTTCCGCCCCCGGGGGGAATGTGCTCCCTGGCTTGTAGCCTTTGCCCTGAAGACGAAGCATTACATTCTTCACAAAGCTTGTCTTGAATTTCCTTGCCGTCTTGGTAAAGCAGACGCCTACCGGGATGTAAGTGCTTGAGTTCATTCGGTTATGATTTTAGCCCCGCTTGCTCCACTCCAAAGAGGTAGTGCGCGGTATGCGTTTAACAAAATCTCCTTGAAAGAAACGGAGTACAGGTTTGCAAATGCTGGCTTGTTTGTTGAGTAAACAAAATGAAAGCCGCCGCCCATAGCATATACAGCTTTCGCTCCCAGCGGTAGCTGAATCCCTGAGAACGCACTGTCTGCAACCCCTGCGTAAATAAGGGCCTTCCTAACAGCGGGCCAGTTCGCTTCATTTACAAAAACGTGAGGCCACAAGGTTGATGCGTGATTCATGATTGAGGTTTTTTAATAATTAAACTTTGCTCCCGATGCATCCTTGTGTCACCGTGATTTTCCCTTTTGAAAAAAGGAAGTCACGCTCATTGGACACAGCGCCATGAATCTTGTATATGCTTGGAGGAGATGCGGTTGCGTAAATCCAACTGCCAACATACAGCCCCTTGTTTTTAGGGTAAAACAAAAGGTCACCCTGGCGCTCAAGCCGGGGATAGTTGGGGGATTCAAAGCCCAGCGTCGCAATGCCCTCGGCACTTATTGCGGTGCAGCTTGGATTTAGGGCGGCGTAAGCAACGAGTTCTGTAACCTCAACGTGAAAGGCTACTGGAGAGTAGGGAATATCCATTTGTTATTTCTTTTTCGGTTAATGTTTCTTCTGCAAACGGGAAAGAGTACGCCTTGAAGGACACCTCTCTGGTGAGGCGAACCCTGCAAAGCTTGCGGGTGCCAAGCGTGGCGGACAATCTGTCAAGCCGCCTTACGTCGTCAACCATAAGCAGGTCTCCGAGAGTCCCATCTTCGTCAAAGGCAGACCCAACGTGGGTCATGGCGTACACGCCAATCATCTGTTTAAGGCAGGCCTTGTTTTTGACAAAGACAAAGTCACTCTCGATAACATTGGTCTTCGAGAAGTTGCACTTGTACTTGTTTGTCCACCGCTTGGGGTTGTAGATGGTGGTCCTGTTGGTGGTCAAATCGGCAATCGCGAATCGCGAATCACTCAGTGATAGCACGTCTGCCCACTCGTGGCGCGGCAGCCTTCCGAGAAGTCTTGCTGTTGCAGCAGAGTCAGTCTCGTCGCCAATCCTTTCAATACCAACGGTGCCGTTGTGAAACAGCCGCTCATTTTCGTTGATGTAAAACGGATGGATGTTTGCAGCGGTAACGCTGCCCGCTGTAGCCACCCTGAGGTGTGCTGTGTATCGCTCTTTGGACAGCAGGAGATTAATGATTTCGCGAACATCAAAAGTCTTGATGATTTGGCCATCAATAAAAAATCCTGCTCCATGCGGATTGAGGATGATTGACCTGGCGATAATGCCGGGCAACAGGGACACCCCCTGAGGCTTGTCAATGATAATGCACATGTGGTTTTGTTTTGAATTAGTTTGTATCGCCTTGAATGGCCTCCTGACTGGGCGCGCCGTGGGTTAGACGGGGGTCAGGTATAAACAGGTCGCGTAAAGACTGAGCGATATCAGCGTCTTGGACGTTAAATTCCGTTGTCACGCCATTAGTAAGCCTGACGCGAACCGCTCTTCTGTCCCTCCTGGAGCTCGAAAAATAAGAAGACGAGCCAGCCACCTCTGTTGTGATAGGTAGTGGAGTCGCGGGAGTCGGAGGACTTGGGTCGGGGTCGTCGTCGTCCACAACATACTTAACCTGGTTTGCAAATACCCGGGCCTGAATGACCATAACCTGCTTGCGATAGCTCTCGCTCAAGTGAGGCGCGTTGAGTATTTCGTTCAGCAAATCCATTGCTCCGCTCGGCCTGATGCCAAGCATCTGAATCATTTCCTCAATAGTGATTGAGCACTTGAAGTCAGTACCGTTAAAGGCATTAGAGAAAATCTTAAAGCGCTCAAGCATGAAGTGAAAGCGCTTAACGTACACCTTGGATATATGCTTGCGCAATGGGGTGTCCGACAAAAGCATCTTGTACACATCCTTCTCTGAAGCGTTAAGATTCTTGAGCATGATTTGAATAAGCTTAATGCGCCACATCAGTTGCTCCTTGTCTTTGCAGCCGGGGAACATCCTCAGTTCAATGTGCTCATTCTCGTAGTGTACAATCCTGATTCCGCTGTACTTGCTGGGGCTGACCTGGCCGCCGCGAACCATGCAGTAGTGGTTATTCAGGCGGTATGGATACATGGCGTACAAGAGCGGAGCCCATGCCGTAAAGCCATTAAGCACTCCTCTCCCTGAAACGTGAACGTGAAAGCCACAGGTTGAATCAATCTCTGCGTCAATAAGCTCCGGGAAGAAGTCGTAAAACATCTCAATGTGTGAGGTGCAAGACATGGCTGGCAGCCGAGGCGATACCAATTCAAAGCCGCCACGAGTAACTGAGTTGTCAAACTCTTTCACCCAGCCTGTCATTTTGTACAGGCAAACCGAAGAGATAAGGGAGTTGGCTTCAAAAGAAGACTTCTCAATCTCAATGCCAATGGAATGCTTGGCTCCATTACTCACATTGCGACGGGGTAATGAATGGTAAGGCCTGACAAATGGCCCAAGAATTCTTTCTCCCCCGTCAAAAACATGATGCTCATTGATGGACGAAGAAAGCGTGGACTCATATCCGGACTCAAAGATGTTGGCAAAAACGCCGTCCACTTTGCGTGGAGAACGCTCGCGCAGCTTTTCAAAGGCTCGCTTTGCTATGCCTACATCAAAGTCACGGAAGTTTTCCCCGTGCATTTTATCAATCAACTCTTGATTGTTCATGGGTTTAGAAGTCTAAGTCGCTGTTGTAAAGCAGCTTGGTTTCTTGGTCGTACCAAAGCACACGGTCTTCGCCATTGTGGACAATGATTGCTCCGTTGCGGTGAACGTGCTTGAGCGGAACCCTCAGCTTGTTGCCGGACCTGGCCGCTACCAATTCGATTACGTCGCCAGTCTTGTATTCATTAAGACATCCCTCGTGAACCAAAGTTGAAACGGCTTTTCTTGTCGCTACGACCGAGTTTCCGGCGGGGCGGTGAGCGTCTAACTTTTTTGGGTTTGCAGGCGGGTAAGGTTCATCATCCCATCCATCGCCATAGTGGGTGCCTCCCCAAAAATCCTTGCTGACCTTTTTGTTACCGGCATAGACAAAGGAGTTGACGCGGCAGTGGCTGTCGTTGGAGAACCATGCGCCATACTTTTCCTCAACATTTCCGGCGCCCTCGTTGTACAAGGCCATCTTGCCAGAGGCGGTGATGAATGCAAGCTTGCTGCTGGTCTTGGTGACAAAGGTTTCGCACAAGAACTTGAAGGCCGGGTCAAGGACAACGGCCTCACCAAAGCGCTCGACAAGCGGGCTGATACTTTTGGTCACCAAGATGTTGGTGTCCGACAAGTCAGATGTGCGGTCGGTTGTCTCGTAGAACACGCCGTTGTGGGCAAGGGCAGCCTGGTGATTGCCTAAGACAAACGGATGGCAGTTGGTTTCGTCCCGCTTTCCGCTCGTTCCAATCCGGGTGTGGATAAGAACGGGGCTGTCGGGGTATCGCTCACGCCACTTAAGATACTGCTTGTAGGCAAGCTTGTAATCATTGACATCAGCGGTCGCAAACTTGGCAACAAGAACTCGCTCACCGGTAGCAACTGCAATACCAATGGCATCACGGTTGTTCTCGTAGCTGTTCTTGAAGTAGGACTCTGGCATGTTTTCATGCCCCGGTTTTTGCAGAATTATTTGACACATTACGAGATAAGGAATTTAATTTTCTCCTCATAGTCTTTCATAATCGGAGATGATTTAATGCCAGACAAGACTTTCTCGGCTGACGGACGGGCAAGCAAAACAGCTTGAGACAAAAGGCCAAAGCCTCCAGTGCTTCTTGGCGCAGGAGGGGACTGCCTTGCCGCTTCAAGCATTGAAGATGTGCTGAACCAGGGGTGAGGCAACCGGTCTTCGGCGAGAACAAGGGCGTCGTGAACTGACGGGTACACAAATGCGTACTCATCAACCATGTCCTTGTCTATTCGCTCAAGAAGGATTGAGTACAACTTGCTTTCGGGTGACTCAAGCTGCTTGAGAATAACATCCCCTGCCTTGCCACGCTCCGCTCCCTTGAGCAGTGCGGTAAGTTCAGCGAAGAGGCGGTGCCGCCATTTAAGCGCCTCAAAGTCTTTCACTCCGGGCGGGAATCGAAACTCGATGTGTCCACCGGTAAAGTTGACGGGGGATGAGCGCCCGTAGCCAATGCGCTCGCTGCTGCAATAGCGCTGAGTGAATCGCTTGCGAAAAATGATAATGCCCAGGGCGATTGCAGGCAGGAAGAAGTTGAAGTTCTCTTCACTGGTGGTTGCGCCATGAATAGACATGTGAATGTGGCCGCCGCAGGCAGCGGACACGGGCTCGTTGACGGCGTCTACCACAATCTTGGGCAGGGAAGAGAGGTCTTCGTCTTCCCGGAATGCGGGCGTTACCAACTCGAAGCCATCGTTCGGCAGGCTACCGTCATTCTCAAAGCAGAATCCCGTCGGGAAGTCAGCATGGTCATAGTTGCTTTCTCCGGCAGCTTTCTCAACTTCAAAGCCAAAGAGGGCTACGCCTTTGGGCACGCTGGGCACTAATCGAGGTGCCGAGCGATAGGATAATTTTCCCATTGTGTATTTGTTTTTGACTGGTTAAAAAAAGGGCGAGGCAGATTTCTCTACCCCGCCCATTAAAGTCCAGGTCAGTCAGGTGTTACTCGAACACAATGAACTGACGGGTCTTGCCCTCCACGGTGGCAGTCTTGATAGACGCCTTGCGGTTGGGCGCAACGGTCAAAGCTTCGCCAGCGCGAACTCCAATCTTGTCGGCCCAGCCAGTGGTGACAATGAAAGGAAGCTCGTTGTACTTGGGCTTCGTTCCGATTTTGCTTCCGGCTTCGAACTTGAACCGCTTGGTCACACCAAAGCAGGCATCAAGTTTTTCTTGCCAGCCTTCGCAGACAGAGGCACGGATGCCGCTGAAATCTGCGTCGGAAAGTTGGACATTACCTCCGCTGGTGCGCACGGCATCAGCAAGGCGTTGAACGGCTGCGTGGCTTGCGTGGCCAGCAGAACGCACCTCGGCCAACAGGTCAAGGTACTTGGTCATAGATGTGCTCTTCATCGCTTTTTTGGTTTTAGTTAAACGGAAATTGAGCTTTGTTTTGAGGCGGTGCCTCAGTGTTGTGTACCACGAGACGAATTCAAATTCGTCTGACGTATGATTGTGCATTATACCGGTGTCGTCATGCTCTATCGCATGAAGATGGGGTGTGTAACATTGATAAAGATAGGTTCCCATCCTGGGTTCCCCCTGGGGTGCAGGGAATGATGCGTCAAAAATCATCACCCTTCTGCCTTTATTTTTTCTCATGATTTCAAGTATTAAAAGTGAAACCTATTGCTCTAATCGGGATGCCAATACCGAACAACGTGCGCACTTGTGTGTGCGTCAGAGCTTAGGTTAAATGTCTTCTCTTAGGGAATCAAGCTGCTCTTTGGTAATGGTCCTTTTTACTAAGGTTAGGTTCGCTATAAGGTGACTTGCGCCGCCATTGCCTTCCCCCCAGTCAACAAAGCAACTCATCTTGTGGCTTTTTAAAACGCGACCACTGCGGAGGTGTGAGTAGAAAGTGTGGTCAACTACGTCTCCTGGATTAAACATCTTCTCTTAGGGATTCAAGTTGTTCTTTAGTTAAGCGAGGATTTATTAATCTGAGGGCGGAGAGATGCATTTCGATAGGTGAGTGTATGTGCTTCCACTTAACCAGACAGTGTTCACTTCCGACTGAAATAACGGTACCTCTTACGTAGGCTATATCAGCGTGCCCAACCTCATCTCCTGCTTTAAACATCTTCTCTCAGGGTTTTAATCTTTGCCCGGGTTAATGGTTTTCTAACCAGTTTAATGTTTTCGGGGGCGTTCCACGAGCACTCAGTGCCCCAGTCTACATTGACAAGGCCATCTGATTTATCAACTTCAAGAACGAATCCCCTTCCGAGCTCGGGCTCCCTGGGTCGAACAACGATGTCCCCCTTTTTAAACTTACACATCTTCCCTTAAGGATTTTATTTTGTCTTCATCAAGATGGAGGCGAAGGTGCTCCGGAGAGTAGTAGTAGTCGAGTCCATTCTGCCAACCTACCAGAAACTGGTGAAAAGACTGGTTAGGAAAGTGGCCTGTTACGACCCCAAATTTAGAAAGCCCCATTTGCTGCGGGTATTTTTCGAGCCCGTAACTTGAGAGCACAACCCTGTCCCCTAACTTAAACATCTTCTCTGAGTTCATCAAAATTTATGGCCGACTTTAATTGCAAGTCTTCATTTTCGTAGAAATTGACGCGCCCGTTTTGCCAGCGCACCTTAATCCAAGTCGATTGTTCTGTTGCAAAAAGTACAACCCCGCGGCGAACTCTATCAACCTGGTCGGGGTATTTATGTTTACACAGGGTGGTGGGGGCTACGACGTCCCCTTTCTTGTACTTATACATCTTCCCTGAGTTCATTTACGCAAAGCTTTTTTACGCTGCTGACGAAGCAACCCCCTCTTTTCCCATTGTTCCATACAACACGGAGCGCTGTATCATTCGCGATTAAACCCTCAACCCGTGCTCGAAACATGTCTGGATTTCTTTGGTAATAAGCACGAGACAACTCAGAAATCGTCTCGTGGTCAAGGACTACAACGTCCCCAACTTCAATGCCTTTTTGTTGGGCTGTAATATCAGACATCTTCCCTTAGGTTTGCCAGTTGTTTTTCGGTAATCCTGAAAATTTCGGCGGCGGACACAATGCGAACAGTGTCTACATCGTATTGTCTGACTCCACTAAACCAGTATCCCCCTCTGCCAATTAGTCCGACGGGCCCGCCTTCGGTTAAAGGACGCATGGAATAACCAGCTCCTTTTGTTTTATCAATCAGTTTGATTACCCATTTAGGCATTTTGTCGCGTCGAATCGTAGGAGTCCCTCTTAAATTCTCGCAGTACAAGTCAGACCTGGCATCATCAATGACTAAAATACCAGGGCCGGTACGCTCATGACCGCTAAATTCTTGTAGCGCCTCTATTGTTACCTCGTAAACCTTAAACATCTTCTTTCAGGTTTGCTATTTGCTCCTCGCTTAGGCGGGAGCTAATTAGTTTTAGGTATCCAGTCATATGGGCATCGAGATAACCGTTTTTGTAGTAGGTCCAACGAACTCTTACCGTTCCCGGTTCCAAATAAGATTTTTCAATTACTCCAACTCCCCTTTCCGGGTACCAATCGTGAGTAACCTTGTCGCCTATTCTAAACATCTTCCTTGAGGGTGTTTACTTCAAACTTTTTTAAGCTTCTGATAGAACAGCCCCTTACTTGATTGCCGTTCCATCTAACCATGACCTCTGCGAGGTTTACCCTTATTACAACACCCCGTTTGAGGCCCTCGTAAAATCGCTTGACCGTGTCCGACATGGACTCATAGTCTGGAGCCACGAAATCTCCAACTTTAATTTCTTTTTGTTGAGCTTCGGCTATAGTATCAGACATCTTCTTTCAAGGATTTAATTTCGCTTTCGGTTAAAGGGCGCCTGATAAAACGAAGGGACACCTTAGGGTGCCACACCCGAACGTGTCTTTCAGGCCAATAAACGCTGGCCGTTTCCCAGGCATCATCAAAAACCTCTATGATTCCATTTTGGAATCTTGTGTTGAAATGGTGACTGACGATGTCGCCTACCTTGAAGTCATACATCTTCACGCAGGGATTTGATTTGCTCTTCGGTTGCGCGGCGTTTGATTAGCTTAAGGTAATTGGGCGCTTGCCAGACTTTAAGTTGAGTGGGATGCCAGCAAACCAAGAATATATTTAAACGAGGGTGAAACTCTTCTACGATTCCCGTTTGAAAATCTGGGTTAGTGGTGTGGCTAACCACGTCGCCGACATTAAAGGTCATTGGATTACAACCCCTTTTATTGTGTTTTCACAACAGGCCTCACCACCCGGGGCATACCCGCGCACATGGTACTGGTAGTAATCCACGGATACGGTGTCTCCGTAGCCGTAGATGGTGGTATCCATGTTGGGGTACACCACCTCACCGGATTCAAACAGCACGGCACGCCGGGCGTTATGGCTGGGCTCTTTGTCTGAGCACGCCACTGCAAACAGCGCAATGGCTGCTATTAGAAAAATCTTTTTCATGGTATGGGGGGTTTAAATTTCTTCTTTTGCTTTGGCAAGTTTCTTAATCATCTCAGGAGAGTTGCGGTACAAGCCCTCCATTTCTTTTGCGAACTCAAGACGAGCCCTGCTAAAATCAGCATAGCGAGGCGTCTCATCCCAGTTGATTGTGAAGAAAATGAATTGAGATTCATAACCCTGGTTTGTCCCCATCCACCAAGCTAAATCACACTGCCTTTTTATACCAACGTGATTGTGCTTAAGGTATTGGTAGAGCAGGCCTTTGTCTTTCAAGAAACGAAAGGCAACCCTCGCTAAAATTTTATTATTCATGCGTCTTCTCTTGCCTTAGCAAGGGCCTTAATCCTTGATGGATGGCTTCTGCACAAGGACTCCCAGTTCATTTCAAAGAAAGTGTTTGCGTCGCTGTACGCCTCTTCGTCTTCTCCGTCACTCCATGTGGCGGTGTAGTTAATGAACTCCGTCGCCTCGTCTGGGTTTCTTTCCATCCACTTAGCTAATTGCCCAGCGGTTTGTATACCCCTGTAGTTTATGCGGAGGTATTCATCGAGTAAGCCTTTCTCTTTGAGAAAATCAAACCCAGCCTTGGCTAACAATTTGTAGTTCATACGTCTTCCCTTGCTTTAGACAGTCGCTTTTCAATAGCCTCGCGATAGAGCTTGGCGAAGTTGTCCCGGAAAAAATGGTGTGCGGCTTGGAACTCGGTGTATTTGCCTGTGTTCCGCCAAGACGCCAATATGTCAATAAACTTATCGGGATTTTGGTGAAGCCAACTTCTGTCCCAAAAATTTTTTTCAAATTCTTTTACCGTTTTGATACCGGTATCGCTTTTAAACGCGGACAGCAGTCTTCTTTCTTTAAGAAAGGCCCACCCTAATT
>JACCDR011812164.1_pt1 | contig 20841 bp, 15 predicted proteins | sample 7446431 | NCBI WGS metagenome assembly JACCDR01 (sample SAMN15323443, study PRJNA562643) | freshwater metagenome | isolation source: river surface water | place: USA:Blue River Watershed | collected 2017-08-17 | reverse complement strand
CGGCCATTTGCTGACCTTGGCCGTCGGTGCGCGAGGAACCTCTCAAGACTGCCTTCGGACAGCCGGACTTCCGCCGCGAGTGTCGGCCCATGCCAGAAGCGGAATTCGGCCCAGGCGTCAGTTGCTCAGCGGAGGCTCGTCTCAGCTATCGCCCGAGCCCAAGCGAGCGCCATGTCGCGCTGCCCCCGTCGGTACCATTGGCAGATGACCACCCTCGCTGAACTGGCGCGACAGACAGGCGTCACCGCCGCCACCGTTTCCAACGTGCTCCGTGGACGAGGCAAGGTCAGCGAAGAGACTCGCCTGCGCGTGCTTGCTGCGGCCGAGGCCATGAACTACCGCCCCAACCTCATGGCTCGAGCTTTGGCCGAGGGCCGGCCGTCCACGATCGCGCTGATGGTGAGCAGTATCGCCAACCCGTTCTACCCGGAGTTCGCTTTGGAGGTGGAACGAGCCGCCCGGCGCGCGGGCTACTTCCTGTTGGTATGCAACACCAACGACGATCCAGCCCAGGAAAAGGCCTACCTCGACGCCGTCGGCGGCTCGCTGGCGCAGGGTGTCATCGTGATGAACGCGGATCTGGTCAAGCCCGAGGCCCTGGTCGACATACGAAGTCGTGGTGTGCCCGTGGTGCTGTGCATGTGGGAGTTGCCGCAAAGCCCGCCACCCTTGCCGTGCGTGGCCGTCGACTTCTACCAGGCGGGGGTGCTGGCCGCCGAGCATCTGCTCAAGCTCGGGCACCGGATGCTTGGTGCCGTGGTCGGCAGCGAGCCGACGGGCAACCACCGCTGGCGGTTGCAGGGCTTCGTCGACACACTGGAGCGTGCCGGCATTCCCCTGCCCCCGGGGCATCAACGCTTCGGACACGACAGCATCGACGACGGTCGCAACGCCGCCCATGGACTGCTGGCCGCGGTGCCGGGCATCACGGGCATCTTTGCGACCAACGATCTGCCGGCCTTCGGCGTGCTGCAGGCGGCCAGCGACCTGGGGCTTGAGGTGCCCAGGGACTTGTCGGTGGTGGGCGTGACCGACATCCAGCTTGCCAACCAGATGCGCCCTGCGCTCACCACCGTGGCCGTACCCACGGCCGAGGCCGCTTCCCTGGCGGTGCAGATGCTGTTCGATGACATGCGGGCAGAACCCGGAAGTGCGCCGTCCATGAGCGTGACGTCGACGCCGCGCCTCATCGTGCGTGCATCAACGGCCAAGGCGAGTTAATCGATTAATCCCGTACACGGGGCACCGGGGTTTCACTGATGCGTTCGGCTGTATGGGGATGGATACTTCGATTAAGTTAAGCGCTTAACCCAAACACAAGCCGATGTTGTTCCGTCTGCACCCAGAGCCTGTTGACCGCCGGCGTCGCGAGTTGCTCGCTCTGCCGCTGCTGGCCTCGCCGGTGGCGGCGGCGGCCCAGAAGGCCGGCGGCGAAGCGCGCAGTCCGTGCCGCTTCATCCTCGGCGCTGATGTTTCGTCGTTGCTCGCCGTGGAACGCGGTGGCGCCCAGTTCCATTCCCCCAGCGGTCAGCGGACTTCGGCCTTGCAGCTCCTGCGTGACGCCGGCATGGGCTGGGCCCGGCTTCGTCTGTGGCACACCCCGTTCAACGCGCGGGACGTTGTCGATGGCGGCCGCATCGTGTCGCGCCATGGTGAGCCCGTGGGTGGCGGCGACAACGGACTCGAAACCACGTTGGCCCTGGCACGCCGCCTGCGCGCGCAGGGCTTCAAGTGGCTGCTTGACATCCACTACAGCGACCACTGGGCCGATCCCGGCAAACAGTCCAAACCGGCCGCTTGGGCGCAACTGGAGGGCGCCGAGCTGGCCGAAGCCGTCAAGCGCTACACCGCTGACGTCCTGACGAAGCTGGCAGCCCAGGGCTCCCCGCCTCACATGGTGCAGATCGGCAACGAGGTCAACGGCGGCCTGCTCTGGCCCAGCGGCAAGACCTGGCGCGAAACGCCCGATGAGCGCATTGGGGGTGACGCTGCGTTCCACGCGCTGCTGTCGGCCGGCATCAATGCTGTGCGCGAGTTCGATCGGCAACGCGGCGGTTTCACGCCCGTGATGCTGCACGTGGCCTTCTCGGGCGGCGGCAAGAGCCGCGAGATGCTGGAGCGCGTCTATGGCGGCTTCGAGACCGCCAAGCTCGACTACGACGTCATCGGTCTGTCTTGGTACCCCTTTTTCCACGAATCCATCCAGGGCCTGCGCGACACCCTGGCTGTGCTCGGTCGCCGTTTCGGCAAGCCGATGATCCTGGTGGAGACGTCTTACGCCTGGCGCACCGACAACCCCGGGGGCGCGCCGGGCGTCTTCAACTCATCGCACGCCGAAACGGCTGGTTGGCCCGCCACACCGCAAGGACAGGCGCAGTTTGCACGCGATGTGGTGCAGGCAGTGGCCGCTGCACCGAACGGCCTAGGCGTCTTCTGGTGGGAACCGGCCTGGTTGGCGGTGCCCGGCGCCGGCTGGCGCACCGGTGACGGCAACGGCTGGGCCAACCAGACCCTGTTCGATACCGAAGGCAAGCCCCTGCCCGCCCTGGGCGCGCTGCGCGACGCCCTTCCCGTGGCGTGTCGCTGAGCTGCGCCGGCCCATCCCACAAACATCACAACGGAGACAAGACCATGCGAACAAGATCAGTGTCAGCCCAGCAGCCCCACGCCATCGCGCTCGCGGCGTGCCTGGTGTTCGTTGGAGGCGCCCATGCCCAGGACCAGACCATCGTCGTCAAGGGCCAGCGCGCCAGTCTGGAGAAGGCACAGGACATCAAGCGCAACGCCGACCAGATCGTCGACTCAATCGTGGCCGACGACATCGGCAAGCTGCCCGATGCCAACGTGGCCGAGGCCTTGCAACGCATCACCGGTGTGCAGATCTCGCGCAACCGTGGCGAAGGCGATCGCGTGCAGGTGCGCGGCCTGCAGCAGACGCAGACGCTGCTCAACGGGCGCGTGATCTTCACCGCCGGCAAAGAGCGCGGCCTGTCGTTCCAGGACGTGCCGGCCGAACTGCTGGCCGGTGTGGATGTCTACAAGGCGCCTTCCGCTGAGCTGGTGGAAGGGGGCATCGGTGGCGTGATAGACATGCGCACGCGGCGCCCGTTCGACTTTGCCGGCAGCAAGGTGGCCGGCACGATCAAGGGCACCCATGCCGACCTGGTGGGCAAGTCCAACGTCGAAGGCTCGGTGCTGCTCTCGAACCGCTGGAAGCTGGATGCCGGTGAGTTCGGTGCCTTGATCAGCCTGTCGACCCAGAAGCGCAACTACCGGTTCGACACCCAGGACATCGGCGGCCCCGCCGCACTGGGCGATGGTTCTGGGATCCAGGCGCCGACGGGCCAGTGGCTGGCCTACCAGTTCGGCGAGCGTGATCGCAGCGCGTTGAGTTCATCGCTGCAGTGGCGTCCCAGCGCCGCCGCCGAGTACACGCTCGACCTGAACCTGACCCGGCTGAAGAACCAGTCCGACATCCACGGGCACTATGCCAGTCCGTTCTGGGCAAACTTTGACGCCTCCGTGAACCAGGGCCGGCTCTGGCCCAATGGCCCGGTGACCACCGACGCCGAAGGCCGCTTCGTCAAGGGGCGCTTCTGGGGCGCGAGCATGAGCACCAGCAGCGCAGTGGCCGACGACGACACGCGCACCAGCCAGCTCGCGCTGGCAGGCAAGTGGAAGCTGAGCGACGCCACGCGCCTGAAGGCCGAGCTCAACCACACGGCAAGCCAGTACGACCGCCTCTACAACGAGATTCGCCTCGGCACATGGGCAGATCCCGTCACTTACGTCTTTGATCTTTCGACGGCCTTGCCCAGTGCGTACTCGCCCGAGGCACAGCTCGGCAACCCGGCCCAGTACTGGGCCGATCGCACCGTCTACTTCCGCATCAAGAACAAGGGCAGCGACACCGCCGTCCGTGCGGATCTTGACCACTCGGTGGCCGACGGCATGGTGAGCCGCCTGCGCGGCGGTGTCCGGCTGTCTGATCGCAAGGCTGAGAGTGCCGAAGTGAACGCGCTGGATTCATTCTGGCCGCTCACGCTGGCCGACGTACCGTACGTGGGCCTGATTCCGCACAATGATCTGTTGCGCAAGGCCGGAGATGGACAGGTGCCCCGGCAGTGGCTGGGCGTGACCAATGCGGCCTGGTTGCGCAACCCCAACGCGGTCTTCGCGCAGTTCGGCCGCACTGTGCCAAGTTTCGATCCTGCCCAGACGTTCGAGTACCAGGAGCGCAGCGCAGCCGTGTACGGCGTGGTGGATCTGGACACGACATTGGCTGGCCGTACGCTCACTGGCAACGTGGGGCTGCGGCTTGTCAAGACCAGCATCGATCGCAGCTACATCGACACGACGGGGTCGCGGCAGGCCGTCAGCGGCAGCGACACCGACGTGCTGCCGTCGGTCAACCTGCGGTGGGAGATTCAGCGCGACCTCGTCACCCGCGTGGCCCTGTCACGCGTGATCACGCGGCCGAACTTCGACCAACTCACTCCCAGCCTGAGCCTGAACGTCAACGACCGCACTGGCTTCCGCGGCAACCCCAACCTGGGCAAGCTCAGTGCCAACCAGCTGGATGCCACGCTGGAGCACTACCTGTCGCCCAGCGACCACCTCTACGGCGCGCTCTTCTACAAGCAGGTGAAGGGCTTCATCCAGACCGCGAGCACCTCACTCGATGTGGCTGGCACGACCTACACGCTCTCGACACCGAGCAACGGCGACGACGGCCGCATCCGCGGCCTGGAAGTGGGATACCAGGCCTTCTTCAAGAGCCTGCCGGGCGTGGGACTGCAAGCCAACGCCACCTTCATCAGCAGCTCGGCACCGAGCCCGTTGACGGGCGGCACCGCGCCACTGGAGGGCCTGTCCAAGCGCAGCGCCAATATCGTGGCCATGTATGACCACCCAGCCGGCTTCTCGGCGCGTCTGGCCTACAACTGGCGCAGTGACTTCAATGCAGGGGCACGTCTGTCGTACCCGGGCAATGACGGCACGATCGAGTACACGCCACTGACCGCCAAGGCCTATGGCGTGGTGGACGCGTACCTGAGCTACACCTTCAAGCCGGGCATCAGGGTGGCCCTCGAAGCCAACAACCTCACCCGCACCGTTCGCCAGACCACCTACAGCGATTACCGGCTGCCGGCGGCCACCTACGTGGACGATCGGCGGTACGCGATCAGCCTGAACGTCGACCTGTAGGCCGACACGGCGCTTCGAGAGACGCCGCCTCTGGGCGGCGTTCTGATTGGCTGGCCCTTCTCTGCGCAACAGGGAGTTTGCGCAACAAGGCCCGAGACGGGTCTACACCTCGAACCGGTAGCCGATGTGATGCTGCCAGCGCCGCCCTGGCGCCAGCCAGCAGTCGGGTTGCGGCCACTCGGGATGGCGGGGGCTGTCCGGCAGCCAGCCGGGCTCCAGCGCGATGCCGCCGAAGCGCGGGAAGGCGTCGCCGGTGCCCTCGGGCAGGAACTCGCCGCTGTATACCTGCAGCGCAGGCATTGAAGTAGAGAGGCTCAGCGCCACGCGGCCATCAGCCGACCGCAGGCTCGCGACGCCGTCGAGCAGGAACGCGTGGTCCAGCGCGGCCTCAATGCGGCGCGCCTGCTGGAAGTCGAAACGCGTGCCCTGGACGGGCACTGGTCCGCCAAGTGGCAGGCCTCTGGTGTCCACCGGCAGGTACTGCCGGGCGGCGATCTCCAGGCGCTGCTGACGCACATCACTCGGCGCACCGTCGAGCTGGAAGTAGGCGTGATTGGTCAGGCTGACGGGGCAGGCCTGATCGCCGTGCAGGATGGCATCGAACACCACCTCGACCGAGAGACCAGATCCCAATGCGTAGCACACCGTGACGTCCAGCGCGCCGGGGAAGCCCTGGTCCCCATTGGGGGAGTGCAACCCGAAGACCGCACGGTCAGCTCCGTGCTCCAGCAGGCGCCAGTCGCGCTGGTGGAAGCCCCCCGGGCCGCCGTGCAGTTGATGCGCCTGACCGGGTGTCGCTGCCAGGGGCCAGGAGCGGCCGTCGCGGTGCAGCACCGGCCCGGCAATGCGGTTGGCCCAGCGACCGATGATCGCGCCCACGTAGGCGTGATTGGCCCGGTGCTGGGCCAGCGTGCCGAAACCCAGCAGCACCTCGCGGCGAGTGCCATCGGACAACGGAACCCGGCAGCCCACCCAGCTGGCGCCGTGCCGCAGCAGGCGCAGCTCCAGCCCCGCGGCGTTGACCAGTCGGATGGCCGCTTCGGCGTCGTGCATCGCCGAGCTTCAGCCCTTGATGCCGCCGGCCGTGAGCCCACTTACCAGCCAGCGCTGCATCCACAGGAACATCAGCGTCAGCGGAATGCCCGCCAGCAGAGCCGTTGCGGCGAAGTCGCCCCACAGGTAGCGCTGGTTGAACAGGAAGAGGCGCGAGCCCACGGCCAGGGTGAGCTGGCTCTCGTCGTGCAGCAGCACCGAGGCCAGCGGATATTCGATCATTGCGCCCAGGAAGGCCAGCACGAACACCACCGCCAGCACCGGGCGCGCCAGCGGGAGCAGCACCAGCACGAAGGCCTGCCAGCGCGACGCGCCGTCCACCGCCGCGGCTTCTTCCAGGTCCACCGGCACGCTCTCGAAGTAGCCCTTGACCAACCAGATGTGCTGAGCCACGGCACCGCTGTAGGCAAGCACCAGGCTCCAGTGGCTGTTCAGGCCCAGCCAGGGGACCCAGTCGCCCAGCCGGTCGAAGATGGCGTAGATGGCCACCAGCGCCAGCACCGAAGGAAACATCTGCAGCAGCAGCATCGCCGTCAGCGTGAACTGCCGCCCCGCAAAGCGCAGCCGCGCAAAGGCGTAGGCACTGGTCACCGACAGCAGCAGGCACACGGTTGCCGAGACCAGCGCCACCTTCAGCGAGTTGAGGATCCATTGCAGCACCGGAAACGGCGGCGGTACCAGGCGGCCGTCAGCATCGAACACCGGCAGGCCCAGCGCCAGCCGCCAGTGATCGAAGCTGATCTCGCGCGGGATCAGGCTGCCACCGGCAAAGTTGCCCGGCCGCAGCGAGATCGACACGATCATCAGCAAGGGTGCCAGCGACAGCAGCACGAAGCTCAGCATGAACGCATGCAGCGCCCACACGCGCCAGCGTTGCGAGGACTTCAGGACCATGGGCATGGGCAGGTTCTCCGGGGGCGCTGCTTCAGCGCCTGGGCCCGAACAGGCGCAGGTTGAGCATGGCCAGCGCCGCGACGAGGACGAACACCACCGCCGAGATGGCACAGGCCAGCGCGTAGTTCTGCCCGCCGTCATTGAAGGCCATGCGGTAGGTGTAGCTCACCAGCAGGTCGGTGGCACCCACTGGGACGTCGGTGTCGAGGCGGTCGGGGCCGCCTTCGGTGAGCAGCGCGATGAGTGTGAGGTTGTTGAAGTTGGCCGCGAAGGAAGCCACCAGCAGCGGCGCCATCGGCCGCGCCACCAGCGGCAGCGTGATGCGCAGCAGGTTGTCCAGCGGCCCGGCGCCGGCCAGCGCCGAGGCCTCGTACAGGTCGTCGGGGATCGCCTTCAGCAGGCCCATCGCCAGGATCATCATGTACGGGTAGCCCAGCCAGGTGTTCACCAGCAGCACCATGCCGCGTGCCAGCGTGGCGTCGCTGAACCAGCCGGGCCTAATGCCGAACAGCGCGTCGAGCACCAGGTTCACCTCGCCCAGGTTCTCGTTGAACAGACCGCGGAAGATCGGGATCGAGATGAAGGCCGGCACCGCATACGGCAGGAACAGCGCGATGCGGTAGATGTCTCGGCCCTTGAGCGCCGGCCACGACAACGCCACCGCAAAGAACAGACCCAGGCCGAAGGTGAACAATGTGTTCAAGGTGGCGAAGGTCACCGTCCACGCGAAGACGCGTGCAAAGGGTTCCAGGAAGCGCTGGTCACCGAAGAGGCGCGTGTAGTTGGCCAGGCCCACGGTGGTGCGGAAGCCGGGCTCCAGGGCCACGCCCTGCGCGTCTCGCCAGAAGCCGGCGGCGGTGTCGACCCGCACGACGGTGCCATCGCGCAGGTCTTCGATGCGCTGCTCGTCGATGCGGCGGTAGCGTGGCGCGTGGTCAGCCAGGCGCGACAGGCCTGAGAGCCGCCAGCGCTGACCATCGGGCGTGACCAGGTCCAGGGTCGACAGCCAGGGCAGAAACTCAACCAGTTCACGCGGGCCAAGGGCGGTGGTTGGTTGCGCGCCCTGGCCCAGCTGCAGGTCCACACGCATGGCGTTGGCGTCGAAGGGCCCGGCCTGCCAGGTCCGCCCGTCGTCGCCCTGCGTCTGCAGGCGGAACGATGCGCCTTGGCGGTACAGCGCGAAGTCCATGCCCAGGCCCTGGCTGTCGGAGCGCTCCAGCAACACCGCCGTGGCACGCTCGAACGACAGCAGGTTGCGCGAGCTGTAGTTGGTGAGGCTGATGACGAGCGTGAATACCATCGGCAGCACCACGAACACCAGCACGGCCAGCGCGCCAGGCAGCACGTAGCGCCAGCTCTGCAGCCGGCGCGACAGTTGCACCAGTACCACCACGCCGGCCAAGCCCAGCAAGCCCAGCGCCCACAGCGGCTCCTGCAGCCGGAGCAGTTGCTGGGCCAGTGCAAGCAGGCCCAGCACCGCCAGCAGGGCCACGGCGTGCAACGCCCAAACGATGGCGCGGCTGGTGTCCATCACGAGCCCGAAGGCGCTACGGACGCCCGGGCGCCCCCACCACCCGCTACGCGGCTTTCGGCGCGGCGTAACGCTTCGTCCACGGTTTCGCGTCCCTGTGTGATGCCCTGCACCGCCGCGTTCATGGCCGTCCAGTAACGAGCCATATCGGGGATGTTGGGCATGGGCTCACCCAGGGCGGCGGCGGCCTGGGTGCCCGCCACCAGCACGTCCCCCTGGCGCAGTTCCTGAAGCAGAGCGAGGTCAGCCGGCACGCCCAGCGGCACATGGGCATGCATGGCCCTCAGTCCTGCGGGCGACAGCAGCCAGCGCTCGATGAACTCCGCCGCCATCACCGGGTGCCGGCTGGTGGTGGTGACCATAGCACCCGGCACGCCCACCATGGGCCGCCCGGGTGACGGCGTGGCCCGGCTCAGGCCCGGCAGCGGAAACGCCGCCACGCGCAGCCGGCTCTTGCGCAGGTTGTTCCAGGCCCAGGGGCCGTTGATCGTCATTGCCACGCGGCCTTCGTTCATGGCGGCTTCGCTTTCGGCGTAGGTGGTGGTGCGGGGCACCACCCCCTCGTCGACCAGGCGCTTGAGCATCTCCATGCCTCGGCGCGAGCCCTCGTTGGCAATGCCGGTGTTGCCAGCACTCCAGCTGCCGTCGGGTCGGCGCTTGAAGGCGTAGCCACCGCCGGCGCTGACCAGCCCGTAGGCGTAGTAAAACTCGTTGAAGGCCCAGGCGATCGCGCGCCGGCCCTGCGCGCGCAGCCGCCGGTCGATGGCGATGACCTCGTCCCAGGTGGCGGGTGGCTCGGGCACGAGGTCGAGATTGACGATGAGCGCCACGCTCTCGATCGCCAGCGGCCAGCCCCAACTACGCCCCGCCAGCTGCCAGGCCGACCAGGCCAACGGCGAGATAGCCTCACGCACGCGCCGCGCCGGTGCGACGGGCCGGATCAGGCCCGATTGCGCCCAGCTGCCGGCCCGGTCGTGGGTCCATATCCAGATGTCGGGGCCTTTGCCGGCCGCGGCAGCCTGCTCGAACTTGGAGATGCCGTTCTCGGGATGCTCGACGCGCACCGGTACACCCGTGGCGCGCTCGAACGCCGTGCCCATCAGTGCGACGCCGTCGTAGCCCTTGTCGGCGCTGATCCACACGCTGAGCCCAGGCGCCATGCGGGCCTGCGCTGGCAGGGAAGTCGACAGCGATGTGAAAGCAGCGCCTGCCAGCGCGCGACGGCGGTTGATCACGGCGCGAACCGCCGCACCGCCATGCCGTCGGCGGCGAACACATGCACATGGTCCTCATGCACCGTCAGCTGCAGAGCGTCGCCCACGCTCACCCGTACGTCGTCGCCCAGGCGCAGCACCAGTTCGCCGGCTGGGCCACCGCCGAACACCAACGTCTGGTCGCCCAGTCGCTCGATGGTCTCTGCCCGGCAGCGCAGGGCCGCCAGCCAGCCGGGCCGCCCCTCCGGCGCCGCGGGCAGCAGATGCTCGGCACGAATGCCCAGCGCGGCGGTGTCGCCCGGGGCCAGCGCACCGGCCACTACGGGCAGGCACCACACCGTGCCGTCGGCCAGCGCCAGGTGGGCCGTGTGGTCGCTAACCGCGGCCACGCGCGCCTCGAGGAAGTTCATGCGGGGCGAGCCCAGGAAGCCGGCTACGAAGCGGCTGCAGGGCCGGTGGTACAGCTGCATGGGCTGACCCACCTGCGCGACGCTGGAGCGCCGAGTGCCCGCCTCGGGTGGGCGCAGCAGCACCATGCGGTCGGCCAGCGTCATGGCCTCGACTTGGTCGTGCGTCACGTAGACCGACGTGGCGCCAGCCTGGCTGCGGTGCAGTTTGGCGATTTCGCGTCGCGTCTGCTCGCGCAGTGCGGTGTCCAGGTTCGACAAGGGCTCGTCGAAGAGGAACACGCCCGGCCGCCGCACCAGCGCCCGGCCGATCGCGACTCGTTGCCGCTGGCCCCCCGACAGTTCGCGTGGCTTGCGGTCCAGCAGGTGCTCGATCTGCAGCAGTCGCGCTACCTCGCCGATGCGCGCCTGCGCCTCGGCAGCGGGTGTGCGGGCCAGTTTCAGTGCAAAGCCCAGGTTGCTGCTCACGTCGAGGTGCGGGTAGAGGGCGTAGCTCTGGAATACCATCGCCACATCGCGTTCCGACGGCGCCAGCTCGTTGACTCGGCGGCCGCCGATGCGCATCTCGCCGCGCGTGATGTCCTCCAGGCCCGCGATCATGCGCAAGAGCGTGGACTTTCCGCAACCGCTGGGGCCGATGAAAACGCAGAACTCGCCGTCGGCGATCGACAGCGAAACGTCGTGTACGCCCGCGGTGCCGCCGTAGTCCTTGCCCACCCCCTGGAGTTCGACGGCCGCCATCAGGCCAACCTGGCGAAGTGCGCAGCTTGCGTGGCCTGCACGAGCTGCACGGTGTGCTGACTCTCTGCTACTAGAGTCGCCGAATGCAGGGCCGCGCCATGGGCGCGGGCCCCGGGCTCCAGGAAGATGGGCGCGTCTTCGCGCAAGGGCAGCACCTCGAGCTCGATGCGCGCCGCATGCGGCCAGCGGTGCAGGCCGATGACCCAGGGCGTACCGTCGCCGAAGCGGTCGTCGACGATCTGGCCGTCGACCCGCAGGCGCATGACGTCGCCTGTCAGCTCGAGTGTGAGCCAAAGGCGGTGGCCATCGGGGCGTGGCCAGGGCAACTGCAGCGTCCACCGCGCGGCAGCCGCCCACGCGGCGGGCCCAGGCACGCTCGGCACCGGTCTGTCGCGCCAGGCCACGGGCGTGCCCCAGGTCAGCGCGGGTGGATCGCCGGCCGCCTGCTCCTGCCGCCAGGGCACGTGGCAGGGGCCAGCGTGTGCATCCGCGCTCTCGGGCCAATGCCAGCTGGCCCAGGGCACGCCCAGTTGCTCAAGCGAACCGGGCAGCCCGTCGGCGGGAAACACTCGCACGAAACCGTGTTCGTGGCGCGGCCGGTGCAGTGTCACTTCGTGGCCCGCCTCGTCCCAAGTGGCGGCGTGGCTGGTGAAGAGCAGGCGAGGTTGCCCGGCCAGCCGCGCCGCCGCGCAGCGTTCGGCCCAGCTCTGGGGCAGGACCAGCACCCGGTGCTGCACGCCATGGGCGTCCACCAGCGTCAGCATCACCGCAGTGTGGGCCACATCCAGGCGAACGATGTGGTGCAAGCCCCTGGGCGTGACAGTCGCCGCCGGCGCCATGAGCGAACGCAAGCCGGCCGTGTCGAACACCAGTTCCACCGGCACGCCAGGAATGGCGAAACCCACCCAAGTGCTGCCCTCGGGCCCGCCCCAGCGGGTGAACGGCTGCACCGTGGCTTGCGCCAGGCGAGCCGCGCCCAGTCGCTGACCCAACGGCCACACGAAAGCCGCACCGGGTTGCAGATCCAGCCCGCCTTGGCAAGGCAGCGTGAGCGTCTCGCCACTGGCGAGGTGCAGTTCGATGCGCTGCCCGGGCATCGCCGGCAGCGGGTGATGGCGCACGTGGTGGTTGACGAACACGAATCCCTGCACCGAGACCGCATCAGCACCGGCGGCCCGCAGGGCCACGCGGGGGCGGCTCAGGTCCGCCGGGTCGTGCGGGCCTAGTTCGGGCAGGTCGGCACCCAGCTGGGCCAGTTCGGCACCGAAGGCCGCGCACAGGCTGTGCAGCAGCCGCTGCCTGCCCCAGGACGCGCGCACCTGGCCGTACTGGCCCAGCGGTGCGTGGAAGTCGTAGCCCCACTCGGGCACGTCGTTCGGGTAGCCCGTGGCCTGGGTCTCGTTCAGGGGCCCGGTGTCGCACACCGGGTTCGTGCCCCCGTGGAACATGTAGTAGCCGTAGAGGTTGGCCCCCGAGCCGATCTGCACCAGGGCCGTGGCGTAGACGTCGTCGGCCGTGACCACGGGCCGGCGGTGGTAGCTCTGGTGCATGCCGCCGCCGGCCTCGGCCAGGCAGAACGGGTAGCGGTCGGGGTCGATGGCGCCAGCGGCTGGCGTGCCGTCGACATTGCCCATCTCGCCGATCACGCGTTGCGTGTTGAAGAGGAACACGCCGGACGGCGGGAGCGGCCCGCGGGCGCCTTGCCAGAATCCGTCGGCATAGGCGCCCGAAACTGGCAGCACTTCGCGCGGCGGGATGTCCAGTGTCGGCCATCCTGTCACCGTGTACAGGGGCACGCACAGGCCCGCTTCGATGGCCAACCGCTTGAGCTCGGCGATGTGTTCGGCACCACGCCCAGGGCCAGTGCCGCCGTACTCGTTTTCAAGCTGGATGCCGATGATGGGGCCGCCCTCGTGCCACAGCTGGCCGCGCACCTGCTGCCCCACCTGGGCGAACCATCTCGCTACTCGCGCCAGGTACGCGGAACTGTTGCATCGCGTGGGCTCTGGCAGCCCGTTCGGGAAGCCACCCAGGCGCACCTCGGCATGCACCCAGGGGCCAGGACGCAGGTAGACCAGCAAGCCGGCCTGTGCCGCCAGTGCCACGAAGCGTGCAAGGTCACGCTGCCCGTCCCATCGCCACGCGCCTTCATGCGGTTCGTGGTGGTTCCAGATCACATAGCTGGCCACCACCTGTACGCCACCGGCGCGGATCTTGGCCAGTTCCTCCGCCCACTCGTCGCTGGGACACCGGCTGTAGTGGAACTCGCCCATGATCGGCAGCCAGGCTTGACCGTCGAGTGCGAGGTGGCGACTGTTGACGGTAAGCGCCCGCGAGGGGTGCTGGAAACGGCCCAGGTTCAGGAAGCCACTCTCGGGTTTCGGTGGCTCGGGTGGCACCCAGATGCGAACGACGGTATCGGCAGAGAGCATGGATTAAGCGGTTAACTCACGCAAGTAGACCTGATCGCCAGGGTAGGTGGAATCCGTGAAAGCCCCGGGTTCGGCGCCGCGGTGTTCTGCGAAGGCTTAAGCGTCTGGGCCCTTGCAGACTCCGCACCAGACTCGTCCGCGAATTGACAAGCGGTGTCCGCTTCGCTGTAATGAGGTTAATCGCTTAACTCATCGCGCCTGCGTTCTGTCGTGACTGCTGCTTCCAATCCTGCCCTGGCCCTGGGCGTCTGCTACTACCCCGAGCAGTGGCCGCGTGCCCGTTGGCGAGACGACGCATTGCAGATGAAGGCCATGGGCCTGAGCGTGGTGCGCATCGCTGAGTTCGCCTGGTCGCGCATGGAGCCCACCGAGTGCCACTTTGACTGGGCATGGCTCGACGAGGCCATCGACACGTTGGCGGGTGCCGGCCTGCGGGTGGTGCTTGGCACGCCTACCGCGGCGCCGCCAACCTGGCTCTTGATGGCGCATCCCGAGATCGCACCGATCGACGCCACTGGGCGCGCCAAGCGGGCAGGCTCACGCCGGCACTACGGCTTCAGCAGCCCGGCGTTTCATGCGGCCACCCGGCGCGTCGTCGACGCCATGGCGCGGCGCTACGGCGCCCACCCGGCGGTGGTGGCCTGGCAGGTGGACAACGAGTACGGTTGCCACGACACGACCTTCTGCTACAGCCCGGCAGCACTCGCCGCGTTCCGGCAATGGCTGCGCGGCCGCTACGGCAGCGTCGACGCGCTGAACGAGGCCTGGGGCACCACGTTCTGGGGCCAGCAACTCGACAGCTTCGAAAGCGTCGACTTCCCGGTCGGCCAGCCGGCCGACCCTTTGCCCTGCCACGCGCTGGACTGGCAACGTTTCGCCTCCGACGAGGTGGTGCGCTTCAACCGCATGCAGGTGCAGCTGATTCGCCCGCACGCGCCAGGCCGGCCGGTGCTGCACAACTTCATGGGCCTGTTCGCCGACATCGACTCGCATGCTGTCGCACAGGACCTCGACCTCGCGGCCTGGGACAGCTACCCGTTGGGCCACACCGAGGTCGCGCCCTTCATGTCTGAGGACGAGCGGAACAGGTGGGCGCGCACGGGGCACCCCGACATCACCGCGTTCCACCACGACCTGTACCGCGGCGTGGGGCACGGACGACTGTGGGTGATGGAGCAGCAGGCCGGCCCGGTCAACTGGGCGCCCTGGAACGCTCTGCCCCTGCCGGGCATGGTGCGCGCCTGGACCTGGGAGGCCTTTGCACATGGCGCCGAACTCGTGTCGTACTTCCGCTGGCGGCAGTTGCCCTACGGCCAGGAGCAGATGCACTCGGGCCTGAACTGCCCCGATGGCGAGCCTGACGTCGGTGCGCTGGAGGCGGCCGAAGTGGCGCGTGAGGTGTCCAGGGAAGCCGCCCGCCTGACCTCAGCGTCTCTGAAGACCCGCACCGCTCCCGTTGCACTGGTGCTGGACTTTCCGTCGATGTGGATGGCGCGAATCCAGCCGCAAGGCGCCGACATGCCTGGCTTCGGCACGGCCGTGGCCTATTACGCAGCTCTTCGGCGACGCGGCCTGGACGTTGACATTGTTGGAGCAGATACCGACCTCGCGCTGTATCCGCTTGTCGTGCTGCCCGCCGTCTTGCATGTGGGTGATGTGCTGCAGGAGCGTCTGCAGCACGCTGCCAGCGTCGTCGTCTGCGGACCGCGGGTCGGCAGCAAGAGCGCCTCGCTTGCGCACGACGAACGGCTGCTCCGGGGCGCCATGGCGCCGGCATTGCCGATGCGCGTGCGGGGCGTCGAATCGCTGCGGCCCGGTCGCGCCGTGCCGTTGCAGGGCGGGGGCCAGGTACAGCAGTGGCGCGACCTCTGCGAACCCCTCGGCGTCACCGAGGTGCGGGTACGCGACGACGACGGCTGGCCCGCTTGGCTGCAGCAAGGGCGTTGGCACGCGCACGCCAGCCGTGTCGACGATGACACGCTTGAGGCTTGGCTGGCCGCCGCGGCACATCAAGCTGGCTTGATGCCGCTGGCGGCCCACGAACTCGCGCCGGGCCTGCGGCTGCGCTGCCGTGGCGATTGGCGCTTCGCGATCAACCGCGGCCCTGGCACTGCGCGTGTGCCTGCGCCGGAGTCCACCCGTTTCGTGATCGGCGGTCGCGAACTGCCCCCGGGGGGTGTGGCAGCCTGGCAGGTGCGCACCCCATGAACTTATCCTCAGCCGAGGCGGCGAGCGCCAAGCCCGGCATCCTGGTGACCGGAGGTGCCGGCTACATCGGCAGCCTCACGACCGTGGCGCTCATTGAGAAGGGCTGGCGGCCGGTGGTGCTGGACAACTTCGTAAACAGCCAACCGGCCGTCATCCAGCGCATCGAGCATCTCACAGGCACGCCCGTGGCACTGGTGCGTGCCGACGTGCGCGACGCGTCTGCACTCGATGCCGTGTTCGCACAGCACAGCATCGATGCCGTGGTGCACTTTGCGGGCCTCAAGGCGGTGGGCGAGTCGGTCTTGCGGCCGCTCGACTATCACGACGTCAATGTCGGGGGCACCGTCACACTGCTGCGCGCGATGGCGCGAGCGGGCGTGGCGCGTTTCGTGTTTAGCTCATCGGCCACGATCTACGGCGAGCCGGAGCGCATGCCCATCACCGAAGACTGCGAAGGTGCACCGATCAACCCCTACGGTCGCAGCAAGTGGCTGGTCGAGCAGATCCTGGCCGACCAGGTGCAGGCGCAGCCCGACTGGGCCGTGGCCGTGCTGCGCTACTTCAACCCGGTCGGCGCGCACCCCAGCGGTGACCTGGGGGAAGACCCACGTGGGACCCCGGCCAACCTGATGCCCTTCCTGGCCCAGGTGGCCGTGGGGCGGCAGCGGGCGCTTCGCGTGTTCGGCAGCGACTACCCCACGCCCGATGGCACGGGTGTGCGCGACTACCTGCACGTGATGGATCTGGCTGCCGGACACGTGGCGGCGCTCCAATTGTTGTTCAAGGCCGCTGGCCTGCACACGTTCAACCTCGGCACCGGACGAGGCCATAGCGTTCTCGAACTCCACGCCGCTTTCGAGGCGGCCTGCGGACGGGCCTTGCCCCTGGAACACGCACCGCGCCGCCCTGGCGACATCGCTGCCTGCTGGGCCGATGCCAGCCGTGCCGAGGCTGCACTGGGCTGGCGCGCGCAGCGCAGCCTAGCAGCCATGTGTCAAGACACCTGGCGCTGGCAGTCGCGCCACCCGCAAGGCTACCCAACGACATGAACAACCACTTCAACCCCGAATTGCACCCGCACCGCCGCTTCGATCCGTTGTCTGGCCGCTGGGTGCTGGTGTCGCCGCAGCGCAATCTGCGGCCCTGGGACGGCCAGCGCGAAGCCGCGGCGCACGTGCACAAGCCCGCGCACGACCCCAACTGCTACCTGTGCGCCGGCAACCTGAGAGCCAACGGACAGCGCAACCTGGACTACACCGGTCCCTGGGTGTTCGACAACGACTTCCCCGCGCTGTTGCCCAATGTGCCGCCGCCTGCTGAGGGCGGACTGCGCAGCGACGGCGACGGGCTGTTCTCAGTCGAGCCGGCGCAAGGTACCAGCCGGGTGATCTGTTTCTCGCCCGACCATGGGCGCACCCTGCCCGAACTGAACCCCGCAGAGCGGGAAGCCGTGGTCGATGCCTGGTGCCAGCAAGTGGACGAGTTGTCGCACTGGCGCTGGGTGCAGGTGTTCGAGAACAAGGGCGCCCAGATGGGCTGCAGCAACCCGCACCCGCACGGCCAGGTGTGGGCCTGTGATTTCCTGCCCGAGCTGCCCGCCCGCGAAGACGACGCCCAGCGCGGCTGGTTCGAGCGCCATGGAAAGCCCCTCCTGCTGCACGTGGCGCAAGAGGAGGCCGCACGAGGCGAGCGCGTGGTCGCAGGAAATGACGACTGGATCGCGATCGTCCCCTTCTGGGCCCAGTGGCCATTCGAGGTGCTGCTGTTACCCCGGTTCGTGGTGCAGCGCCTACCGCAGCTGACACGCATGCAGCGCGCCGCCCTGGCGGACGTGGTCGGTCAAGTCACGGTGCGTTACGACAACCTCTTCGGGTGCGACTTCCCCTACTCCATGGGCTGGCACGGTGCGCCCACAGGTGCAGCAGGGGCTGAGGACTCGCACTGGACGCATTGGCAGCATTGGCAATTGCACGCGCACTTCTACCCGCCGTTGCTGCGCTCTGCCCAGATCCGCAAGTTCATGGTTGGTTTCGAGATGCTGGCCGAGGCCCAGCGCGACCTGACGCCCGAGCAAGCCGCGTCCACTTTGCGCAAACTGCCATCGGCCCACTTCAGGGCCAGGAGCACGCCATGATCCCGCTCGAGCAGGATCTCGCCGACCACGTGCGGTCGGCTTACCGCCGCTGCCACGGCCGCGAGGCCACCGTGCTTGCACGCGCCCCCGGGCGCGTCAACCTGATCGGCGAGCACACGGACTACAACGATGGCTTCGTGCTGCCCGCAGCAATCGACCGTTGCACCTGGGTAGCCGCCGGCCCTCGCGACGACGGCCGGGTGCACGCCACGGCGCTGGACTGGGGCGCGGAGGCCGACTGCTTTGACGCCCAGCAACCCGTGCACGCCGGTGGCTGGCGCGATCATGTGCGCGGCACCCTCGCGCAGTTCGGGCCCGTGGGGCTGAACCTCGTGATGGCCGGCAACGTGCCGCAAGGCGCGGGGCTCAGCTCGTCGGCTTCGCTGGCTCTGGCGCTGCTCACCGCGGCCTCTGCCGTCTCGGGCCGGCCGTTGCCTCCGAAGGACATGGCCCGGCTGGCGCAGCGCGCGGAGAACGAGTTTGTCGGCACCCAGTGCGGCATCATGGACCAGCTGGCCAGCGCCTGTGGCGAGGCCGGCCACGCCCTGCTGATCGACTGCCGGTCCCTATCAACCCGCCCCGTTCAGATGCCGGCCGGCTTGGCGCTGCTGATCGCCCACTCGCGCGTGCGCCGGGGCCTGGTGGACAGCGCCTACAACGAGCGACGGCGCCAGTGTGAAGAGGCAGCCCGAACGCTGGGCGTCACCGCGCTGCGCGATGCGACGGTGGGGCAACTGGATGAAGGCCGGTCACGACTGAGCCCGGTCGTCTTCCGACGGGCTCGTCACATCGTGAGCGAGAACGCCAGGGTCCTGGCCGCGGCCGAGGCGCTGCAACGGGGCGAACTGGCCCGGCTGTCCCGCCTGATGGCCGCGTCTCACGAGTCCATGCGGCTGGACTTCGAAATCACGCATCCTCACGTTGACCGGCTCGCAGCCCTTCTTCAGGACGTCGCCGGTGAAGAGGGCGGAGCGCGCATGACGGGCGGCGGATTTGGAGGCTGCGTGGTCGCTCTGCTGCCGGAGTCTCGCGTGGATCAGGCCATCGAACGCGTGTCTGCCGACTACCGATCGCCTGAGGGCGAGCCGCCGCTTGTCTTCCGCTGCGAGGCCAGCGCCGGCGCGATGGCGCAGCGCGTCGCCTGATGTCGCCGAACCAATCGCCACTCACAGAGAGCCCGACCGATGCGAACTCGACGCCTGCTTGTCCTCGCCACTGCGTTGGCCAGTGTGCTCGCGGGTTGCCAGACCCCGAGCCCAGCCATGACTTCGACCACGATTCCCGCCGGCACGCGCGGCAGCGACTCGACCCGGCCGGCCCGTCACATCGACGAGTCGGCCGACTGGGTGCAGAAGCGCTACCGCGCCATCGAGCGCGATATCTCAGGGGGAGTCGACCTCACTGCCGTGAAGGTGCTGTTCGTCGGCGACTCGATCACGCAGTTCTACGCGGGCGACGACGAGGCCGCTCAGGCCGCGGCATGGCGTGCGGCCTACGGCTCGCCGGGCTCGCCGAACCAGGCGTTGAACATTGGTGTGGCTGGCGACCGTACGGAAAGCCTGCTCTATCGGCTGCTGCCTAAGGCAGTTGGCGGCATGGGCCACATAGACGATCCGCGCATTCAACCGCAAGTCATCGTGCTGATGATTGGCATCAACAACACGTGGTCGTCAACCCAGGACATCGTCGGACTGACAGTCGAGGGGCAACTTGCGGTGATCCGTCGTCTGCGCGAGCTTCGGCCGAACGCCGCGCTCGTGGTCAACTCCTTGCTCCCGACCAACAACTTGGTCCATGACCGAGAGCTGGTCGAACCCATCAACAAGCGCCTCGCCGCCGAGGTGGCGCGCATGGGGAGGGATGTGTCGTGGCTGGATGCGTATCCCGCGTTTCTGCGCCCGAACGGTGCGGGCGATCCGACCTTGTTCAAGGATGGGGTGCACCCCAACGCAGCGGGGTATGCCCGGTGGAGCGCTGCGCTGATGCCGAAGCTGGACGCGTTACGTGCCGCGCGGGTCACCTCGGAACGCCAGCCATGAAGGCGACGACAAGCATCGCCATACCGACCCGGCTGGACGTCTTCGTGAGGTGCGTTCGCCAGCTATTGGCGCTCGTCGTGATGGCGGTGGTGGCGATGCCTGCAACGGCACAGCACGTGTTCCGCTCGAGCCAGCCCGCGCCCCGCATCGAGTACTGGCAGCAGCGCGTGATCACGATCGATCGCGAGCTAGCTGACCGCGCCCATGTCGAGGCCTCCCGGCTTCTGTTCCTGGGCGACTCGATCACCGACTTCTGGCTGCTGGGCAAGAGCCCTTGGCACAAGAACGTCAGTTACGGCCGCGCGTTGTGGGACGAGAGCTTCGGGACCGATGCCGGGCCGAACCGTGCGATCAATCTGGCGATCTCTGGCGACCGAACCGAGCATGTGCTGCACCGGATCCTGCCGCGCCAGGACGGCGGGTTGGGCCAGCTCGATGCCGAAGGGCTTGACCCCGAGTTCGTCATCCTCCTGGTCGGCATCAACAACAGCTGGATGCCGGAACAGCCGGCTGTCGACAGCATCGTGCAAGGCATCCAGGCGGTGGTCGCCGCAGTCAGTGCCAAGCTACCGAAAGCGCGCATCGTCGTGCAGACGCTGTTGCCGACTGGTGAGGCCGAACGCAATCAGGACATCGTGGAACCCGTTAATCGGACGATCATGGCTCTCGCGGCTCAGCCCGGGCATGCTTCGCGGCTCAGTGTGCTGGATCTGCATGCTGTGTTCATTGACCGGTCGGGGAGGCAGATCTCCAGCTACTTCGTCGATGGACTGCATCCCAACGAGGCCGGCTACAGAGCATGGCGTGATCGGTTGGTCCAGCATCTGCGTCAGGAACGCACTCGCGGGCGCTGATCTGATCGTCACGCCCTTCTGTCCGCAAAGCTGCGGCTTGCGTACGTTCAGGTCGCTGGCGCCTACGGCCGCAACCGCTCCGGAGCGTGCACTTGCCGGCCTGGCCGTTGCTTCCGCTCAGGGTCG
>JACCDR012383111.1_pt1 | contig 20847 bp, 18 predicted proteins | sample 7446431 | NCBI WGS metagenome assembly JACCDR01 (sample SAMN15323443, study PRJNA562643) | freshwater metagenome | isolation source: river surface water | place: USA:Blue River Watershed | collected 2017-08-17 | reverse complement strand
GCTGATGTGGGTGATGTCCACCTTGTTCCGCCCGGAGCCGACGATCTTCAGCTTGCCGGCGCGGGCGAGGGCCATGATGCGCGGCACGACGTTCTTGTCGCCGGGGCCCCACACGAGATGTGGGCGCAGGGCGACGGTCGCCAAGGAGGTGTCGTTGGCGGCGAGCACGAGTTTTTCCGCGGCGGCCTTGCTGGTCGGGTAGGCGCAGGGCGCCGCGGTGCAGAGCGGGGCGGACTCGTCGAGGCCGGCGAGGTCGCCGCCGTTATAGACCACGCTCGGCGAACTCGTATAGACAAGGCGCGGCACCTTGGCGTCGCGGCAGGCGGCGATGACCTGGCGCGTGCCCTCGACGTTGACGCGGAAAAAATCGTCCGGCGGTCCCCACACACCCACTCGGCCGGCAACGTGAAACACGGTGTCCGCCGCGTGGCAGCCGCGGTCGAGCGCGGTGCGGTCGTGCAGGTCGCCCACGATCACCTCAGCCCCGCGCGCCTCCAGTTCCGGCAGCGGCCGGCGGGAGAGCACGCGCACCTTCCGGCCGTCGGCGAGCAGGCGCTCGGCCAGCTTTCCGCCGATGAAGCCGCTGGCGCCGGTCACGAACACGGGGGATTCTTTGCGAACGGGGAGCACGTCAGGAAGGTTCAGCCACGGATTTCACGGATTGGCACGGATGAAACCGGCGAATCCGGCCGGTGCGGAGACCGGCCCTCCAGGTTTAGGCAAGACTCAGGCGACTTCATGGCCTTTCTGTTTTGCGGCCCAACGGGCGAGGGTGAGGCGGTGGATCTTGGCGTTGTGGCGGACGTCCACGGGGAACGACGGATGGAAGTAGAAGCGTTTGATCGCGGCGGTGTGCGGATGGCGGAGCGCCAGCTCGCGCAGCTCGACGGCCAGGACGGCTTCGTCCGCGACTTCGTTGGGTTGCACCACGAGGGCGGGCTCCTGGGCGCCGCGTTCGCCGAGGCCGATCAGGGCGCAGCGCGCAACTTGTGCGTGCGCGCGAAAGACCTGCTCGCAGGGTTCGGTGTGCAGCGTGGCATTCACCGTCACGACGCGCTCGGCGATGCGGCCGCAGAACCACAGGCGGTTCTGAGCGTCGAGGTAACCCGCGTCGCCCATGCGATGCCAGACCGCACCGCCCGGCGCGGAAATCCCAGACGCCAAAGGCCAAACGCCAAAGGTGCCCCCGGTCGGGCGAGTTTGTGATTTGGCGTCTGGCGTTTGGATTTTGGCCAGGGCGGTTGCCTCCGGCAGCTGGTCGTAGGCTTTGGTGACGGTCGGGCCGGTGACGATGATTTCGCCGATCTGCCCCGCGGGCAGTTCGCGGGCGTCGGCCAGCGTGGGAAGCGGGCCTTCGTGGAGCGCGATGATCTTCACGCGGTTGTCGGGCAGGACGCGGCCGATGAGCGAACCGGCGATGGAAGCGGGGACGACTTCGTCGGCCGCCACCGAGGCGACGGGCAGGACTTCCGTCGCGCCGTAGGGGCTGTGCAGGCGGCCGTTGGGCAGCACGCGCCAGGCGTCGGCCCAGAGCGACGCGGGCACCGCGGCGCCGGCGCACAACACGCGGCGCAGCGAGGGCAGCGAGATGTTTTCGTCGAGGCAGTGGTCGAAGATCTTCCGCCAGAGCGTGGGCGAGCCGAAGGAGTTGGTGACACGCTGCTCCTGGATGGCCTGCACGATCTTGGCCGGGTCCACGGCGGCGGGCCGCGAGGGATCGAGCTCGGGCACGACCGTGGTCATCCCGAGCGCCGGGTTGAAGAGGGCGAAGATTGGCAGCATCGGCAGGTCCACCTCGCCCGGCTGGATGCCGTAGGTGTCGCGCACGAGTCGCACCTGCGCCTCGAACATGCCATGCTCATAGCACACGCCCTTGGGGGCGCCGGTGGAGCCGCTGGTGAACAGCACCGCAGCGAGGTCCGCCGGCTGGCTGCTGACCGGCGGAGTGCTGAGGGCGGAGGGCGGAGCGCCGGAGGAAAGCCGGGCAGTGGCGGAGCTGGAGGCCCAAACGCGGATCTCCACGGTCTTGAAGGCGGAGCGGAAGACGTGGCTGAGAATTTGCGCAAGCGGGATGCCGAGGAGCACGCGCGGCTGGGAGCGGGCGACGCAGGCGAGGAAGTTCTTCCGGCCCATGCCGGGGTCGATGATCACGGGCACGGCGCCGAGCTTGAAGAGCGCGAAGGCGGCGGCGATGAGCGGCAGGCCCTGCCGCACCATCACGAGCACCCGGTCGCCCTTGCGCACGCCCCGGTCCTTCAGGTGTGCGACCCAGGCATCCACCTCGGTGTCGAGTTCGCGGAAGGTCAGCGTGAGGTAGTTGATGCGCCCGTCACGGGTGCGCCCGTGCGGAATTTTCACCGCCGGGTGGTCCGGCTGGCGTGCGGCCATGAGCGGCAGGTGGCGGGCGATGTTGGCGGAGTCGGGCAAGGCGGGGGGAGGGAGGGCTCGCGTCGCTGCGCGCCGGGCGGTCCACAGGGACGCGGACCCTCCGCTTCGGCATCAGCGCGGCCAGGCGGGGTCGGCGGTGAGGAGCTGGGCCTGCCAGGGCAGAAGCAGGGACGCGGCGCCGGCGGGGTCGCGGGCGAGCTGCGTGAGCTGCGAGCGCGTGGCGATGAGGGTCGGGTCGAGCCTGAGTCCGGCGGCGAGGCGGTCGCGCACGGCCTTGATCAGGTCCTGGCGCGAAAGTTCCTCGGGGTTCATCGGGTTGAACTCGCGGCGGCGTTCGCGGCGCGGGAGCAGGCGCGGGTCGATCTCGAAGCCGCGGCGGATGGCGGATTCAAGCGAGGGCGCGAGCCGGTCGTGGCGTTTGCCGAGGTGGATCTGGAGGAGTTCGCCGGGCGAGGCGCCCTCCTCGGCGGCGCGGGCGAGGCGCATGAGCAGCTCGTTGCCGGTGACCTTGAAGGGCGGGGTGTTGAGTTTCTCGGCCCACGACTCGCGCCAGTGCCAGAGGGTGTGGAGCACGGCGAGTCCGCGGCCGCGCAATTTCTCGGAACCGCCGATGCGCCAGTCGTTCTCGTCGGGGCCGGCGAAGCCGTCGCGGGCGACCTCGATCTGCCAGCGGCACTTCTGCTCGAACCAGTCGAGGCGGCCCAGCTGCACGAGCTCGGCGCGGAGCTTGTCGCGCAGCGCGGGCAGATGATGGACGTCGAGCGCGGCGTAATCGAGCATGCCGCGCTCGAGCGGGCGGCGCGACCAGTTGGCCTTCTGGTGGTCCTTGTCGAGCTTCACGCCGAAGTGCTGCTCGAGGAGCGCGGCGAGGCCGAAGCGCGGGATGCTGAGCAGCTGCGCGGCGAACATCGTGTCGAACAGGCTGTGCGGCCGGAAGTCGCAGAGTTCGCGCAGGAGGCGCAGGTCATAGTCGCTGCCGTGCATGATGAGCGGCTTGGCGGCGAGGCGGGGCCAGAGGTCCGCAAGGGGCAGGTCGGCCAGCAGGTCCACCAGGTAGATCTCGGCGTCCACCATGATCTGGAGGAGGCAGACGCGGGTCTTGTAGCGGAAAAGGTTGTCGGCCTCGGTATCGAGCGCGATCTCGTGGGCGCGGTCGAGCGCGGCGAGGAGCGGCGGCAGTTGCGCGGACTGGGTGATGTATTGGTAGTGCGGGACGGAGCTCAAGGGAATGGTCAGGTTGGGTTCTCCCAAGCCGAGAGGAAGGCGTCAATCAGCAGCGGCAGGTCCGGGCTGTAACCGCCTTCCAGGATGGCGGCGGCGGGGCGGCCGGCCTGGCGGAGCCAGCGGCCGAGTTCGGCAAAGTCCTCGGCCTCAAGGGTCATGGCGGTGATGGGGTCGCGGGCGTAGGCATCAAAGCCGGCGGAGACGAGGATTAGCGCAGGTTGAAAAGCCAGCACGGCTTCCCAGGAGCGGGCCAGCGCCGCCAGGTGGTGCGGGCGGGGAGTGTTGGGGGCGACGGGGAAATTGGCGATGTTGCCGGCCGAGGTCGTGCCGGTGCCGGGGTAGCCCGGGTATTGGTGGACCGAGGCGAAAAACAGGTTGGGCTGGTCGCGCAGGATGTCCTCGGTGCCGTTGCCGTGATGGGCGTCGAAGTCCCAGACGGCCACGCGGGCGCCGGTGGCGGCCTGGGCCAGGGCGGCGATGGCGATCGAGTTCAGGTAACAGAAACCCATGGCCTGCGCGCGGGTGGCGTGGTGACCGGGCGGGCGCATGAGCGAGAAGACCTGCTCGCCGGCGCGGGCGAGCGTCGCGGCTTCGAGCGCGGCACCGGCGGCGCGCAGGGCGTGTTCACGGATGCCGGGGAAGTGCGGGGTGTCGTCGTCGATGTCGGGCCCGTGGCCGATGCGTTTCAGCAGGGCCGGCGTGTGCGCACGCAACACGGCGGCTTCGTCGGCTGCGGCCGGCAGGCGCCAGGTCCAGGCCGGCTGGGCCTTTTTCAGGTGGGCGGCACTTTTGAGCACCCGGGCCGGCTGCTCGGGGCGCATCGAGGAGCCGTATTCAGCACATTGGGGATCGTGAACGATGATCATCAAGTTGTCCGCCTACGGACCATGGGAATTTCGCCCCTACGAAAACTAAACCGTGTCGCGCAGCAAGGCCGGATCATCGCCCAGCAAGGCGTCCACCCCCCACCCGGCCAGCCGGCGGGCCGTGGCCGGGTCGTTGATGGTCCAGGTCCAGACCGAGCAACCCCGTTGGTGGAAATGGCGGATCCAGGCGGCGGAGCGGATGGCCCGGTGATTCACACTCAGGCCGCCCGCCCCGCAGGCGGCCAGTTGGCGGATCAGGGCGGCCGGGGCTTCGCGGCCCTCGGAGATGAGCATGCGTGGGATGGCCGGGGCGAGGTCGCGGGCCGCGGCGACTAGGTGGCGGTCGAAGGAGGCCAAGATGACCCACTCCGCCGCGTGCGCGGATCGAATCGCACGAATGACCGGGGCGACCGGGCCGGATTTCAGCTCGATCTGGACGACGGCCAGGCCGCGCGTCAGGCGGAGCACGTCCGCCAGGCGGGGAATCGGCTCGCTGCCGCGGACGCGCAGGGTGCGCAGTTCCGCCCAGGTTTTGCGGGCGATCCGGCCGGCGGTGCCGGTCAGGCGGCGGAGGGTGGCATCGTGGAAGACCACCGGCACGCCGTCGCGGGTCACATGGACGTCGAGCTCGATGCCGTCCACGTCGAGCGCCAGCGCGCGGCGGAAGGCCGGCAGGGTGTTTTCCGGACGCTCGGCCGAGGCGCCGCGGTGGGCGATGATCAGGGGGGAGGCCACGGGAGAATCACCACGAAATACATGAAACCCACGAAAGTGAAAGCCACGGAACCGACCGGGCGTAATTTTTGTGGGTTTTTGCGCCTTTTTGTGGCCAAAGTCAGCCCATGAAAGTCGTCGTGTTGTGTTCCGGCGGGATGGACTCGGTCGCCGCGCTCTATTGGGCGCGGGCGCACCACGACGTGTCGGCGGTGCTGAGCTTCGACTACGGCTCCAAGCACAACCACCGGGAGATCCCCCGGGCCGTCGAGCATGCGCGCCTGTTGGGGTTTCCGCACCGCACCATCCGGCTGGATTTCATCGGGCAGCTTTTCGCCTCGGACCTGCTGAAGTCCGGCGGCGACATTCCGGAGGGCCACTACGCCGACGACAACATGCGGCGCACGGTCGTGCCGTTCCGCAACGGCATCATGCTGGCCGCCCCCGCGGGGTTTGCCGAGAGTGCGGAGGCGCGGGGCCTGGTGATCGCCGCCCACACCGGCGACCATACGATCTACCCGGACTGCCGCGAGGACTTCATGCGCGCGATGGGCGACGCGATGAAGGCCGGCACCTACGCCGGCATCGAGCTGCTCCGGCCCTTCATCGCGCTGACCAAGGGCCAGATCGCCGCCGAGGGCGCGCGGCTCGGGGTGGATTTCGCGCGCACGTGGTCGTGCTACAAGGGCGGGGCGATCCACTGTGGCAAGTGCGGCACCTGCGTCGAGCGCCGCGAGGCCTTCCTGCAGGCGGGACTCGTTGACCCCACGGAGTATGAGGCCACGCCGCCGCTGCCGGAAAATCCCCAAGCCGTTTAACCACAGATTTCACAGATGAACACAGATGTAGTGCTTGTATCCGTGATCATCCGTGTAATCGGTGGTCTAACTGATCCATGCTGATTTCCGAAATCTTCTATTCCCTCCAGGGCGAAGGCCAGCTGGCCGGGGTGCCGTCGGTGTTCGTGCGCACGAGCGGGTGCAACCTGCGCTGCAACTGGTGCGACACGCCCTATGCGTCGTGGAACCCGGAGGGCACGCCGATGGAGACGGAGGCCATTCTCGCCGAGGTGAAGAAGCACCCCACGAAGCACGTCGTGCTCACCGGCGGAGAGCCCATGGTCGCGCCGGGCATCCACGAGCTGGCGTTCCAGCTGCAGGAACGCAACTACCACATCACGATCGAGACCGCGGCCACCGTGCGCCCGCGCGGCATCGCCTGCGACCTGGCCTCGCTCAGCCCCAAGCTCGCGCACTCCGCCCCGGATGGGCGCCTTGACGACACCTGGCGGCGCAAGCACGCCGAGCTGCGCTGGCAGCCGGCGGTCGTGGCGGACTGGATGGGCGCGGCGCGGGACTACCAGCTGAAGTTTGTCGTGAGCTCCGAGGCCGACGTGGCGGAGGTGGAGGACATGTTGCGCGAAACCGACTGCCTCATCCCGCCGAGCACGGTCCTGCTCATGCCGGAGGGCGTGACCGTAGAGGCGTTGCGGGCCCGGGCCCGCTGGCTCGGCGAACTCTGCAAGGCGCGCGGCTACCGCTACGCGCCCCGCCTGCACATCGAGCTCTACGGCAACAAACGCGGCACATGAAACTCCGCCTCCGTTCCGGGTCGGCCGCGAAACCGCGCAAGCTGTCGGTCGAGCTCGCCGAGCTGCGCGACCGCTCCGGTGAGCGCGCGATCACCCTGCGCGAGGTGATCTACCTGCTCGGCGGCCGGGCCTACACGTTGCTGGTGCTGCTGCTGGCGCTGCCGTTCATCACGCCGATACCGCTGCCAGGCTTGTCCACGCCCTTCGGCCTGGCCATCGCGCTGATCGCGCTGCGGTTGTCGCTCGGCCAGCGTCCGCTCCTGCCGAAAAGCCTGCAGCGGAAGGAACTCCCGCCCGGCTTCATCAACAAGGTCTTCACCTTCGCCGAGAAGATCCTGCGCTTTTTCGAGAAGTTTCTGCGTCCCCGGCTCACCTTTCTGAGCGACACGCCGCTGCTCGTGCAGCTGCACGCCCTGTTGATGCTGCTGGCGGCGCTCGCCCTGCTCCTGCCGCTGCCGATTCCCTTCACCAACAGCTTTCCCGCGTGGGTGATCCTGCTGATGGCCGCCGGGCTGATGGAGCGCGACGGGCTGTTCATCCTCTCGGCCTATGTCGTCTTTGCGGTGGGGGTGTTGTATTTCGTGTTTTTGGGCGAGGCGGCGGCGCAGCTGGTGCAGGCGATCTGGCGCTGGCTAGGCACCTGAGGCGCGGCCCGCGGGGGCGGCCTTGGCGGGAATCAGCAACGACAGCGTGACCGAGGCGGCGAGCAGCCCGCCGATGATGCCGAGCGACCAGCCGATGGGGAACTTGCCGCCAAAGGCCTCGTTGAGCCACGCCATCTTCAGGCCGACGAAGACGAGGATGAGTCCCAGCCCGTATTTGAGATAGCGGAACTTGTGCATCACCCCCGCGAGCAGGAAGAACAGCGCGCGCAGGCCGAGGATGGCAAAGATGTTCGAGGTGAAGACGACCATCGGTTCCCGCGTGAGCGCGAAGATGGCCGGCACCGAGTCCACGGCGAAAACGATGTCGGTCAGCTCCATGAACACGAGGCACACGAACAGCGGCGTGGCGTGCCAGACCCCGTTGATCTTCGTGAGAAAGCTCTGGCCATGCAGGTTCGGTGTGACCGGGACCAGCTTGCGCAGGAGACGGATCACCGGGTTCTTCTCGGGATCCACCGGCTTTTCCGGCGCGAAGAGAATCTTGAGGCCGGTGAGGATGAGGAAGCCGCCGAACAGCCAGATCACCCAGTGGAACTGCATCAGCGCGGCACCGAGACTGATGAAGATGACGCGGAAAATCAGCGCGCCGAGGATGCCGTAGAACAGCACGCGATGCTGGTATTTCGCCGGCACGGCGAAATACGAGAAGATCACCACGAAGATGAATATGTTGTCCACCGACAGGGACTTCTCGACGACAAAGCCGGTGAGATACTCCAGGCCGGTCTGCTTCGCCAGGGCGGCGTGGTCGAGGCCGGCGAGCCGCGGGTCGAGAGGCAGCCGCCACAGGGCAAACTGATAGAGCCCGTAGCCGAAGACCAGCGCGAGCGTGATCCAGAACACGCTCCAGCCGAGCGCCTCCTTGAAGCCCACCACATGCGCGTCACGGTGGAAAACCCCGAGGTCCAGCGCGAGCATGCCCAGCACGAATAGAGTGAACCCGCCGTATACCCACCAGTAGTCGGCGAAGGGAAAAAGAATGATCGGATCCATGTGAGGGTGGTTGGGGCTCAGTAAGCCGCGGGCCAGGTCCGGCCGCGGGCCGCCCAGTGTTCACGCAGTTCCAGTTCGTTCCGGCGCAGCGCCGTTTCCACCAGCATGGCGTCATCCAGCAGGCCGATCTTGGGCAGGGAATCCGGGATCAGGTCGAAGCCTTTCAGGAAATAGAAGACGGCGAAGGCGGTCTCGCGCTGACACGCGTTGCCGCCGTCCACCGGGGACTCCTCGAGATACCGCAGCAGCAGGGCCAGCCGGGACTTCAGCCGCTCGGAGTCGGTCAGGGCCCCGAGCTTGGTCTCAATGGCCTGCCGCAGCCGCGGGAGCGCGACGAGATCCTCCGCCTGCACGCACTCGGCCCCCCGTTCCAGGTGCTGGCTGGGGCTGGCTTCGTGGCCCGGTCGCGACATGTCCGCGAGGTAACGGGAGAGGACGGAGGAGAGGGAGATGTTCATGGGTGCGAGAAGTGGTGCCGAGACCAAAGCGAGCATTCGGAACGCAACAAGCCCGACCGGATTGCAAAACTCCGGGGATTTTCCATGCACCCGGGGCGCGGGCGAAAACGTAATCTTCCGGCCATGGACTCGCCGCCCAACCTCCTCTGGACCATCCATCTTGCCGCGACCGTGGCGATGGCGGGTGCAATCTGGGTGGTGCAGCTGGCGATCTACCCCTTGTTCGGTCAGATCGGGCCGCAGGACTTTCGCGCCTATCACCGTCATTACACCGCGCGCATCGGGGGCGTGGTGGGCCCCCTGATGCTTGCGGAAGCCGGCACCGCGCTCGCGGGCTGGATTGCCGGCTGGCGCGGCAGCGGGTTTGCCGCCTCGTTGGTGCTGCTGGCGGTGTCGTGGGTGTCCACGTTTACGGTCCAGGTGCCCTTGCATCGGAAACTGGCCGGGGGGTTCGAGGCCGCGGACCACCGGCGACTGGTGGTCACCAACTGGGTGCGCACCGCGGCTTGGACGCTGCGCGCAGCGCTCTTGCTGGCCGTTACGCGATAGCCAGCACGATTTTCCCGAACTGCGCGGAGGCTGCCATGTGCCGGAAAGCCTCCTCGGTCTGCCCCAGCGGGAATACGCGGTCCACAACCGGCACGATCCGGTGCTGCGACACAAAGGCCGTCATGCCCGTGAAGTCCGCCGGCGATCCCATCGTCGTGCCGAGCAGGTTGATCTGGCGGAAGAAACAGCGGCGCAGGTCCAGACCGGAGGGATGGCCGCGCGTCGCCCCGAAAAAGACGATGCGCCCGCCCGGCTTCGTGAGCTCGATCAGCTGCGCGAACCCGTCGCCGCCCGCGCTGTCCACAATCACGTCGAACAGGCCGCCGGCGGCCGACTGGAGTGCCGCACCCCACCCTTCGGCGCGGTAGTCAGCCCCGCCCGCCGCACCGAGGGCCTGGGCCCGCGCGATTTTCTCCGCGGAACTCGACGTGACCCAGACTTGTGCTCCCGCCGCCACGGCGAACTGCAGCGCGAACAGCGCCGCGCCGCCGCCGATGCCGGTGATAAGCACGCGCTCGCCCGCCTTCAGCTGGGCGCGGGTGAACAGCGCCCGCCACGCCGTCAGGCCCGCCAGCGGCAACGCCGCGGCCTGTTCCCAGGTGAGGTGGGCGGGTTTGGGCGCGAGATTCGCGACGGGGACGGTGACTTTTTCCGCGAACGTGCCGTTTTCCGGCAGGCCGACGAAGTGAAACTTCGGCCCCTGCGCGCGCGGATCGTCGCCCCAGTCGATGGCAGGGTTGATGATGACCTCGCGGCCGATCCAGGCGGCGTCCGTGGGCGTGCCGACGGATTCCACCACGCCGGCGCCATCGGAACCCGGCACGAGCGGCAGTCGGATGTTGGCGTATTGGCCGAGCTTGATCCAGAGGTCGCGGTGGTTGAGCGCGGCGGCCCTGATTCGCACCACAGCCTGGCCGGCCGCGGCCACGGGATCGGGCAGGGATTGCGGGGCGATGGGTTGCTTAACCTCTGACAAGACCGCAGCTTGCATGCCCCATCGCTAGCCAGTCCGCCGGGCATTGCAACCAACCGGTCAAGTGTCGGTTGAGCAAATCGGTGAATCGGCTCAAGTTCGGCTGCTTCCGGCCGAAGGCGTGGTGCCGCGGTGTTGCCCGAAAAGATGCCGGTGGCATACTCGAATCCATGAAAGGTATCGTTTTCCAACTTCTTGAACAGGTAGTGACCCAGCACCATGGGGAAGCGGCATGGGACCGCTTGCTGACCGAGGCCGGCATGGAGGGGGCCTACACCTCCTTGGGCAACTACGAGGACGCTGAACTTTTCAAGATTGTCGGCGTGGCGTCCCGCCACCTCAACCTGCCTCCGGCGGACGTGGTGCGCTGGTTCGGTCGCAATGCGATACCACTCCTGTCCCGGCAGTATGCACGAGTTTTCACTCCCCACCGATGCACCCGCGACTTCGTGCTCACGTTGAACAGCGTGATCCACCCAGAGGTGCGGAAGATGTATCCCGGGGCAGATGTGCCGAACTTCGACTTCGACACCAGTTCGGCCGACGTCCTCATCATGCACTATCGCTCCAAGCGCAAAATGTGCAGCTTTGCCGAAGGTCTCCTGCTGGGTGCCGCCGACCATTTCTGCGAGACCGCGCACATTGACCATGTCCGGTGCATGCACCGGGGCGACGCGGAGTGCGAGCTTCGCATCGGATTCGCGCCGGCCGAGCGAAAATGAAAACGGAGGAAGAGGCGTTGCGCGAGGAGATGGCTCTTTTGCGCCGGCAACTGGCGCGCGAGCGGCGCAGTCGCGAGCAGGCGGAACAGCTGGCCGAACAGGGCACCCGCGCCCTCTATGACCGTCAGGCCGAGCTGGCGCTGCTGGCGGCGATCGCTTCGGCGGCGAATTCCGGGGCGACCCTCCAGTCGGCCATCGGTGCGGTATTGCAGGCGCTGGGCGAGTTTGGCGGCTGGGAGCTCGGCCATGTCTATCTCAACGAGCCCGGCACCGACAGCCTGACCCCGCTGGCGGTCTGGCACGAGACGGTGCCGGGCCGGTTCGACGTTTTCAAGGAACAGACCGGCGGTATGTGCTTCCGCCGCGATTGCGGCCTGCCTGGCCGGGTCATGGCGCGGGGTGAGTTTTTGCTGCTGCCGGATCTGGCGCAGGAAGACAACTTCCCCCGGCGGGAGGCTGCTGTGGCCTGCGGTCTAGTCTCCGCCCTGGCTTTCCCCGTCGTGCCCAGCCTGGGGGGAATGGCGGTGATAGAGCTTTTCTCCATCCGGCCGCACTCCCCCACTGAACCGATGGTCGGGCTTATCCCACAGATCACCGCGCAAGCGGCCCGGATTTTCGCCCGTCACTGGATTGACGGCGAACGTCAGCGCATCCAGCAGGAATTGGAGGCCAAGGTGAACGAGCGCACCGTCGCCCTCACCCGGACTGTCGAGGAACTGAACTCGCACGTCGAGCAGTTGCGCCGCACCCAACAATCGTTGCAGGTTCACGGCCGGGCGCTGAACGCCGCGGCCAATGGCATCGTGATCGCGGACGCGCGAAGGCCGGGATACCCGATTGTCTATTGCAACCCGGCCTTCGAACGGCTGACCGGCTACGGGGCCGACGAGGTGATGGGTCGCAACTGCAAGCTGCTGCAGGGGGACGGCACGGAAGCCGACACGATTGCCTCCTTGCGCGAGGCCATCCGCGAAGGGCGGCCCTGCAGCGTTATCATTCGCAACTACCGCAAGGACGGCACGCCGTTCTGGAACCAGCTCACGGTCGCACCGGTGCACGACCCAAAGGGTGAACTGACCCATTACGTGGGGGTGCAGGAAGATGTGTCCCGTCGGCAGGAGGTGGAATACAACCTGCGGGCGGCCCGCGACACCACGGAGCTGGCCAACCGCGAACTCTCGCGTGCGGCACGGCTGAAGGATGAATTCCTCGCGGCCATGAGCCATGAGTTGCGCACCCCGTTGAACACCGTGCTCGGCATGACGGAAGTATTGCGCGAGCAGATCCAAGGACCGCTCAACCCGGCGCAACTGGAGATGCTGACCGTGGTCGACGAGAGCGGCCGGCATCTGCTCGCGCTGATCAACGACATTCTGGACCTTTCAAAGATCGAGGCGGGCAAGTTTGACCTCCAGATCGAAGAGGTAGCCCTAGAAGAGACCGCCCTGGCCGCGGTTCGCTTTGTGCGGGAAGCGGCGCTGCGCAAGCGGCTCGATCTCGACTGCACGGTGCAGGAAGGCGTTCATACTGTTGCGGCGGACCAACGGCGGCTGAAACAGATCCTCGTCAACCTGCTCAGCAATGCCGTCAAATTCACGCCCGAGAATGGCCGGATCGGCCTTGAGGTGGTGGCGGAGCCCTCGACCGGTTGCATCCGCTTCACGGTCTGGGACACCGGCATTGGCATCGCCGCGGAGGACTTGGAGCGGCTATTCCGTCCATTCGAGCAGTTGGACAGCCGCCTCGCGCGGCGCTACGAGGGCACCGGTCTTGGCTTGGCGCTGGTGCAGCGCATGGTGCACTTGCACGGGGGTGAAATCCGGGTCGAGAGCCAGCCCGGCTCCGGCAGCCGCTTTACCTTCAATCTGCCTGTATCCCCGGGAATGGCCCCGAATGCTGAGACCTCTTCGGCAAGCACACGCGCCACACCCAGACCCGCGGCAAACGGCGAACATGTGTTGGTCGTGGATGACAACCAGACGAACCAAAAGCTCCTGATCGGTTATCTTGAGGCCCAAGGTTACCGCACCTCGCTCGCGACCCACGGTGAAGAGGCGGTGCAGCTGGCAACCCGGAATCATCCGGACCTGATTCTCATGGACATCCAGATGCCGGGGATGGACGGACTGGAAGCCATCCGGCTGATCCGCGGCTGCCTGGATATGCCCCGGGTGCCGATCATCGCGCTCACGGCCTTGGCCATGAGCGGTGATCGCGACCGTTGCCTCGAGGCCGGAGCTGATGAATACCTGAGCAAACCGGTCATGCTGAGCGAGCTTAGCCAGCGGGTGGGCGATCTTTTGCGGGCGCAGAAAGGTGCCCGGTGCTAAGCCGGGTTCCCGCTCCATGGGAGCCGGACGCAGCTGGTTGTGCAGACGTTGGCAAATTCAGCGCAAAAACGATTGTGGCACGGTATGCGCTTGAATCGTCGCGCCCCAACCGGAATTTTCCTTATCCGCGCATGAACCACGACATGAACCGGAACGACCTCAAGCCGCAGATCAACGCCCAGCTGAGCGAACTGGCCCCGCTCCGCGAGCGGCGCCCCGCCCCGGTGGACCTGCGCATCCAAGCCTGGCTCGACCGCACCTTCGCTGCGCACGGCCCGGTGCCGAAGCTGCCCGCGCGCACCTTCACGCTCGACCGCCCCGGCATGGCGCGCGAACTCTCGCTGCCGCGCGAAGGAGACAGCTGCGACTCGCCGCTGCTCAAGAGCTACCGCCTGCGCAACGGCGTGCTGCACAATCCGGCCAGCGACCGCCGCACCACGCAGGGCGTGTTTCACATCGTCGAGGGCGGCCTGCCCGTGCCCGACGACAAGCTCGGCGTGCCGCCGGTCGCGTTCGTCCGGATGCTGGAGCGCGCACTTCGGCCGCCGGCGGACATCGCCACCCTGCCCTACAATGCAGCCGACGGACTCGGCACGACCTGCTTTGTGTCGCTGCTGCTGCGTCCGCTCGTGGTGCCCGCGGTGCCGGGCTTTTGCACCGAGAAGCGCTACGAGGTGCGCTTCTTTGTGCCTGGTTCGCTGGTTTCCAACCTGGATTTCGTCGAGAGCATCTTCGGCAACGCCGGCGACCCCACCCTGCCCGAAAATGACTCCGCCCTGAACCCCGACGGCTGGACCGGCCACAGCGGCTGCGTGATTCTCGCTCCGCATCTCACGGGCTGCCTGAAAAAGGACCTCGGCCTGCCGCACTACGACCAGGCCACCGAACGCCAGCGGCGCGACGGCATGTGCTGGAAGAAAGAGGATGAGCGCTACAACAACGGCTCGGCCTTCAAGGTCTGCGCCCGCGACGCCGCGGGCGTGGTCGTCACGCTCATCGCCGACAACTACTACGGCTACTGCAAGAAAGAGGTGAAGACCCAGATCAGCTACTCGGCCAACCTCTTCGGCCTCGCCGAGGAGGAGCACGCCGGCGGCGCGCTGGTTTATCCGACCTATGATCTGGGCGAGGAGTTCTCCGGCAATCTCCACGTGAAGTCCCGCGGCCACTCCTTCACCGAGGTGGCCGAGCGCTACGCCAGCCTCATGGACGTGAAGCCCGAGGGCTATGCGGTGGACCGCGAATACCCGGACATCCTCTACGTGCCCGAGGACGTGTCCTTCGACCTCGTGGCGCAGACGGTCACCTGGAATTGGAATGGCCAGCCGCAGAAACTGCCGCTCATGGCCGGTCGCACCTACGTGCGTCCCTCCGGCTACAAGGTGCACATCGAGCAGCCGCCCGGCCACGCCGCCTGGCACCTCGTCGGCACCGTCGCCGAGGGCACGCTTTGCCACAAGCCCTGCACCGTCTCGGGCGGCGGCAAGTCCGAGATCTCCAAGCCCATTTCCGACGCCATCCTGCCCGGCCCGGTCTTCGTCGCCGATTTCGACCAAGACATGGACCGCGTGGCCGCGCTCATCAGCCGCGACTACTCGACGCGTTTCCGCGACCCGGCCAAGCGCGGCTCGGACAACCGCCCCATCCTCAGCCCCGAGCGCTCGCTCGGCTCGGTGATCAAGCTGCTCACGCCCGCCGAGCTGGAATACACGGCCGAATACAACTCCTGGCTCCGCACGATTTCCCAATACATCAAGGAGATCGTCTTCGTGGTGAAGCGGCACTACTGCCCCAGCTGGGGCGACGACTGGCGCTCCCATTTCTCGGTCGACCTGCTCAACGGCAACCCCGGCAACGAGCTGAAGTGCGACAACCGCAAGCTCACTGCCAGCTACCTGCGCATCGGCTACGATGCCGACGGCGCGTGGCGCGTCTTCGGCCTGCGCGAGGACTACCATCCCGCCTACAAGATCCAGATGGAGGACGACATCACTGCGTCCGTCATCGTGCCCGCCGCCACGCCCGCCGAGCCCTCGCTCAAATTTGTCCAAAACTGCGAGACCCGCCTCTTCCAGCGCCCCGACGAGGCGATCCACCGCGGCTACGACAAGCTGACCGAGCTTGAACTCTCCCAGCCCGGTAACTTCATCTCCAACTTCGAGCCGCTGGACCGGGCCGCCGCGCAGGCGCTGGTGGACGAGGCGATTGGTTTCTCGAAATACACGGAACCGATGAAGCAGTTGGTGCGCGCCGCGGCCGCGGGCGAACCGGGCCCGGCGTGGTTCGTTTCCTCCGCCCACCCGCGCATCGTGGATGGCAAGCCGTCCAAAAACCCGCGCTACCTGCAGCTGCGTCCGGATATTGTGGACGCGCGCGGCGTGCATCTCTCGCGCATGGCCACGCGCCTGCACCGCCGGCTGGCCGCCGATGCCGCCGTGCATACACCCGTGGACGCCGTCGTGCCGGGCCGCCGCAACAACCCGCCCGAGGCTGCGGCGCGCATCCGCTCGCTCGCCGTCTATAATCCGATCCACCACATGGAGCTGCCCGAGCTGTTCATGGAGTATATCAGCTCCATGACCGGCAAGTCGCCCTCCACGACCGGTGCCGGTTCCGAAGGCGCGCTCACCAAGGGTCCGTTCAACTGCCTGCCCGCGATCATCGATCTCAACGCCGCGCTGGTCTCGCAGATTCTCACCGCGCAGCCCGCGTTCATCTCGGCCGCCGGCTACGTCGGACCGAAGTGCCGCATGGACCACGACGTCAGCCTGCTGATTCCCGAGGTCTGGAGCCGCATGACCGCCGCCGAGCGCGACCCGAAGTTCCTCTACGACCACGGCTACCTCGAGCAATGCCAGGACTACGAGTGGGAAGGCCGCCAGGTGAAGGCCAGCCGCCTCGGCTACCGCATCACGGGCAAGTTCGCCCGCGTGTTTTTCGGCCGCGTGTTCACGCACCCGCACTCGGTTTTCACGACCGAGATGCTGCGCCCGGAGCAGCAGGACATGGCAACTTTCGCCGACGGCATGGACAACATCTGCGCCACGCACGAACGCGTCGCCAAGAGCTACTTTGCCGACGGCACGATCGCGCTGGCCTGCCCGCCGCTGAAGGCCCTGCTCCACGTCATGGCCCACGGCCACTACGAGGGCAAGGACACCACCGCCCCGGAAATCCGCGCGCTGTTTGACCGCGACGCGATGCTGGCCAGCGACTGGTATGCCGCCCGCCTCAAGGCGAAGCAGCAGGCCGACATCGCCCTCTGGACGCGCCACGTGCAGACCTTGGAGCAGTTCACCGCCGAGCCCGCGAACGCCGCCGTAACCAAGAAGCTCGGCCTCGCCGAACGCCTGGCCGCCGCCCGCACCGAACTCGCGAAAGTAACCGCCCCCGCCTACCTCGATTCGCTCAAGGGCACGCTGGGAAGACAGCCGCTGTGAACTATTCGCAGGCTCACTTTTTCAAGTGAGCCTGCAGTTTCTTCACCTCGGGGCTGACGGCGGAGCAGCCGGCGCTGTCGCAGCCGGAGGATTTTTTCTTGCCGAACCACGAACGCAGCAGGAAGGCCAGGGCGAGGGCGACGAGACCGAGGGCGATCAGGGTTTGGAGGGAGGAGGACATTTCAGATGTGGCCCACGGAACACACAGAATACACGGAAAGGAGATTATTTCAGTGTATTCCGTGTGTTCCGTGGGCAAATCAGTAGCCCAGCGCGTGGCCGGTTTGGTAGAGAACCAAGCAGACGAGCCAGGCGGTGCCGGTGAGGTAGAAGGTCTGGAAGAGCGGCCAGCGCCAGGAGTTGGTCTCGCGCTTCACCACGGCGAGCGTGGCCATGCACTGCATCGCGAAAACGTAGAAGACCATCAGCGTGAGACAGACGAGCGGCGTGAAGAGCGGCGCGCCGTCGGGCCATTTTGCGGCGTGAAGCGCGTCGCGCAGCGGCGTGGTGTCCTCGTCGTCGCCCTCGACCCCGAAGATGACACCCATCGAGCTGACGAAGACCTCGCGCGCGGCGAAGGAGGTGATGAGGCCGATGCCGATGCGCCAGTCGAAGCCGAGCGGCTTGATGACCGGCTCAAGCACATGGCCGGCGCGGCCGGCGAAACTATGCGCGATCTGCTCGGTGGAGGTCGCCTCGGGATTAGGGTGCTTCGGGTAGGTGGTGAGGGCCCAGAGCACGATGGAGAGAGCGAGGATGATGGTGCCGGCATTCTTGAGAAAGAGCCAGCCGCGCTCGGTCATGTGGCGCAGGATGTCCTTGAAACGCGGTGGCTGGTAGGCCGGCAATTCGAGGATCATGTGCGGGGAACCGCCCTTGAAGAGCGTGCGCTTGAACAACCACGCGAAGCCGAAGGCGCCGAGGGTGCCGAGCACATACATGAGCAGCATCAGCCCGGCTTTCTGCGCGGGTGACACGGCCTCGCCGGGCAGCACCATCGCGATCATGAGCAGGTAAACGGGCAGACGGGCCGAGCAGCTCATGAGCGGGGTGACGAGAATCGTGACGAGACGGTCCTTGGCGTTCTCGATGGAGCGCGTGGCCATGATCCCGGGGATCGCGCAGGCATAGCCGCTGAGCAGCGGGATGAAGGAGCGGCCGTTGAGGCCGACCTTGCTCATCGGCCGGTCCATGATGAACGCGGCGCGCGCCATGTAGCCGGTGCTTTCGAGCAGGCCGACGAAGAAGAAGAGGATCAGGATCTGCGGCAGGAAGATCACCACGCCGCCCACACCGGCGATGATGCCGTCGGTGACGAGGTCGCGCAGGTCGCCGGGCGCCATGGTGCCTTTCACCCAATCGCCGAAGGCGGCGATGTGACCGTCGATAAAATCCATCGGCGGCTCGGCCAGCGAAAAGATGGAGTAGAAGAGCGACGCCATGATGACGCCGAACACGGCCCAGCCCCAGATCGAGTGACAGAGCACCGCGTCGATCCGGTCGGAAAGTGACGGACCCGACGTGCCGGGCCGGGTGATGACGTTGCGGCAGAGCCTGGCGATGGCGTCGTAACGAGTGCGGATGAGCGCCGCGGGCCAGTCGGTCCCCTCGCCTTCCCAGCGTTTGCGCCACTGCGCCAGAATCTCGTGGGTGCGGGGGCTGAGCGGCTTGGAGCCGGCGACACGCACGGTGTCGAAATCCGTGAGCAGCAGGAGGGCCTCGGCGCGCGCGATGAGCGGTGGACGCGCGTCGTTGTCGGCGAGCGAGGCCTGCAATTCGGCGACAGCGGGCGCGACGGGTGCGGGCACGTCCCAGCGGTGGCGGGCGAGCGGCAGCTCGACGCGGCTCATGGCGAGTTTCAGCTCGACCAGGCCCTTGCCATGAACGGCTTCGCAGGCGATGACCGGGACGCCGAGTTCGCCCTCGAGTTCCGCGGGATCGACCTTGAGCCCGGCGGTGGTGGCCATGTCCATCATGTTGAGTGCGATGATGACGGGGCGGCCGAGGTCGAGGATCTGGTGGACGAGGTAGAGATTGCGCTCGAGGTTGGCGGCATCGACGACGCAGATGATGCGGTCGGGCTGCGGCGTGTCCTCGCGGCGACCGAAGAGCACGTCGCGCAACACGGCCTCGTCGGGCGAGCGGGCGGCGAGCGAGTAGGCGCCGGGCAGGTCGATGATCTGGATCGGCCGGCCGTGTTGCGACCAAGTGGTGCCGATCTTTTTCTCGACGGTCACGCCCGGATAGTTGCCGACCTTTTGGCGCAGGCCGGTGAGGGCGTTGAAGAGCGTGGTCTTGCCGCAGTTCGGGTTGCCGACGATCGCGTAAACGGGTGTGCGGTCCGACGAGTGGCGCCGTGGCGGGGGCGGCGTGATGTGCGACGGCAGCTTCACGGCGTGAACACGACCGCTCAGCGCGCGTTGGCGGGCAGGGGCTCGACGAGGATGCTCATCGCCGCGTGGTGATTCAGGGCGAGGCGGGTGCCGTTGACGACGCAGAGGCTGGTGGTGCTGCCGGAGATCTTTGTGACCAAGGCGGCTTCACCAAAACCCAGTTCCCGCACACGCTGGCAGAAACCTTCGTCGCCGGTCAGTTCGCACACTCTCCCTGTGACGCCCGGAGCGAGCTGGCAGAGGGGAGCGCGGTGATGAGGAGAGGCGGACATTTTGCGGCTGAGACCGAGTATCAGGACAGAACCATAAAAAAGCCCCGGGTCAAACAAGGGTTGCCCGAGGCGAAAAGGATCAGCGATTGCGGCGTTTGACGGCGAGCTGGACGCCAGCGTAACGGACGAGGTTCTGGAGGTGCTCGAGTTCCTTGGGATCGAGGGTCTTGGCCCCGGCGATCTCTTGTTCGGCACGCTTGAGGGCGGCCTCCACGGCGGACTCATCGATCTTCTCCTCGGTGATGGCGTGCTCGGCCAGGACTCGGACCGTATCGCCCTCGATCTCGGCGAAGCCGCCGCTGACCGCGAGGAACTGGGTCTCCACACCCTTGGTGACGCGCAATTCACCATGCTCCACCTGGGTGAGCAGCGGGATGTGGCCCGGGAGAATGCCGATCTCGCCCTGCACCGTCGGGATGACAACGGAGTCGATGGTGTCGGAATACACCTTGGCTTCCGGGGTGACGATTTCGAGGGTGAGGGGCATCGGAGAGAAGTATTAAGTAACAAGGATCAAGTATCAGGATCGATGGTTTGGGTTCTTGTTACTTGGAACTTGTTACCTGTTACTTGGCGCGAAGCGCCGGTTACTTTTTGCCGGCTGCAGCGATGACCTCGTCGATGCCGCCCTTCATGTAGAAGTCGGTCTCGGCGATGTGGTCGAGCTCGCCATTGAGGAGCATCTTGAAGCCGCGGACGGTCTCCTTGACGGGGACGTATTTGCCGGGCGTGCCGGTGAACACCTCGGCGACCGCGAACGGCTGCGAGAGGAGGCGCTGGATTTTGCGGGCGCGATAGACGGTGAGCTTGTCCTCGGGGGAGAGCTCATCGAGACCGAGGATCGCGATGATGTCCTGGAGATCCTTGTAGCGCTGGAGGACGCGCTGCACCTCGCGGGCGACCTTGTAGTGTTCCTCGCCGACGATGTCGGGTTGGAGGGCCTTGGACACGGAGGCGAGCGGGTCGACGGCGGGATAGATGCCGAGCTCCGAGATGGCGCGGCTGAGCACCGTCGTCGCATCCAAGTGGGCGAAGGTGGTGGCGGGCGCCGGGTCGGTCAAGTCGTCGGCCGGCACGTAAATGGCCTGTACGGAGGTGATGGAACCTGATTTCGTTGAAGCGATACGGTCCTGAAGCTTCGCCATTTCAGTTGCAAGGTTCGGCTGATAACCCACCGCGCTCGGGATACGGCCGAGAAGCGCGGACACTTCCGAGCCCGCCTGCGTGAAGCGGAAGATGTTGTCGACGAACAAAAGCACGTCCTGGCCT